>OIFF01000094.1_pt1 | contig 56248 bp, 61 predicted proteins | sample 1581981 | NCBI WGS metagenome assembly OIFF01 (sample SAMN07501067, study PRJEB24779) | human gut metagenome | isolation source: stool | host: human infant | place: USA: Pittsburgh, PA
TACCATAGTCCGTACGGGATTCGAACCCGTGTTACCGCCGTGAAAAGGCGGTGTCTTAACCCCTTGACCAACGGACCTGAGTTGTTATTTTCAACTCTTACTATTATACAGCCTTTTTATTTTTTGTCAACATCTTTTTCTAATTTTTTTTAATTAATTTTACAACAGCCTCAGTTCGAGCAGTATGGGGGAACATATCGACTGACTGGATATAATGGAGATCATAGACTTCTACTAAGCGCACTAAATCACGAGCCAAAGTCGAAACATTACAAGAAATATAAACCATTTTTTCTGGTACATAAGTAAGAATAGTATCTAATAACTTATCATCCAGACCTGTACGTGGCGGGTCCACAATCAGAGCATCTGCTCCGTATCCTTCCTTGTACCAACGAGGAATAATCTCTTCTGCCGTTCCAGCTTCGTAATGTGTGTTGTCAAATCCCATTCTTTTAGCATTTCGCTTGGCATCTTCAATGGCTTCTGGAATAATATCCATACCTCTGAGTGTTTTAACTTTCTTTGCAAAGGCAAATCCAATCGTTCCAACTCCACAATAAGCATCAATCAAATGATCTTCTTTAGTAACATCCAAGGCTTTTACCGCTTCGTTATAAAGTACTTCTGTTTGTTCAGGATTTAGTTGATAGAATGCTCGAGGGGATAGTGAAAATTCATAATCAAGTACACCTTCTTGAATACTCTCTTCTCCCCAGATGATTTCTGTCTTTTCACCATATATCTCACTTGTTTTAGCTGTATTTGTATTCACAGCAACTGTCACAATTTCTGGAAAATCTTTAACTAAGTCTTTTACAAGTTGGGTTAAGTTAAGCTGGCGATTTGTAACAATAATAATCTGAACCTGTCCGGTTTTCCTAGCTCGTCGGACCATAATCGTCCTAACACCTAAAACTTTTCTCTCATCCGTAATTGGAATCTGGTGATAAGTAAGTAATTCTGCTAGGCGATTAGCAATCACTTGGGTTTCCTTATCTTGTACTAGGCAGTCTTTCAACTCTACCAAATAATGAGAGTTTTCTGCATACAGACCTGCCTTGACCTGATTTTTAAATTTTCGAGTCTGAAATTGTAACTTAGCACGATAGTACTTGGGTTCCTGCATACCAATCGTCGGGCGGATTTCATAGTTTTCATATCCTGCAGGAGCGAATTTTTTCAGCGCTTGGTGAAGTAAGTCCGTCTTGAACTCCAGCTGCTTATCATAATGCAGGTGCATGATTTGGCAACCACCACATTCATTATAGATAGTACAAGCTGGCACAACTCGGAATTTTGACTTCTTATTAACCTTTAGTAATTTTGCTTCAACAAAGTTGCGTTTAATAGAAGTAATCTGACAATAGATATCTTCACCTTTGAGTGCTCCAGGTACAAAGACTAATGTTTTTTGGTAAAAGCCGATTCCCTCACCATTAATTCCCATGCGCTTGATTTTTAATGGTATTTTTTGTTTCACTTTCAGATTCATACCCCTATCTTATCACATTTTGAGTTATAATAGAACTATGAAAATCACAAAACTTGAAAAGAAAAAAAGACTCTATCTGATGGAGCTTGATAATGGCGACAAATGCTACATTACTGAAGATACTATTGTTCGTTTTATGTTATCGAGAGATAAGGTGATAGGTGAAGAAGAATTAAAAGAAATTCAGGACTTTGCTCAATTTTCTTATGGTAAGAATCTAGCCCTCTACCACCTATCCTTTAAAGCGCGCACTGAAAAAGAAGTCAGAGAATATCTAAAAAAATACGATATTGATGAAAACATAGCTTCTAAAGTTATTATTAATCTTAAAGAAGATAAGTGGATTAATGATGATCAGTACGCTTATGCTATCATCAATGCCAATCAACTTTCAGGAGATAAGGGGCCTTATGTACTGATTCAGAAATTAGCACAAAAAGGAATTTCAAAAGCTACTATAGAAGAGATTCTGAAAGAATTTGATTTTTCGGAAGTTGCTCAACGTGTAGCTAATAAACTATTGAAAAAATATGAGGGAAAACTTCCAGCTCGTGCCTTGCAAGATAAGATTATCCAGAACTTGACTAACAAGGGCTTCTCTTACTCTGATGCTAAAGTTGCTTTTGACGAGTTGGAGAGTCAAGTTGACCAAGAAACGACTCAGGAACTCATCTTTAAGGAACTTGATAAGCAATATATTAAATATGCCCGAAAGTATGAAGGATACGAACTTAAACAGCGTTTAACCCAAGTTTTAGCACGAAAGGGCTATGATTTTTCGGATATAGCAAGCGCTCTCAGAGAATATCTTTAATATTTTCATGTAAAATTCACAGATTTTAGGCAATTTTATGGTACAATAGTAAACGATAAACTTATAAATTGTAGAAAGTTGGTTAGTTATGAAGCTTCCAAAAGAAGGCGACTTTATTACAATTCAAAGTTATAAGCATGATGGGAGTCTCCACCGAACTTGGCGGGACACCATGGTACTAAAAACAACAGAAAACGCCATTATTGGTGTCAACGATCATACACTGGTTACCGAAAGTGATGGTCGTCGTTGGGTCACTCGAGAACCGGCTATTGTTTACTTTCACAAGAAATATTGGTTTAATATCATTGCCATGATTCGTGATAATGGGATTTCCTACTATTGCAATATGGCTAGCCCCTACTATCTGGATGAAGAAGCACTGAAGTATATTGATTACGATTTAGATGTTAAAATTTTTACAGATGGGGAAAAACGTCTCTTGGACGTTGAGGAGTATGAGCGTCACAAACGCAAAATGAATTATTCTGATGATTTGGACTATATTTTAAAAGAACATGTCAAAATTCTTGTTGATTGGATTAACAATGGACGTGGTCCTTTCTCAGAAGCCTATGTAAACATTTGGTACAAGCGCTATGTAGAACTAAAGAATCGGTAAAGTTGTCAAACTAGGGTGAAATCCCTGGTTTTTTATTTTAATACTCAATGAAAATCAAAGAGCAAACTAGGAAACTAACCGCAGATTGCTCAAAATACTGTTTTGAGGTTATAGATAAGACTGACGAAGTCAGTCACATATATATACGGCAAGGCGACGTAGACGCGGTTTGAATTTGATTTTCAATTTGATTTTCGAAGAGTATAAAAACCCAGCTTTGCAGCTGGGCTTATCCTTATATATCTAATTTCGTAACTGTAAATTTGATGTGGGAATAGTCTTTTTCAACATCCTTATCCAGCAAGAAAGCCGTGGCATCTTTCTTAACCTGAACCAGGTCAATATTCTGGGATTGGGCTGCATAGACGCATCCACAATAACATTGACGGTAGATGTCATACTCTTCACACATCTCTACTGAACGTTTGTAGCCTTGATTTTTCTTGAAATCGCTGGGAAGATAGTGGGTGGTATAAATCTTTTGCACATCGATTCCGATGCTGTTAATGGTTTGAGAGTTCTTATGAGGACTGATGGTCAAGGCTGAGCCAAAGTAGTCAAAGCCCAAATCCATAGCCACTTGTGCTGTCTTATCCAGTCGGTAGTCAAAGCAAACCTTGCAACGGTCGCCACCTTCTGGCTCTTCTTCCAGTCCTCTGACTAACTTACGATATTCATTTGGTTCGTAGGGAGCTTCTAGATACTGGACCGTATTTCCTGTCCGCTCATTGAAATCACTGACAAATTTCTTGGTAACATAAGCCCGCTTATGGTATTCTGCCTTGGGATGGATATTGGAATTGGCAAAATAGATGGTCACATCTGCATACTTGGTCAGGTATTCTAGGGTATAGGTACTGCAAGGGGCACAGCAAACATGCATGAGAATAGTTGGACGTTGCTCATTTTTCTCCCATACTTGTACCATCTTCTGCATGACACGGTCATAATTAATTTTCTGATTAGGGTTCATCTTGTTCAGAATTTCTTCTACATCGATCATGTTTTTCTCCTTTTTCTAGTCTTATTTTATCATATAAGTTAGGAGAGCTCAAATCTATTTAGAAGTGAATAGCATAAAAAGGAGGGGTAGGCATTCCCTCCTTTTGTATTTTTTATAAGTTGTTTTCTATAGAAAGCTTACATCATACCGCCCATCATGCTTGGATCCATGGCTGGAGCTGGGACTACTGGTTCTGGTTTGTTAGCTACAACTGCTTCTGTTGTCAAAATCAAGCTGGCTACAGATGCTGCATTTTGAAGGGCTGAACGGCTCACTTTAACTGGGTCGATAATCCCCTCTTCAATCATATTGACCCACTCACCAGTTGCTGCGTTGAAGCCTGTACCAACTTCAGCATTCTTCAAACGATCGATAACAATAGATCCTTCAAATCCTGCATTGTGGGCAATTTGACGAACAGGTTCTTCCAAAGCGCGGAGAACAATATTGCGGCCTGTTGCTTCGTCTCCTGTTAATTCCAAATCAGCCACGGCTGGGATGACATTGGCAAGGGCTGTTCCACCACCTGCAACGATTCCTTCTTCAACAGCTGCACGAGTAGCGTTAAGGGCATCTTCAATACGGAGTTTCATTTCTTTCAACTCAGTTTCAGTTGCAGCTCCGACTTTGATTACTGCGACACCACCTGACAATTTTGCCAAGCGTTCTTGTAATTTTTCACGATCAAATTCAGATGTTGTAGTTTCGATTTGAGACTTGATAACCGCAACACGGTGAGAAATCGCTTCAGGATTTCCAGCACCTTCTACGATAACCGTGCTATCTTTGTCCACAGTTAGTCTCGCTGCTTGACCAAGAGCTTCAATTGTCGCATCTTTCAACTCAAGACCAAGGTCTTCTGTGATAACTGTTCCGCCTGTCAAGATGGCAATGTCTTCAAGCATGGCTTTGCGACGGTCACCAAAACCAGGTGCCTTAACTGCTACTACGTTGAAGGTTCCACGAATCTTGTTCAAAACAAGGGTTGGAAGAGCTTCGCCATCCACATCATCCGCAATAATCAAGAGTGGACGATTGCTTTGGAGAATGCTTTCGAGGAGTGGCAAAATTTCTTGGATATTGGAAATCTTCTTGTCGGTAATTAAGATATACGGATTTTCAAGGTCAGCCACCATTTTTTCGCTATCTGTCACCATGTACTGTGAAAGGTAACCACGGTCAAACTGCATTCCTTCTACGACTTCAAGCTCTGTTTCCATACCACGTGACTCTTCGATAGTGATGACTCCGTCTTTGCCAACTTTTTCCATGGCTTCAGAAATGTATTCGCCTACTTTTTCAGAACGAGAAGATACGGCTGCAACCTGAGCGATAGCTTCTTTGTTGGCAACAGGGATGGCATTGTTTTTCAAGGCTTCAACCGCTGCAGCAACTGCTGTTTCAATCCCACGACGAATTCCGATTGGATTGGCACCTGCAGTGACGTTTTTGATGCCTTCACGGACAATTGCTTGGGTCAATACAGTTGCAGTTGTTGTTCCGTCACCAGCGATATCATTGGTTTTTGAAGCTACTTCTGATACCAATTTGGCACCCATATTTTCAAAATGGTCTTCCAATTCGATTTCTTTGGCAATGGTCACACCGTCATTGGTAATCAAGGGTGAGCCAAATGATTTTTCCAACACAACGTTACGACCTTTTGGTCCCAAGGTTACTTTAACAGTGTCTGCAAGGATATCGACACCACGGACCATAGCTGAACGGGCATCTGATGAAAATTTAATTTCTTTTGACATACTTACTTTCTCCTTCTATTCTTCAATGATAGCCAAGATGTTAGCTTCGCCTACGATGATGTACTTTTCATCGCCATCTTTGACATCAAGACCTGCGTGAGCTTCAACTAAGACACGGTCTCCAGCTTTAACACTTGGAGCAACCAAGTCACCGTTCAAGGTACGAACACCTTGTCCAGTAGCCACTACTGTAGCTGTTTTCGTTTCTTCTTGGGCTGATTTTGCGAGGACAAAGCCTCCAACAGTTTGTTCTTTTTCTTCAATTTTCAAGACCACACGGTCTCCTAATGGTTTCAACATCTGCTTTCCTCCATGATGAGATAGATATTATTAGCACTCTTTATACCTGAGTGCTAATTCATAGTTCTATTGTATCACTTGGTCAGAAATAGTCAAGAAAAAAGTCTGACTTTCTCAAGATAAAAAGCCTGAGACCAACTCAGACTTTTTAATGCTTAAAATGGCAATTCTTCCTCTTCCAAAACCAAATCCGCCAAATCTTGTCCTGCATTATTTTCACGCATGGCACGTTGAGCACGACTTTCCAAGAGTTGGAATCCAGTAACAAGTACTTCGGTCACGTAGTTCATCTGACCATTTTTCTCAAAACGACGGGTACGTAATTCTCCATCCACTGAAATAAGACTACCTTTGGTTGCGTAGCTTGCCAAGCTTTCTGCTAGTCTGCCCCATAGGACCATATTAACAAAATCAACTTCGCGCTCCCCATTTTGGTCTTTGTAACGACGATTTACAGCGATAGTTGCTCGCGCTACTGACTTGTCATTGTTGGTTTTGTGCAATTCTGGTGTAGACGTCAAGCGTCCGATTAAGATAACTTTATTATACATATTTTCTTCCTCCTACTTATCTATTCGTAAGAAATCAAAAAAAAGTTACAGAAATTTGTAACTTTCGAGGAATTTTTTAGTTTTTATGAACCATGAAACCTGTCGCCTGTTGATTAGCCATAATGGTCATATCTGTAATTTGCACACGACGAGGTTGACTAGTCACATAGACCACTGTATCTGCAATATCCTGAGCTTGCAAGGCTTCTATTCCTTGGTAAACGGACGCAGCCCGCTCTTTATCACCGTGAAAACGCACTGTAGAAAAATCTGTTTCGACAATTCCAGGCTGAATAGTCGTCACCTTGATATCCGTTGCGATGGTATCAATTCGCAGACCATCTGAAAAGGTCTTAACTGCTGCTTTGGTAGCTGAATAAACTGCTGCACCTGCATAGGCATAAATTCCTGCGGTTGACCCCATGTTGATGATATGTCCTTGATTGGCTTTTACCATTACTGGCAAGAAACAGCGAGTGACTGCCATCAAACCTTTGACATTGGTATCCAGCATGGTCAACATATCCAACTCTTCATAGTCCTGATAAGGTGCTAAACCTAGAGCCAGTCCGGCATTGTTGACCAGAATATCAATCTGACCTATCGTTTCTAGAATATCAGAGCAGACAGTCTTTACCATAGTCATATCCGTGACATCTAGTGGAAAGGTCCAAACTGTTTGATTTGGAAAGACTTCTGCAAACTCCGACTTGAGGGTTTCTAGTCTGTCTATCCGTCGTCCAGTTAGAACGACATTCTCACCCTGCTCCAGATAAGCACGCGCAATCGCTTCACCAATTCCTGATGTCGCTCCTGTAATCACAACATTTTTTGCCATCTTATTTCCTTCTAGCTGGTCTATCAGATACTAACAACTTCTTAGGCAGTCCAGTGTTTAGCTGCATCAAATGGAGTTCCGGCAACTTGGTCTTCTGATAATTCAATAATACCACGTTTTTGCGGAGCATTTGGCAAATGCAATTCACGAGGGCTACACATCATGCCAAAACTCTTTTCGCCACGAAGCTCACCTGGGAAAATAAGATTGCCTTTGGGCATCATAGCTCCAGGAAGAGCCACAATGGTTTTCAACCCCACACGCGCATTAGGAGCCCCTGCAACGATCTGCACTGTCTTGTCACTTGCGACTGCAACTTGGCAGATGTTGAGGTGGTCACTATCTGGATGAGCTACCATCTCGACAATTTCACCAACAACAAACTTAGGTTCCTTGTCATTGACAATTTCTTCTGCAAAACCTTCCGCTTGTAATTCTTGGTTCAAACGAGCGACTTGCTCATCTGTCAAAAATACTTGACCGCGCTCTGCAATTTCAAATAAACTTGAAACTTCAAAAATATTCCAAGCCACTGTTTCCTCATTATCTTTTAGAAAAACACGGGCTACCTTGCCTTTGCGCTCCACATCCAGTTTGGCATCTCCGCTATTTTTCACGATGACCATAAGGACATCACCGACATATTCTTTATTATATGTAAAAATCATTGTTTCCTTTTTCTCCTATTTCAGTCCTGCTAAAAAGTCGTTAATTTGTTGCTTGCTTTTACGGTCGCGATTAACAAAACGACCAATTTCCTTGTCTTTTTCTAGAACAACAAGGCTAGGGATTCCATATACATCCCAGAGTTTGGCCAAATCCATATACTGGTCTCTATCCACTCGAATAAAGGTGAACTCTGGATTGGTCTCCTCAATTTCTGGTAAGGCAGGATAGATATAACGACAATCGCCACACCAGTCTGCCACAAAAAGAAAGACCTTCTTGCCCTCTTTTTCCACCAAAGATGCCAATTCTTCTAAACTTGCTGGTTGTATCATAAGACTTCCTCCTCATAGACTAGATCTTCATTTTCATAGACAAAGGTATAATGACGGCCATCCTCAAAAATGACGCCACCAACCAAGCTCTCTAGACTGCTTTCATAGACTTGAACATAGAGGGTCGCAATTTCCCCCATGTCTGAAAAATGGTCTCGCACAATCGCTGTTAACTCTTCCTGAGTCTTCCTGAGCTTATGGTCATCTGCAACTTTTTTCGTAGCAAGGGCAAGGCTTCCAATACCTAGCAGAGCCAAGCCTGCCATCCACATTTTTTTAGCTTTCATACCATTCATTTTAACACAAAAAAGACTTTAGGACAAATGAGGAAGCAGCAGAAACGCAAGTAAAAAGCCCCTTCCTTTAAGGAAAAGGACTTCTTATACTCAATGAAAATCAAAGAGCAAACTAGGAAGCTAGCCGCAGGTTGCTCAAAGCACTGCTTTAAGGTTGTAGATAGAACTGACGAAGTCAGCTCAAAACAGCGTTTTGAGGTTGTGGATGAAACTGACGTGGTTTGAAGAGATTTTCGAAGAGTATTATTCTTATTGCCAGGTACCTGAGTTGCCAACGTAGTAACCATCAGGTGTGTAGGTATTACGAAGCATCTTACCTGATGAAGCCAGATAATACCACTGGCCATTATCTTTGACCCAATCATTCGCTAGCATGGCACCAGAAGAACTTACATAATACCATTCTCCCTTATCATAAACCCAAGTGCTTGCTTTCATGGCTCCTGAAGTTGATAAATAGTACCACTTGCCTTGGTCGTAAAGCCAATCACTAGCAATCATAGCTCCTGATGATTTAAAGGCATACCAGTTACCACCTTGATAAAGCCAAGTTTGATTGAACATGACTCCTTTATCATTCATAAAGTACCAAGTTCCCTTGTCCTTAACCCAATCCTTCTGCACTAATTGACCTTGTTTTTGATAGTACCAGTTTTGGTTTGATTTTAGCCAGCTTTCGGCTTTTACAATCGGATAAAGTTCTTTGAAAGATCCTCCATCATCATATTTACGACTGATAGTTTTTAGTTTTTCAAGTTTCAACTCGCCATTGTCATAGTCTGTCCAAGCAAAGACTTTTTGACCATTGACAGTCTCTGGTAAAGTAGCAGTGTAAGTCTTGGTTTGATAATCCCATTTAGCATCGAGGTAAGTGTATTGATCATTTGATTCTTCAATACGGTAGTAGCCTCTCTTTCCACTATCATTATGAATATCATCCACAACTTTCGTTGACCAGGTCTTGACTTCATTTCCGCTCTTGGCCTCTACCTTGATATCTCCTCTATAGCCATATGGAACATAGAAATTCAGATAACGCCCTTCTACGCCAATCATAGACTTGTCCTTTTCTTGACCTAGGAAATTGACAGTTTGATCTTGACCATTGAGACTAACTGTCCACTCGATTTTCTCTGTTTTTGGCAAATCCAAGACTTTAATATCCACTTCATGGCCATTATTAAACCGGAGAATGTTGCCATCTTGATACTGAACTCCACATTTAACAACCCATTCTTCTTTCAGCTCGAAGGCCTGCCCTGAATGAGGAAAAGCCAGTAAAGCTAAACCTGCTAGAGACAAACCAAATAATGTGATTTTTTTCATTGTAGATCCTCCTTAGGATTTTTTATGTTAATTATATCACTATGTTTTTATTTTGCAACTCATATCCTAAATATGCAATCAAAAAACCTCTGAGATTGTTCTCAAAGGTTCTGATTTTGCTAATTACTATTCTCAACCGCTGCAGTGACAAAGGCAGTGTAGAGTTCTTCTGGACGATTTGGACGACTTGAAAGTTCAGGGTGATACTGACACGCTACAAAGAATTTATTTTCAGGAATTTCCACAATTTCGACCAAACGATTGTCTGGAGAAACACCTGAGAAGACAAAACCTGCTGCCTCAAACTGCTCACGGAAGGCGTTGTTAAATTCATAACGGTGACGGTGACGACGTTGCACCACTTCTTTATTGTGATAAGCAGCCGCAGCCTTAGATCCACGTTTCAACTTAGACGGATAAAGCCCCAATCGAAGGGTTCCCCCCATATCCTCAACGTCAATCTGATCACGCATGATATCAATGATAGGGTATTTTGTTTCTGGTGCAAGCTCTGCAGAATTGGCACCTTCAAGACCTAAAACGTGACGAGCAAATTCGATACAAGTCAACTGCATTCCCAAGCAGACTCCCAACATTGGAACATCATTTTCACGCGCATAGCGAATGGCTTGGATTTTCCCTTCCGTACCACGCTGGCCAAAACCACCTGGTACGATGATTCCGTCCGCATCAGACAAGAGCTCTGCCACATTCTCTGCTGTCACATCATTGGCATTGATCCAATTGATTTTAACTTCTGCGTCGTTGGCATAACCAGAGTGTTTCAAGGCTTCAACCACAGAAATGTAGGCATCTTGCAACTCAACATACTTACCGACAAGGGAAATCTTGACTTGTTTCTTGAGGTTCATGACCTTGTCCACCATGGCTGACCATTCTGTCATATCTGCTACTGGTGCATCTAATTTCAAATGGTCACAGACAATTTGGTCCATACCTTGTGCCTGCAAATTCAATGGAATTTGGTAAAGGTGTTCAACATCCAATGATTCGATAACGGCTTCTGGTGCCACATCACAGAACTGTGCTAGCTTGTTTTTAATTCCTTGACCAGCTGGTTGCTCTGTACGAATCACCAACATATTTGGTTGAATTCCCAAACCACGCAATTCTTTTACAGAGTGTTGAGTTGGTTTGGTTTTCATTTCACCAGCAGCCTTGAGGTATGGAAGCAAGGTTGTATGGATGTACATAACATTATCCGCACCCACATCTGCCTTCATCTGACGAAGAGCCTCTAGGAATGGCAAGGACTCGATATCTCCTACTGTTCCACCAACCTCTGTGATAATGACATCAGAGTCGGTCGTTACAGCGGCACGCTTGATTTTCTCTTTCAAAGCATCTGTGATATGAGGAATGACTTGAACAGTTGCCCCAAGGTATTCTCCACGGCGTTCCTTACGAAGAACTTCACTGTAAATTTTCCCAGTTGTCACGTTGGAATATTTATTGAGATTGATATCGATGAAACGTTCATAGTGACCCAAGTCCAAATCTGTCTCAGCCCCATCATCTGTCACAAAGACTTCTCCGTGCTGGTAAGGACTCATAGTTCCCGGATCGATATTGATATAAGGGTCAAACTTTTGAATGGTTACTTTGAGACCACGATTTTTCAAGAGACGACCCAGACTCGCTGCGACAATCCCTTTCCCAATAGACGATACCACACCACCAGTTACAAAAATATATTTCGTAGACATAGATTCCTCTTTCTAAAATGCTCAAGGCCTTGTTGACTACGAGGGGACATAGGAAACAAGACCCTACTAATAAGAATAATCTGGGACGACTGCACCAGATTCACAACTAAAATACAAGAAGATAACTTCTTAAAAAAACAAAAATAGCTCCCTAAGAACTAGGGAGCCCCGACCTCTAAAAGAGGTGCCCGAACAATATGATACCTAAAAATAGGACAATTGTCAATAGCTAACTTTTATTCCTCGATGTTTTCAGAATCATCGTCTGAAAACTCATCGTCTTCTTCGTTGAGATCCACGTCTTCTCCCAAGTCATCTGGGGCGATTTCGTTGATTTCTGCATCGTAAGCTTCCACTTCATTTTTCTCATCATCTGGATTTTCATCATCGTATGAAAGAGCTGGATCTGCTTCGTATGCATCTTCATCTTCTGGATCATCTGCATTGTAGTCAATGGCATCTGAATCACCATCCATGAAGGCATTGACACGTTTTTTCTTAGCTTTTGGTGCTACTTCATCGTCGTCATTTTCCTCAAGAGCAATGATTTCTTCGTCGATTTCGTCCACACCATACCATGAACGAAGACCCCATTTGTTGTCTCCAAGTGAGATGAAGCTACCGTCAAAGTTCAACTCTGTGTAGAACAAAGGCAAAGCTTCACGGATATCGCTGTTTGATGTTCCAAGGTAGTTTTGAATTTCGTTTACAAGATCGCTAAAATGCATCTCATGATCGCGACCACGAAGTTCCAAGATAGCACGCGCTACCTCAATCATAGATAGTTCACTTTTTTCTTGCCCAGCAAATACTTCTAATTCCAAAGCGTTTCTCCTCATTTATACTACTATCGCCAGAGCAAACAGACTCTGACCTCATTTTATCATTTACTCTTTATTTTACGATAATTTTGCGGAATAGTCAAAGGTTAAGAAAAAATAAAGGTGAAATATTTCAGCTAATTGAAAGACCTGTGTAACATGACTACAGGTATATTGATTTATTTATAACTCAAGGCTGCAACTCCAATACCAACCACAAACTGCAAGAGGATTCCTACAGAGATAAAGGATTATTTGTTGCGTCAAATCAAGTAAAAAGATCATTTCAGGTTCTGCCAATAACTTCGTTTTCTTTCCTTTTTAATGAGTTTCATAAGAAAAAGGCTGGAAAATTCAACCTTCTCTATTTATTCAGCTAAGAATACTTCTTTGATGGTTTGCTTTTGGAGTTTTCTGTTGGATAGATAAAAGAGGCTTTCATAAACCACAGCAAAACCGATCAAAGTCCAGAAGCAAACATTCCCATCAAAGTGATGCTCAATCTTTTCAGGAACCGTATCTTTGATCACACCAATCAAGATTTCCATGATAGCGTACTGATAAGCCGTCCCAAGAACAAATCCTAGATAGGCCCAGAAACGATAGGGAGATAGGATATGACCTTGGCATTCACGATCTGTGTAGCCAAAAACCTTCATAAGAGCCAGGATTTCGCGACTTTCTGAGACGACAATCCCCAATGACAAAAAGAGAATAGAGAAAGAAAGGATCAAGCCAATCATGATCATCATGGTTTGGATGATGTCATCTGTGTAGTCCCTTAGACCAAAGGATAATTGAACCATAGCCGCAAAACACATAGAGCCAAAGACTACAAAAAATAGGATAGATTTTCTCCCCCAAATTAGTGACGAAGACAGCTCTTTTAGGAAGTCTTTCTCTTTCTTAGGAGCCCTCTTTCTCCTTTTGACCTTGATTGGTGTTGGGGACTTTTTCAATAAGCGAAGAGCCGGCGTTTGTAGTTGTCTTCTAGCATAACCAACCGCGATAAGCATAAAAAATACCGTTGGAAGGACCACAAAAGCAAGCAAGAGCTGCCAATGAAAATGAATGGTGATTTCTGGCAGGATCCCCTTTTCATTCCGGAAGTCATAAAAATGCCCCATCATAAGAAAAGAAGCGAAATAGCCAAGAAGCGCTCCGGCACCAAAACTGAGCCCAAATGCCCAAAATCGTTTAGCCAACTGGCCATTGCTATAGCCCAAAGCCTTTAAAATTCCTAATTGTTCCTTGTGATCATCAACAAATTGTTTGATATAAAAACACATGAGAAGGACCGACGTCAAGGACAAGACGACTCCACTGACCATGGCCACCATCCAAGAAAGCGAAATCTGAACATCATAGTACGTCTGAATCATGGGATTGGTTTTAGAAATCTCCAACTGCTCGATGTCCAAGTAAAAATTCAAGAAGAGATTGGCCACAAAGACCGCACAAGCCCCAATTATACTGACGACAACTAATTTTCGAATATCTTTTACTGAAAACATGGCTTACCATCCAATCTCATAAGCAGTCTGAGGCTGATCATTGGTCATAACTTCGGTAATCTTTCCACTATTGACACGAATGATGGTTCTTGCCATATCCGCAATATTTTGGTTGTGCGTCACCATGATGAGGGTCAAACCAAGCTTTTCCTTTAACTCCCAGATATAGTCGAGAATCTTGCGCCCCGTTTCTTCATCCAGAGCTCCCGTCGGCTCATCTAAGAAAAGAATCTCTGGCTTTTTGGCTAAGGCCCGAGCAATGGAGACTCTCTGCTGTTCCCCACCTGACAATTCACTCGGATACTTATCCAGCTTATCGCCAAGTCCCAAATCCTCGATAATCTGCAAAAAATCATGATTGTTTGCCAGGTCTGCCCCCATCTTTACATTCTGTCTGACTGTTAGATTAGGCAATAAATAATACTGCTGAAAAATAAAGGCAATCTTCTCACGTCTAAAGGCTGTCAATTGAGTATCTGTGAGTTGAGCCAAATCCTGTCCTTGAATGAGTATATGTCCCTCGTCTACCTTTTCTAAACCTGACAGAACGTTTAAGAGAGTTGACTTGCCTGATCCAGAAGGACCGAGGATAACCACATCATCCTGGTCTTGAATCTGCAAATCAATCCCTTTTAAAACCTTGGTTTGGCCGTAACTTTTGTGCACATTTTCTAGTTGAATCATTTCTTTCCTACCATTTCTTTGATGAGAGATTGACAAACCTCTGTCAATAATCCAATCACTTCTTCCATGCTGAATTGATAAATGCCAGAAGCAACCATTGAGGCCATCCCGTGCGAGTAGATAAATAGATGCTGGTACAAGCGACCAGCCTCCTCTACAGTCAAAGGATAGTCTGCGACGATCGAATCCAGAACCAATTGGTAACTATGATCCTTCATGGGAAGAAAATCTTGAAAGCGACGAATCGGATCTTTGCTGGGATTTTGAAAAAGCAATTGAAAGAGTTGGGGTTCTTTTGAGGCGAAAAGGATATAAGCAACCCCGACGGATCGAAAAGGCTTCTCATCTTCTAAGGCCTTACGAATATACTCCACCACTACCATTTCCGCAGCACCAATAACCTCTTCTTGTAACTCGGCCATATTGGCAAATTGCCCAAAAATGACTCTTGGTGTGGCTCCCAGTTTCTCCGCTAGTGCTCGAGCCGTCAAACTAGCCACGCCCTCTTCTCTCACCAATTGTAAAGCTGTCCCAATGATAGCCTCTTTACTAAATTTAACCTTTGGTGGCATAAGACTCCTTTCACGCAACGTTAGTTGCGCAACACTTGTTGCATAAAAGGATAGCATAAAAAAGAAAGACTTGTCAAGAAAAAACTGTAAAACACAAAACAAAAAGACAGCGAACTTTCTATTTCTTTGCTACCCAGCCGATGGCATCGCTTGGTGGATTTTCTGTATCAATCCACATGAATTCAATACCGATTTCACCATTTTTAAATTTGGTCAATCGAATGCCGTTGATTTCCAGTTCATTGAGTCGTTGACCTGTCAAGACTTCTCGTTCTTTCAACTAGAAAAGTTAAGGGGGAACTAATACAAATCTTCTAAGCTTCTATATTCAATGATTTCATTTTTGATAATATTCTTTTTAAACTCAAAATGTTTTAAAGGATTATCGATTAACACTAACTTTGGAATATCATCTAGGTTGGTGACTAGAGATAAAATAAAATCTGATTGAAACTCTTTAGCTTTCTCAAATTCGTTGGCAGTCAAACGAATGCGACCCTTAGATTTTCGAATTCCTTTAACTTCGGCAAGATAGGAATGCTCTTGAACATCTACTTGGAAATCATATCCATCACCATAAAGACGGGCATCGTACAATAGTCCACCTTGAAATTTTTCTTCTTTATCAAAGTTGAGTATAAAATAATTTTCTGCTTCCATTCCAGTTTCTTGTAGACGTTTGAATTTAGTTTGAATAATTGGTTTTTCAACGATAGTTATGCCTTTTTTCTTTCCTTCACTAGCAAGTAACATTTTAACGATTTCAGCATAACTATGAACATCTTCATTTCCAAACATCATATCAATTAAATCTTTACGAAAACGATAAACTTCAGCTTTCTGCCACCAACCTTTTCTATTATTGTCAAAATAAGGATCAAATAAATCCATTCTATTTGTTACAACTCCAGTTGTTTCAGCAATTCCCAGAGAAACCACATAGCGATAAAACTCCGACTTGCTAGAACATTGAAATTCTCTTATAAAAAGCTTGTCAAACTTGGCAAGACCGTAGCCAATTAAATTTAACAATTCATAATGAGGGTGTTTATACTCAATGAAAATCAAAAATCAAACTAGGAAGCTAGCCGCAAGCTGTACTTGAGTACGGTAAGGCGACGCTGACGTGGTTTGAATTTGATTTTCGACGAGTATTAGACATCACTTTCTCCATCAATAAATATTGATTTCATTATACCAAAAAACACGGCATTCAGCCGTGTTTCTATGTTTATTTCACAAGTTTCTTCATCTCATCAATACGTGCGACGGTCGCATCGTATTTGGCTTGGTAGTCGGCTTGTTTGTCGCGTTCTTTTTGGACGACTTCTGGCTTGGCATTGGCTACGAAGCGTTCGTTAGAGAGCTTCTTGCCGACCATGTCCAGTTCTTTTTGCCATTTAGCCAGTTCCTTGTCGAGACGAGCGAGTTCTTCTTCGACATTGAGGAGGTCTGCTAGTGGCAGGTAGATTTCTGCTCCTGTGATGACGCTTGACATAGCCAGTTCAGGGGCAGGGATGGTTGAAGCGATTTCCAAGTGTTCTGGATTTGTGAAGCGTTTGATGTAGTTGACATTGCTGTTAAAGAAGGCTTCCAATTCGCTATCACTTGTCTTAACAAGGATTGTTATCGGCTTGCTCGGTGCTACATTTACTTCCGCACGCGCATTACGAACGGCACGGATCAAGTCTTTGAGGCTCTCTACACCTGTGTGAGCAGCGAGGTCTTCAAAGGCTGGATTAACAGTTGGGTATTCTGCTGTCACGATAGAGCCTTCTGAGATTTGCCCAAAGATTTCCTCTGTCACGAATGGCATGATTGGGTGAAGGAGACGAAGAATCTTGTCCAAAGTATAAAGGAGAACAGAACGTGTGATAACTTTCTCTTCTTCATTATCGCTGTAAAGGACTTCCTTAGTCAACTCAACGTACCAGTCCGCAAACTCATCCCAGATAAAGTTGTAGAGGATGTGACCAGCCACACCAAACTCAAACTTGTCAAAGTTGGTAGTTGCTTTTCCGATGGTTTCATTGAGGTTGTGGAGAATCCAGCGGTCTGTGACATTACCAGCTTCCTTGTTGACAACTTTTTCCACATTGGCAGTTGCTTGCTCAAGGGTCAAGCCTTCATTGTTCATGAGGATGTAGCGAGAGATGTTCCAGATCTTGTTAATGAAGTTCCATGAAGCATCCATTTTCTCGTAAGAGAAGCGCACGTCTTGACCTGGTGCAGAACCGTTTGAAAGGAACCAACGCAGGCTATCTGTTCCGTACTTATCAATAACATCCATCGGATCAATCCCATTGCCCAGTGATTTAGACATCTTACGGCCTTCCTCGTCACGAATCAGACCATGAATCAATGCATTTTTGAATGGCGATTTGCCAGTAAATTCCAAACCTTGGAAAATCATTCGAGATACCCAGAACGGAATAATATCATAACCAGTCACCAAAGTTGATGTTGGATAATAACGTTTGAAGTCTTCTGAGTCAACATCAGGCCAGCCCATTGTTGAGAATGGCCAAAGGGCAGAACTGAACCAAGTATCCAAAACGTCTTCGTCCTGAGTCCAACCGTCACCTTCTGGAGCTTCTTCGCCGACATATATTTCACCCTCAGCATTGTACCAAGCAGGGATTTGGTGACCCCACCAGAGCTGACGAGAGATAACCCAGTCGTGGACATTTTCCATCCATTGAAGGAAGGTATCGTTGAAACGAGGTGGGTAGAATTCTACCTTGTCCTCTGTGTCTTGGTTGGCAATAGCATTTTTGGCCAATTGGTCCATCTTGACGAACCACTGAGTAGACAAGCGTGGCTCAACCACGACACCTGTACGTTCTGAGTGGCCAACACTGTGAACAAGTTTTTCGATTTTGACAAGAGCACCGATTTCTTCCAGCTTAGCAACGACTGCCTTACGAGCTTCAAAACGGTCCATGCCTGCAAATTCAAAGGCAAGCTCATTCATAGTTCCGTCGTCGTTCATGACGTTAACTTGTGGCAAGTTATGGCGTTGACCAACCAAGAAGTCGTTTGGATCGTGAGCAGGTGTGATTTTCACGACACCTGTACCAAACTCAGGATCAGCGTGTTCGTCCCCAACTATTGGGATGAGTTTATTAGCGATTGGAAGGATGACATTTTTACCAATCAAATCCCTGTAACGTGGATCTTCTGGATTTACCGCAACCGCAACGTCCCCAAACATGGTCTCAGGACGAGTAGTCGCTACTTCAAGGGCGCGTGAACCATCTTCCAGCATGTAATTCATGTGGTAGAAGGCACCTTCGACATCCTTGTGAATCACCTCGATATCAGAAAGGGCTGTGCGAGCAGCTGGGTCCCAGTTGATGATAAACTCACCACGGTAGATCCAGCCTTTCTTGTAAAGGTCCACAAAGACCTTGCGAACCGCTTTTGACAAACCTTCATCAAGAGTGAAACGCTCACGAGAGTAGTCTACAGAGAGTCCCATCTTGCCCCATTGTTCCTTGATGGTAGTGGCATATTCGTCTTTCCATTCCCATACTTTATCTAGGAATTTTTCACGACCCAGGTCGTAACGGCTAATGCCTTCACCACGCAAGCGCTCCTCAACCTTAGCCTGAGTGGCAATCCCCGCGTGGTCCATCCCTGGAAGCCAAAGAGTATCAAAACCTTGCATGCGTTTTTGACGGATGATAATATCCTGCAAAGTCGTATCCCAAGCGTGACCAAGGTGGAGTTTACCAGTTACGTTTGGTGGTGGAATCACGATTGAATAAGGCTTAGCCTTTTGATCGCCTGAAGGCTTGAAAACATCCGCATCAAGCCATTTTTGGTAACGACCAGCCTCAACCTCGGCTGGATTGTATTTAGGTGAAAGTTCTTTAGACATGTGTTTGTCCTTTCTCTATTTTGTTCATTTTATTTTGAATTTGCTTAGCAGCTTCTTCTGCAGACAAATTCGTATTATTTATTTTAAAGTAGTGGTGCAACTCATTCGGTTGATGTTGGGAATTTAATTGAAGTGTTTCAGCGGTCTCTAAAATTTCTCTTTCAGATACCTCAATATGTCGTTTTAAGGGTTTGTGCTTTAATCGATTCTCCGTTCGATTTCGATGTAAGCGCTCCTCAAGACTTGTTTCCAACTCCACAAAAAGAATCTCTTGATGATAGTTATCCAATAAATTCTGAATTTGCTTTAAATACATCAGCTGGTACTGATTTGAAAAATCAATTACGTCTGTTAAAATTACTGATCTCTGATTTCTTGCACTTGCTCCAAGGAAAGAAAAGGTAATTCCACGAACAAATTCCCACATCTCCTCTGTATAATCCTGATAGATTTCTAGTGCAAAATCGATGGCTTGATGGTTATAAAAGAGGGTAGAATCCGTCAGTCGAGATAGTTCTTGACCAATCGTCATTTTTCCTGAGGCCGGAGCACCAATGATGAAAAGATGCATCAAATTACCTCCCACTCACTCCTCAGCAAGCCATATCTCAAATCATCACAGCGGTTTCCTTGAACATCTTTACGGTCTCGGATACGAGCTTCGAGGGTAAAGCCAAGCTTTTCCGCGACTCGTTGACTTTGAAGGTTATATCCAAAGCAAGTTAGTTCAATCTTGTGAAGACCAAGTTCTGTAAAAGCCAGATCAACCAAGGCACGCGCTGCTTCTGGCACATAACCTCGTCCCCAATAGTCTGGGTGTAAGGTGTAGCCAATCTCCAGTACATCGTCTTCGTGCCGATGGTTGAAATCAACAGAGCCGATGACTTTATCGGTTCCTTTGACGACAATTCCGTAGCCAGCTGGGAGATTTTCCTTTTGATTGCGTTCGGGAAGGATATGCTCTAGATAGTAAACCTCATCTTCCAAGGTCTTGACTGGAGGAAAGCCTGCTGGATAGGCGACCTCTGGGAGACTAGCGTAGGTATGGATATCCTCAGCATCAGCGACTGTCCGGACTCGTAAAACGAGACGTTCGGTTTCTAATCGTTCTGGTAATTCAGCTCTTGACATCCTTCGTCCTCGCTTTCTTGATGAAGCTCCCCATAGAATCAACTCGGTCATCTAGATAACGATAAACGCGCTGGTGACCGTCCCCCATAAAGTAAGTCGGTGAAAAACGGTCATTTTTAAAATGTCCCTTATCATCCAAGAGTTCAGGATTAGCCAGTCGGTCGATAATCTTGGCAAAGATATGACAGATTCCATCTTCCTCGATAATCCGATCTACCTGACAGTCCAACACGACTGGACAAGCCTCTAAAATCGGTGCCTGAGTCCTTTCAGAAATCTCGTAGTCTAGTCGCAGGTGTTTCAATTTCTCTCGATGACTGATAAAACCAGCCTGCTCCATCTCGAGCATGAGATTTTCATCAGGAATATTCACACTAAACTTCTGGTAATGCTTGATTTGCTCAGCCGCATTTTCCTCAGAACCAACACCGATGACTAGCCAATCTCCCAGACTATAAGAGGAGCTGCAGGTCGTTATATTGTGTCCAAAATTCTGGTCCTGATACCCCAAAATGAAGATAGGAAAACCATAATAGAGTTTACTTGTTTTAAAAGATTGCTTCATGACAACCTCCTTTGACCAAGATACAAAAGAAAAACCCTGCCATCTACATGACAGGGACGAATGTGTTTATCCGCGGTACCACCCAAATTCGGGCAAGGCCCGCAACTCTCGTCTTTAAAATAAAAAGACAATTTTATTTCATTTTTCATCCATTAGCAACCAGTTTTGACACATTTGTGGACTTCTCAGCACCGCCACTTTCTGTAAAATGTGGGATTCAAAACACCTCTAATGGCTTTATTGTAACAAGATTTTGACGGAAATGCAAGGATCAAGAAAAATTACTTGAACTTGATGCCATTTTCCTTCAATTTCTTAATAGTAGCTGGGCCGATTCCTTTCAAGGCAAGGAGTTCTTTTTCAGTCCAGTTTTTGAAATCTGACGCAGACTTGATTCCTTCATCATAGAAAGTTTTGGCACGGTCAAGTGGAAGTCCACCCAAGTTTGCTGCAAAATCTTCTACAGAATTGGCTACTTTTTGAGCTTGCTCTTTGGTAGCTTCTACTGCTTGTTCAACTTTTTTAGAAACAGCCTTACCAGCTTGGCTTGCTGACTGTTCTGCACGTTTTACGACTTTTTTTGTCTCTTCTACAACCTTCGTCACAGTACTTGAGAAAGCACCTGCACGACGGAGGCTATTTCGTAATTGTTTTTTACGATTGAGTTTCTTTGACATGATAAAATCCTTTCAATAAAAAACCCCTGCTCTGACAAGGATTTAATATAAATATTCTATCAAGATTTTAGTAAAAAATCAAGAATCTATCTCGTTTAATAATTTCTCTCACCAAACAAGCCTTCTGGCAAATCATGGAATCCCTTGCCTGCTTTGAAGTTTTCAAACTTACCAAGCAAAAACTGATAAGCATCCAAGCGACTTTCGTATCGAATCATGGCATCTTTGGCACGCTCATCTTGGTCTTCTTCATAGACTTTTTGACTTTCCTTGTGCGCCATGTCGTTGATCATGATCTGGGTATTGACCCAAGCTTCAAATTCCTTCATAAATTCTTGTTCGTAACTCATTTTTTCTCCTTATTCTAATCCACGGAAATAGTCCGTATCAATCTCACGGTAGGGCTGAATATCCTGAACGTACTCCAGCACTCCTTGAAATTCTCCCTCTTCATCGTGCACTGCTGCGTAGGTGATGTGGACGAACTTACCTCGCGACTCAGACTTGAACCACATTTCATATTTATCCTTAGTACCCTCACGAAGCCCCTTCATAATGGTCTTAACCTTGTCCAAATACTTAGGTGGATGGCAGAGTTCAACATTGCGCCCGACTTGGGACGGCGTCCGTTTGAAAATCATCTCATCAGCTGGCGTATTGTCATTGTAATACTGGAAAATATCATCTTTATTGACAAAGGTAATCTCCATAGGAAGGTGATTAAGGATGAGATTGGCCTGCTCGACTGAAAGATAGCCATTCCCAAAAGCCTGTTGACTATGACGGTCCAGCACTGCTTCCTTTTCCTTAGGGGTAAAGGTAATGGTAAACTGGCCTTCTGGCGTATCGATAACTTGTTGAACTTGACCTTCTGGCGTATCTAGTTGTACGGGCTCCTCTGCACTCTTTTCCTCAACAAAACTCTGGCGTTCTGGCACCCATTTCTCAGACGGACGGATAATAGCATAGCCATAGGCGTCGCTCTCCTCCGCAATCTGAAGCCAGTCATCCTGAGTAAAGGACTCAAGGAGAATCATGAGAAGGATGGATTCTTCCTTGAAAATCATACTTTCAAACTCTGTCGCAAAGGATTCAAAAGTATCTTTTACAGTGGATATCGACACTTCAGGTAGTGACTTGGCTGTCGCTAAAACTGTTTGAAAGAGTTCCCTAATCTGGTCATCCACTCCCCACATAACTTTTGGAGGTGAATCGTGTCCATAGCGCTCCATGATTGGAAAGAATAGTTCTTCTTTACGTTGGTAGTGGATGTCAAATTGCCCCAAAAGTCCCATCTGACGCACCAAGCCCTTACGCATCTCCACCAGCATTTCTTCATCTTCCATAGACTCATAGGTATCCAACAATCTCCGAATGCGAATCAAGGCCGCACGGAGGGCTAGATTTTCTTCTTTGAAAATCCGAACTGGGTGACCTGGGTGCTCGGTATCTGCAACTTCGACATCCTTAACAGCATTTTTAAAAAGATTGGCATGAACATCACAGAGTTCCATGACATCTTCAAAGGTGACACCTGAGTCTGAGTTCATCAACTCATGCTCCATGAGAGAAATCTCGATGGCTGACACACCTGTAAAGGTCGCATCAAAGCGCTCCTGAACCGACTCAGGAGAGGCACCATTATGCAATTCTAACAAAATATCCCGCAGGACATGAATCCGTTCATCTGCCATCAGTCTAATCCAATCACTTCGTAACCATTTGCTTCCAGTGTGCGGACAATCTTGTCCATAGGAGTTCCTTCAAGCTTAGAACCCTGTTTGAGCGATACCTTGCGACCGACTGTATTGCGCATCAAGGGATTGGCAAGAGGTTTAAAACCTAGCTCCACTAGAATTTCCAAGACTTCTGGATGCTTGTCCACCACTTCTGCAACGGGAATTGACACATCGATGATATTGTCCATGACGACCTCCATTGAATATTCTAAAATGATTTTACTGCTTATATTATACCATATGGAAAGAGATTAAAAAACTAGCAGTACAAGACTTGCTAGTTCCCCACGACTTGGATGACCATCTAAATAAGTTTAAAGAGCCAATCCAATATTTTAAATAATAGCTTGTAAAACAGCAATTGGAGCGCAAAAGAGATGATCATCCAAACGAATTTCACAATCCCAATAATCGGTTTGATAAAAAGAATAGCAAGAAGTCCCCAGAAAAATTTCATTCTCTCTCCTCTGGCTTGATGAGCCACCGAGCCGTATCCATTAACTTGTCGGCAATAAAAAGTTTCCCTAGACCGACAACGGCATGGTCATCTTTCTTTATCGTTTTCATCACTTTTACACCTTGCATGGTCAAAAAGTAATTCCCGTAAGTTTTAGCTAGAATTTTTATGAGTCCCATCTTATCTTCCCTCGTTTAACTACAGTCTCAAAATATTAACGATACCAGCCTTGCTGGCTATCGCTGAAAAATCGTTTTATCTCACTCTTTCATGTCCTATAATATCATACAAGTTGAATTTTATAAGGCTTTTTAATAATGTTTAACTCTGGAAAGATTCTGCCAGCATGTTTATTGCCTTTTCCTCCACCAAAAAAGAGGGTTGCCCCTCTTCTTAGTTCTTATCCAGATTGCGTAGCATTTCGTCAATCTTGTTTCCATACTCTATGGACTCATCTTTGACGAAGGTCAAATCTGGGATTTTGTACAATTTCAAATTGCGACCAAGTTCACGTTTGATGGTACCAGTTGCTTTTTCAAGCCCGATTTGGGCTTTTTGATTATCTGAAGCAAGGTTACTCAAAATGGTGTAGTAAACCTTGGCAACAGACAAGTCACCTAACATCTGAACATCTGTGATGGTCACGCCTTGGACACGCGGATCACGGACTTTCTTTTGTAAAATCTCATTGACTTCACGCTTTATTTCCATGCCCACACGATCCGTACGGAAATGATTTGCCATGATATTCCTTTCTCTACTTTGAACCAAAAGCTAGGCCAGCAGACCTAGCTATTTTTAAACTTCTTGATTTTCATTTCAAATTGAAACGAAGTTCAATTTGAAATCATCTGCTTCTTTCGCCGTGGTGAAAGTGATGGAACTGATTTATCAGTCCCATCACAGGGGATTTTTGAGACCCTAGGCTCAAAAATAAGCAATGAAACCATCGGTTTGCTTGCGTCCCTCACCACCTAAGAAAGGAGCAAAAAATCTTATCGTTTGATTTCTTCCATGACATAAGCCTCAATCACATCATCAGTCTTGATATCATTGTAACCATCGATCATCAATCCACCTTCACGACCGTTTGTAACTTCTTTGACGTCGTCTTTGTAGTGTTTCAAGCTTGCGAGTTCACCATCATAGATAACGACACCGTCACGGATAACACGGACTTTAGAGTCACGGGTAACCTTACCGTTGATAACCATGAATCCACCGATAGTTCCGACTTTAGATACCTTGAAGGTTTCACGGATAACTGCTTCACCAATAACTTTTTCTTCGAATTCTGGATCAAGCATCCCTTTCATAGCTTCTTCCATCTCTTCGATAACCTTGTAGATAATGCTGTGGAGACGGATTTCCACATCGTCAGCTTCAGCTTGTTGACGAGCTTGTGGTGTAGGGCGTACGTTGAAACCAACGATGAAGGCATTTGAAGCTTCCGCAAGAGTCACGTCAGATTCGTTGATAGCACCGACTGCTGAGTGGACGATGGTAACTTTGACACCTTCCACATCGATCTTTTGAAGTGAGGCAGAAAGGGCTTCAACAGAACCTTGTACGTCGGCCTTGATGATAACGTTAACTGATTTGAGTTCACCAGCTTTAAGCGTATCAAAGAGGTTCTCAAGACTGACACGTTGAGTAGCTTGACGTTGTTTCATGAGGGCACGTTTGGCACGCTCTTCACCTGCTGCACGCGCAGATTTTTCATCTTCGTAAACGGCAAAGTGGTCACCCGCCATTGGCGCTTCGTTCAAACCTGTGATAGAGACTGGTGTTGATGGTCCAGCCACCTTGACACGACGACCAAGGTCGTTGGTCATAGCACGGACACGACCGAAGGTATTTCCGACAACGATAGGGTCTTGAACATTCAAAGTACCTTGTTGAACAAGAAGGGTTGCGACCGCACCTTTTCCTTTATCCAAGCGAGCTTCGATAACTGTACCGATCGCACGAACTGTTGGGTCTGCCTTGAGTTCTTGGATTTCAGCCACAAGAAGGACTGTTTCCAACAATTCTTCAATGTTTTGATTGAATTTAGCTGAGATTTCAACAAATTCAGAATCTCCACCCCAAGCAGTTGACATAACTCCATGCTCTGCCAATTCACCGATAACGCGTTCTGGGTTGGCACCTGGTTTATCAATCTTGTTAATGGCTACGATGATTGGAACGTTGGCTGCTTTTGAGTGGTTAATGGCTTCGATAGTCTGAGGCATAACCCCGTCATCTGCCGCTACGACCAAGATAGTAATATCGGTAACAGAAGCACCACGCGCACGCATAGATGTAAAGGCCGCGTGTCCTGGTGTATCAAGGAAGGTAATCTTCTTACCATTTTCCACAATTTGGTAGGCACCGATATGCTGAGTGATACCACCTGCTTCACCTGTCGCAACACGAGAGTTACGAAGGGTATCTAGGAGAGTTGTTTTACCGTGGTCAACGTGTCCCATGATGGTTACAACTGGTGGACGCTCTACCAATTCATCTTCATTAAGATAACCATCTTCGACAAAGAAGCGTTCGATGTCGGCATTATCCACTTCAACCTTTTGCTTAGCTTCGATACCATAATCCACCATGAGGAGTTCGATTGTTTCCCCATCCAAGGATTGGTTTTGTGTGGCCATGACACCCATCATGAAAAGTTTCTTAACGATTTCAGCTGGTTCACGTTTGATACGTTTTGCGATTTCCGCAACGGTCATACCATCTGTATACTCAAATTCTGTTGGCAATTCATGGAATTTACGCTCTGTAACAGGTTTTGGAGCCTGATTACGATTGTTCTTGTTATTGCCTTTTTTGTTCTTCTTGTTGTTATTCCAGTTACTATTTCTTTGATTTCTCACTTGATTTTGACTACTTCGATTCTTTTGTTGTTTTCTAGGACCATCTTCTTCGCGATCGTAATCGTCACGTTCTTTGTCTGGTCGGGCTTGCTTCTTACGACGTGTATCCACTGCAACTTCTTTTTTCACAGGAGCTGTTTCAACCACTGCTTGAACTTGTTGTGCTTGTTCAGCTAACTTAGCAGCTTCTTCAAAGATTTCCTCTGGTTCCTTGCGTTTGTTAGCTTGAGCCAAGGCTTCTTTGGCAGCCTGAGTCTGCTTGAAACGTTCCTCGCTTGAACGAGCGTACTCTGCGTTTTGCTCTGCTTTCAATGCTGCTGCACGGGCTTTAAAGTCAATGCGTGGAGCCGCTTGATTTGGACGTTTGTCCTCCTGTTGACGGCGATCGTTTCCACGATTTTGCTGACCTTGCTGTTTCTTAGCTTGGTCGTTAAAACGACGATTGTCGCGGTTGCCTTGACCTTGTTTTCCACCATTGCGACCGTCGTTTTTCTGACGGTTGCCGTTTTGTTGTTGGTCACGGTTATTGCCCTTATTTTGCTTGCGTCGTTCTGCCTGCTCTTTGGCACGGGCTTCACGCTCAGCCTTGAAATTACGACTTTGCGGTTTAGCTGCTACTTTTTCTGCCTTCGGAGCAACTGGCTCAGCCACTTTTGCCTCTTCCTTAGCTACAGCTGGTTTAGCTGGCTCAGATTTTTCAGCTTTCTTTTCTGCACTTGCTTTTGGTGCTGCAGGTTTTGCTTCTGCTTTCGGAGCAGCAGGCTTAAAGCTGGCAGCGATTTTTGCAGCGACAGCTTCTTCCACACTTGATGAGTGGCTTTTCACATCCAAGCCCAACTCTTTTGCACGCGCTACAACTTCTTTACTTTCTTTTCCAAGTTCTTTTGCGATTTCGTACAATCTTTTCTTAGACAAATCATGTCCTCCTCTTCTATTCCATAAGAGACCTCATTTTCTTTGTAAATCCAGCATCTGTTACAGCCAAAACCTTTCTCGATTTCCCGACTGCTATGCTTAATTCCAGTGTTGAAAACACGGTTACAATTTCTACTTGATAATAATGACTTTTATCTTGAATCTTCTTGGTCAGATTGGGTCCTGCATCATAGGCTAGAAAGACCAACTTGGCCTTTCCATCTTGAATGGCCTTGACCACCAATTCTTCACCCGATATGATCCGCCCTGCTCGCTGAGCGAGTCCCAAGAGATTGCTTATCTTTTGCTTATTCAAGTCCTAACTCTCTTCTTTTCACTTTGTGATCCACATAAGCGATCAACTCGTCATAAAAGCTTTCTTCCACTTCCATGTTGAAGCTGCGGTTAAAGACCTTCTTCTTTTTCGCCTCTAAGGCTTCTGCATTGTCTAGCTTGATATAAGCGCCGCGGCCGTTGGCCTTGCCTGTCGGATCGATAAAGACTTGTCCTTCCTTATTTTTGACAATGCGGAGCAAATCCCGCTTATCAATCACTTCATTAGACACAACAGACTTGCGCAAAGGGATTTTTCTCGTTTTCATCTTTCCCTCCTCTAGCAGCTTTTATTCTTCTACAGTATCGTTTTCTGCTTCCAAATCTACCGAACCAGCTTCTTCCATGGCTTCAAATTCGCTAGCAGACTTGATATCGATACGGTAACCAGTCAAGTGAGCTGCCAATCGAACGTTTTGTCCACGACGACCGATGGCAAGAGAAAGCTTGTTATCAGGAACAACCACCAAGGCACGTTTGCTGTCGTTTTCGTCAAAGATAACTTGGTCAACCTCAGCAGGAGCAATGGCATTGTAGATAAATTCAGCTGGATCTGCTACCCACTCGATAACATCGATATTTTCTTCGATTGGCACCATACGGTCGCTCTTGGCATCGTAGCGAGCTGGGTGGAATTTGCTAGTGATTTTCTTGATGTTAGCTCCACCGCGTCCAACGATTGTTCCGATAGCGTCCACGTTTGGATTATGGCTACGAACGGCAACCTTAGTACGGTCACCAGCTTCACGAGCCACGCTCATGATTTCAACAGTTCCATCATAAACTTCAGGAATTTCTTGCTCCATCAAGCGTTTGATCATTTCTGGATGGCTACGGCTAACAAAGACATTCACACCGCGAGGGTTGTCTTCAACCTTGTAGACATAAACTTCAATACGATCATGAGAAGCAAAAACTTCTCCAGGAATTTGGTCTTGTTTTGACAATTGGGCTTCGATGCTACCAAGGTTGACATAGATAAAGCGGTTGTCAAAGCGTTCTACTGTACCAGACATGATTTCTTGCTCATGTTCTTTGTAAGTATTGTAAGTGATGGCACGTGTTTGCTTGCGCATTTTTTCCATGATGGTTTGTTTGGCAGATTGGGCTGCTACACGACCAAACTCAGCAGGTGCTTCTTCAAACTTGATTTTATCACCAAGTTCATAGGCTGAATTAATGGCAAGAGCATCTTTCAAGCTGATTTCCAAACGGCTATCAAATACTTCATCAACCACTTCACGGACAGTATAAACGGTAAAGTCACCTGTTTTTTCGTTAAAGTCAATGGCTACGCTGTCAGATTGACCATAGCGTCTGCGATAAGCGGAACGAAGCGACTCTACTACTGCGTCGATGATATCTTCTTTTTTGATTCCCTTGTCTTCTTCCAAAATGCGGAAGGCCTCTAGCATTTCTTTACTCATGTTTTCTTCACTTTTGAATCCTCAAAAGCTATCCTTTCTTTTTCTATAATTTAACTGCTAAACGTGCTTTTGACACTAAACTGTATGGAATTTGGACGGTTTTCTTACGCGTCTTGTCCTTATATTCCATAGTCAACTCATCCTCTTCGAAGGCCAACAAGGTTCCTTCAAAGACTTTTTGCTTATCGATGGCTTGGTAGAGCCCGACATGGATGTATTTTCCAACCGCTCCAGCGACAGCATCCTTAGTTTTCAAAGGACGTTCCAAGCCTGGACTGGTGATTTCTAGGAAATATTGTTCTGGGAAGGGATCTGGCTTGATGGTGTCTAGGACAGGACTGATAATTTCTGTCAAGTCTGCCGTGTCGTTCAAGGTAATTCCTTCAGGTTTATCTACAAAAATACTGAGAATCATGTCACTGCCAATCTTTCCATACTCGATATCCACGAGTTCGAAAGGAGCTTCTATGACAGGTTCTACAACTTCTCTGACTAATTCTACGATTGTTGCGATTGCGTCCACCTCCTCATAAGCAAGAGGCGAAGATATTTCCCCGCCTCACTTTTCATATTCTTGCTATAAGTATAACACAAATCAAGCTAACCTGCAAGGATTTAACCTTGAAGCTTTTTGTCTGGGCTTACAAGACTTACTGGGCCGCTCCTAGTAATCCTAAGTCGTATTTCCAAGTTAAAATGCGTCTGACAGACTCATCAATACGTTCTTCTGTCAACTCTCCAGAGGAAATTTTCTTTAATAGATAAGGAATCTGGGTTTGATATGAAGACCCTAGAATCAGGTCATTTCCAGCTACAATCACTTGAAAAGCAGCCTCGTCCTGACTGACAAAATCAGCTATTCCTGCCATATCAAAATCATCCGTCATAATGACACCTTTGAAATGCAGTTCCTTCCGAAGAAGGTCATTGATTTTCGGTGAGATAGATGATGGCACTGTGTCAATTTTAGATAGGATATTGTGAGAGACTAAGACACTATCTGCCCCTGCATCTATCCCAGCTTGAAAAGGAAGAAAATCTGCTTGTCTTAATTCATCAAGAGAACGGTTGTCTTGGATAATAGCGGTATGACTATCTCCATTATCGCCATATCCTGGAAAATGTTTCAAGGTTGACCCAACCTTACTCTTTTTAAGTTCTTCTACGACCTGCTGAACATAGCTTGCAGTTGTTGGGGCATCTTGTCCAATCGTTCGATCATAAATGAAGGCTGACTGATTCCTTGCAAGATCCGCAACTGGGAAAAGTCCTGCATTGATGCCAACAGATTTTAACAGTTCTGCCTTTTGCTTCGTATCAGAAAGCACTGCCTCCATTCCCCCTTGCTGATAAAGTGCCATAGGAGATTGAAAAGGAGTTTCTAAAATCGAACTGATACGAGTCACTGTCCCCCCTTCTTCATCTGAACCAATCAATAAAGGAATCTTTGCAGCAGCTTGGTAGTCCTTTGTCAAAGCCTTCATATCCTCTATAGTTCGTCCCTCAAAATCTCTTCCGAATAAGATATAACCAGACAAATGATAGGATTGAAGATCTTCTATCTGATGATTAGAAGGAACTCTGGCCTAAAACAATTGTCCCACTTTCTCTTCCAAGGTCATCGCGGCTAATCTGTCTTCGATAACCTTATTCTCCTCTCCTTCACTGGTTTCAATAGTTGTTTCAGTTTTTTCTACTTGGACCTCTTTTTCTGCTTGCACCTCTACTTGTCTATGTTGTTGATAATCAGAAAAAATCAAACCAACTATCACAAGAAAAAAGAAAAGATAGAATACAAGAGGATTTATACTATTTCTCATAACCTTTTCATTATACCACTTATCGAGCCGCAAATACACACTTAGTAAAAAGCACCTGTTTTAAAATTAAACTAAAAGGACTTAACTCTGTGCAATACAGAACTAAATCCTTGGAATATATGATTTGTTTAACTTTTTGAATGCGAAACAGTTTTTGACATCTCTTTAGATTAAAACTGAGCCTCAACTCGATAGATAACTTGCCCCTTGTTGGAGAATTTTTGCTCGTATTCTGTCATGACATTGCCTTCAAAATCACTGGCATGTAAGTCTAGCCAGACACCATTGAGCTTCATGCCATATTGAGAAAAGCTCACTAGGCTGTACTCAAACAAGCCACGGTTATCCGTCTTGAAATGAATTTCTCCATTTTCAGGTAAGATACGCTTGAAGGTATCCAAGAAGGTCTTGTAGGTCAAACGACGCTTTTCATGGCGTTTTTTAGGCCAAGGATCTGAAAAGTTCAGATACAAACGATCAATCTCACCGTCTTCAAAGTAGTCGGTCAAGTCAGAACCATCTACCCACAAGAGCTTGATGTTAGGCACTCCAACTTCAAGCACCTTGTCCAAAGCGTAGCTCAAAACAGACTTTTGAATATCAATCCCGATATAGTTGATGTCAGGATTTTGTTTGGCCATACCTGAAACAAAGGCACCCTTTCCACTTCCAACTTCCACATGAATGGGATTGTCATTGCCAAACAAGTCCCGCCATTTCCCCTTGGCTTCCAAGGGATTGAGGACCACATACTGAGGATTTGCCTCTAGTAATTCTGTCGCCCCTTTACGATTTCTAACTCTCATCTTCTCTTTCCATACTTGTCTCGGAAGTGACGCAAGCCATGGATCTCCCGATTGACATTTTCTAAATCTTGGTTCATATAATACTTGGAAATCTGGCTCAAATAAGACAATTGACCGTACCAATACAATTTATTTAATACCGTTTGATTATACTTATAACCGTAGTAGGTCAACCATTCCTTCCACTGATGTTCTGGAATATAATGGCAGAGCATATGGGCCACATCAAACATGCGGTCGGTCAAGCGAACCGAATCCCAATCTACCAAATAAATCAAGCCACTGTCTGTCTCAATCCAATTACTATGTCGTACATCTCCATGGACAATGGTCGCATAGTCCTCTCTAAATCCTGGAATAGTCTGACGTAAATCAGCCATCACTTCACTGATAAAATGATTTTTACGCAAAGCATCTGGAGCCGTTTCCTGCCAAGACTGTAGTAAATCTACAGGTGTTTCCATGGCATATCCCAACCGACTCAACTGTGTCATCAACGGACGTGAGCGATGAAGACGGGTTAAAATATTGACGATTTGCTTACGATTCATATCATAGGGGGTCAATATCTTGCCTGTCAACCATTCTTGAGCACACATATCACGCCCATCTGCCAAACGGCGACTCCATAATAATTGTGGAGCAATTTGTTCTCTAGCTAGTCCAGGTAGGATTGGAGAGGTGTTCATTTTTACAAAGATACGCTTCCCATCGGGATAGCTACCCATATAAGCCTTGCCACTTTTCCCAGGTATGGGAGTCAGTGTTAGCTCATTATCACCCAAATCCATTTCTTTCCTCCGTATAAAGTTTCCTTACTATTCTACTAGTTTTTGGCCTATTCGTCAACCGCTCCACGCCCGATTCTCAAAGAAAAGCCTCTGGGGTGGCTTGGGTATCATTATAGAAAGAAAAAGGTAAGCACCGTCTTCTACTTACCTTTCATAATTTTTATAAATAATATAAGAGTGGCCAAGCATTGTAAAACATGTGAACTAGAGTAGAAACCCATAGGTTTTGGCTCTTTTTATAAGCAAAGCCCAGTAACAAGCCCCCAAGTAGATAAAAAATAAACGAAGGGACATTAGAAGGTCCATGCATAAAAGAAAAGAGAGAGGAAGTCAGTACAAGCCCTAACCAAGAATTGTCAAAAACCGCACCTTGAAGAAGTCCTCTGAAAATGAGTTCCTCCTGGATGGGTCCAAAAACTGAGGAAGTCAAAATCAAAGACAGGGAAATTCCTCTGCTGACTTCCGCCAAGTGTTGAACTCCTGCGCCAGAAGAAACAGCGAAGAAATGAATATAAACTAGCGTCTCAAGAACGCTTAGAAAAAAGATTGCAATGAAAAGCAAAAGTTGTTTCTTGCTTAACATCCCAAAAGAAACCATTTCAAACTTTCTAGCATAAGTAACACTCAGCGATGTTACAAGAAGACTTACAATAATCAATTCAGATTCATTTTGAAAAAAGTCCCCATGGTTAATCGTATAAGGAACTGTAATGACGATTAGTAGTACTAAAAATCCAAAACAAAAGGCATGAAATTTATCAAAAAACTTCATAAAATTATCCTCCTCACCAAACAGACTTCCTACACGTCATTCTTTAGTTCTAGCCTTTCCAAAACAAACCATTTTAGTAACCAAAATCCGATCACATAACCCCACCCTAAGAAGATAACCATTAAAGCCAGCATGGAATTTAGGGAATTAAAGACCACCACAGATACAAAGGTTAGCACAAAAACATTAAAAGCAATGGTGTCAGAAGCCAAGACCAGAATATAAGGTGTCAACCAGTCTAAGGTTTTTGAATCTAGGAAAAATAAGTGTTTATACATGATAACCTCCTCCTGCCAGTCTTTAGACTAGTCCCAGACTAAGAAGAAAACCCTTCCTCTACTTTTTATAATACTTCAAACCCCAAATGAGTAGAAGCATGATAAGCAAGCAGAGAATAGCGCCAATATAGGCGATTAGTTGTTGATAGAATTCTCCTGCTGTGACACCTCTATACAAACAAATAATAGACATAAAACCTGTCAAGCCGATATACATGAGTTGATTGGTTCTAGGACTAACCAAATCATCATTTACGTATATTTAAGAGTATCTCTTTTATGTTAATGTATGTTAGCACTGAAAAACAAAATAAACCAATAATATTTAAAATGAACATTAATTGGGTTAAGTTTCTAAAAAAATTATCCACTGACACTACAAGAAATACTATACATATTATAGTCGAAACTATCTTTTTCTTATCCATAATTATTTACTCCTTTCCTAGCAAATCCATCTTATCAATCAAGAGCGATTTTTAACAGAATGTAGCAGCACCCGTTGCAACTTTGACAATTTCAGTATAGCACTATTTGTTAAAGTTTTTCATCCAAATCTTAAATTGTCATCGAGACATCTTGAATTGCAAAAACTGCATTAGCCTCTACTTTTTATAATACTTCAAGCCCCAAATGAGCAAAAGCATGATAAGCAGGCAGAGAATAGCGCCAATATAAGCGATTAGTTGTTGATAGGATTCTCCTGCTGTGATCCCTCTATACAAACAAATAATAGACATAAAGCCTGTTAAGCCGATATACATGAGTTGATTGGTTCTAGGACTAACCAAATCATCATCTTCAAACTCTCTTATCCTCATTTCCCTAGTGAGGTAAACAGTGACCAAAATGGAAGCCAAGTTAATAACCACTAAAAGAAATTGGAAAACCAATGAAAAATTTAAAAACTGACGAGATAGAAATAGATAAGTTGAGACAAGCAAGGGCAACTGACCTAGGAACAATCTTGTAAGAAAGATGTTCCGTTTTTTAGCAAGAAAAGTTTTCATTTCTTTGCTCCTTTCTTTTTCATTAAAGCAAAATAAATCATAAATGCAGTCACGTAGGCTATGGTATAAAATAGATGATACCAAGCACTCTCCCTAAGCGGATACAGAAAGATGGACATGATTAGATACAAGATGAAAATGACAAGTATTTTTTTCTTCATAAGATTTCCTCCTAAATGTATGCTTTATCTTAGTTGAGCTACAACCTTTACACTGCTAGTATAGCACTCATTTTGACCTTGGATCACTGAAATCATAAATGGTCATCGAAACATCTTGAATTGTAAAAAATTTAAAAAGCAAGCATGGAAAACATACTTGCCCTTTACACCGTATTGATACCAACTTAATTTGTAGATTTTTTATCCTGCTATCACATATCATTTTGACAGGCGAAACAATATTAAAGAAACTCCACTGTAGATTAAACTAGCGATAAAAAATCTTTTCATCTAATTAGATCTATCTTTATTCTTCTTTGGAGATTTTAAAAATTTTTCCCTAATTAAAGAAGTAATAAAAGAAACAAACATACTAACAACAAAACCAATAAGAAAACTTTTGAAATCCATAATTACCTCCAAGTACAGCTTCCCTACTTACAGGTTCAAGCCTTTAAGCAACCATAATCGCCAATTGTAACATTGTTTTTGCATTCACGAGGAATACCTCTTTTTACTTTCGTCCTATTACAACCTTAATAAGGTTAGTATACTACTATTTTTTAAAATTTTCCATCCAAATCACGAATGGTCATCAAAACATCTTTAATTGTTAAAAAATTTAAAAGCAAGCATGAAAAACATACTTGCCCTAGGAGAATTTAACAACGTAAAGACCTAAAATCGAAAACTATTCACCCTCACTTTCGTCTGTTCTGATAGATTCTCATGATTGCAACAAGGATACAGGCTGTCCCACCTGCTAAAACCAGAAGAGTAATGATAATGTTGAGAATTTCAGGCGTACTCCCTATTCTGTTGATAAGACGGAGTAGGGATATAACTGTCAACTGAATCAGGAGTATTGATTCTACTCTTACCATCGAAGTAAGTCTGTTTTCAACTGCATATAAAAAGGCTGGTAGCAAAACACAGGCTATAGCAATTACAAACAGGTTGCTCCCTGTTTCTTCTCCCTTGTTCACCACGGAAATCATGAGAAGATTCGAAGCTATGATCAACGTAGAACAGATGATAAAAAAGGATTTCTTATTCATTTATGATACCTCACATACTATAGTATTTTGTTTCGAACCCAAGAAATATTCTTCAAACTATTGCAACACCATCTCGCCGTAAAGCAGTACTGTCTATAACTAGTTTCCTAGTTTTCTTCAAATACTGATTTTTTATTGAAGACAAGAATGGTAAGCTCATTAACCATTATAGCAAAAAATAATGATAACATATATTATTTTTCGGTTTATGAATGATATTCGTTATTTTGGTAAGGAGAAAGTTCTTTGTTCAATTCAAGATGTTTCAATAACCATTCAAGATTTGGATGAAATTTTTTTAAAAACAGTGCTATACTAAACTTGTCACATTTGTAATACGGCAAAAATCTATATTCGGAGGCAAGTAATCATGAAGAGTAAGATTTATTATATATCCAATATTTTTTATGGAATATTACTATTTTCTATTGGATTAACATCAAAAGTATTTATTTTTAGCAGTTTAATGTCTATAACTTTAATAACTCTATCTATAATAGGATTATTAAAAACTAAAAATAAAAAGTAGATATAGCAGAATTAGATTTCAAAAGTTAGAAACCTCTCCCGATAGTTGATGATAGAGAAAATTATTTCATACAAGCAATTTACTGTAACTCAAAACTAATTTGATTAACTATTCAACCATACAGACCGAGAAACAAGAACTCTCGGTCTTATTTTTTATCATTCTGCATGTACCACAGTAAGTACCTGACGAAAGACTTGATTTTGGCAGGTAGTATTTAGACTGGTATTGGGATGGCTTTCCACAATTTTCACGACGGTATAGAGACCAACTCCTCTCTCCTCCCCTTTAGAACTGGCTCCAAAGGAGAAGATTTCAGAAATATCGATGCCCTCTTCTTTGATGGAGTTTTCGATAATAAAGGTCTCCTGTGCTCCATTTTTTAAAAAGGCGATTGAAACATGAGGTTGACTGGCCTCTACACTAGCTTCAATAGCATTGTCACAAAGGATAGACACAATGGTTAGAAAATCAAGCAGTCTCATTCCCTCGACCTGAATCTCCTCAGGAACTTCGACATTAAAGACAATCTTCTTATCTCTGGCTTTTAGAAACTTTCCTGCTAGGAGACTTTTGAGGGCTTTATCACGAATATTCACTAATCTGCCCAGGTCATATTTGCTGTCCTGCAATTTTTCACTGGAATCCTTTAAGACCGAGTCGTAGACCTCTTTTATCTGCTCCATATCCTCCTCTTCAATGCCCAGACGTAAACTAGTCAAGAGGTTGCTATAATCATGGCGAAAACTCCGCACTTCCTTGTAAAGCTCCTCTATATGCCGACTATAGCGTTCCATATCTCTGTAGCGCAAGGCCTGCTCTTGGTCCAGTCTCTCATGAAGTTTTTCCTTCAAATAGGTATCCAATTTCTTGATCATCCCCATAAAAAAGAGAAGGTAAAACACTAGAATCAGATGGCGAACAGTCGTTGATTGAATACCTTGTTCATATTCAAAGAAAGACAGACTTTGCATCACTAGATAGTAGCCCCCCATTATCCAGTTAATCGTAGTCAGAGATTTTTGAAAACCTTTATCGAGAATCTCCTTTCTCAACTTAGTGAAATCATAGTCCAACCATTTCAAAAAGACTAAAACTATGAAGCAAACGAATATCATCATCAATAAAAAGATAGGATTGCTATCTTTATCTACAATTTCTTGTCCCAAAAATGGAAGCACAAAATAGGAGACCCCTCTATAAAAGAGATTCACCAATATCATTGGAAAGAGACCATAAAAGAAGAGAAGTTTTTTAGGAAGCCCTCTTAACAGTAAGAAAGACAAGCCTATACCGTACAAGGGTTCCATAAAATAAAATAGGAAACTATCTCCTACCATATAGCCAATCATTAAAAAAACAAAGGCCAACAGTATCTTAAAAAGAAAGGCTTTAAAAATCCTCTCAAAAGTGAGACCAATTCCATCCACCTTAAAGAAAATGACAATTTCTAGTCCATGAGTAATAAGTGTATACAATAATATCCAAGCAATATTCATAAACTCTCCTAGCTCAATGCAAGTTATTGATAGCTTCAGACACTTCCCTGACCTTATAACGCGCGATCATACAGCTTCCACCATTGGGAAAGTAAAGAAGTTTTTCTTTCTTATCCAAACGAACCACATTGGCAGGATTGATGAGAAAAGAGCGATGGCACTGCAAGAGACGGGGCTCCTGCTTGAAAACCTCCTCTAAACTCGCTGTAAATTCCAGCCTATCCGTCTTAGTATAGAGAATAACACGATGGGCTCTGGGCGACGTTTCGAGATAGTAAACCTCTTTAAAAGGATACTGGAATTGGGCAAATTTTGATTTAAAGTAAAAGCAATCTTCCGCCAGACTTTTACTGTCTTGACTATTGGCATAGAGGAGGGCTGTCTCGATCCGAGATTCAAACTCCTCTGCCGAAAGGGCCTTATCAATGTAGTCCAAAGCAGACACTTGGTAACGAAAGGACAGGGGCATAAACTCCGAGTGAGTCGTCACAAAGACAATCAGGGCATAGGGGTCTCGATCCCGAATCTTTCTAGCCACTTCCAAACCCTTCATCTCCTCATTTCGAATCTCAATATCCAAAAAGAATAGCTGATGGGCTCCCTTCTCATGCACCTCTGCCAGCAGTTGGTCAGCTTTCCCAAAGACTTCAAAAGAACTGGGAATGATATGATGTTCTTTCATAAGTTTCTCAATCGTCGTTTCAATCCTAGTCTGTTGGGAAAAATCATCTTCTAAAACAAATATTCTCATCTTCTTACTCTCCTTGTTTCGATTTCTTCCTAAAAAGAGAATAGCAAAAATACTATGATACAAGCCCACCAAATCCTAAACAGGCCTTTAATGCTCCTGAAAGGTATCTTGTTCCTCAAATAAGCATGATAATCTTACCACTATTTTATCATAAAATTTTAACAGTACCATTCAGGAAATTTCAAGAACAATTAAAGATTTGTAGATAAAAAAGGAGATAAAAGTGATAAACTGACAGTATCAAAACACAATTGCTAGAATCAAGACTAGCAGCCAGATTAAAGGAGGAATTTTCATGACAGATGCAGACCCTATCAAAAGAGCTCAGGCTTTGATTACTGACTTAAATAAAGCCTACCAATCATGCAAACAGGTAACCGCTGACGACGTCCGCTTTCAGGAGCAATTAAACTCTATTCTTGGTTTTCTAGCCAAGGCTGAGACAGTGGATAATCGAGTCTTGATTGAACTGGAAAAATTTTACCAGACTTCCAGTCTTCTCATGGGACTCAGCGCTCTTGAACCAGATGCTCCTACTCGTGCCGCTTGGCGGGCCTATGACCGCTTCCACTTTGACCAAGTCAAGACCAAGTTAAGTCTCTACGGTCCAACCATTCTCTTGTAGAAAATAAAAGAAGCTGAGACAAACTGAACTCAACTTCTTTTTTAGTGTCATATAGACAATGTTAGTCCTGCATCTGACGTTTGACCTGATAAGGTAGGTACAAGACTAGTAAAACCAAACCAGCTCCCAGTAAGGCTAGAAGGGCTAGTTTTTCTTGGAAGGTAATCAACCCAACAACTAATTCCACTACTAAGACCAAACTGGTCAATCCTCGGACTACCGCCTGCAAGCCTTTTTCCTTTTGCCCCTTGTCCAGTGGAAAGAGTTGGGTCAAATACTGGTAGTCAAAGGCGTGATAGAGGGCCAGCAACTGGAAGAGCAAGAGGTAGTTAAAGAGAACTACCACCGCTGTCGCAATCCAAGATTGTTCGATAAAGACCTGCGCCAGTATGGAAAGCAAGAGCAGACGGAGACTGAGAGCAAAGAGGTCTCCATTTCGCAGATAAGAACGCAGATAGAGATTTTGCCAAATCTTTCCAGGTACCTTCTGAACAGCCTTTAGGATAAAGTCCAGATAGGCACGACGTTTGACGCTATTTGAAATTCCCTTTACCTGCGTAAAGAGGGCAAAGAAACGAAGCAAGACTTGCTTACGCTTGCTTTCTTGAGAAATGACATAGTCCCAGTCCAGTCCAGTTTCAGTGAAAAATTTGTTGGCCTTTTGACGAAAGAAGAAATATTTACCTACTCCCAATAAAAGCACATAGACCAGAAAAACTGGCAAGCCATAACCCATTGCCAAAAATAAAGGCGCAAATAACAGCAAGAAAAGGGTCTGGACAAAGAGCCAAAAGACTAGGGAAATGCCAGTTTGACGCTTGAGATGGAGTTTGATTTCCTCTTCTCCGACCAAGAGAAAGAGCTTGTCTGGAGCCTCCATATAGGTGGCAATTCCTCCCCAAAGTAAAAGTAAAACAGACGTAATGCCTACAAACAAAAGAATAGGCCAATGATTTTCAGGAAAATCTTGTAAGAGTTGACTGTACTGGTAGGCTAGAAAGCCCAGCAGAACAAGCAGGAACAAGACAAAGTGGTCATTGAGAACATAGCGCAGATAACCAAGACACTCCTTACGAAAAGCCTGCTTTCTCTTTAAAAACAAGTCTTTCATAGCTCCTCCTCTTTGGTCAGAGCCAAGTAAATATCATTCAAACTAGCCTCAGGCATGTTAAAGGCTTCGCGCAGTTGCAGGAGATTTCCCTTAGCACGCACCTCTCCCTTGTGAAGAATGACAAAAGCATCACACATCTTCTCCGCCGAATCCAGCACGTGGGTACTCATGAGAATAGACTTGCCTTTTTGCTTTTCCACTTCCAAAAGCTGAATCAAATCAGAAATCGCCAGCGGATCCAGACCAAGGAAAGGCTCATCCACGATGAAAAGACTCGGATCCACCACAAAAGCACAGATAATCATGACCTTCTGCTTCATCCCTTTTGAAAAATGAACAGGGAACCAGTCCAATTTCTGGTCCAGACGAAACATTTTTAACAAAGGCTCTACTCGATCAAAAGCCACTTTTTGCTCAATACCATAAGCCATGGCAACCGTTTCGATATGCTCTCTGAGGGTCAATTCCTCATACAAGCTAGGTGTCTCAGGAATGTAGCCAATTTGCTTGCGGTAGCTCGTTGCATCTTCTTGCAGGGTCAGGCCATTGATATTGATGGAGCCACTATAAGGTGTCAACAGACCGATAATCTCATTAATAGTCGTCGATTTACCAGCACCATTGAGACCAATCAAACCGACCAACTGCCCACTTTCAACAGTAAAGGACACATCTTTCAAGACAGGGACATGGACATAGCCACCTGTCAGGTTTTTAATTTCTAACATATTTTCTCCAAATCTGGTATAATGTAGCTATATTATATCAAAATTCAATACAGTAGAGGTAGATTTTATGTCAGATTGCATTTTTTGTAAAATCATCGCAGGGGAAATTCCTGCTTCAAAAGTATATGAAGATGAGCAGGTTCTTGCCTTTCTTGATATCTCTCAAGTGACTCCAGGACACACCTTGGTCGTGCCAAAAGAACACTATCGCAATCTTTTGGAAATGGATGCTACTAGCGCCAGCCAACTCTTTGCCCAAGTACCAAAAGTAGCTCAAAAAGTCATGAAAGCTACCAAGGCTGCTGGTATGAATATCATTGCTAACTGTGAAGAAATCGCAGGGCAAACCGTCTTTCATACCCACGTTCACCTCGTACCTCGCTACAGTGCGGACGATGACCTCAAGATTGATTTTATCGCCCACGAACCAGACTTTGACAAACTCGCTCAAATCGCTGAAACCATCAAAAATGCCTAAGGAGTTGCTATGAAATTATCTAATCTACTGCTATTTGCAGGAGCTGCAGCTGGAAGTTATCTGATCACAAAAAATCGCCAAACCATCACAGATGAAGTCTTGAATACCACTGACCGCGTTCAAGCTATCAAGGATGATGTGGATATTATCCAAAACAGCCTGCAAATCATCGACCAGCAAAAAGAACTCATCAAGGAATATCAAGAAGACCTGACTTACAAGTTTAAGGTCTTGGAAAAAGATATCCAGACTCGAATGGCGCTTCTCCAAGAAGAAAAAGCAAGGAAATGAAAGTCTCCAACTTTACTGGAATCCCCTTAGCTACATTTGGGATTACTAGATCCTAACAGAATAGAAAGGGAATAATCATGAAAAACTTCTTAAAAGATCTGGCTAAGATCATCCTGATCCCTTGTGGTTGCCTTACCCTTCTTGCCGCCCTAGCATTTCTACTACTATTCTTTACTTTCAGAGCCTCACCGAGTGACATCCGAAAAGGGAACGAAGACTTAAAACAAATCTTTACCTCTCTTGACATGCCTCCTAAGAAAGTAAAATCAAATGGAAGATATAAATACGAAGGTGGGGGCTTAATTTTTTATGTTACTTTCTCAGATGAGGTCATCAATAGTCACCCTGTCTTAAAAGAAAGTCCAAAACTCACCAAAAACCAACTCGAAGTCTATGTCGTACTGACAGGAGATATCTCCTACTATAAAGTAGGGGATAACTTGTTCAATCATGGTTTATTGCAATTTTTAGAGAAGGAAAGTAGGAATTATTTACAAGAAATCAGAAAGAAACCAAATCCTGATTACTCAGTTCTATATTGGAAGGATCAGGAAAGTCTAAAAAAGGGAATTGCTTTCTATGAAAAAGCCTTGACTTTAGTGGATATTCAGGATAACTCTGCAATCAACCATATTGATACCGTTACTATTAAGCCTGGTAAAGAAGCGGAAATCAAGCAACTCATCCAAGATATGGATGCAGCTGGCTTGCTCAAGCAAAAGTATAAATAATAGGCTAACTGGAAAATGATTTTTCGACGCTAAATCTTCAAAGACAAGACAAAAAGAGCTCGACGGCTCTTTTTGTTTATTCTCCTTCAAAGGCATCTTTAATATGGTCAAAGAAGCCTTTTTTCTTTGGATTGACTTTTAAATCACCAGCAGCTGCGAATTCTTTAAGCGCTGCTTTTTGGCGTTCGTTCAAGCCTGTCGGTGTTACGACATTAACGGTAACGTATTGGTCACCAACTGCACCGCCACGGAGGCTCGGTGCTCCCTTGCCACGTAGGCGGAATTTCTTACCAGTCTGAGTTCCCTCTGGGATAACCAATTCAACATCACCGTGAACAGTTGGGATATCTACTGTGTCACCAAGAGCTGCTTGGACAAAGTTGAGGTTGAGACTGTAGAAGATAGTCGTTCCTTCACGTTCAAACTTATCGCTGGCTTCCACAGAAACTACTACATACAAGTCACCGTATGGTCCACCGTTAAAGCCTGCTTCACCCTGACCAGCTAGGCGAATTTGTTGACCAGTTTCCACACCAGCAGGGATTTTCACATGTACGCTATGAGCTTGTTTTTCATGACCTGTTCCGTGACAAGTTGTACATGGATCTTTGATTTCTTTTCCGCGACCATGACAGACATCACAGGTTACTTGGCGACGCATCATACCAAGCGGAGTCTGCGTATCGACGTTAATAACACCAGCGCCATGACAGCGTCCACAAGTGACTGGACTTGTTCCTGGCTTAGCACCTGAGCCATTACATGTACTACAGCTTGCTTCACGATTGTACTTAACCTCTTTTTCAGCTCCAAAAATAGCTTCTTCAAAGGTCAAATTCACACGGTATTGGAGGTCATCCCCCTGACGAGGAGCATTTGGATTGCGTGAAGCACCGCCTCCGCCGAAGAAACTTGAGAAGATATCTTCAAAACCACCGAAGCCTCCTGCCCCATCGAAACCGCCGAAACCACCAGCTCCACCAAAACCACCGTTGGCTCCAGCAGCACCGTATTGGTCATAGGCAGCCCGTTTTTGGTCGTCACTCAAAGTCTCATAGGCTTCCTGAACTTCCTTGTATTTTTCCTCAGCACCAGGCTCCTTGTTGATATCTGGGTGGTATTTCTTTGAAAGCTTACGATAAGCCTTTTTGATCTCGTCTGCCGAAGCGTTTTTTGACACCCCCAGACGATCATAAAATTCAGTATTGTTCATAATTCAAGATACAAAGGGCGTCAAACGGACACAGCCAAAATAGGTTTTTTGACGACGGACGCTTGCGTCCTAGAAAAAACTATCTTTTTGGCACAGTCCGTAGCCCGTGTTCAATTCCCTGAACACCCTTATTCCTTTCTGTTATTGTTGCGGAACGAAACCACCATTTAGGTCGGGGTCAATTCCTTTCTTTTATATTGAGTAAGAAATTTGGGAACCCGTGTTCAATTCCCTGAACACCTTTGTTCCTTTCTATAATTTTCATGTAAATCTTTAGAGGCTGTTTTCTATACTCTGCTTCACTTGATTAAACTCTTCATCTGATAGAGTAAATATCAAATCCTCTTCAGCATACTCGTTCTGTTCTTTAAAATAATTATCCGTATTCTCTGCCAACCCTAAACCGAAAATCACTTTTCTTGCAAACTCTTGATGTGCAAAACCAATAGCCGTAATGATTTGTTTATCTTGGACAAGAACTTTCGGTTGAAAATTCTCACATGGAAGAAATTCAAAATAGTCAAAGAAGTTTTGCCAAATTCCACCTGTAAATTTCGTGTCGTTCAACAAGCCTGCTTTCGCCAATAAAAGGGGCGCTGAAGAAATGGCTGCAATTAGGATATCTTGCTCATCAAGACTTCTCAAAAACGAGATCAATTTCTCATCTTGTAGAGTAGGACCTATATTTACCATTCCTGGCAAAATCACACAAGAATAATCTTCTATACGGATTTGAGCCAATGTTTTCGTCGGTTGACAGGGCAAACCATCCTCAGAGACCACCATCAAATGATCTGAAGCTACATAATCAATCGTGATATCAAAAGACAGAGCTAAAGTACTTGTTAAAGAGGCTATCTCATAAAGAGAAAAATTAGGATAAATGACACAAAGTACTTTTTTCATACGCAACATCCTCTATTTTATCGAAAAACAGAGGCTGGGTTGCAACCTCTGGATTTCTTCTTATACTCGCCTGATTTTCAAGCTCGGGATAAAATAGTCCACTGGACTATTTTATTTCTCCGTAAACTCTCCGTCTACGACGTCATCACCTGCGTTTCCTGTTGCTTGTGCACCTTCTGCTCCTGCTTGAGCTTGTTGGGCTGCTGCGGCTTGTTCGTAAAGTTTAACAGCAAGTCCTTGAGCTTTTTCGTTCAATGCTTCAAGTTTTGCTTTCATGTCGTCCAAGTTGTTGTCTTCTTGCGCTTTCTTAAGGTCATCAAGGGCAGCTTGGGCAGCGTCACGTTCTGCGTCGAAACCTTTTCCTTCAGTTTCCTTGATAGTCTTTTCAGTTGCGAAGATAGCTTGGTCTACTTCATTACGAAGGTCAACTTCTTCTTTACGTTTCTTATCTGCTTCAGCGTTTGCTTCTGCATCTTTCATCATGCGGTCGATTTCTTCATCAGTCAAACCTGAGTTAGATTGGATCACAATAGTTTGTTCTTTTTGAGTTCCAAGATCTTTAGCCTTAACAGACACGATACCGTTCTTGTCGATATCAAATGTTACTTCGATTTGAGGAATTCCACGAGGTGCAGCTGGGATATCTGTCAATTGGAAACGTCCAAGAGTCTTGTTATCTGCTGCCATCGGGCGTTCACCTTGAAGAACGTGGATATCAACGGCTGGTTGGTTGTCTGCTGCTGTTGAGAAGACTTGTGATTTAGATGTTGGAATTGTTGTGTTGCGGTCGATGAGTTTTGTGAAGACACCACCCATTGTTTCGATACCAAGTGACAATGGTGTTACGTCAAGAAGGACAACGTCTTTAACATCACCAGTAATGACACCACCTTGGATAGCAGCACCCATGGCAACAACTTCATCAGGGTTTACTGATTTGTTTGGTTCTTTACCAGTTTCAGCCTTAACAGCTTCGACAACGGCTGGGATACGAGTTGAACCACCAACAAGGATAACTTCGTCGATTTCTGACAAGCTCAAACCTGCATCTGAAAGGGCTTGACGAACTGGAACTTTTGTACGTTCTACAAGGTCACGAGTCAAATCGTCAAATTTAGCACGAGTCAAGGTCATTTCCAAGTGAAGAGGTCCAGCTTCACCAGCAGTGATAAATGGCAAGCTAATTTGAGTTGAAGTTACACCAGAAAGGTCTTTCTTCGCTTTTTCAGCTGCATCTTTCAAACGTTGCATTGCCATCTTGTCAGTAGACAAGTCAATACCGTTTTCTTTCTTGAATTCTGCCACCAAGTGGTCAATGATTTTTTGGTCAAAGTCGTCACCACCAAGTTTGTTGTCCCCTGCAGTTGACAATACATCGAAGACACCGTCACCCAATTCAAGGATAGATACATCGAATGTACCACCACCAAGGTCGAATACCAAGATTTTTTCTTCTTTGTCAGTCTTGTCCAAACCGTAAGCAAGGGCTGCTGCTGTTGGTTCGTTGACGATACGTTCTACTTCAAGACCTGCGATTTTACCAGCGTCTTTAGTTGCTTGACGTTGAGCATCGTTGAAGTAAGCTGGAACTGTGATAACTGCTTTCGTTACTTTTTCGCCAAGGTAATCTTCAGCGTAGCCTTTCAAATATTGAAGAATCATAGCTGAGATTTCTTGTGGAGTGTATTCTTTGCCGTTAGCAGAAACTTTTTCAGAAGTTCCCATTTTAGATTTGATAGAGATGACTGTATCTGGGTTTGTAACTGCCTGACGTTTCGCAGCGTCACCAACGATGATTTCGCCGTTTTTAAATGATACTACAGATGGAGTTGTGCGGTTACCTTCTGGGTTTGCGATGATTTTTGATTCAGTTCCTTCAAGAACTGCTACTGCTGAGTTTGTTGTACCTAAGTCAATACCGATAATTTTAGACATGTGTTTTTCTCCTTAAATTTTATATTCTATTTTTCTTTTTGATACTCTTCTTAAGTGGCGGCGCCGTCAGAGCTTGACTTCGTCAATCTCTTTGACTAAACTTTGAGCCTAAGGTCTCAAAGTTTGCGCAAATAGCGCCACGGCGAAGAGTATCGTCTTTGGTTCGCTTCGCTCACTATTGCAAAGCCAAATATATTTTATCTTTCTTCATAGTTTATTGTCGTTTCGGACAAGTTTTTTTAAGCTATCTAGCCTAGTTATAAACCACTACCATTGCTGGGCGTAGGATGCGGTCATGGAGCTTGTAGCCTTTTTGGAAGACTTGGGCGATGGTATCTGCTGGGTGTTCATCGTCTGCTGGGAGAGTTTGGATGGCCATATGGTAGTTATGGTCAAATTCACCATCAGCTGCGATTTCTTCAATTCCTTCTTCTTTCAAAGCATGAATCAAGCTTTCTTGCACCATCTCCAATCCCTTTTTGACATCGTCTGTCAAGCCTTCAACTGCGAGTGCACGCTCAAGGTTGTCAAGCGATGGTAAGATTGCTTTTGCCAAGTCTTGGCTACGATAACGTTGCAAGTTTTGACGCTCTTCATTGGCACGGCGTTGGATATTTTGCATTTCTGCATGAGCACGAAGGTATTTGTTCTCAAACTCATCTGCACGTTCATTTGCCAAGTCCAACTCAGATTTCTCAGAAGTCATTTCTTCAGTTGTTTCCACAACTTCCTCTTCTTGAACTTCTTCTACTTCTTCATTTTTTATATCTTGGGCCATTTTCGCCTCCTTTAATGATTTCAATCTTAATGTACTTCGTAATGATTACTGCTGAGGTAGCGGTAAAAATCTGTCAACTTCATAGTCAAAACACGATTGACTACATTGACTTGGTTGATTAGCTGTTGGTAATCCAGATTAACCGGACCGATAATGGCTAGAATTCCAACTCCCCGATAAGGAATGAGGAACTTGCTACTAATCACCGCTAGGTCAGCTAGACAAGACTCTTGACTGTCCGCAACACGAACATTTTGCATCTGATCCTCATGCAGCCCCTCACGAATCTCCAGAGCCACCTTTTGAGGTTGGTCAAAGAACTGATAGGCCGCTAGATTAGCAAAATTCAAGAGATTGACCTTGCCCGCCACCACAATGTTTTCGTTGAACATTTCCTTAAAAATGTGTTCAAAGAGATCCATGACATTGTCCGTCGTTGTAAAGTAACGCTGGATAATCTGCGGAATCTCCGTCCGAATCTTGTAGTGAATATCTAGAACGGTGTGACCGAGAAAACGTTCCTGAATGATGCTCTTCAGTTTCAGCAAGTCCTCCTGTAAGAAGTTCCTTGGAATCAGAAACTGACTGGTAACCGTTCGCGACTCGTCTAGGGTGAATACTGCCAAGGCTGTATGTTGCCCCAAAACAACGATATCAAAAGCTGTCAAACGTTGCCTGCTCGGCTCAACATCCAGTGCTACTACCGTACAGCCACTCAAGTCTGTCAGTAGATTAGCAGCCTCTTGCAGAATATCCTCCAATTTGAAAAATTCCTGATCAAAGGCTTTGACAATCTCATAAACCTCATTTTCAGCTAGTCGGTCAAAATCCAGTGAGTGTTTCACATAGTACTGAAAACCAGCAACACTTGGCATTCGACCACTTGAAGTATGGGCCTTTTCAAGCAAACCTTGCTTTTCTAGAGCTGCCATATCATTACGAATGGTTGCACTGCTAGAGTTAATAGACTCTTGCAAAGCTTTGGATCCGACAGGTTCGTGCGTTTTGGTAAAGATGTCAATAATCAGATTTAAGATATCCTGCTGACGCTCTGTAACCATCTCATCACTCCTCTCTGTCTGATCAATTAGCACTCAACACGTCTAAGTGCTAACTCATGATTCTATTATACACCCTTAAAAGAGAATGTCAAGACAAAAACTCAAAAAATTAGCACTCTTTTATCAAGAGTGCTAAAAATCAGTCTGAAGGCCTAGAAACTCACTGTTCATCTACTTGATATTTCCTTTTAAGTCTAAAAAAACCATAGATTAGATAAGAAATCAAGAGAGCATATAAAAGAAAAATAACGAAGAAAGACACAGAAAGTTCTTCTTTAATTAAACTCATACAAACAACCAAACCACCTAAGAAAGTAGCTGTACAAGAACGAAGTCTAGATCGCATAACTTCCCACCTGAGATTATTACTCATGTAGACTTGATCCTCTGAAAGTAAATCAGAAGACGATTTACGAAGAATTGAACAAGAACCTGCTCCTACCAATTCCCAACCTCTATTTCTAAAATCTTGCAGTTCATGCTTATATTTTTTAAGAAATCTAGAATCATAGATACAGTAGATGACATTGTCTGGTTGACATTGGTCAAAATAGAAAAAACCAAAACGACTAGTTCTATACCTCCACCCTTTCAAATGCATCTCATGTAAATATTCTTCCTCCTTGTCCAAATCAAGAATAGTAAAAATCCGAAATTATAGTTTACTTTTCATTGTCTTGCCCCAAAATTAGAAAACACGCCTGGTGTTATTTATTAGATAATTCTTTCCACTTTTGACTCAATCTCCAAAAAAATATAAGAAATCTGAATCGCAAAAACTATCAATAAAACCCAATCTATTATGAAAATCAAAAACACTTCCCAACTGAAAGAACTACCTCCACTGACAAACTTTGAGAAAACCGGTAGTAGAGCTAAAAAGAGAAGCAAAATAGGAAGCATCCGCCTTGTTAAAATCCGTTTGACATAAAAAATCTTTATTTAAACGAAAATATTATGGTAAAATTTACGCCAGTTTTTGAACGGCTAATGTAGATATTTTATACTTTCAAAATGTTTAAATGTGATTATTTATTTTTGAAAAATAGCTCACCAGCCCGACTGAAAGTGCTTGTAGAATGATAATAAGTCGACTGCCGAAAACAGCGAAAAATAGCGGTGTTATGCGGAGATAATCTGACGCGATGCCAAAGTATATTGTATACTTATTTTCAACAATTTAGCAGAGTGTTTTTATAAGTATGATATAATAGAATTATAATTTGTTCTGATAGTTTATTTTATGGAGAAGTAGATTTTTAGAATGCGGAGGGTTCAATATGGTTGAGTTTATAAAGTCTAAGAAAGAAATGAGTGAGGAGGATATTAAAGCAAATTTCATCACTCCTGCTATTGTATCCAAAGGATGGAAAAATGGTGAGCATATCGCTTACGAAGAATACTTCACTGATGGTCGAATCGAGGTTAGAGGAGATAAAGCTCGTCGTAAAGAAGGAAAAAAATCAGACTATTCACTGTATTACCAATTTGGAACTCGAATTGCAATTGTTGAAGCAAAGGATAATAAACACAGCGTTCGAGCAGGATTACAACAAGCTATTGAATATGGAGAGATTTTAGATGTTCCATTTGTTTATTCTTCGAATGGTGATGGCTTTATTGAACACGACCGTATCACGAGAGAAGAACGTGAGCTGGAGTTAGACGAATTCCCTACTCGTGAAGAATTATTTTCTCGTATGACGAAGGAAAAAGGATTGACGTACGAAATTACAGAAGCTATCTCAACTCCATACTATACAGACGCCTTCTCAATGAAAATGCCACGCTATTATCAGCAAATAGCTATCAACCGTACTATTGAAACAGTTGCCAGAGGACAAAAACGAGTAATGTTTGTGATGGCAACAGGAACAGGGAAAACGTTCATGGCTTTTCAAATTATTCATCGCCTTCGAAAAGCTGGTTTGGCTAAACGAGTTTTATTCTTAGCGGATAGAAACATCTTAGTAGACCAAACGATGGCTGAAGACTTTAAGCCATTCGAAAAGGTAATGACGAAAATTACACCAAAACTTTTGACTGCTCCTGAAAAATTAAATTCTTTTGAAATTTATCTAGGGCTTTATCAGCAACTAACTGGTGAAGATGGAACTGAAACACACTATCAAAAGTTTGACAAAGACTTCTTTGATTTAATCGTAATTGATGAAGCGCACCGTGGTTCAGCTAAGGAAGACAGTAACTGGCGTAAGGTGATTGATTATTTCAGTTCTGCGACACAGATTGGGATGACCGCTACTCCTAAAGAAACCAAGAATGCTTCCAATACGGAATACTTTGGTGAGCCAATCTATACTTATAGTTTAAAACAGGGAATCGAGGATGGTTTTTTGGCTCCATATCGTGTTATGAGGGTTAATTTAGATGTGGATGTGGATGGTTATCGTCCAGAAACTGGAAAAGTTGATTCTAACGGACAATTAATAGAAGATAGGTACTACGGCAGGAAAGATTTTGACAAAACCATTGTCATTGATAATAGAACGCAAAGAGTTGCCAAGTTTGTTTCTGATTATATGAAGCAAAACAATACACGATTTGATAAAACAATTGTTTTTTGTGTTGATATTGACCATGCCGAGCGAATGCGTGCTGCACTTGTAAAAGAGAATCTAGACTTAGTCCAAGAAGACTATCGTTATGTCATGCAAGTAACTGGTGACAACGCTGAAGGTAAAGCTCAACTGGATAACTTTATGGATGTCAATTCTAATTTTCCTGCTATTGTAACAACGTCTAAATTATTAACGACAGGAGTTAATGCTAAAACATGTCGTTTGATTGTTTTAGACTCTAATATCCAATCCATGACTGAATTTAAACAAATTATTGGTCGTGGCACACGTCTTTATCCTCAAAAGGGGAAAGAATTTTTTACGATTATTGATTTTCGAAATGTTACCAATTTGTTTGCTGACCCTGATTTTGATGGAGAACCAGTGAAGGTTCTGGAAACGGGCGCAAAAACAAACAATGGTACTACACCTGGTTTTGTAAACGAAGGTAGTGACCCAGTAGAAAAATATATCGTTACAGACAAGCAGGTTACCATTCTTAATTCTACTGTTCAAGTATTGGACGAAAACGGGAAACTGATTACCGAAAGCCTGACCGATTACACTCGGAAGAATATCTTAGGTAGCTACGCCACTTTGAACGATTTTATCACAGTTTGGCATACGGCAGATAAAAAGAAGCTTATCTTAGACGAACTTTATAAAAAAGGAGTTTATCTAGATGCTATTCGAGAGTCGGAGGGAATATCAGAACAAGAAATCGATGATTTTGATTTACTCCTAAAACTTGCCTATGGTCAAAAAGAATTAACCAAAACAGAACGTATCAATAAACTCAAACAAAGCGGATATTTATATAAATATAGTGAGGAAGCGCGTGCTGTTTTGGAAATTTTACTGGACAAATACATGGATAAAGGTATTGGAGAACTCGAAAGCATTGAAACATTAAAACTTCCAGAATTTCAGATATATGGTGGAACCTTCAAAATCATCAATACTTATTTTGGAGATAAAAAACGATATTTACAAGCAATTAAAGAATTGGAGCAAGAGCTATTTACAGTAGCTTAATGAAAGGAAAGTATGTCAATTACGTCATTTGTAAAAAGAATTCAAGATATCACTCGAAACGATGCTGGTGTTAATGGTGATGCTCAACGTATTGAGCAAATGTCTTGGTTATTATTCTTAAAAATTTATGATAGCCGTGAAATGGTTTGGGAATTAGAAGAAGACGAGTATGAGTCAATTATCCCAGAGGAATTAAAATGGAGAAATTGGGCTCATGCTCAAAATGGGGAACGGGTATTGACAGGCGATGAATTACTTGATTTTGTCAATAACAAGTTATTCAAGGAGTTGAAAGAGCTTGAAATAACTTCAAATATGCCTATTCGAAAAACGATTGTTAAATCAGCTTTTGAAGATGCGAACAACTATATGAAAAATGGCGTCTTGTTACGCCAAATCATCAATGTTATTGATGAAGTTGATTTCAATAGCCCTGAAGATCGTCATTCGTTTAATGATATTTACGAAAAAATTCTTAAAGATATTCAAAATGCTGGGAACTCAGGAGAATTTTATACGCCACGTGCAGCGACTGATTTTATTGCCGAAGTTCTTGACCCAAAACTTGGAGAATCAATGGCAGACCTTGCTTGCGGAACAGGAGGATTCTTGACTTCAACTCTGAACCGTTTAAGTAGTCAACGTAAAACTAGTGAAGATACCAAAAAATATAATACAGCTGTTTTTGGTATTGAAAAGAAAGCATTTCCTCATCTTTTAGCAGTTACAAATCTGTTTCTTCACGAAATTGATGACCCTAAAATTGTTCATGGAAATACTTTGGAGAAAAATGTTCGTGAATATACGGATGATGAAAAATTTGACATTATTATGATGAATCCACCTTTTGGAGGGTCAGAATTAGAAACAATAAAAAATAACTTTCCAGCAGAATTACGGAGTTCTGAAACGGCTGATTTATTTATGGCTGTCATTATGTATCGTTTGAAAGAAAATGGTCGTGTTGGAGTTATTTTACCTGATGGTTTTCTATTTGGTGAAGGTGTAAAAACTCGCTTGAAACAAAAACTGGTAGATGAGTTCAACTTGCATACGATTATTAGGTTGCCTCATAGTGTCTTTGCACCGTATACAGGAATCCATACGAACATTCTTTTCTTTGATAAAACAAAGAAAACAGAAGAAACTTGGTTTTATCGTTTAGATATGCCAGATGGTTATAAAAATTTCTCGAAAACTAAGCCAATGAAGTCAGAACACTTCAATCCTGTTCGTGACTGGTGGGAAAATCGTGAAGAGATTCTGGAAGGTAAGTTCTACAAATCTAAATCATTTACACCTAGTGAATTAGCTGAGTTGAATTATAATTTAGACCAGTGTGGTTTTCCAAAAGAGGAAGAGGAAATCTTAAATCCATTTGAGTTGATTCAGAATTATCAAGCAGAAAGAGCAACTTTAAATCATAAGATTGATAATGTATTAGCTGATATTTTGCAGTTGTTGGAGGACAAATAATGACACCAGAACAACTTAAAGCAAGTATTCTCCAAAGAGCGATGGAAGGGAAATTAGTGCCGCAAAATCCCAATGACGAACCTGCAAGTGAATTGTTAAAGAGAATTAAAGCTGAAAAAGAAAAACTTATCAGTGAAGGAAAAATCAAACGAGATAAAAAGGAAACCGAGATATTTCGTGGTGATGATGGGAAACATTATGAGAAGTTCGCTGATGGAAGTGTTCAAGAAATTAAGGTACCTTATGATATTCCTGAGAATTGGGAGTGGGTGAAGGTTGGTAATATTTGTACTACAAATATTGGGCTGACTTTTAAACCGAGTGAAGTTCAAGAAACAGGAATACCTATCTATAAGGCTAATAATATTAAAAACGGGAAAATTAGCACACTAGATTTAGCCTTTGTATCTGAAAAAACGATAATAAAGGAAAATGAGTGGCTAAACAAAAATGATATTTTAATGGCTGTTAGAAGTGGTAGTAAGCAGCTTGTCGGAAAGACAGCTATTGTCGGAAATTTAAAGATGAAAACGAGTTTTGGTGCATTTATGTCAGTAATTCGTCCTATATCCGTCTCCTCCACTTTTATGAACTATTTTTTTCAATCAAGTCATTTCAGAAGTCAGCTTGACGATGCAAACACAACTACAATTTTTCAAGTTACTCAAAAAATGTTAAAGGAAACTCTCCTCCCCCTTCCACCTCTCGCCGAACAAAAACGAATTGTTGCTCAAATTGAACGAGCCTTGAAAAAGGTTGAAATTTACGCTGAAAGTTATAATAGATTAGAACAGCTAGATAAAGAATTTCCAGATAAACTAAAAAAATCTATTCTTCAATATGCTATGCAAGGAAAATTAGTTGAACAAGACCCAAATGATAAATCAGTCGAAGTTTTACTTGAAAAAATACGAGCAGAAAAGCAAAAACTTTTCGAAGAAGGCAAGATTAAAAAGAAAGATTTAGAGATTCCAATTGTTTCCCAAGGAGATGATAACTCTTATTATGAGGAAGTTCCTTATGAAATACCAAAAAGTTGGGAGTGGGTGAGGTTTTCTACATTGGTTGAAATTGTTAGAGGTGGTTCTCCACGACCAATCAAAGATTATCTTACTTCTGAAGTAGATGGAATAAATTGGATAAAAATAGGTGATACTGAAAAGGGTGAAAAGTATATAAATAATGTTAAAGAAAAAATCAAAAAATCAGGGCTTAACAAAACTAGATTTGTAAAAAAAGGTACATTTTTGTTAACTAATTCTATGAGTTTTGGTAGACCTTATATTTTGAATGTTGATGGTGCAATACACGATGGATGGTTGGCTATTTCGAACTATGAAAACTCTTTAAATAGAGATTACCTATTCTATATCCTTTCATCAAATGTAGTTTATTCTCAATTTTTATATCTAATTAGTGGAGCTGTTGTGAAAAACTTGAATAGTGATAAAGTTGCTTCTATTCTAATCCCCCTCCCCCCACTATCCGAACAAACTAGAATCGTTGATAAAATCGAACAATCTTTCGCCCATATTGACGCACTAATTTAGTATAATAGTTTTACGTGCGGTGGAATTTCTATCAAACATAAGATAGGAGTTTTGCGTTGAAAGATTTTGAATTACATTTGAAGAAAGCTGGTTTAGCTGAAAATACTGTGCGATCATACCTTTATGGTGTTCGAGTTTTCTTGGAGAATTACGAACTCAAAATGGAAGATTTATTTGAATACAAGGGATATTTATTAGACAATTTTAAACCTAAAACTGTCAATTTGAGACTACAAGGAGTAAATAAATATCTGGCCTTTATTGGTCATGATGATTTGAAATTAAAATTTGTCAAAGTACAGCAAAAACCGTTTTTAGAAGATGTCATTAGCCATGCTGATTACCTTTTTCTTAAACGTAGTTTGAAAAAAGATGGTATTTTAAAATGGCATTTTGTTGTTTGGTTTTTAGGTGCAACTGGGGCTCGTGTAAGTGAACTTATTAAACTAAAAGTGGAGCATGTAGAAATCGGTTATTTTGACATTTACTCAAAAGGTGGTAAAATTCGTAGACTGTATATTCCTAAAAAATTAAGAAATAGTTGTCTTAATTGGTTAGAATCAGAAAATCGCCGAAGTGGTTATTTATTTTTGAATAAATTTAATGAACCAATTACAGCAAGAGGAGTTGCTCAACAGTTAAAAAATTATGCTGATAAATACAAAATGAATCCTAAAGTAATTTACCCTCATTCTTTTAGGCATTTATTTGCTAAGAATTTTTTAGCGAAGTATAACGATATTGCTTTACTAGCAGATTTGATGGGACATGAAAGTATAGAAACTACTCGAATTTATCTAAGAAAAACAGCTACCGAACAACAAAATATTGTAGATAAAATTGTTAATTGGTAAAAAAAATAACAGGTGGTCAAATCGGGCTCTTTGTCAACTGTAGTGGGTTGAAGAAAAGCGGCTCTTTGTCAACTGTAGTGGGTTGAAGAAAAGCTAAGATC
>OIFF01000095.1_pt1 | contig 53469 bp, 54 predicted proteins | sample 1581981 | NCBI WGS metagenome assembly OIFF01 (sample SAMN07501067, study PRJEB24779) | human gut metagenome | isolation source: stool | host: human infant | place: USA: Pittsburgh, PA
TTCAGGTTTCCGTCTGAGCAATTCAGTCCCCACAGCGCATTCGCATCACCGTTACCTCTGTATATATTGATGCCGCCGGAATAGGAGGCGCCACCAACACGAAGCCCGCCATTGATGCGGAATGACAGACTGCCCGTCGCGGCACCGACCTCGAGCGCATTGGCCTCTGTCTGGATGATCCTGGCGGTATAGTCCCCGGCGTCTTTGCCAAAATGAAAATCAATAAATGGCGTCGATGATGTGAGTTCGATTGATGAAAAATAAGGCACATCATTGGGGCCAAGCTGCAGGGCAGTGCGCGCGTTTGCTGCCGTTTTTGCCCCGGTACCGCCCTGCTCAATTGACAGCGCAGTGGTTAACCCGGACAGACTGGTGATATCGCTGTTAGCCCCTTTTTTTGCCAGCGATTTCTGGCCGGGAACCGTGACGGCTACGCCGTTCGTCGTGATAGTGACGTCACCAGATCGCTGTCATAAACGCCCTCAATGGTGTCGCTGTAATGGTTCTGCGGATCAGACCATGACACCAGGCAGGAACTGTAGCGGTTTTTATAGGAACCCCCCGCGTAGTTAAACAGGCCATCCACCACGTTAGAGGCGGTATAAACAAAATCCAGATCTGCCACCGGAACATCAGCGTTTACGTAAATCTGTTCATTACCCCAGAACGTAATGCCCCGGAATATTGCTGCCAGGTCTTTCAGAACGGTGTAGGCATCCTGCTGGCTCTGGATGTAAACGTTGCAGGTAAAACGCGGTTCAGTACCGCCCGCACCGTCAGAGACCATTTCATCGCAATACTGGGCAATGGCGTAAACCTCCCATTTATCTATCATGGAAGCATCCACACGGTTCCCCATGCCGAAAATTTTATCCAGCACCAGATCGTAAAAAATCCACGCCGGGTTGTTGCTGTATGCCCATTTGAAGTCGCCAGCCCATGCGCCGGAACTTTCGCGGGTAACAGGATCATAGTTTGACGGTACACGGATCCGGCGGCCCTGAGGAATACACGTCACTTTAGGGGCACTGCCGTTAAAATGACTCGCATCAACTTCGATATAGAGCAATGCGGTATTTGGATAACGGAGTTTACTGTCGATAACTTCTGCGAACGAGAACACCTTAAACGCGTTGGCTAACTTTGAGTTGCCAACTGAATCCGCTGTGATCCGTCGGACACGAACAGTCCATCCGGTGGTGGCTTTTGGCAGATTAATACGGTGATCGCGCTGGTATTCGGAGGTGGTTTTACCATCAAACGTCGCATCAACCACGGTCTGATAAGCGCCACCGTCAGTGGACAAATCAATTGCGTAAGCCGTTACGGTCCCGACCATGTCGCCATTGTCTTTGTACTGGTACTGGACGGGGAGAGACAATTTGATGCGAACTGCGTCCAGTGTGAGATTTGTAAACTGACGGGTCCAGGGTACAGACTGAGTGACCGTAACGCCCACGGCCAGCTCATTATCAATTTCTGGCATTCCTGGTATGTACGTCTGATCCTGCGTTCCACGCCTCCAGTCCCAGGCTACACCTGAGAAATTGTAACTGCCGTCAGCGTTTGCCAGCGCTGTATCATTGAGGAAAATTTTCTGTGCCGTCAGTTCGCCCTGAATTTCGCCTTCGCCGATGGCCAGCAGCATTTTTAATTTTGCGGTCGACAACAGATCGTCAGGTGCTTCAACTGGCGTATGTGCACTACCGCCCCCGCCCTTCCTGCCCTGAATATGCATAATCCCCCCATAAAAAAACCGCCCGGAGGCGGCTGTACCTGAATGAACGAGCCTATTGCTGATCGCTGGAGAACAACCCGGCACTGATGACGGCCCCGCCAATTTCACGTTTCCCATAGAGCAGTGGAACCGGGTAACCCATCGCGACCGTATTCACGGGTGCACCGAAGGCGTAATTGGGTTTATTGTCCGCACTACTGCTGGCACCGACATTAATTTTTGGTTGGGGTGTCAGCATCTGCACTACGCCGCCCAGCATCATAGATAATCCAAGTCCGGTTAACGCAGTTGTCGTTCCTGCGATAGCGGCTGCACTCATTCCAGCCGCACCCGCCCATGCAGAAAAAGAAGCCCCGGCAGTGAAAAAAGCAGCGACCAGCGCCACCGCGCCGATAACGACCTGGAGAACCCCACCCTGCTTGGCACCTTCAATAACAGGCATCATGGTAAAATCGCTGGCAGTGGAAGTGAGTTCAAACTCTTCCACCCCAATATTTTCACCATCCCGGAAAAAAGCGAAGCGCATGCCGCTGTGGTGCGCATTAGACATGTATTTTTTGAAACCCGGCACCTGTGAACACATTGCCCGAAGCATTTCGCGAATGTCAGCAACGTGAAAGCGATGAACCCTGCCAAATTTCTTTGCGGCCACACCTTTAAGCGTCAGCGTTTTCAGCATTTCATGAGTTCCTTATGTCTGACAATTCTGACTGTACGCTCACGATAATACTGACCGTAGGGAACGCGGGCAGAAAGATTGCCGGAAGAATGATGAAGAATAATATTGTTACCTAACCAGATGGCGGCATGGTTTGTTACGGGAGCGCTTAGCTGCATCATAATAATGTCGCCGGGTTGCATCTGATTTAATTCAACCTGAATAAAGCCTTCTGACTGCCAGTTATCATCGTAAAGGTTTTCGCCGTTAACCTCCAACAACGCACGTTTCTTCATGTGCGCCTCGTCGACAATAATCAGGTCAATGTTGTCCGGGAATTCCCGGCGGATAAGCGTGTCGGCGCTGGCGATCTGAATCAGTCGTTCTGGATCGTAGTCAGGGTGGTCGCGCCAGATAATGCCAATCTCATCTTCAGGTAGACCGTACTCAACGAAGCGGGACGTAGTCTGGCGCACCAGAATGGTATAGGGTGCGATGAATATGACCCGTTTACCGCGGCTGATATGGCCAGCAGTGATGAAGGCGGCCAGCCCGGTTTTACCGCTGCCGGTCGGCGCATAGACCATGAACGTGCGGTTTTGCTTCCACTCCCGGCGCAGCGAGTTAAGCGCACGATCCTGAGCAAAATTCGGTTCAATATTCAGCATTATCAGCTCCCACATATCACCAAGCTAGTACAGAAGTCACTGCTTAAATTTTGTTGCCCGGACGATATCAACGCCGTTCTCGATATAACGCAGCGGATGTTTGCCATCGCGCAAGAGAACAAAACCCGACATGTCGGCAGGCAGATCTGCAAGTTTCATCAGAGAGCGCTTGCGGGGAGATTTTTTGTCTACCTCAATGGCGCAGCGCTGGCCGTCAGGTGTCGTGACCAGGCAATCAATAAAACCCCTGCGGCGGCCGCTCAGACTGATCGCGAAATTGCGCTGCAGGTGATAACCGAGCGACTTTATTTTTCTTTGCATGACGTAATCAAAAGTGACCTTGTCATCGGAGCGGATGAACTGCTCTTCCAGAAGGGCGATTAATTTTTGCTTCAGCTCTGTGCTCATGATTGTTCCTGAATTTTTGTACTCATTGCCTAGTACGGCGGATTTTCTGGTTTCGCCTTGTAGATCGAGATCTACCTAACCCTTGTACCTGTCTGTTGGAAAAGCCTGTTCCAGTGCTACGCACTAACACACAGGCACTCCTCCCCCTCCCCTCCTCTCGTTTATTTTTGGAATTCGTACCAGTTATCTAGTACACAAATACAAACGAGAATCAGATTTCAAAACACCCGGCACCTTTAAGCCCGGCGACCTACAGATCGTTACTGTGATCCGGCCAGAGGTGGCTGGGTCGTGTACCCCTGCAGTGCGCGTCCGTGTGCATCCACGAACCTGCGAAGCCTTACATTGGCTTCATGCCTTGCCCGGTTCTCCCGTCGGAAAGAAACAGGCTCAACCTCAAATTCAACTTCATAAACTTCCGCGTATCGCTGAGCGACTTTCCGCCTAAGCGAAGGTGGCAGCCGGAGCAACTGTTCCTGAATCCACTCCGCATCTGCCTGGCTGTATCGAGCGGGCATCTCGACATGACGGAAGTCTTGTGACATGTCACGCCTCTTGCGATGGGTGTGGAAAAAGCTCTGGAAGATCTGGACGAATTTGATATGGCTTTACTTCGCCTTTAGTAATTCCGGCGATAGTTAAGACATGGTCCGCTTTTACTTTCTTTCCTTCGCTCCACTTCCATACGGTCGCTTGAGACACACCACAGGCTTTTGCCAACTCCATCTGACTGCCAGCATGCTTAATGGCAATAGTGATTGGTTCAAATTTCATGTAACCCCCTTAGTAATTATTATTACTTTAGCGTTTATTTAGATCACAATCAAACACCATAATTACTTTTTGACTTATCTAACGGATAGAGCTAAATTTTTAACAACTTTTGGAGTAGGAAAAAAATGACTAAGACAACCTATTCAGAACGGCTAACTCAGGCAATGCATGCGGCTGGTTTAACTCAAGGCGCGCTTGCAAAAGCTGTGGGTATGTCCCAATCAAGTATTTGGAAGCTAACCTCCGGAGCAGCAAGCGGCTCAAGGCGTACCGTTGAGATAGCTAAGGTGTTGGGAGTTAGGCCAGATTGGCTTGCGTCAGGGGAGTTGCCAGAAAGAGAAGTCGATGATCCAGAAAAACGAGGCGCTCATTACCACGCGTTACCTGATGACACCTATCGCGTAGATGTACTGGACATACAGGCCAGCGCAGGGCCTGGTTCATTTGTGTCGTCTGAATTTATAGAAACCATCCGAGCTATTGAGTACACAACCGAACAAGCCCGTTTAATGTTCGCTGGCCGACCGGCTGACCATGTGAAAGTCATAACAGTGCGCGGTGATAGCATGGAAGGTACTATCAATCCTGGTGATCATGTTTTCGTGGATACATCAGTTAACCATTTTGATGGTGATGGTGTTTATGTTTTCGTTTATGGAAAAACAATACACATCAAACGCCTCCAGATGCTAAAAACAAGTCTCGTCGTTCTTTCTGACAACAAACTATATAACTCATGGCAGATTGATGAATCTGATGAAGATCAGTTCCATGTTTTAGCAAAAGTTCTTTTGAAACAATCATCTGAAATTAAGCGATTCGCTTAATCCCCCCCCCAACACTCAAAGCCGTCCATGACGGCTTTTTTTGTTTATTCATCAACCAATTACCTATGCGATTATAAATAAATTACTTTAGTTGTTGACTTAATCTCATCCTCGGTACATTCTTACTACAACTTAAGTGGTTAGCATTATTACCGGAGCGTACGAGATGACGATTAAAAACTTAATTGACCTTGTAAATGTCCCTGACTTTCGCAATGACAAAGATTGCACGAATATCAATTACGGCAGTCTTTCAGATGACTGCGATACAAAGACTATTTCTTTACTTGAAGCTATAAAACATATCAGCCTTAGTATTTTCTCATTAGCTGAATCTGAAAATGCAAAGAAAGCAACTGAGGAAATCATGAGCCTTTCTTGCGTTATTTCTGATTTAAGTGATATAGCGATCGCCACCAACAAAGCAAGTAAAACATCCACCGAATTATATTTTATTAAAGGTGAAGCAAATGGCTGAAATTACTCTAGAGGAAGCAACAGAGCGAGCTCATCAGGCAGAAATAATATGCAGAATGATCGAGTCATATCCAGATAAGTTGGTTGATACGGAAATAATTGCTATCGCAACTCTTTTGCGCCGACTGACAGGTGATGTTACAGCATGGCTAATTGAAGAACAGGCAACCAAGGAGAAATGCAAATGAGTAAATGCATTGATCTTGTGGGCGCAAGCTGTCGAGTTTTACAGGCTGAGGCGGTATTAAGCATGTGGCTTGATTCAGCAAATGATACCTTAGAGTCTAATTTAATAGCCTCAATCATCACTCTACTTGATGGTGTTAATAAGACAATTAATGATGCCGAAAGCGAATTATTGAAATATAAAAAATAACTCTCATTGCTAGATATTACAGCTTAAATGCTGGGGGCAAACTCATCTTAGGATAAGCGTCATGATATTAATTTTAGATATTGAAGCCTATAAATTAGCGCTTCGTTATGCGGATGCCGGGCAGTACGTAATAGCTAATTTATATCTCAAAAAAGCGTATGGGAGGTAATAATGCATAAATTAAAGCGTCAAGATATTCAGCAAATAAACATCACTGCTGAAAACCTTGCAGGGTTATCACAAACACTTTTTGAATACCACGAAAAACTAGACCACTTTCAGTTAAAAACTTTATGCGCTCTGGTATATGACCTTTCTTCTCAAATTAATACTTGGATAGAACGCGAAGAAGAAATCGTTATGAAATTAGAAGAAGATAATCAAAATGGATCAAAAAAGCCTGATTGAAACCCGTCGCCGCCGACTTGTACAAGCAAAGCTGGATTCCGTTATGCGCAGAACGGGCGGCAATATTCAGATGGCAAAACTGGATAACGGAGCTTTATTCCCGGTTGAGTTATCCGAAGAAGTATTAACGAAAGCGTTAATAAAGCTTTTCGAAGAAATGATTTATGACACGCACAAACGCGCCGAAGCGGAATCCATTATTTCGGGACATTACGCCGACTGCATCGGCAGAAGCAAATTAACGCCTGATGCCGTGTATTTCATGGATGCGTTAATTGAAACCCTGGCCGAAGAAGCGATGAAAAAACGGAGGCTCCTAAATGCATGCTAACCAGAAAACGTTTGTGCGCGACGGCGTTTCTATTCCGTTGCCAGTTCGGACAGTTGACCTGCACGTCTCCCCGGACTTCTCCGGTCGCGTACTGGTGTACCTGCAAAGCGGGCTGGTCTCTGAACGTCGCCTTGCTGACGACGAGATGATTCTCCCCTGGACGGGTTTATCAATTTGGCCCGTAAGTTCGGATGGACTGTTACCCCATCCAGCGGGAATTAAAGGACGGTACCTGTGGCACTGACAGCAATACGCATTCCTGAGTGGGTGCATGAACAGGCGGTTTTCGTTCTACGCCAGTACAGAAACAAACGGGTTCACCCTTGCCGCATGCATCGCTCAGGAAATCTGAGCCTTCGGGTTAACCGACGCTGGCGGCTGCTGTCACGCGACGGCGGCCAAAGCTGGGAAGTAATGAGTCATGAGCGCTATTCGAAAGTTAAGGACAGAAAATGAACGATATCGAAAAAGCAAAAATTAAACGTCTGGTTGCCCGGTTAAAAGTTCTGAGCGAACGGGATGGCTGCAGCGTTCCGTCATGGATGCTGGACGAAAATCGTTACGGTAATAGCTCGCTGACCGCCGCAGAGCAGCAGGAATGGGCTGAATCCGTTTGCGCTCACATGCGTGGTTCCGTAGCGCTTCTGTACCTCATTGAATGCGGTAAACGCTTTGGGTTTCGTGAAGGCGATTATGTATTCCGGGATGGTGGAACGGCTCTGGGGCTTACGAGAGAACTTATCGAGAAGGTTTTGATTAAGTACGTGGAAGAAGACCTTATCCGGCACAAACCAGCGGAAGCCCATATCGCTGTTTACCAGTTCTACCAGGCCAATGACCAGCGCCTTAACGAGAGTGGACATTCATGGTTTAACGAATTTCTGGACGAAATATTCACCGATGTTGCCGTTCGTCTTCGTGCGGGTGAAGACCTGCCAGTTAAATCCAATACGCATTGAGGAAAAATGATGGCTATGAAAACTGAAATGACCAATGCCGACCGGCAGCCAATGATGAGCAATAAAGAGATTGCTAGCCTGACGGAAAAGAGCACGGCATTACCATGCCCCAGCAATGCAACGGCGCTCGGTATGACATATCGCCAGCATCTGCTGGCACAGATTACTCCGGTATGTGTAAAGCACTTTTTGAATGATGTTGACTGGGAGGATTACGACGACATGGCTGCCACGATGTTGGGAATGGTGGATGCGATTATTGCCGCTGAACAGGGGAAATCAGAATGATGCAGAAAATCCTTATTGATACCAGCAATCTGAGCACCATTGCCGTTTGCCTGGAGCAATTGGTCAACGCTGAGCGTGCACAGTTGAGTATTGAGCATCAGCTCGATCAATCAACCAACAACGCTGAATTTAGTTCATGGAGGAAAAGTGCGGAAAAGGCCTTGCGCGCCGTGAAAGCGAAGCGTCGCCTAATTACTGCACAACTGGCAGTCCTCCGTCAGCAGGAAAAAGAAAAGAACGAAGAGAATCGCCAGCAACACAATGAATATCTCATTGCAGAGCTTCGGGAGATTGTTACGCCCTCTTCTTTCGCTCGCTGCGTTCGTTATGCAACCGACAAATTGGAGGCTTGCGGTGAGTGAATCAAATATTTTCGAACTTGTGAAGCTGATTAAGGCTGCTAACGGCGATCCGTCGACCATGACTGACGCTATTTGGGAGGCGGGATATCGCCAGACAGAACGGACAGCAGAAGAAGCGGCAAAGATAACGATTGATGTCTTTTTTTACTGTAATTCATTTGCTATGCCGACTGAATGCCGGCCGCGCGATTATGACAGCGTTCTGCAAGATGAGCTGATGAAGGCGGTGCTGGGCGAGGACGATGAACTGCATGAAGCAGAGCCGGCAGCCATCGCAAAAAGCGTGATCAGCGCTGGTTTCACTAAAAAGGTGTGAGGTGGGTATGCAGACGATTATTCAGGTGGAACCGAACGAATGGGTTACCGAGCAACTGCTGATTGCGGTTACCGGGATGAAGCCTGGCACTATCGCCCGGGCGCGTAAAAACTCCTGGCTTCTTGGACGGGAATACAAGCACGTATCACCAGATGGTGAACCGAAACCCACCAGCGAATGCATGTATAACCGCAAGGCGGTTGACGCATGGATTGCCGCACAAAAACAACCAATCTGGTGATTAAGGCACATGAAACGGGTAAGCTTAAGGTGCTCCTGGACGTCGGGAGGGATATATGAGTAAAGCATCATACCCAACGGGCGTTGAGAATCATGGCGGTTCGCTCCGCATATGGTTCAAATATAATGGTAAGCGAGTCAGGGAAAATCTCGGCGTTCCTGATACCGCTAAAAACCGGAAGGTTGCCGGAGATCTGCGAACGTCGGTCTGCTTCTCTATTCGCATGGGAAAGTTTGACTATGCAAAGCAGTTTCCGGATTCACCCAACCTTGCCCGCTTCGGGCAATCCGGAAAGGAAATCACGGTGAAAGAACTCGCCGATAAGTGGGTGGAGCTGAAAAGAATGGAGATCAGCACAAATACCATGAGTCGCTACGAGTCAATTATCAAGAATATGCTCCCCCGCCTGGGAGGTAGAAAACTTGTATCAGCGGTAACAACCGAAGATTTGCTGTTCATTCGAAAAGATCTACTGACTGGTTACCAGGTCATGAAGAAGGGATATCGCACACCGGTTAAGGGAAGAAAAGCGCCTTCCGTAAACAACTACATAACTCTTATGTCTGGAATTTTTCAGTTTGCGCAGGATAACGGATATATAAAGCAAAACCCGTTTAGCGGAATTAACAGGCTAAAGAAGGCTAAAGCCGATCCAGATCCACTCAGCCGCGATGAATTTATCAGGTTTATAGAGGCATGCCGACACCAGCAATTGAAGAATTTATGGTCGCTGGCGATTTATACAGGCATGAGGCATGGGGAGCTGTGCGGGCTTGCGTGGGAGGACATTGATTTGAAAGCTGGTACGTTAACGGTCAAGCGCAATCACACCCAAACTGATGAGTTCACCCTGCCAAAAACCGAGGCGGGAACTGACAGGGTGATTTTTCTCATCAAGCCAGCAATCGAAGCCCTTAAAAGTCAGGCCGAACTAACACGCCTGGGCAGACAGTACGAGATTGAAGTGAAGTTACGGGAGTATGGCCGGTCAGTCATTCACCCCTGCACCTTTGTTTTCAGTCCTCAGTGTACCCGGCGTGGTGTTCATACAGGATATCACTATGCAGTGAATTCAATTAATAAAATCTGGGCTTCGGTTATCAAGCGTGCAGGGCTCCGTTATCGTAACGCCTACCAGTCACGGCATACCTATGCATGCTGGTCGTTGTCTGCCGGAGCCAACCCAAGCTTTATAGCAACCCAGATGGGGCACGCTAACGCTCAGATGGTCTTTAAGGTTTACGGAAAGTGGATGTCAGAAAGCAGTGCTGAGCAAGTGTCTATACTAAACCAGAAGTTGTCAGAGTTTGCCCCATCCATGCCCCAAGGGGCTGAATGCGGCTAGTAAGGCATTTTAAATTCAAGTAGTTAGAGCGGTGTGTTATACATTTTAGTAACATGCGGCACGAAATGCCCTCGACCCGTTTTGCGCGATATGGTGTGATCGGGGTTCAATAAATCAATAAACAAGGTATACTCCTGCGGTTTCCACCTGCTTTGTTTATTGTACTAAACGCTCCTGTGAGAGGATGCTACGGCGCACCATGACACGACTCGCTCCCCCTGCTCTGCAGACGCTGCTGGATACTGATGCCTACAAATTGCATATGCAACAGGCGGTGTTCCATCACTACTACGATGTGCATGTTACAGCGGAATTTCGCTGCCGCGGCGACGATCTTCTCGGCATTTATGCCAGCGCAATTCGCGAAGAAATTGACGCAATGCAACATCTTCGCCTGCAGGAAGACGAATACCAGTGGCTGTCCGGCCTCCCCTTCTTCAAAGCGGATTACCTGCAGTGGCTGCGTAATTTCCGTTATGACCCGTCGCAAGTGACCGTCATAAATGATAATGGCAAGTTGAACATTCGCATGTCCGGGCCATGGCGTGAAGTCATTATGTGGGAAGTGCCGCTACTGGCAGTGATTAGCGAGCTTGTGCATCGCTGCCGCTCTCCGCAGGTGGGTGTTCAGCAGGCTCTGCTGCATCTTGAAACAAAACTGGCGGATTTTGCTACCCGCACTGCAGAGCTGGATATGTCAGGTTTCCGTCTGATGGATTTCGGCACGCGCCGCCGTTTCTCACGCGATGTGCAGTACGCTATCGTGGCACGCCTCAAGCAAGAGCCCTGGTTTATCGGCACCAGCAATTACGATCTTGCACGCCGCCTGTCGCTCACGCCAATGGGGACCCAGGCTCACGAATGGTTCCAGGCACACCAGCAAATCAGCCCGGATCTGGCTACCAGTCAACGTGCCGCACTCGCCGCGTGGCTGGAAGAGTACCCGGAGCAACTCGGAATTGCCCTGACAGACTGTATCACCATGGATGCCTTCCTGCGTGATTTCGGACCTGTGTTTGCGCAACGTTACCAGGGTTTGCGTCATGATTCTGGCGACCCGGTGGAATGGGGCGAAAAAGCCATCGCGCATTATGAAAAGCTTGGTATCGATCCCCTGTCGAAGACGCTGATTTTTTCTGACAATCTTGATCTCAATAAAGCGCTGGATCTCTATTGCCATTTTGCCTCCCGCATCAAGCTGGGCTTCGGTATTGGTACGCGTCTGACCTGCGATATTCCGCATGTGAAACCGCTGAACATCGTGATAAAGCTGGTTGAATGTAATGGCAAACCGGTAGCGAAGTTATCTGACAGCCCCGGCAAAACCATTTGCCACGATAAAGCCTTTGTGCGTGCGTTGCGCAAAGCGTTCGACCTGCCGCAGGTTAAAAAGGCCAGCTAATCATCGCCGGAAAGGTTAAAAAGCGTCCCAATCGGGGCGTTTTTTATTTGTGATGAATGTTTGCGATTTAGCCATAAATATAAAGCTAACCTGCGAGCTGTTTTCCCCCCACCGCTCACTATCTCAGCGCTGGCAAAAGATTAATTTCCGAAATACCCCTTTTCGCTGCGAATTCTACTTGTCTGATGGCGCTTGCCAGGTAACATAGGTATCCCCCCTTTGTGGGCGGACAAACGATGATCTTTTCCAGACAATTAACAGAGAGAATATTATGAGCGTTGTGCCTGTAGCCGACGTACTCCAGGGCCGCGTCACCGTTGACCAAGAAGTCACCGTGCGCGGATGGGTACGTACCCGCCGAGATTCAAAAGCTGGCATCTCCTTCCTCGCCGTTTATGACGGCTCCTGCTTTGATCCTGTACAGGCTGTCATTAATAATTCTCTGCCCAATTACAATGAAGAAGTTCTTCGCCTGACAACAGGCTGCTCCGTTGTTGTCACCGGCAAAGTGGTGGAATCCCCTGGCGAAGGCCAGAGCTTCGAGTTGCAGGCGACTCAGGTTGAAGTCACCGGCTGGGTTGAAGATCCGGACACTTACCCGATGGCGGCGAAACGCCACAGCATCGAGTATTTGCGTGAAGTGGCGCACCTGCGTCCGCGTACCAACCTGATCGGCGCTGTCGCCCGTGTTCGTCATACGCTGGCGCAGGCTCTGCACCGCTTCTTTGATGAGCAGGGTTTCTTCTGGGTTTCCACGCCGCTGATTACCGCATCTGACACCGAAGGCGCAGGTGAAATGTTCCGCGTTTCCACGCTGGATCTGGAAAACCTGCCGCGTAACGATCAGGGCAAAGTTGATTTCGACAAAGATTTCTTCGGTAAAGAGTCATTCCTGACCGTATCTGGTCAGTTGAACGGCGAAACCTACGCCTGTGCGCTGTCCAAAATCTACACCTTTGGCCCAACGTTCCGCGCGGAAAACTCCAACACCAGCCGTCACCTGGCGGAGTTCTGGATGCTGGAGCCGGAAGTGGCCTTTGCCGATCTGGAAGATAACGCCCGTCTGGCGGAAGCAATGCTGAAATATGCTTTCAACGCAGTTCTGACTGAGCGTATGGACGACATGAAATTCTTCGCTGAACGCGTAGATAAAGACGCAATTGCCCGTCTGGAACGTTTCGTTGCGGCAGACTTCGCACAGGTGGACTACACCGATGCCGTAGCCATCCTTGAAACCTGCGGTGAGAAGTTTGAAAACCCGGTTTACTGGGGCGTTGATCTCTCTTCCGAGCACGAGCGCTACCTGGCCGAGAAACATTTTAAAGCACCAGTCGTGGTGAAAAACTATCCGAAAGACATTAAGGCCTTCTATATGCGTCTTAATGACGACGGTAAAACCGTTGCCGCGATGGACGTTCTGGCGCCCGGCATTGGTGAAATCATCGGTGGCTCTCAGCGTGAAGAACGTCTGGATGTGCTCGATGCGCGTATGGCTGAAATGGGTCTTAATAAAGAAGACTACTGGTGGTATCGCGATCTGCGCCGTTATGGCACCGTGCCGCACTCCGGTTTTGGCCTGGGCTTTGAACGTCTGATCGCTTATGTCACCGGCGTGCAAAACGTACGTGATGTCATCCCGTTCCCTCGCACCCCTCGTAGCGCCACGTTTTAATAATAAAAGCCAGCATTTGCTGGCTTTTTTACGCTCTTTCTTATTTCTTCACCGTAGCCGGGCTCACCCGGCTTACGCTTCTACCCATTCCTAGGCGAGATCGCGCTGAAATATTCCTGAACAAAAAATAATCCACAGCGGTATTGTGGGTTAGTAATTCCTCATCTGATAGCACGTCTGGATAAAAATCACACAGCATTCCGGACGGCTTAAACGCCTGCCAGGAAAAAGTAAGATGAGAATAATTCCTGTACAAGATTTACCCTTATCTTAATTAAACATAAGCAATTCATATATATAGTTATAAAGCCGATCTTTTTGACAGCGATTGGTTCTGAATTTTGAGGTGGTTCACAAAGTTCCTCAAAATACATAAATTCTTACACATAATTGCTTTCTGTAACCTCTTTAAGACATTTGTAGCACTTTCAGGCTAGCGAAACGATTATATGAATGGAAAGATGCCTTTCAGACACAGAAAGACACCAAACTCTCATCAATAGTTCCGTAAATTTTTATTGACGGAATTTATTGGCGGCAGTGGCAGGTGTACAAAAAAACCAATGAGGGTAATAAATAATGATGAAGCGCAATATCCTGGCAGTGGTTATCCCTGCCCTGCTGGTAGCTGGTGCAGCTAACGCTGCAGAAGTTTACAACAAAAACGGCAACAAACTGGACCTGTACGGTAAAGTTGTTGGTGAGCACGACTTCGTGACCTCTGGTGACAGCACTGGCAGCAACGACAGCACCTACGCTCAGATTGGTTTCAAAGGCGAAACTCAGATCAACAGCGATGTAACCGGTTACGGTCAGTGGGAATACCGTGCGCTGGCAAGCGATCCAGAAGGTTCACAGGGTACCCGTAACCGTCTGGCTTTTGCTGGTATCAAAGTTAACAACGTAGGTTCTCTGGACTACGGTCGTAACTACGGTATCGTCTACGACGTAGAATCTTACACTGACGTTGCCCCATCCTATTCTGGCATGACCTGGGCTAACTACGCTGATAACTTCATGACTGGCCGTACCACTGGCGTCCTGACCTACCGTAACACCGACTTCTTCGGTCTGGTTGATGGTCTGAGCATGGGTATCCAGTATCAGGGTAAAAACGAGCGCAATGACATTAGAACCTCTAATGGCGACGGCGTTGGTTACTCTCTGGGTTACTCCTTCGCAGAAGGCTTTAGCGTAATCGGCGCTTACAGCAACTCTGACCGTACTAACCTGCAGACTGCAGACGGTAAAGGTGAGAAGGCAGAAGCATGGGCTGTTGGTGCGAAATACGATGCAAACAACATCTACCTGGCAACTGTTTACGCTGAAACTCGCAACATGACTCGCGAAGCTGACGGTACTTTTGCTAACAAAACTCAGAACTTCGAAGCAATGGCTCAGTACCAGTTCGACTTCGGTCTGCGTCCGTCCCTGTCCTACGTTCAGTCTAAAGGCAAGGACCTGGCTGCACGTGGTACCTTCGCTGGCGGCAACGAAGATCTGCAGAAATATGTTGAAATCGGTGCGTACTACTACTTCAACAAAAACTTCAACATCTATGTTGATTACCAGCTGAACCTGATCGACAAGAGCGACTACAGCGACAGCGTTGGTATCGTGAATGGTCGTAACGACCAGGTTGCGATGGCTGTGACTTACCAGTTCTAATCAGCACACCTCGTTATTATATGCATGAGAAACAGGGCTTCGGCCCTGTTTTTTTATTCTCTCGCCGCCAAATATACCGACTGCTAAAAAGACGCACGCTTTTTATCGCAAACGGTTGGCAATTGGCACATCAACCGTTAACCTGATAGCGGATCTCCCTTCTGTCATCATAATGGAACCTCGTCATGTTTGAGAATATTACCGCTGCCCCTGCTGACCCTATTCTGGGTTTGGCCGATCTGTTTCGCGCCGACGAACGTCCTGGCAAAATCAACCTTGGTATTGGCGTCTATAAAGACGAAACCGGGAAAACACCGGTACTGACCAGCGTTAAAAAAGCGGAGCAGTATCTGCTGGAAAACGAAAACACAAAAAATTACCTCGGCATCGACGGTATTCCTGAGTTTGGTCGTTGCACGCAGGAACTGCTGTTCGGCAAAGGCAGTGCGATTATTAACGACAAACGTGCGCGCACCGCGCAGACCCCGGGCGGTACGGGTGGCCTGCGAGTTGCCGCTGATTTCCTGGCGAAAAATACCTCAGCAAAACGTATCTGGGTAAGTAATCCAAGCTGGCCGAACCATAAAGGCGTGTTTAACTCCGCGGGTCTTGAGGTCTGTGATTACGCTTACTATGACGCGCAAAACCATGCGCTGGATTTCGACGGCATGGTTGCAAGCCTCGAAGCCGCACAAGCGGGCGATATCGTGCTGTTCCACGGTTGCTGCCATAACCCGACCGGTATCGATCCAACGCTTGAGCAGTGGGAGACGCTGGCGAAATTATCCATAGAAAAAGGCTGGCTGCCGCTGTTCGATTTTGCCTATCAGGGTTTCGCTCGCGGTCTGGAAGAAGATGCGGAAGGTCTGCGCGCCTTTGCTGCGCTGCATAAAGAATTGATCATCGCCAGCTCTTTCTCGAAAAACTTCGGTCTGTACAACGAGCGTGTCGGCGCCTGTACACTGGTGGCCGCGGATCAGGAGACAGTAGACCGTGCATTTAGCCAGATGAAATCGACCATTCGCGCTAACTACTCTAACCCACCGGCTCACGGTGCGTCTGTAGTGGCGACGATTCTGAGCAATGATGCGCTGCGTGCCATCTGGGAACAAGAATTGACTGACATGCGCCAGCGTATTCAGCGTATGCGTCTGCTGTTTGTGAATACCCTGCAAGAAAAAGGGGCGGATCGCGATTTCAGCTTTATCACCCGTCAGAACGGAATGTTCTCTTTCAGCGGTCTGACTAAAGAGCAGGTGCTCCGCCTGCGTGAAGAGTTCGCTATCTACGCGGTTGCATCCGGACGTATTAACGTTGCGGGTATGACGCCGGATAACATGTCGCCGTTGTGTGAAGCTATCGTCGCGGTGTTATAAAAGACAAGCGAAATAAAAAAGGTCGCGACTGCGACCTTTTTTGTTTTACCAGACCGGCAGTTCATCCTGCAGGAAAGGATTATGTAGCCGCTCGTTGCCCAGAGTAGACATCGGGCCGTGACCAGGGATGAAGGTTACATCATCACCCAGCGGCAACAGTTTAGTTTTGATGGCATCAATCAGCTGCCCATGATTGCCTTTCGGAAAATCACTGCGCCCTACGCCGCCTTTAAAGATTACGTCGCCGGACACCAGCAGCCGTGATTGCGCATCAAAGAAAACCACGTGACCTGGCGTATGCCCGGGGCAGTGCAAAACCTCCAGCTTCACATTGCCTACGCTCACTGTATCGCCTTCATTTAACCAACGATCCGGCGTCAGCGGCTGGCAGTCATCCAGACCAAACATGCGACTTTGGGCAGGTAGCCCTTGCAGCCAGAACTCATCTTCTTTTTCCGGGCCAATCACTGGCACGCCATAGTGCTGCGCCAGCTCGGCAGCCGCACCGACATGGTCCAGATGACCATGCGTAAGCAGGATTTGCGTTAACGTCACGCCGGAAGCTTCAACTTCCTGTTTGATGCGTTCAGCATCGCCACCGGGATCCACTATTGCTGCCAGCCGGGTTTGCTCACACCAGACTAACGAACAGTTCTGGGAGAAGGCGGTAACCGGAATAATACGATAGTTCATACTGCTCCTGTCTCTTTTAACTGAGTTTTACCAGTGCCTTAGCGGCCCGGTATCAATATGCACAAAGTTGCTGCTGGGGTAATATCCTACACCACCTGCACGCATAGATAACGCAGCTTTGCGAATATTGCTCAGAGAAATCCCTTCGATATGAAAATCCATCGCCTGTCCCCTGGTGTGATAGCTCTTTTTAGCTACCCCAGAACTGTGGGCCCGGAGTTCGTTATTCGTATCGACAGAACGGTATCCTGAAACCAATTGCACGGGTTTGCTCGTTCCTAACAAACCTTGCAAACGATAAAGTTGATCAAACAGTTTTGGATCGATGGTTGTAATTTTATTCGCGCGATAATCACGGAAAAAATGATTGAGTTTTGCTAATTCATCCTGAATATAGCCCCGGCCATCGAAAAACTGCGCCTTAATTGTTTCTCCAGTATGGAGATTATTCAGCGTTAAAATACGCGGACGTGGGGTGGAAAGGGTTGCAAATGCTTGTTGAGGTAAGATGGCTGCACCAAGGGCAATACCACCTAACGCCAACAATTTGCGGCGATTAGCGTCAAATTTGTCCATGATAATCAGGTCTGCAAGATAACAAAGTGATCGTAATTTATGCACTTTTATTGCGCACGAGAGGCACCTTACCGGGCAAAAACGTCGGCGTCAAGGTAGCCCAACCCCAGCAAAGACGGGCCTTACAGCAGATCCGGCCCGTTTTCGCTAAATATTACGACAATGTTATTTCCCGAACTGCTTCATTTACCTGATTAATTGTTCGGCTTTCGCCAGAATTTGTGCGCCAGATCGCGCCGTCAGATCATAATTGTAAATATCTGTACGATATTGAGTACGGCCATCTTCACCAACAAATGCGGTCAAATAATAAAGATTCACCGGTATATTTTGACGAATATTAACGTAACGGGTATCTCCTTGTTTTAAGGTATCGGAAATCCGCGTATCGTTCCAACCCGCATCCTGTAATAGCATATTGGCAAGCTCAGAGGCTTTATTCACCCTCACACAGCCTGAGCTCAACGCTCGCGCCTCTTTCTGGAAAAGATTATGGTTAGGCGTGTCATGCAGATAGATAGCGTCAGAACTCGGCATATTGAACTTATAGCGGCCCAGGGAGTTTTGTGCGCCCGGTGCCTGCTGGAAGCGGAAAGGCAGATTCGACGGTGTGATTGTCGCCCAGTCCACCATCGTCGGATCAATCGCTTCTTTACTGTTCCAGCCGCGCAACACGGTATAACCATGGCGCTCGAGATAGCCGGGGTCATTCCACACTTTCGGCAGAATATCTTTGCGTGCCAGCGTTGGCGGAACATTCCACGGCGGGTTGACGACCACGTTGTTCAGCGCGCTACTCATCATCGGCGTTTTGCGATCCGGTCGGCCGACAATGACGCGGGACGCCAGCACCTGATTGCCATTCAGATAATAGACCAGCGAATATTCCGGGATGTTGACCATAATCCCTGTGGAGAGTTTCCCCGGTAGCAAACGCAGCCGCTGGATATTGAGTGCCAGAACCCCTGCACGTTGGGCAGGCGTAACATTCAGCCAGTCCCGGGTCGACTGCCCTATCACGCCATCAGCGTGCAGCCCCTGAGCAGACTGAAAGCGTTTGACCGCGGCAACTAACTGGCGATCGTAGTCGCTACTGACCAGGCTGGCTGGTTTCGTTCTTTTGCTCAACTGCGCCGTTTTTGTTCCCACCGTATCAACCGCAATGGCAGAAGGACTGACGACGCTACTCGTTGCGTCATCGCCAGGCAGCGCGATTTTCGGTTCATCTTCCATCATGCCGCTACGCTGCAGAATCTCACGCAGCGCTGGCACATCCCTGCTCTTCTGTCCGGGGCGCAGCGAAACGGTACTGGTCAACTGCGGCCACGGTGAATTGTCTGCCACCAGCGTTAATAAAGACTGATGCATCGCCGCATACTGCGGGTGATGAGGCGCAAGGGTATCGATAAATTGCGGCAGGTTGCCTTTATCCAATGCTAATTGCCACTGATTAATGACAGACAGCGGCGGTGTCTCCAGCGTGTACGGTTTACTGCTGTAGAGCCAATGGCTACCTTTCACCGGAATACCGGCGACAAAATGCAGATACCCCATCATAGCATCCGACAGCACCACATCTCGCGCCATACCGGAGACATTCGGATCGGTCAGCAACTCTACCCAGGTGTTAAATTGCGGCTGAAAACCGGCGATCGCAACTTCGGCGAGCTGTTGCTGGAAAGCCTGAACTGCCTCACGGTTATCCCACATCGGCTTCATTGCACGCGCGGCATACAACGCGGAGAGCGAATCCATGTAGACGGGTGTCCAGTTAGCAGGTAAGAGTGCCTGCAACGCGATACGCGCGTTGGCAGGCGCATCTGCCGTTGGATAAGGCTGCAAACCTGCCATCATCGCCGTTGCAGGCGACTGTTCCAGCGGCTGCGATAAAGCCGTGGGTTGATCGCCCTGTGTGGCGGAGCTGTCAACCGGTATCACCTCAGGCTCGTCGGCCTGAGCGCTAAACAGCGGAGCAAATGCGAATGCCAGACATAAACTTAATGTCGACATCCGACGACCATACGATTTCTTAAGCAACATCCCTTGCCCCCTGTTTCTTCATTACACTCACAACGCTCTTTCTATCAGTATATAAAGACAAAAAAGCATTTGCCTTGCCAAATGTAAAGAAGTTTAAAGAGGGACCGATTGCCGGATGGGGTGTTTCAGAAAAGAAAAAGGGCGGCATCTCTGCCGCCCTCATTTTTTAGGTGAATCGCTAAGACGCGTCTGCCGTCCCGGGTAATGTCTCCGGTAGCTGAGCCGCGAAGCCACGCAGACCCACAACGTGAACATGCTCGTGGTTCTGAAAGACTTTACGCACCAGTTTATACGTGGTGCCTTTTTCCGGACTGATGTTCTCCGGCGCTGCAATAATCAGTTGCATTTCAAGGCGTTCGCAGAGTTCAAACAATGTTGCGATGGAGCGGGCATCCAGACGTGCTGCCTCGTCGAGGAACAACAGGCGGCATGGGGAAATATCTTTACCACGCAGACGCCGCGCCTCGTCTTCCCAGCTCTGGACGACCATCACCAGGATAGACATCCCGGTACCGATGGCCTCACCGGTCGACAACGCCCCGGATTCCGCACGCAGCCAACCATCCGAACCACGATTGACTTCCACTTCCATCTCCAGGTAGTTGCGGTAATCAAGCAGCTCTTCACCAATGGTTTGCGGCGTGCGCTGGCCCAGATCGATTTGCGGGTTCAGGCGTTGATACAGTTTCGCCAGCGCTTCTGAGAAGGTCAGGCGATTGCTGTTAAACAGGTCCTGATGCTGTTCATGCTGCTCAGACAGCACCGTCAATAGCATGGCATGGCTTTCACGCACGTTAACATTCAAACGGACGCTGTGTACCTGACCGAAGGAGACGCTTTGCAACCCCTGGTTAAGTTGACGAATACGGTTCTGTTCACGCTGAATCGTCTTGCGAATGATATTCGCCACGCTACGTGAGCTGATCGCCAGTTTCTGCTCGCGGGAGGTCAACTCTTCCGTCAATCGGCTGAGTTCAATCTCCATCTGTTCGATAGCCTCTACCGGATCGTCAGTACGAATAATATCCTGACGGATACGCTCACGCAGATGTTGGTAGACCGCGACAAAGAATTGGATCTTACGTTCCGGGCGTTTCGGATCTTCCGACATACGTAGCACATCGCGCAGATGCTCGTTGTCCGCCACGGCGAGACGCAGCGCGCCTAGCGCCTTATCCGACATGGAACGCAGTTCATCTGCAGAAAGATAAGCCAGCTCACGACGATGCAAACGACGTTCAACGCCGTTATCTTTCACCATCCGCATCACCGCACACCAGCCCGCTTTCGCCGTGGCGACCTGTTCGCGCATCTCGTGATAATCACGTTCAAGGCGACGCAACGCACGGGTCAGGTTATCCATTTCCGCTTCGCAGAAGGTCAGCGCTTTTTCCAGTTGATTGCGACGAGCGCGATTGCCTGACAACTGAGCATGCAGCTCGTCACGACGAATTCGCGCGCGCTCCTCAGCACCGCTGTCGGCCCGGACACCAATTTCCTGCAGCTCTTTTTGCAAATCGTTGAGCAGCTCTTTCTTGGTATCGAATGAGCTTTTCAGCGATGCCAATACCTGATTGTACTGACTGAGCTGGGCAGCATGACTACGCAGCGCCTCACGCGTACGGCTACGTTCACGTTCTGCCTGCTCAAGCCGCTGACGCAGCTTCTCGTTGAGATCGTTATTCCCGCTGAGCATTTCCGCAGAATCGGAATAGCTAAAGTGCGCCCGACGTTGCACAACTTCGGTTAGCGCAAATGCCTGCTGGCGTGCTTCACGTTGCACTTGCTGGGAATAGGCATAATCTTCTTTCAATTGCTCATACTGTTCCGGATCGTTTTGCAGTACAGAGACGATCGGCTCCAGTTTCGCCAGATGGTTGCCAAACTGCTGAACAAAACGCGCCGCTTCCTGCGCTTCGTCCAGACGCTCCTGGATTTCATCAACACGATCGGCAAGCGTTTCGTCTGCCAGCAGGCTCAGGCGCGGCAGCAGGCGATTAAGCTGGGCGACCCCTTCTTTCGCCTGCTCGAACTGCATGCGGTTTTGCTGGTTGTCATTTTCATGATTGCTCAGCGCGCGTTCCAGTTCGCCACGGCGGCCATTGAGAGTGCGTATTTCGGCTTCCGGGTCTGCATCAAACGCGACGGCCAGATGACTACCGATAAAACGGCTGAAGGCCTGATGCAGGCGCTGCGTTTTCTGTACGTCGAATGATAATGTGGCAAAACGCTCGGCAAGCTCTTCACGCTCAGCGTGAAGCCCTTCGATACGGCTTTCACGTGCAGCGCGGCCAAACAGCGGCACCGACGGGAAACGGGAGTAACGCCACTGGCGATCGGCGACCTTAACCACCACCGCTTTTTCCAGCTCATCGACGCTGAACACACTGTCATCAAAAGACTGTGGATCGCCTTCAATCAGATAGAGGTCTTCCGGACAATCTTCCAGACCTTCAAGCTGTTCAGCAATAAGGGAAAGGTCAGGGACCACAATCGCATGACGTGATGGGCCGTATAAAGCGGAGAAATACGGCGCATCTTCCAGGCTGACATCATCGTAAATCTCAGAGAGCAGCACACCGCCAAAGCGTTCTGCCAGCGTATTCAGACGCCCGTCCTCTGAGCCGCCCGGCTGACTCAGGCGCTCGATTTCTTCGTCCACGGCACGCTTACGTGCCCCGACTTCATCACGCTCGACAATCGCTTCGCGTTCACGCTCCAGCAGTTGTTGCAGGTACTCCGTCACTTGCTGACCGGATTCAAATTGCTCGCCGCTCTGCTCACACAACTGGGTCAGGCTGCTTTGCGCTGCCAGCCAAATCGGTGCGCGCTGGGTCAGCGTTTGAATACGTGACTGTAGCTGTTCCAGCTCCTGGCGTAGCGCCAGACGCTGCTCGCCAGCCATTGCCACATTTTCGGAAAGCGCGGCGATTTGCGCCTCCAGCTCATGATGCAGAGACTCAAGTTCGTCGGCGTCGTACTGTTTATTCTGCCGCTTGCAGAATTCCGCCAGCATGCGTTCAGCATCCTGTTGCTCACGCAGACGTTGTTCCAGTTCGTTCAGACGCGCACGTAGCGATGGCGCCTGTTCCGCCAGATGGCGCTGGTTTACCCCTTCACGTAAAAGGTCACGGGCGACATCCCAGGCTTCATCACGGGCCAGCGGACCATTGATAGCGACGACCAACTGGTAAGCTTGCTCAAACTGGCTGTGCGCGGTTTGTGCCACGCTCATACGTTGGTCAAGCGACAGGAGTTTCTCTGTGGCTTCTTGCTCTTTCGCCTGGAAGGTTTCCAGCCATTCGTCCGCCGTTTCTGCCGTCAGGTCAGGTAGCTGACAAAGTTCTTTGGCGCGCTGTAGGGCCTGTTGTGCCTGGTTGTACTGGATCGCGCGGGTTTGCTGCACATCCAGAGCCTGTTGGTAGTCGGCAAGCTGGTTTTTCAGCTCATCCACTTCCAGTTCAGCGGCCTCGGCGCGCGCTTCGTTCTCTTCCTGCTGATCGACCGCTTCCGCCACTACTTCATTTTGTTCTTCAAGGCGGATTTGCAGTTCATCCAGATCCGATGCGTAGCGCTCAATTTTTTCCTGCTGGCGCAGCGCGGTCTGTACCAGGTTCAAGTGATCGCTGGCGGCCTGATAGTCAGCCTCAAGATCGCCTTCTGCCCCGCTGTGTTCTGCCAGCTCGCGTGCCATATCGACGTGTTTGTATTGCTCAGCCGCCAGCTTTTGCCGTGAACTGAACAGATCGCGACGGAATGTCAGCGCCTGATCGAGATGAATACGTCGTTCGTTGGCATGGCGCATATAATCCGCCGCCACATAGTTGGTCGCTTCACTGATTAAATGCTTGAACAGATCACGATCCGACTGGGTAACGCGAATCGCTTCCAGCGTCATGCGGTTTTCGCGCAACGCCGCTTCCATGTCCTGGAAAGCTTTACGTACGCCGCTATTTTCCGGCAACAGATAGTCACGCAGAGAACGGGTGATCGCACTGGAGATACCGCCATACAGTGACGCTTCGATAAGCCGATAGAATTTGCTACGGTCCGATGCTGAGCGCAGGCGGCGTGCCACGATGCCCAGATCGAACATTAAAGAGTGATAATCGGTGATGGAGTTGAACTGCTTAAACTGCACCCCTTCCATCGCCTCCAGCTTATCCTTCACTTCCTGCAGCGGCAGCACCCGCGCCTGACGCTCATTAAGCGTTTCTGTCAGCAGTTGTGTCGGTTGAACAGCAGTAGGTAGCCCCTGAATAGCGAACGGTTTGATGTCGACCTTACGATCGCGACCAGCCACTTGCTGCAGGCGCACCCCCACCAGCACACGCTGATGACGAGAGTTGATCACATCCAGAACGGAGTAGCAGACCCCGGCTTTCAGTTTACCGTGCAGACCTTTGTCGCGAGAGCCGGACGTCGCGCCAGCCTCAGTGGTGTTACGGAAATGCAGCAGCGTTAAGTCCGGGATAAGCGCGGTGACGAACGCAGCCATGGTGGTGGATTTACCAGCACCGTTACCTCCGGACAAGGTGGTCACCAGTTCGTCCAGGTCAAACGTACGGGCAAAAAAACCGTTCCAGTTAATCAGCGTCAGTGAGCGAAATTTACCGCGATCAATCATTATTCTTCCTCTCCACTATCCGGCTGATTGTCTTCATTCTCATCATTGAGCTGCAGGTGATTTTCAACAGGCATGGCTTCACCGTCACGGATCAAACGCCGCTGGGCTTCACGCGCATCGTCTCCGGTACGCACATCCGCGCCGAAGCGGAAAACAGACTCGGTAATACGAAACTTGCTACTGTCGTTACCCATAAACCAAATCATGCCGAGACGACGCAGGCGGTTCAGGGAGGAGCGCACTTTTTCCTGTAATTTTTGGCGATCCAGGTCAGAACCTGTTGAACGGTTATTCACCAGCTTCAACAGTTTGGTTTCATCGGCGAGCGTCAGCAGCTCGTCATACAGCTCTTGCTGCGTGAAGATGCCTTCATTGGCCAGACGTTCCGGGCTGAGATAGAGGTAACAAAGGATCTTACCGACCATCATGTCCAGTTCAGACAGCACGGAGCGCGGGATCAGCGTCGTTGAACGTGGACGCAGGTAGAAAAAACCTTCCGGCGCACGGATTAACTCAACGTTGTAACGTCCGTAAAACTCCTCCAGAAATTCCTGGAAATCCATTAAAAAGGCGTGGTTATCCAGCTCATCAAGCCCAATATGGCGACCTGAGCGCAGCGCACTGTCGAGTGCCGGAAAGAGTGGGTTAGCCAGCGCCTGGGCCAATTTGATCGGCATCACTTGTTCAATATTTGTCAATGACATGCGCCTGTACCTTGGCTCCGTAATCATTAATCGGCTGCCATTTAGCTGGCAGGCCGGTGAAATCTGCTTGCGCTACGCCGAGGCGTACCGCCTGATCAATGACGATCCGCGCGATATCAAAATGCCGCGCGCGCGGGTACCGCGCCAGATATTCGCGTACAACCAGCCCAAGATCCAGTGGAGCTTGTCTGGTTTTATATATCGCCAACTGTTCTTCGATCATGGCCGCAAGTTGTTCGCGGATTTCGTTGAACTCTTCATACTCCAGGTCAGGCGGAAGCTCACCTGTTACCTCGGCATCGCTCAACGCAATCTCTTCATCGCGCATATCCAGCAGCCTGTCGGCATTGGCGTAAGTCAGCGCCCAGGGTGAATCGAAGAAGGCCTGGACTGACTGGCGTAAACGCTGGGCAAAAACGCGGTTTTTATCCATATCGATAGCGGTACGAATAAACTTGTGGACGTGGCGATCATAGCCAATCCATAAATCGATAGCCTGCTGTCCCCAACTGACAATGCGGTCCAGCTTGCTCTGTAAATCAAAAACCAGTCGGTCAACAAACTCCAGATCGTTATGCGCCAGCGTCGCATCCTGGATACGTAACAAGTTAGCCTGCAGCTTATCCCCGGCCGCCTCCAGCGTATCCTGCAATTCACGCAGCGTACCGGAGGTTTCGGAGAGTAACAGCTCACAACTTGAGATAGCCGCACGCCAGTCTTTATTCAATAATTGCGCGATATCATCTTTGACTAACTGCTGCTGCTCATCCATCACACGCTGGGTGAGATCGATGCTGTCAAAAATTTCAGCCACCGAGTATTTCAACGGCGCATAGACATTACGATGCCAGTGGAATTCATCCCCACCTTCATCTGCGGCATCAGCAGCACGTTTCAGCTCTCCCGCCACGATAGATAACTGCATGGACAGGCGCAGCGTCGAAAACTCGCGCTGGCGAATATAGTAATCGGTAATACCAATGCCGAGCGGCGTCAGACGATAAATGGCATTACCGTCAGCCAGTTCGCTGGTAAAACGGTTTAACAGGCGCTGACGCACCATATCGTTTATGGCATTGTTCGCACGCTGAGCAATGGTTTCGCCGCTTTGTTCAAATGCATCGCTGACGTGGCGAAACGCATCAACAAGCTCTCCTTCGCTCATTTCGCCGTCCAGGCGTTCACCGTTCAGCGTGGCAACCGCCAGCAAAAACGACAATCTGTCTACCGGAAGCGTGATAGAGAAATCGTTTTTCCTGGCCCAGGCAACCAGTTCGGGAACTGTCTGGGAAAATTCACTCATCGTTCATCCTTTCATCTCTCTGCGGCTTGAGCGCGGTCACATGGATATAACGCCCCAGGCTGATATACGGCTCCTGACGACAATATTGCGTTTCAAGTTCAAGCAAGGAGTCAAAACAGTCACGTTGTTGGTGTTTTTCGCGCAGGTAATCGTGAAAGACCCGAACCCCCGTTTTCCCCGTGATCTGCCAGCCAATCGCACTCAGCCAGCTATAGACGTCATCCGGATTTCGCGGATAATCCGGGGACAGTGTGCGCTTTTTCTTTTTCGGCATACCTGCCAGCACATAGTCGAAATTCCCCGCCACCATATTGTGCATCAACAGGCCGTTAGCGTTGTAAAACATCAGCGACAACGTCCCTCCGGGCTTCAAAAACGACCACAGCGTTCGCAAAACGTCCACCGGTTCGGCGACCCATTCGAGCACAGCATGGAACAATATCAGATCGACAGGCGATTCCAAATGTTGCGCAATGTCCTGAGCAGGGCATTGTACAAAATGCATGTTACCGCTCACACCTTTCTCTTCTGCAGCTGTGGTAGCACGCGTAATCATCTCCTGCGACACATCGCACAGCGTCACATGATGACCACGTTCGGCCATGCGAATCGCAGTTTGCCCTTCGCCGCCGCCCGCATCCAGTACACGAAGCGTGCGATCGCCTACTTCGGCAAGAACTCTGTCCAAATCCTGCCAGAGGATCGCCTGACGCAGTTGACCTTTGGTCGTGCCATAGATATTGCGGGAGAATTTTTCCGCGATGTCGTCGAAATTACGATCCTGCATGGCCGCTCCGCGATCCTGACAAAACCGCTATTTTGTCACAGCCGTGCTCAGAATGAACCCATCTGGTGTAAGATCCACGCAAAACGCCTGCTGTATGGTTAAAAAGGAGACGGACGCGTGCTTTTTACGCTCAAGAAATACATTGGCGGCCTGATGCTGCCGCTGCCTGCGTTGCTCATATTGATTGGAATTGGGCTATTGCTCGTCTGGTTCAGCCGCTGGCAGAAAACAGGCAAAGGTATTATCAGCGCAAGCTGGTTGGTTCTTCTGCTACTGAGTTTGCAACCCGTCGCGGATAACATGCTCAAACCCATCGAGGACAGTTATCCCACCTGGCACGGCGAAGAAAAGGTTAAATATATCGTGATACTGGGGGGCGGATATACCTGGAATGACGCATGGGCGCCCAGCTCAAATCTTATTAATAACAGCCTGCCACGTTTGAATGAAGGCATTCGTCTGTTGCATCTGAACCCAGGGGCGAAATTGATCTTTACGGGGGCGGCGGCAAAAACGAACCCGGTCAGTACAGCAGAAGCCGGGGCCAGAGTGGCAGAGAGCCTGGGCGTTCCGCGCAGCGATATCATCACCCTGGATTCACCGAAGGATACCGAAGAGGAAGCCGCAGCAGTCAGGCAGGCCATTGGCGATGTCCCCTTTTTACTGGTGACATCCGCATCGCATATGCCCAGAGCAATGGTTTTCTTCCGTAATGCAGGGCTGCATCCTCTTCCCGCTCCCGCGAACCAGATGGCTATCGTTTCCCCTCTTAATCCGTGGGAACGCGTCATTCCTTCCCCGGTCTGGCTCATGCACAGCGACCGGGTGGGGTATGAAACGCTTGGACGGATTTGGCAATGGTTGAAAGGTGACTCAGGCCAGCCAGGGCAGGAGTGACTTAGACGCCAGGTCAAAACTGGGGCGACTGAAGTGGCCCGTGTTTACCAGGTTCGCCACTTCATCCCACAGCAGGTAGAGCCAGCGTCGCCACATGAAGGATTCCGCAACGGGCGCCCGCTGAAGGTAATGCCAGAACAAGCCTTCAGCCAGGGGGCCATCCGCCAGACGGAACAGCTCATATTCTCGTGGTGCCCAGAGCATAATGCCCGGCCCAACCATAGCCAGAAGCTGATCGCTTCGGGCATCTTTCAACATACTACGCAGGTTGAAGTTGCCGTGCACCAGCACACAGTTGTCGTTAAAACCTTCGAACAGCGACGGCAGGCACTCCCTGGTGCGGAACAGGATACGTTTATCCTGCATCGTGAGCCCCGTATTATGGTACTGATTCAGCGTGGTCCATAGCACTTCTACCCGCTGGCGATACCAGGAGGGCCAGATATTCTCCTGCGTATTGTCCACCATTCCCACACAGCCATGGCTGTCCTGTCTGTGCCAGGACAATAGCCCTTCCACGATTTGATCTTTCAGATGCTCCCAGCGTTCGGGGGTACGTGCAGGCGCTTCCACCGGCACGCCGCGCAAGCGTTCCATTAGCAGGACATCTGGCCCTGGATGCTCTTCATGGGTCATTACGCCATACACGACAGGCATACGTACCGTACCACTGCGTGCCAGCATTGAGATTTTCCATGCCAGTTGACGTGCAAGGCCAGGGGTGGAAAAACTCCTCGCCAGTAGCGGCATCGGATTTCCCTGGCTGTCATACAAGGACCATAACGTTGTATCAGGTCTCTCGCTGACACATTCCATGCGGCTCAGCTTTTCACCCAGCAGGTGGCTCAATTCAGCGCGCAGTTGTTCCATATCAGATTGCCCTCATGAAGACTACTGCTTTTATAATGAGCGCCGGATGCCGGGATGTCACCCTGATGAGATCAAATGATGACGAGAATTTGCGGGAAAAACGAAAATCCCCTCAGAGCGAGGGGACTAAGAAGGAAAAATTAACGCATTTCAGCGCGCACGCGCACAAGATCTTCCTGCGTATCAACGCCCGTACCGGGAACTTCCGTCGCAACGGCCACGTGGATTTTCTCGCCGTACCACAGTACGCGCAGTTGCTCCAGCATTTCGATATTTTCCAGCGGACTGGCTTCCCAGTTTACATAACGGCGGATAAAACCGGCGCGATAGCCGTAAATTCCGATATGACGCAGGAAAGTATCGCCAATTGTCTCACGAGAAGCCGCAAAACGGTCGCGATCCCACGGGATGGTTGCCCGGGAGAAATAGAGCGCATAACCTTGCGCGTCGGTCACCACTTTCACCGCGTTAGGGTTAAATGCTTCTTCGGCATGATGAATCGGCACGGCCAGCGTAGCCATACCGATGTCGCGAGCGGCCAGGTTTTCAGCCACCTGACGAATAATCGCCGGCGGGATCATCGGTTCATCACCTTGCACATTGACGATCACGGTATCATCGCTGAAACCACATTTTTCGACGACTTCGGCCAGACGCTCCGTTCCGGAGTGATGATCGGCGCGGGTCATGCAGACCTCTCCCCCCGCTGCTTCTACCGCACGCGCAACATTAGTATTGTCGGTCGCAACAATCACGCGCGCCGCCCCTGACTCGCGAGCACGTTCCAGCACATGCACCACCATGGGTTTCCCATTGATATCAACCAGGGGTTTTCCTGGTAAACGGGTGGACGCATAACGCGCTGGAATAATGACAACGAAACTCATGGCCGACTCTCTTCTTCTGTTAATGAACGGGCTTCGTTTTCCAGCAGTACAGGAATGCCCTCGCGCACGGGATAAGCGAGGCTATCCACTTTACAAATCAATTCTTGTTTATCCTGGCTGTAATAGAGTTTGCCGTTACAAACCGGGCAGGCAATTATTTCCAGTAACCGATGATCCATATTTCCTCCTGATGAACCTGACGCGTGATCCGTAAATTTTAACATATTCAGTGGTCAGGCTGCGTCTATTTCCAGCCCCTGGCGATGATCAATAAAAAGCCCTTCCGGCAGAGATCCAAAGGTAACACGCTGCGCACCTTGCCAGTGCGCAAAATCACCAATTGCGTTGATGAGCCCTTTTTCAAGCGTGCGCCCCGGTTTTACACCGTTTTCAAGGTAGAGCGCAATGACCTCCAGTATCGACGCTTTGCGATGCATTTTGGCATCCATTCGCCCGACCAGACGGCCACGATGCAGCAGCGGCAGCACAAAATAACCGTACTGGCGTTTTGGCGCAGGCGTATAGCACTCCAGACGATAGCTAAAATCAAACAGTTGCTCCGCCCGTTTGCGATCCCACACGACCGGGTCGAAAGGTGAGAGCACAGCGCTATGCGTTGCTGTCAGTTTTCCTACTGTCGCGAGGTCAAGCTGTGACAAAAGGTCTGTATGTAGCCAGGCGGGGCCCAGTTTTTCGACGTCCACCGGGACAATCTTGCCCTCTTCCTCCAGGCGCTCAAGCAGCAGTGGTAACGCAGGTCGGCGCAGACGGTAATAGTCCGCAAGCCATTCGGCACGAAAGAGGCCCAGACTACGCGCACTTTTTTCAAGCATAAGGTGCTCGGCTTCTGCCTGCGTCAATAAGTCGCGTTCGTCATTCCAGTCTGGCATCACCCGATGGGTGAGATCATAAACGCGCTGGAAATTGCGACGCTCGATAACCATCACTTTCCCTGCGGTAAACAACCCTTCTAGATGGCGCTTATGTGGCTTCCATTCCCACCAGCCGCTGGCCCCTTTACGCGGATGTTCAAAATCAGCCGAACGAACGGGGCCATTTTGCTGAATATGTGCGACGAGCGCCTCAATTTCCTGCGCATGCTCTTGCATCCACGCCTGGCGATATTTCCAGCCCATCTTATCAGGGGCAAGCATACGGTGACGGAATAAGGCAAAATCGCTGCGCGGTAAAAAACAGGCCTCGTGCGCCCAGTATTCCATCAGATCGCCATTTTTCAGCGCGTCATCAAGCCATTGCGCAGGATATTTGCCAAGACGGCTGAATAACACCAGATAGGGGCTACGTGCCACAATGTTGATGGTATCAATTTGCAGCAATGACATACGCTGAATTGTCTTCAGGACGTCACCAGGGGTGGCGCGACGGGATGGTTTTCTCAGTAACCCCTGAGCAGCGAGGTGAAGATGACGGGCAGTTTGCAGCGTGATTTGTGGCACAGACATAGGCTTCCCGGTTGTAGAACACGGCGCGCCCCGACAAGAGTGTCAGCGCACCAGAATTAAGAGTTCCTGCAACAACTTCTCTGCTCGCTTATCCTCAAGATGCGCATCCACAGGCAGATACCACCAGTTTTGCTCCGCAAAGGGGCGACACTTGACGGCATCTTTTTCCGTCATGATAAGTGTTTGATCCGGCTCAATCAGTGCTGAGACATCCTGCGGGGAAAGCGCCTGGTGATCGGCCAGGGCAACGGTTTTCACCGGATGCGCACCGGCTTCATGCAGCGTAGCAAAGAAACGCGGAGGATGACCAATGCCGGCCATCGCAACCAGATTTTGCAACGCATTGACACTGCGGCGCTCACCAGTGAATAAATTTACAGCCAGCCCTGGCTGCAATCGCATGGCTATCTCGCCAGGCTGAGCAATACCACCGTTCGTGATCACAGCATCGACGGATTTAAGTCGGGATGCCCGTTCACGCATCGGCCCTGCAGGAAGCCACCAGCCGTTGCCAAAACGCCGCACGCCATCAATAACAACAATTTCTTTATCACGATGCAGGCGATAATGCTGCAAGCCGTCGTCGGTAACGATCAGTTGCACTGGCGAAGCGGTCAGAAGCGCTTTGACGGCATCGACCCTGGCGGGAGACACAGCGACAGGCGCCCCTGTACGTTGAAAAATAAGCACCGGCTCATCTCCCGCCTCGGCGGTCGTGGTTTCAGGCGTGAGTAGCAGCGGGTAGTGTGCGGCTTTACCGCCATACCCTCTGGAAACTACCCCGACCCTGATACCGCGCTGCTGTAATTGTTCAACCAGCCAGACAACCACCGGCGTTTTGCCATTGCCGCCCGCGGTCAAATTGCCGACCACGACCACGGGAACGGGTGCGCGCCAGGCTTTTTTTAACCCCAGCCGCCAGCACAAACGAATAATGCCGCTGACCAGACCATAGAGCCAGGACAGCGGCAATAACAGCAGCCACAGCGGTGATTCGCCGGACCAGATGCGCGCAATCATTCGCCAAACTGCATTTTATGCAACTGCGCATAAACACCGCGCTGCGCCAGAAGCTCGCTATGGCTTCCACGCTCAACGATGCGCCCATCTTCTACCACCACGATTTCATCTGCCTGTTCGATCGTAGAAAGGCGGTGGGCAATCACCAGTGAGGTACGGTTTTTCTGCAATTCATTGAGCGCCGCCTGAATCGCACGCTCTGATTCCGTATCCAGTGCCGATGTTGCCTCGTCCAGGATAAGGATAGGGCTGTCACGCAGCAGCGCACGAGCAATCGCAATACGCTGACGCTGGCCGCCGGAAAGCAATACGCCGTTTTCACCGATAATGGTGTCCAGACCATTGTCCATCTTATTGATGAAATCCATGGCATAGGCCATTTTCGCCGCCTGTTCGATCTGCTCACGGCTGTACTCTTCCGTACGGGCATAAGCAATATTATTTGCCACGGTATCGTTGAAGAGGTGCACGTTTTGCGAGACCAGTGCAACCTGGTTACGCAGTGACGTCAGCTTATACTCACGCAGGTCATGACCATCCATCAGGATCTGACCTTTATCAATGTCATAGAAGCGCGTGATGAGGCTTGCCATGGTCGATTTACCTGACCCTGAACGCCCCACCAGCGCCACTGTTTTCCCTGCCGGAATGCTCAGATTGATATTACGTAACGCAGGCGTCTCGCGCCCCGGATAAGTAAAAGTGACATCACGGAACTCAACGTCACCTTTTGCTCGTTCAATAACCAACGTACCTTCATCTTTTTCCTGCTCGCTATCGAGGATAGCGAATAACGTCTGGCAGGCCGCCATCCCGCGCTGAAACTGCGCGTTGACGTTGGTCAACGATTTCAGTGGACGCATCAGCGCGATCATGGAGGAGAACACCACGGTGATGGTCCCGGCGGTCAATGTGTCCATCACGCTTGGGAAGCTTGCAGCATAAAGCACAAATGCCAGCGCCAGCGAAGCGATAAGCTGAATGATTGGATCGGATATTGAAGACGCCGACACCATTTTCATTCCCTGCAAACGCATCTTATTGCTGACTTTCTCAAAACGGCTGGTCTCGACGCTCTGACCACCAAACATCAGCACTTCTTTATGCCCTTTCAGCATCTGCTCGGCACTGGTCGTCACCTGCCCCATCGTGTTTTGCATATTTTTACTGATATTGCGAAAACGCTTTGACACAACGCGAATAGCAAAAGAAACGATCGGCGCAAGCACAATCAAAATGGCGGACAATTGCCAGCTGTAATAGAACATCATCACAAACAGACCGATGATAGATGCCCCTTCACGTACCACAGTGATCAGCGCACTGGAAGAAGAAGAAGCGACCTGTTCAGAGTCATAGGTAATGCGGGACAGGAGTGTCCCGGTAGATTGTTTGTCAAAGAAGGATACGGGCATCCCCATCATATGACCAAAGAGGCGGCGGCGCATGGTCATCACCACTTTGCCTGAAACCCATGAAATACAGTAGCTAGAAATATAGCTGGTGATGCCGCGTAAAATCATCAGCCCGATAACCACCAGTGGCATCCACAGCAACACTGAGCGGTCCGTTTTACCAAAACCATCATCCAGTAATGGTTTGAGAAGCGATAACATAAATGTATCGCTGGCGGCGTTGAGGATTAACGCTACTCCCGACACGATCAAACCCGTTTTAAACGGCGCAATGATGGGCCAAAGTCGGCGGAATGTCTGCCATGTTGAGAGATCTTTGTCGTTATGCATTCAAAAAACCAGCACTTGTTGAAATAGCCGCATATTCTACCCGTTATCTCCAGGTACGCCAAACCACTGATGATACCAACGTGGGAAAATTTGCTCACGTAAGCTCAAGATTTTCCAACCTTGCCGCGAGAATAAGGCAGTTATTTGTCCATGATGAGGTGTATCAAACCACGGGTACGCCTGCTGCTGATAGCGTTTTTGCACTTTTGCCGACGGCAAACGCCAGTTGTTGTAACGCGATGCAGACACCAGCGCGACCGTTCCATTAACCCTTTGAATAAAAGGAAGCGAGGATGAAGTGGTGCTGCCATGATGAGGCACCTGGATAAGTGTAGCCTGGAGATGCTGCCAGTAATGGCTCATCATCCCCATTTCCCCTGCGGTTTCAATATCTCCCGTAAGCAGTATGCTTTGTTGTCCGTCATCAACTTTGACCACGCATGAGCGATCATTTCCTTTCATTTGCGCATCTCTGAGTGGCCAGTGCGCTGTGAAGGTCAACCCTTGCCATTGCCAGCTTTCACCGCGAAAGCAGGGCTGATGACCAGCCCAGCCTAATGGGCTTTTAACCCAAAGCGATGGCCAGTCGATGAGAAGCGTATTAAGCCCACCGCGATGATCAAGATGATCATGGCTGAGGATAATCCCCTCCGGTTGCAGATGATGCCAACGTAACCAGGGCGTAATCAGTTGCTGTGCGCTGTCCCCGCCAGGCCAGGCAAGCCCGGTGTCGTACAGAATAGCCTTACCATTGCGCTCAATGACCATCGCCAGCCCCTGGCCTACATCAAGCATATGAACAGCCCAGTCACCGTCGCGCTGGGTCGGACGAAAAGGGAACAGCAGTAGAATGATTGCTGTAAAACCGATTGCAGGAAAGGAGCGCCAGCAGTGCAATTTTCCCATGACAAGAAAAAGCCAGGGGAGCCAGGCTAACCCAAGCCAGCGTGCATCCACATCAAGCCAACCGTGCGGCAGGCGTTGCAGAAACCAGAACAGAATCGCAAGAGAACCATCAGCCAGATACCAGACAACTGCCTCAACACTTTGCAGGCCGGTTGGATGCAGTAGCATCCCGAAAAGGACGAGTGGGACAGTAATAAAAGTAACCAACGGTACAGCAATTAAATTTGCCGCCATTGAGCTCAGGCTAAGACCGTGAAAAGACAAAATCTGCAGCGGCATTAGCAATAATGTCATGCCAGCCTGGATATAAAGAAGGTCGATGAGAATCCGCTGCCACCTGCACAGAGTGTGTATCCGTAATGGGAGCCATTGATACCAAAAGATCAGCGCCGCGACGGCGAATGCAGACAGCCATAAACTTTGCGACAAGACAGCGACAGGATCGATAAACAGTATGCCAGCAATGCAGCACAGCCAAACCTGCCACGGTGTCCACTGGCGTCCCGACAGACGTAGCGCCGCCCATATTCCAATGGACAGCGTCGTTCGAAAAGCGGGTGGTTGCATTCCCGTCAATCCGGCGTAACTGATAGCACTGACCACGCCAATCAGTAACGGTAAATGCCAGTTAATTCGTCTTGCGGGGAAAAAGCGCTGCACCCCTCTTGCCAGTAACACGCCAAGCATTGCCGTTAGCGCAATATGCAGACCGGATATCGCCATCAGATGGGCAGTCCCCGTCTGACGCATAATATCTTTCACCTCGCGATCCAATGCAGAACGCTCGCCAAGCCCCAGCGCCAGAATGACTGCCCTCCAGGGGTACGCTTCCAGTTGCGTGCTCAGCGAATCCAGGTACTGACCGCGCCAGCTACATTGGGCATCCGCAATCTGCGCATTAATGAAGCGACCCGTCAGCGGTAAATGCGACGACAGTGCATGACGCTGAGTATCAAATCCTCCATCATTCAGTTGCCCGTGTACAGGCCGCGCTCTGATAGTCATATCCCACTGCTGGCCAACACACACAGGCTGCGGCAAATATTCGCCGTAGAGCGTTATGCCTGCTGCAGGAATGATGCGCTTACCGTCCAGATGGGTGATCTCAGCGTAGTGTGTTGTTGCATGATCGGTTCCGGTTATCACCACCCTCACCTGCCGATTCGCCCCCGGCAAATGTTGAGTTGGCCAGATAGCCTGCAATGCTGCTAACAATCCCCAGGCGAAAAACAGCATCGTAAAACCGGTATAACGAATGTAGCGCTGATGTCTGCTGGCAAGCAGGCACCCTGCAACAATTATCATCCAGACATGTTCAATTTCAGGCAGTACTGGGAGAAATAATAGTGGCAATATGCCTACGTTCAGGGAAAACGCTAGCGCAGGTAATGGCATGCCCACCTCCTTGTTGCGGTAAGTGTGACCGGCGTTGCGCAAGCCGTCTGGCATGATTTTCTTGTTTTGCGGCGAAGGTGGGCAGATTTAAACGAACTTGCAGCCAAAGACAGGCATTATGCGAGCAGTCTTCCACGGCTCAGGGGGCAGAAATGAAAAAAGCACCTGTCGGTGCTTTTCACGATGATTAGGTTTCAATACAGATTGAAACTTAACCTTCATAAATATTGGCGCGGTCACGCAATTCTTTACCCGGCTTAAAGTGTGGAACGTATTTCCCTTCCAGATCCACTTTATCGCCCGTTTTCGGATTACGTCCGGTGCGGGGTGCACGATAGTGCAGAGAAAAACTGCCGAAACCGCGGATCTCAATACGCTCACCCTGGGCAAGAGTAGAGGCCATATGCTCCAGCATCTCTTTGACCGCATCTTCCACGGCTTTCGCGGGAATGTGCGATTGCTGGCTGGCAAGTCTTTCAATCAATTCTGACTTGGTCATGATTCCTCCGGTTTCCTTCAAGGCAAATTAGCTTAACAGCTTGAACAAGGGCGGCCGTAGCCGCCCTTTGTGCTTGATTACAGGACGAAATCTGTAATCTGTCAAGTATACTCATCATACTTCGCGTGTCAGACACGGTTGCTTTGCAATATCGCCCCGGTGATTTACCGAGGCGATGTACTAACAGCCGTCTGGCAGTCCAAAGTATGGCGAAATATTACTCGCCTTTAGCTGCTTTGAAGGCTTCTGCCATAGCGTTGGAGAAGTTACCGTCTTCCTGTTTGTTGTTAACAGTTGCGATAGCATCTTTCTCGTCAGCTTCGTCTTTAGCACGAACAGACAGGCTTACTACACGGTTTTTACGGTCAACGCCGGTGAATTTAGCTTCAACGTCGTCGCCTACGCTCAGAACCAGAGTTGCGTCTTCAACGCGGTCACGGGATGCTTCAGAAGCACGCAGGTAACCTTCAACACCGTCAGCCAGTTCTACGGTTGCGCCTTTCGCGTCAACTGCAGTGACTTTACCGGTGACGATCGCGCCTTTCTTGTTCAGAGCAACGTAGTTGTTGAACGGATCTTCTGCGAGCTGTTTAACGCCCAGGGAGATACGTTCACGCTCTGCGTCAACCTGCAGAACAACCGCTGCGATTTCGTCGCCTTTTTTGTATTCACGAACTGCTTCTTCGCCTGCAACGTTCCAGGAGATGTCAGACAGGTGAACCAGACCGTCGATGCCGCCGTCCAGGCCGATGAAGATACCGAAGTCAGTGATAGACTTGATTTTACCTTCAACACGGTCACCCTTGTTGTGGGTTTCCGCGAACTGCTGCCACGGGTTAGCTTTGCACTGTTTCAGGCCCAGAGAGATACGACGACGTTCTTCGTCGATATCCAGAACCATAACTTCCACTACATCACCAACGTTAACAACTTTGGATGGGTGGATGTTTTTGTTGGTCCAGTCCATTTCGGAAACGTGTACCAGGCCTTCAACGCCTTCTTCGATTTCAACGAAGCAGCCGTAATCGGTCAGGTTGGTTACACGACCGGTCAGTTTAGTACCTTCCGGGTAACGTTTAGCGATAGCAACCCACGGATCTTCGCCCAGTTGTTTCAGGCCCAGAGATACACGGGTACGCTCGCGGTCGAACTTCAGCACTTTAACAGTGATTTCGTCGCCAACGTTTACGATTTCGCTCGGATGCTTAACGCGTTTCCATGCCATATCGGTGATGTGCAGCAGGCCGTCAACGCCACCCAGATCAACGAATGCACCGTAGTCAGTGAGGTTCTTAACGATACCTTTAACTTCCATGCCTTCCTGCAGGTTTTCCAGCAGTTGATCACGTTCTGCGCTGTTCTCGGATTCGATAACGGCACGACGAGAAACAACAACGTTGTTACGCTTCTGGTCCAGCTTGATGACTTTGAATTCAAGCTCTTTGCCTTCCAGGTGCAGCGTGTCGCGAACCGGACGAACGTCTACCAGAGAACCCGGCAGGAACGCGCGAATACCGTTCAGCTCAACAGTGAAGCCGCCTTTGACTTTGCCGTTGATAACACCGGTAACAGTTTCAGCTTCTTCGTACGCTTTTTCCAGCGTGATCCACGCTTCGTGACGTTTAGCTTTTTCACGGGACAGCAGGGTTTCACCGAAGCCGTCTTCTACTGCATCCAGAGCAACGTCAACTTCGTCGCCAACCTGGATTTCCAGTTCGCCCTGGGCGTTTTTGAACTGCTCAGCCGGAATGGCAGACTCAGATTTCAGACCGGCGTCAACCAGTACTACGTCTTTGTCGATAGCAACAACAACACCACGAACGATGGAACCCGGGCGGGTTTCGATTTCTTTTAAGGATTCTTCAAACAGTTGAGCAAAAGATTCAGTCATGTTTAATCTTCAGGTTAATATTAACGTCCACCTGGCTCCGTGCCGGATGGGGTTGTTTCACATACCCGCCGTCAATCCTTTGCAGCGGGGGTACTGCTAATTCTGTCGCAATTACGCGAGTGCCAGTTTTTGGCGCGCATATTGTAGCGCTTTTTCAATCACTTGCTCAATAGTTAAACTGGTAGAATCCAGCACTAAGGCATCTTCTGCAGGAACAAGTGGGGCGACGGCGCGGTTGCGATCGCGGTCATCGCGCTCTTTTATCTCGGATAAAAGGCGATCAAAATTAACACTAAACCCCTTTTCCTGCAACTGTAGCATGCGGCGGTGCGCACGCTCTTGCGAGGAAGCGTCAAGGAAAATTTTCACTGGCGCATCAGGGAATACGACGGTCCCCATATCGCGGCCGTCTGCAATGAGGCCCGGCGCTTCGCGAAAAGCGCGCTGACGACGTAACAACGCCTCACGTACCCGAGGGAACGCCGCAACCTGCGATGCTGCATTAGCAACCTCTTGCGTACGGATCTCACCGCTCACGTCCTCACCTTCAAGGATCACTTCAAGGTTGCCGTCAGTCGAGACAAATCGTACGTCGAGATGCGCTGCCAGCGGGACCAGTACGTCTTCTGAGGTGACATCAACATGGTGGTGCAGCGCGGCCAGCGCCAGCACACGATAGATTGCGCCTGAATCCAGTAGATGCCATTGCAACGCTTCCGCCATTGCCTTGCACAGAGTGCCTTTCCCTGCACCGCTAGGCCCATCAATGGTGATTACCGGGGCAATTGCCGTCATCTTTTTCTCCTTCATAAAGGCATACCGTTAACGTGAACGCCGCGCATTATACGCTGCAACGCCAATGACCGTTACTACCAGGTATAAATAACGGGATTAATCGTTCTGAGTGGAGAAGGTTTGCGCAATTATAGAGGGCCGGAAGAATACCAGCCCGAAAGTGACAATTATTTACTTTTTATCTGCGGCGATACGATCACGAATATGCTGCGCGCGCTCCGCTGATGGCGGATGAGAATCAAATAACGATTTTGCATGGCCGGAGCCCATTTTCGCCAGTTTTTCAAAACTGGTCACAAGCCCCTGCGTTTTAATGCCGCGTTTTTTCAGCAAGTCATAGGAAAAATCATCCGAATCCGACTCCTGACTGCGGGAAAAGGCGGAATTGATCACGCCATTCGCCAAATCCCCCAACTGTGAGCGGGACAGTTGGGCCGCAACGCCGCTGGTAGCAGAAATTGCGTCACGGGCGGCAAGCGTCGCGTATTCTGCCTGCATGGCTTTCTTCGAATGGCCCAGCGCCACATGCCCCAGTTCATGGCCCAGAACCGCTTCAACCTCGTTATCTGTCATCAGATCCATCAGGCCGCTGTAAACACGGACGCAGCCGTTCGCCATTGCCCACGCATTCACATCCGACGTTAAATAGACCTTATAATTAACAGGAGTGCCGTCGGCATTGTTGCCTAATGCTTTCGCGATTGTATTCAGGCGTTTTGTATATTTACTTGATGCGCCCGCCACTTTGTTGGTGGCATCCATCTGCTTACAGGCATCATTCGATAGCGCTTTGACATCGGCATCCGATAATGTCGCCGCTTTGAAGGCAGCAACACCTGAGCTGGCCAGCATATTCCCGTTCATATTTTTGCAGCCTACCAGCACTACCGCAGCCACGGCTAATGCCAGGAATTTCTTTGTATTTGTCATGTGAATCATCCGTTGATTGAATATATAAAATACATATAAATCATCAGCTTAAAATAAGTTGATGCGCAAAAAATAGCATTCAACGGAGAAGGCAGCAAGGTGAAAAAACCAACAACGCCGACAGATGTCGGCGTCAGAAACTGCAGGAAAAGAATCAGCCCAGCGTACTGATACGCGCCAGTTGCTCGAAGTAGTCAGGGAAGGTTTTGGCCGTGCATTTCGGATCGAGGATGGTGACAGGGGTATCCGATAGCGCCACCAGCGAGAAGCACATTGCCATACGGTGATCATTATAGGTGCCAATTTCCGCGTATTGGATCTGCGCAGGCGGGGTCACACGAATAAAATCTTCGCCTTCTTCCACCTCAGCGCCCACTTTACGAAGCTCTGTCGCCATGGCAAAAAGACGGTCTGTTTCTTTAACGCGCCAGTTATAGATGTTACGCAATGTGGTAGTACCACGCGCAAACAGCGCCGCCGTCGCAATCGTCATTGCCGCATCCGGAATATGGTTCATATCCATATCAATGGCGTTTAACTCACCGTGCGTACAGGCAATAAAATCATCGCCCCATACCACCTCCGCCCCCATTTTTTCCAGTACATCGGCAAAACGAATATCGCCCTGCACGCTGTTGCGACCAATACCAGTGACTTTCACCGTGCCGCCTTTAATCGCGCCGGCCGCAAGGAAATAAGAGGCAGAGGAAGCATCACCTTCCACAAGATAGTGCCCGGGCGAGGTGTACTGCTGATTACCGCGCACGACAAAGCGCTGATATTGCTGATTTTCAACTTCAACACCGAAGGTGTGCATCAGATGCAGCGTAATATCGATATAGGGTTTAGAAACCAGGTCTCCTTTAATGGAGATAACGGTATCCTGCGTCGCAAGCGGAGCGGTCATCAGCAATGCAGTCAAAAACTGGCTGGATACGCTGCCGTCAACCTCAACGCTGCCGCCGATGAACCCGCCGCGCAGGCGCAGAGGCGGATAATTTTCCTGTTCCAGATAATCAATCTGCGCGCCGCCCTGACGCAGTGCATCCACCAGATGGCCAATCGGTCGCTCTTTCATGCGCGGTTCGCCGGTCAGGACAATGTCATTGCTGCCAAGGCACAGCGCGGCTGACAGCGGACGCATTGCCGTTCCTGCATTGCCCAGGAATAACTCCAGCGGTTTTTCTGCCGTTAACGGCCCGCCGACGCCGGTTACTTCACAGCGAGTACGATCCGCAGACAGCGTAAAGGAAACTCCCAACGCACTGAGCGCATTGAGCATATGGCGTACATCGTCGCTATCCAGAAGATTGGTCAGTACGGTGGTGCCCTGTGCGAAGGCGGCCAGCAACAAGGCGCGGTTGGAAACACTTTTTGAACCAGGCAGATTAATAGTGCCATCTACCCGCGCGATGGGTTGTAACGTCAGGGATTCCATAAAACTCAACTCTCAACAAACAGAATAAAAAACCCCGCAGCCAGGCTACGGGGTATGAGGCAAGCCAAATTTAGCCGTGGCGACGTTCAAAGTCAGCCATAAAGTCAGTCAGCGCTTTTACGCCTTCCAGCGGCATCGCGTTATAGATAGAAGCACGCATGCCACCGACAACGCGGTGGCCTTTCAGTGCATGCAGCCCTGCAGCCAGTGACTCTTCCAGGAAAATTTTGTCGAGCGCGTTGTCAGCCAACTGGAACGGAACGTTCATGCGAGAACGGTTCGCTTTGGCAACATCGTTACGGTAGAAATCACTTTTATCAATCACACCGTACAGCAGGTCAGCTTTTTGCTGATTAATACGGTCCATGGCTGCAACGCCGCCATTGTTTTTCAGCCATTTGAAGACGAGGCCAGCCAGATACCAGGCAAATGTCGGCGGCGTGTTAAACATGGAATCGTTTTGTGCAAGGATGGTGTAATCCAGAATAGAAGGGCAAGATTGATGCGCTTTACCCAGCAGATCTTCACGAACGATAACCAGCGTTAATCCTGCCGGGCCGATATTTTTCTGCGCACCTGCATAAATCACGCCGTAGCGGGAAACATCCAGCGGAGTGGACAGAATAGTGGAAGAGAGATCTGCCGTTACCACCACATCGGACGCAAAGTTCGGCGTTTCATTGATGGCAATACCGTCAATGGTTTCGTTCGGGCAGAAGTGCAAGTAAGCGCTGTTATCGCTCAGTTGCCACTCGCTCATCGGCTTCACGCCACGCAGTCCCTCTACAGAGATTTTTGCGTCAATAACATTGGGGGAGCAGTATTTTTTTGCTTCTTTGATAGCACTCGCCGCCCAGTAACCTGCATCAACATAATCTGCAGTGGTTTTATTCCCCAGAATATTCAACGGGATACCGGCAAACTGACCACGACCACCGCCATGGCAGAACAAAACTTTGTAGTTCGAGGGAATATTCAGCAGATCGCGAAAATCCTTTTCTGCTTCCTCAGCCACCTGAATAAATTCTTTACCACGGTGGCTGATTTCCATCACCGATGTACCAAGACCGTGCCAGTCACAGAGTTCCTGTTGAGCCTGTTTAAGCACATCCGCCGGTAACATTGCCGGACCTGAACTGAAATTAAAGACCTGAGCCATTTCCCCTCACCACGCTAAAAGCAATAAGTTATAACAGTGGATATCGGTTTTATCATTCAGTGACACGCGCCGCAATGTCTAAAACTTATGACCCGAAAAATGCGGTCATTGTCACACAAAACATTCTTCCGCCTAATCGTCATAAAACCGACATAATGGCTATCACGTTACCCGAATTCCCCGGCTGGCCTTCGACCATTCTGGATTTGCGCAGCGTGGACACAATTGATGGCAGCCCGCCGGCATGGCCATGATTTTACTGCATTGAACACAGGCGTAGTCTCCCGCCTCAGGTACGGTAGTGAAACGTTCAGAAAACGCCTTCGGTAAAATACACAGCCCCGGTTTTACATCTTCATCGGTATAGTAAAAGACGCTCAGTTGACCATTGGTCTCCAGGATGGCCAGCCTCACCTGTCCCAGATGATCAACGCCGCGAATGCGTAGCTCCATAAAGAATTCAAATTCCGTCATGTTCTGCTTATCTAATTTCTCCCAGACAAATTCCCCTTCATGAATGATGATGGCGGGCTTTCCTTCCAGCAGATCTTCCAGTTTCTCACTGTGCGTCATGAACCACATCACCAGGCGGTACAGTACCGCGAGGGTAACAAATACCACCAGTACCGGAAGCATTGGCACATCGTCATAAAACGCAACGTCGCCTGCCGCTGAGCCTAACGTCAGAATGATCAGTACCTCAAAGAGCGACATCTGACGCACACCACGTCGCCCTGTGATTTTGAGAAATATAAAGACCAAAACAAAGGTATAAAGGCTGCGAAGCGCAACTTCGCCAAGAAACTCCAGAGGAACCTTATCCAGCGCCATGCGGTGGAGATCAAACGCTTTCATTTTTTTATGTCCGAACAATAAGTTAGATCCATTAATGATAGTCAAAAGTTTTATTTTCGCAGGTCAGCCCCCAAAGATAGCGTCAGTCACGTAAAACCCGTATCATTGCCCGCTTTACGTACAAAAAAGTGACTGCTATGACGCAAACCTATATCCCCGGCAAAGACGCCGCACTGGAAGATTCCATCGCTCGCTTCCAGCAAAAACTGCTCGACCTCGGCTTCAATATTGAAGAGGCTTCCTGGCTGAACCCGGTACCTAACGTCTGGTCCGTGCATATTCGCGATAAAGACTGCGCGCTGTGCTTTACCAACGGTAAAGGCGCAACCAAAAAGGCAGCGCTGGCATCTGCGCTGGGTGAATATTTTGAGCGTCTGTCCACCAACTATTTCTTTGCCGATTTCTGGCTGGGTGATGACGTGGCTAACGGTCCATTTGTCCATTATCCGAATGAAAAGTGGTTCACGCTGACCGAAGACGACACACTGCCGGAAGGCATTCTCGATCCGCGCCTGCGTGAATTTTACGATCCGGAAAACGAACTGACGGCAGGTATGCTGATCGATCTGCAGTCCGGCAACGAAGCTCGCGGGATTTGCGCCCTCCCCTTTACCCGCCAGTCAGATGAACAAACCGTCTATATTCCAATGAATATCGTCGGTAACCTGTATGTATCTAATGGCATGTCAGCGGGTAATACCCGTAATGAAGCGCGCGTACAGGGACTGTCAGAGGTTTTTGAACGTCATATTAAAAACCGCATTATCAGCGAACGTATCAGTTTGCCTGAAATCCCGGCAGATGTTCTCGCACGTTACCCAGGCGTTGTAGCATCCATTGAGAAGCTGGAAGCCGAAGGTTTTCCGATCTTTGCTTATGACGGCTCGCTGGGTGGTCAATATCCGGTCATTTGCGTTGTCCTGTTTAACCCGGCTAACGGTACCTGTTTCGCCTCTTTCGGCGCACATCCGGACTTTGGCGTGGCGCTGGAACGTACCGTGACGGAACTGCTGCAAGGTCGTAGCCTGAAAGATCTGGATGTCTTTACCCCGCCGACGTTTGACGATGAAGAAGTCGCAGAGCATACCAACCTCGAAACGCACTTTATCGACTCCAGCGGTTCGATCTCCTGGGACCTCTTTAAGCAAGATGCGGACTACCCGTTTGCTGACTGGAGCTTTGCCGGGACAACCGAAGAAGAGTTTGCCACCCTGATGGCTATCTTCAGGGCTGAAGATAAAGAAGTGTACATCGCCGACTACGAGCATCTGGGCGTCTATGCCTGCCGTATTCTGGTTCCGGGTATGTCCGATATTTATCCGGCAGAAGATCTCTGGCTGGCAAACAACAGCATGGGTAGCCATCTGCGCGAAACGATTCTCTCACTGCCAGGTAGCGAGTGGGAAAAAGAAGATTATCTGAATCTTATCGAGCAGCTTGATGAAGAAGGCCACGATGATTTCACTCGCGTGCGTGAGTTGCTTGGCGTGGCGACCGGTAAAGACAATGGCTGGTTTACGCTGCGTATTGGCGAACTGAAAGCCATGCTCGCGCTGGCGGGTGGTGACCTGGATCAGGCGCTCTCCTGGACGGAGTGGACCATTGAATTCAACGGTTCGGTATTCACCGCTGAGCGCATCAATTACTACCGCTGCCTGCAAACGTTGCTGCAATTATCTCAGGAAGAAGAGCGCCAGCCGCTGCAATATCTGAACGCTTTTGTGCGCATGTATGGCGCGGATGCGGTTGAAGCTGCAAGCGCGGCACTTAGCGGTGAAGCGCCCTTCTATGGTCTGCAGGCGGCGGAGGGGTCGTTGAAGGCGTTCCCGGCGCATCAGGCGTTGTTAGCCGCTTACGAAAAATTACAACGGGCCAAACGTGCCTTTTGGTCGAATTAACGACAAGTAACACGACAATCTGTAGGCTTAATCACAGGTCTACGTTATATTACGGGGCAATTTCATTGCCCCTTTTTATTTATATTTCGGCAATGAGTGCCAATTGTAATAATTAAGTTAACCATGGGTGAATATATTTATATAAACCCAGGGATTATTGTTACTCTTTATGGCAATTACTCCATTTTAATTAACCGTTGTGCGGGAGGCCTTATAAAAAAATTCAACTGTAATTGCAAATTTTAAACTTTATTTTTATTTTGATAATCAACAAGTTACTCCGCATTTGCTGAAAAACCATGCACTTTGCGGTCCTATAAGCCAGGCGAGATATGATCCATATCAAATTCTCTTCTATAATGCTTTGTTAGTATCTCGTCGCCGACTTAAATAAAGAGAGAGTTAGTGTGAAAGCTGACAACCCTTTTGATCTAATACTTCCAGCTGCGATGGCCAAAGTTGCCGAAGAAGCAGGTGTCTACAAAGCAACAAAGAAACCGCTGACAACGTTCTTTTTGGCGATTACAGCAGGTGTCTTTATCTCCATCGCGTTTGTTTTTTATATTACTGCCACCACTGGGACAGCATCAATGCCGTACGGCATGGCTAAACTGGTTGGTGGGATATGCTTCTCATTAGGGTTAATTCTTTGCGTCATCTGCGGCGCAGACCTTTTCACATCAACGGTGTTGATCGTGGTGGCGAAAGCCAGTGGACGTATCACCTGGGGCCAGTTGGCTCGTAACTGGGTAAACGTCTACATCGGTAACCTGATTGGTGCATTGCTCTTCGTGCTGCTGATGTGGTTGTCCGGCGAATATATGGTAGCAAATGGTGGCTGGGGCTTGAATGTCCTGCAAACAGCCGATCACAAACTGCACCATACCTTTATTGAAGCTGTCGCACTGGGTATTTTGGCGAACCTGATGGTCTGTCTGGCCGTATGGATGAGCTACTCAGGTCGCAGTCTGACCGATAAAGCCCTGATTATGGTTCTGCCGGTGGCCATGTTTGTTGCCAGCGGTTTTGAGCACAGTATCGCAAACATGTTTATGATTCCGATGGGTATCGTAATCCGTCACTTTGCGAGCCCGGAGTTCTGGACCGCTATCGGTTCCAGCCCGGAAAGTTTTTCTCACCTGACTATTGCAAATTTCATCACCGATAATCTGATTCCGGTAACAATTGGGAATATCATTGGTGGAGGATTGTTAGTTGGGTTGACATACTGGGTCATTTACCTGCGTGGCGATAATCATCATTAATTGATGGTTGTTTCAGGCAGTAAATAAAAAATCCACTTAAGAAGGTAGGTGTTACATGTCCGAGCTTAATGAAAAGTTAGCCACAGCCTGGGAAGGTTTTGCGAAAGGTGACTGGCAGAAAGAAGTCAACGTACGCGACTTTATCCAGAAAAACTATACCCCTTACGAGGGTGACGAGTCCTTCCTGGCTGGCGCAACCGACGCGACCACCACGCTGTGGGACAAAGTAATGGAAGGCGTTAAACAGGAAAACCGCACTCACGCGCCTGTTGACTTCGACACCTCTGTTGCTTCTACCATCACCTCTCACGATGCTGGCTACATCAACAAAGCGCTTGAGAAAATCGTTGGTCTGCAGACTGAAGCACCGCTGAAACGTGCGATTATCCCGTTCGGTGGTATCAAAATGGTTGAAGGTTCCTGCAAAGCGTACAACCGCGAGCTGGATCCTGCCCTGAAAAAAATCTTCACTGAATACCGCAAAACGCATAACCAGGGCGTTTTTGATGTTTACACCAAAGACATCCTGAACTGCCGTAAATCTGGCGTGCTGACCGGTCTGCCGGATGCCTATGGCCGTGGCCGTATCATCGGTGACTACCGTCGCGTTGCACTGTACGGTATCGACTTCCTGATGAAAGACAAGTACGCCCAGTTCCTGTCTCTGCAATCTGACATGGAAAACGGCGTAAACCTGGAAGCGACCATCCGTCTGCGTGAAGAAATCGCTGAACAGCATCGTGCTCTGGGTCAGATCAAAGAGATGGCCGCTAAATACGGTTGCGATATCTCTGGCCCGGCTACTACCGCTCAGGAAGCTATCCAGTGGACTTACTTCGGCTACCTGGCTGCTGTTAAATCCCAGAACGGCGCAGCAATGTCCTTCGGTCGTACCGCTACCTTCCTCGACGTGTTCATCGAACGCGACCTGAAAGCTGGCAAAATCACCGAACAAGAAGCGCAGGAAATGGTTGACCACCTGGTCATGAAACTGCGTATGGTCCGCTTCCTGCGTACCCCTGAGTATGATGAACTGTTCTCTGGCGACCCGATTTGGGCAACTGAATCTATCGGCGGTATGGGCGTTGACGGCCGTACGCTGGTGACCAAAAACAGCTTCCGCTTCCTGAACACCCTGTACACCATGGGGCCGTCTCCGGAGCCGAACATCACCATTCTGTGGTCTGAAAAACTGCCACTGAACTTCAAAAAATTCGCTGCCAAAGTCTCCATCGATACCTCTTCTCTGCAGTATGAGAACGATGATCTGATGCGTCCTGACTTCAACAACGATGACTACGCTATCGCTTGCTGCGTAAGCCCGATGGTTGTGGGTAAACAAATGCAGTTCTTCGGTGCTCGCGCTAACCTGGCGAAAACCATGCTGTATGCCATCAACGGCGGCGTTGATGAAAAACTGAAAATGCAGGTTGGTCCTAAATCTGAACCGATCAAAGGCGATGTACTGCACTTCGATGAAGTGATGGACCGCATGGATCACTTCATGGACTGGCTGGCTAAACAGTATGTCACTGCACTGAACGTTATCCACTACATGCATGACAAATACAGCTACGAAGCCTCTCTGATGGCGCTGCATGACCGTGACGTTATTCGCACCATGGCGTGTGGTATCGCAGGTCTGTCCGTTGCTGCTGACTCCCTGTCTGCTATCAAATATGCGAAAGTTAAACCGATTCGTGATGAAGACGGTCTGGCTGTCGACTTCGAAATCGAAGGCGAATACCCGCAGTTCGGTAACAACGATGCACGTGTAGATGACCTGGCGGTTGACCTGGTAGAACGTTTCATGAAGAAAATTCAGAAACTGACTACTTACCGTAACGCTATCCCGACACAGTCTGTTCTGACCATCACTTCTAACGTTGTGTATGGTAAGAAAACCGGTAACACCCCAGACGGTCGTCGCGCAGGCGCGCCGTTCGGACCAGGTGCTAACCCGATGCACGGTCGTGACCAGAAAGGTGCTGTCGCCTCTCTGACCTCCGTTGCTAAACTGCCGTTTGCTTACGCTAAAGATGGTATCTCTTACACCTTCTCTATCGTTCCGAACGCGCTGGGTAAAGACGATGAAGTGCGTAAAACTAACCTCGCGGGTCTGATGGATGGTTACTTCCACCACGAAGCGTCCATCGAAGGTGGTCAGCACCTGAACGTGAACGTGATGAACCGCGAAATGTTGCTCGATGCGATGGAACACCCGGAAAAATATCCTCAGTTGACCATCCGTGTATCTGGCTACGCAGTACGTTTTAACTCCCTGACTAAAGAACAGCAGCAGGACGTTATCACTCGTACTTTCACTCAGACCATGTAATGGGTGTCACCCAATGGATTTCGGGTTACATCAAGGCGGCAAGGGCGCGAATCCCGATGAACTTACTCACGTAAGTGATTCGGGTGAGTAAACGAAGCCCACAAAGATGCAGCCTGAAAGACGATGGGTATTGACTGAAATCGCGATTTAAAAAGCGTACAATAAAGGCTCCACGCAAGTGGGGCCTTTTTAACACCCTCTCCAGTCTGCTTTGCCAGATATCTATACTAAAACGATGGATATCAGCCAAAATAGACTTAAACACAGCCGGTGAGCTGTGCATCAATACAGGCCCCGGATGGGCCACATCTGGAGAAAACACCGCAATGTCAGTTATTGGTCGCATCCACTCCTTTGAATCCTGTGGTACCGTTGATGGCCCGGGTATCCGCTTTATTACCTTCTTCCAGGGCTGCCTGATGCGTTGCCTGTATTGCCATAACCGCGATACCTGGGACACCCATGGCGGCAAAGAAATCACCGTCGAAGATCTGATGAAAGATGTCGTGACCTATCGTCACTTTATGAATGCATCCGGTGGCGGCGTGACAGCTTCCGGTGGGGAAGCTATTTTGCAGGCGGAGTTTGTCCGCGACTGGTTCCGAGCCTGCAAAAAAGAGGGTATTCATACCTGTCTCGATACTAACGGCTTTGTTCGCCGTTACGATCCAGTGATTGATGAGTTACTGGAAGTAACTGATCTGGTGATGCTCGATCTCAAACAGATGAACGATGAAATTCATCAGGATCTGGTAGGTGTCTCTAACCACCGTACGCTGGAGTTCGCAAAATATCTCGCGAATAAAAATATTAAGGTCTGGATCCGCTACGTTGTTGTACCAGGCTGGTCTGACGATGACGACTCTGCACACCGCCTCGGTGAATTTACCCGCGATATGGGCAATGTCGAAAAAATCGAACTGCTGCCTTACCACGAGTTGGGTAAACACAAATGGGTGGCGATGGGTGAAGAGTACAAACTGGATGGTGTTCATCCACCGAAGAAAGAGACCATGGAACGCGTAAAAGGCATCCTGGAACAATATGGTCATAAGGTGATGTACTGATTTCAATAATAACGCCCGGTTTTCCCGGGCGTTATTATTTTATTTGAATACACCATTAATCATTGCCGTTACCACGGCAGTGCTCAGCGCCACTAACACTAAATCGTCGCCCACAATACGCCATTCATATCCCGGATAAGAAGGTAACTGCCCCAGCATCGGCGCAGGCACCGTCTTCTTCGCAATACCGGGAGGTAATGCTTTACCGCGCGCAACGTTTTTTGCGATTCCCGGCGGCAAAGAATCATAGCCCGTTAGGCCATAATTCACAGCCAGCGTACGTGCACGGTCGTAGCTGACATTCACTGAAACATCATTACCGTCTTTTTGTTTAGCGGATTTGTGTTGATTATTTGACGAATGATTTCCGTTATCACCATGTGAGCCGGCATTACCATGGTTGCCGCTATTGCCCTGCCCTCCGCCATTACCATTCCCATTACCGGGATTAGCCATAGCAGGTATTGATACGAGGGAACACGCGAGAAAAACAGCCAATGCGGCAGTACTGAAACGACGTAAAGACATCATGATGGAAGCCTTCTTAAAGTGAGTCCAGGCGCAGAATATCTGAGGTATTCGACGGGTCACAATAGGGACAACTCCCATAATGGAGGATTTTCATCTGCAAAGAGAAAAAGCCCGCGCATGCAGGCTTAACATCAGGCATGGGCCACTGGCGTTGGATGCTGACCCACTTTGCGCATCAACATCAGCAGATAGATAAATGACACGCTGGCAATCATGATAAACAGCAGGCTATCGGAATAGCTTTGCATCAACATCGCCGTCAGCGTTGGTCCTGAAAGGCTGCCTACCGTATAGCTCAGCAGCAAAGCCTGGTTCATCGCCACCAGTTGGTGGTACTCGACTTTTTCGCAAGCCCATGCCATCGCCACCGGGTAGAGCGTAAAACCAGCCGTCCCCAACACAAATAATGCCGGAGCCATTGCCGCATTGCTCAGCATTGCGAAACAGCCAAGGATCACAACAAAAACCTGAACGCGCAGCACCAGCAGCCGGCCAAAACGATCGGCCAGACGGCCAATTGGCCACTGTCCGATGATACCGGAACTCACCATTAACGCCATCCAGAACCCAATCCCCGCATCACTGATGCCCTTATGGTTCAGATAAAGCGGCATCAACCCATACAAGGAGCCCAGAATGATCCCGGAAATAATGCAACCGTTGACGCCAAGGCGCGCCTGGCGCAAGCGGAACATAGGCCAGATAGCCGTAGTTGCATGAGATTCATCGCGCTGTTCCATAATACGTGTGAAGAGTAACGGCAATATCCCCGCCAGTATTAACCCCACAGCCCAGGGCAGTACATGCATCAATTCAGTAGAAAGTTTGCTTACCATCAACTGACCAAGCACCGTGCCCACGTAATAGACCATCATATAGGCCGCCAGTAAGCGGCCACGATTACGGGATGTGCCACTGCACATCAACGCACTTTCCACCACAACCCAAATCATTGCGCAACCGATACCCGCAACGAAACGCCAGCTAAGCCAGCTCCAGAAGCCTACGTTCAACCCCAGTCCAGCGCAGCCAACCGCAAAAATAATGGATGCGATGTAATAGCTGCGGTTAAACCCAAGCCGCTGGATCAAACGACCCGTCAACAGCGTGCCCAGTAAGTTGCCAGTAAAATAGGAAGAGCCGACCATACCAACCTGCCAGGTAGGCATATTTTCATGAGCGAGCCAAAGCGGGACGAGCGTATTTAATACTGCAATCGCCAGCGTCAACAACAGCAGGCCACAGAGCAACAAAAGCACTGGGCGGGTATAAGTGGGCATGGATAAAAAACCGTGAGGAAGTTCAAGATTCGTGCGCATCATGCCACTGGTAAAAACATTGTCAATCTGCCACTTTTGGCCGTCGACTGGTTTTACGGCGGGACGATATAGAAAACTAATCCAGCGGACTTTCCGTCAGGTTAAAAGTTTAACTACCTGATTGATTAGAAAGGCTTATGTCTGAAATACGTTGGCAGTGTTCAGTCGAAAAAATTCATGATGATTTTCAGCGAAAAAAGCCTGAAAAGCCGGGACTTCCGCCCCGGCGGTTACAACGTTATCCTGCCACTGCCATACCCACGGTCATGTGCAAGCCGTAAAAGACACCGCGACCGATCATCTCCCCCACCACGACCAGGACAAATGCCAGACTCAGTAGCGGAATCGCAGGGTAGTGGCCTTTGAGCTGCGGCGCAACCCAACATCCTACAGCCAGGACCAGCGCAACGACACGCCATGCCATTAATGACCCATAATCCGGCACCAATGCAGAGGCCTGCTGGATAGAACTGTGAATGGAGGCAAGTTCACTGCCCTGCATCAGCACGACAACCATGCTGGCAACCAGCGCGAGTAAGGTAATCACTGGCAACAGACGCATTGCCCACCCCTCAACCCCCGCCATACGCAGCAATAAATAACCGAGTAGCGGGCCTCCAATAAACAGCGTCAGGAAGAAACTGAGCGGCGTCCAGACAGTATACCAGGTCGGTACCGTATCAATGGTGTTGTACACACGCACCATCATCCAGACAAACACCACCCCCAGCACTGCCGTCACAATCAGCCACAACTGGCGCCCCCCCTGTGACAGTTTACCCGCCAAAGCCAGCAGCCAGCCGATACCGCCAACAGCAAAAAACAACGACCCCGCGGCGATTTCATTGCTCAACGCCGAAGAGCCGATCCGGTTAAGGGAGTTCAGCGCCCGCATTGGCGTGCCGAGGTGGAGCATTGATGCGATAAAACCAATACCCATGAGTACCCACAGACCAAACATCACGCGAACAATACGTTGCTGCGCCTGAAAATGATCATCGCCTTTCATAAGCGCCACAGCCAGTACAATAAACCCACCCACCACACACTGACCAAGGACAGTGAAGATCATCAGCGGCCATTCATGCCATCCGTTTCCCATCTCACACCTCCAGCGGATTTGCCAGATAGCCGGTGGTATCTCCTGTCGGGCGGCTGTTGGCGTTAGGTTTAATCACAATGCACGGCTTCGTGAAGTGCGACGCCGGGAGCGGGGCGACAGCCGCCAGCTCACCGTGTTTTTTGCGCAGCTCTTCAATCGGGCCGAAATCCAGCGC
>OIFF01000098.1_pt1 | contig 50561 bp, 48 predicted proteins | sample 1581981 | NCBI WGS metagenome assembly OIFF01 (sample SAMN07501067, study PRJEB24779) | human gut metagenome | isolation source: stool | host: human infant | place: USA: Pittsburgh, PA
AAGATGGTGCATCCAGGAGGATTCGAACCTCCGACCGCTCGGTTCGTAGCCGAGTACTCTATCCAGCTGAGCTATGGATGCAAATGGCGGTGAGGCGGGGATTCGAACCCCGGATGCAGCTTTTGACCGCATACTCCCTTAGCAGGGGAGCGCCTTCAGCCTCTCGGCCACCTCACCACACGCCTCTTACGAGTGCTTCGAAGAACTTGTTTCTGCTCATCGTCGCTGCGTGGCGCACATATTACTTTCTGAGACTTATAAGTCAAACAATTTTTCCAGCCCCTGAATCGTTTGCACACTTCGCAGACAATTAGCCGGATAAAAACGCAAAAAGGATGTTTTATCAGCAGAAATTAGATGTTATGCACCTGATGTCAGTGGAGACAAAAACCTGAGAAAGAGGAGCGACAAAAGAGGGAGTGAAATAAAAAGGTAACGCGAACAGGAGAGAATCGGGGAGAGATGTTGCGTCTCGCCGGGGAGGCGAGACGCGGTAATATCAATAACTGGACTGCTGTGATTTTTCAGCCTGGATACGCTGGTAGATTTCTTCACGATGAACAGATACTTCTTTAGGAGCGTTAACGCCAATACGTACCTGGTTACCTTTAACCCCTAAAACAGTCACAGTGACCTCATCCCCAATCATGAGGGTCTCACCAACTCGACGAGTCAGAATCAGCATTCTTTGCTCCTTGAAAGATTAAAAGAGTCGGGTCTCTCTGTATCCCGGCATTCTCCATCATATAACGCCAAAAAGTAAGCGATGACAAACACGTAAAGTGTAAGCAGTCACGGCATCACATTCTGTTAGACGTAAGTTTAGCCGATATACACAACTTCAACCTGACTTTATCGTTTTCAATAGCGTAGTGGCAAGAACGCCATGGCGACAAGGCCATGGCGACTGCTATTCGCTTTGTAATTTTTACAGTTTCGCGCCTACCCAGCCTTTTACGCTGGACATTGCTGCAGGAAGCGCTGCCACGTCCGTGCCGCCAGCTTGCGCCATATCCGGACGCCCGCCGCCTTTACCGCCCACTTGCTGGGCAACCATTCCAACCAGTTCCCCTGCTTTGACGCGATCGGTCACATCCTTAGACACACCCGCAATCAGAGAAACCTTACCTTCTGCCACTGTGGCCAGAACGATTACGGCAGAACCTAATTGGTTCTTGAGATCGTCGACCATGGTACGCAGCATCTTCGGTTCAACACCCTCCAGCACGCTGACAAGGAGTTTAACGCCGTTGATATCCTCAGCCTTCCCAATCAAGCTTGCGCTTTCCTGAGCGGCCTGTTGTTCTTTAAGCTGTTGTATCTCTTTTTCGAGCTGACGGGTACGCTCCAGCGCGGAACGCACTTTGTCACCGAGATTGGCGCTATCGCCTTTCAACAACTGTGCAATATCATGCAACTGGTCGCTTTGCGCATGCAATGCCGCAATTGCGCCTTCGCCGGTCACGGCTTCAATACGACGGACGCCCGCGGCAGTGCCTGACTCAGACACAATACGGAACAAGCCGATATCGCCCGTACGTGACGCGTGAGTGCCACCACACAGTTCAGTGGAGAAATCACCCATGCGCAGAACACGCACGCGGTCATCATATTTCTCACCAAACAGCGCCATTGCGCCAGATGCTTTTGCCGCGTCAATATCCATGATGTTGGTTTCGACAGGCAGGTTACGACGAATTTGCGCGTTCACCAGATCTTCTACCGCACGGATTTCAGACGGCTTCATCGCTTCAAAATGTGAGAAGTCGAAACGCAATGCCTTGTCGTTAACCAGTGAGCCTTTCTGCGCCACATGCGTACCCAACACTTCGCGCAACGCGGCATGCATCAGGTGCGTCGCAGAGTGGTTCAGACGAATACGTAAACGACGGGCCTCATCCACCTCAGCTTTAACGCCGTCGCCCACTTTCAGCGAACCTGCGGTAACGCGACCCAGATGACCAATGGCCTGGCCATATTTCTGCGTGTCGTTGACGGTGAAGGTAAAGCCATTGCCTTTCAGTTCGCCTTTGTCACCCACCTGACCACCGGATTCGGCATAGAATGGGGTCTGATCCAGAATCACGACGGCTTCCTGGCCGGCATTAACCGCATCAACGGCTTTACCATCAACAAACAGCGCGGTCACTTTACCGGTCAGTTCCAGATGGTCATAGCCTTTAAATTCTGAGCTGCCGTCGACGCGGATCATCGCATTATAGTCAGCGCCAAAACCGCTGGATTCACGCGCACGACGACGCTGTTCTTCCATTGCGGCTTCAAAGCCTTTTTCGTCAACTTTCAGATTACGCTCGCGGCATACGTCGGCCGTCAGATCCACCGGGAAACCATAGGTATCGTACAGGCGGAAAGCGGTTTCGCCGTCCAGCGTGTCGCCTTTGAGTTTCGCCAGTTCTTCGTCCAGCAGCGCCAGACCACGCTCCAGCGTACGGGCAAACTGTTCTTCTTCGGTTTTCAGAACTTGCTCAACCTGCGTTTGCTGGCGTTTCAGTTCTTCACCAGCAGATCCCATTACGTCGAGCAGCGGACCAACCAGTTTGTAGAAGAACGTATCCTTCGCGCCCAGCATGTTGCCGTGACGGATTGCACGACGAATGATACGACGTAGCACATAGCCACGGTTTTCATTCGAGGGGATTACGCCATCAGCAATCAGGAAGGCACAGGAACGAATATGATCCGCGATCACACGCAGGGATTTGTTACTCAAATCGGTTGCGCCGGTCACCTCAGCTACCGCTTTGATAAGTTTGCTGAACAGATCGATTTCGTAGTTGGAATTCACATGTTGCAGCACAGCGGTGATACGTTCGAGACCCATGCCCGTATCAACGGACGGTTTCGGCAGTGGCTCCATGGTACCGTCAGCCTGACGGTTGAACTGCATAAAGACGATGTTCCAGATCTCAATGTAACGGTCACCGTCTTCTTCCGGGCTTCCCGGAGGGCCACCCCAGATGTGGTCGCCGTGGTCGTAGAAAATCTCGGTGCAAGGGCCGCATGGACCGGTATCGCCCATCTGCCAGAAGTTATCGGAAGCATAAGGTGCGCCTTTGTTGTCTCCGATACGGATAATGCGCTCGCGCGGAATTCCGACTTCTTTTTCCCAGATTTCGTAGGCTTCGTCGTCGGTCTCGTACACCGTCACCCACAGACGCTCTTTCGGCAGTTTGAACCAGTTATCACCGGTCAACAGCTCCCATGCGTACTGGATAGCATCGTGTTTGAAGTAGTCGCCGAAGCTGAAGTTGCCCAGCATTTCGAAGAAGGTATGGTGTCGCGCGGTGTAACCGACGTTTTCCAGGTCGTTGTGTTTACCACCCGCACGCACGCAGCGCTGTGCGGTCGTTGCACGGGAATAATTACGCTTGTCGAGCCCAAGGAAGACATCCTTGAACTGGTTCATCCCGGCGTTAGTAAACAGCAGAGTCGGGTCGTTATTCGGCACAAGGGAGCTGCTCGCAACTACCTGATGGCCCTTGCTATGGAAAAAATCGAGAAACGCCTGACGGATCTCAGCGGTGCTCTTGCTCATAATTATCCTGAAATCAAGCTAACGAAATGTCGTAACGGATTACTGCCCTTTGACAGACAGCAACCCGCTACTGGAAAAAGTGGGAATAAGATAAGTTTTCTTTACTGCGAAGTAAAATCCCGTATGCGGTCAACCGGCAAAATTTCGCCAGATTTCCTGAATATCTTCCAGTAAATAACCGCGATAGAGTAAAAAGCGTTGCACTTTTACTTTTTCCGCAAAGGCCACGGGTAGCGGCTCGCCGAATTTACGCTGCGCCTGTTCCCGGGCAAGTTCGCACCAGTCGATATCGCATTCTCGCATCGCGCTTTCGCTGACATCCCGCGTCAGCCCTTTCTGGCCCATCTCCTGGCGGATACGTGCAGGGCCATAGCCTTTGCGACTGCGGCTGGCAATGAACTGACGGGCAAAGCGCGCATCGTCGAGGTAGTTATTTTCCATGCACCAGGCAATAACTTTGTCGACATCTTCCGGCGTGGCGTCCGTTTTTTCCAGACCATTTTTGCCCATGACAGGGGCGGTAAGTTTTCTGCGAAGTTCCTGTTCCGCATGATCACGCATAGCCAAAATGCGTAAGGCGCGGTCAAGCAAGCGGGCACAGGCAGAGCGTCGGGGCGTGTTGTCAGACATGGTTAAATCCTGGCAGACTCTGAAAAACAAAAGGGCTGCATCCGCAGCCCTTGATTGTCATTCAGATTATCAGAAATCTTCGTTGGTTTCTTCGACACCTTCACCGCTGTCGTCCACCGAGAAATCGGCGCCAGATGAAGGATTGCTGAGCAGGATCTCACGCACTTTCTTCTCGATTTCTTTCGCCGTTGCCGGGTTTTCTTTCAGCCAGTTTGTCGCATTCGCTTTACCCTGACCGATTTTCTCACCGTTGTAGCTGTACCAGGCGCCCGCCTTTTCAATCAGCTTCTCTTTCACGCCCAGGTCAACCAGCTCGCCGTAGAAGTTGATACCTTCGCCGTAGAGGATCTGGAACTCAGCCTGTTTGAACGGTGCAGCGATTTTGTTTTTCACCACTTTCACACGGGTTTCGCTACCCACCACGTTGTCGCCCTCTTTCACCGCGCCAACGCGACGAATGTCCAGACGAACAGAAGCGTAGAATTTCAGCGCGTTACCACCGGTGGTGGTTTCCGGGTTACCGAACATCACACCAATTTTCATACGGATCTGGTTGATAAAGATTAGCAGCGTGTTGGACTGTTTAAGGTTACCCGCCAGTTTACGCATCGCCTGGCTCATCATACGTGCCGCGAGGCCCATGTGAGAGTCGCCGATTTCGCCTTCGATTTCTGCTTTCGGTGTCAGCGCCGCAACGGAGTCGACAACGATAACGTCAACGGCACCAGAGCGGGCCAGCGCATCACAGATTTCCAGCGCCTGCTCACCGGTATCCGGCTGAGAACACAGCAGGTTATCGATATCCACACCCAGCTTGCGTGCATATACAGGGTCCAGCGCATGTTCGGCGTCGATAAACGCACAGGTTTTGCCTTCACGCTGCGCTGCGGCGATAACCTGCAGGGTCAGCGTCGTTTTACCGGAGGATTCTGGCCCATAAATTTCAACAATACGGCCCATTGGCAGACCGCCCGCACCCAGTGCGATATCCAGCGAAAGTGAACCGGTGGAGATCGTTTCGACATCCATAGAACGGTCTTCACCCAGACGCATGATGGAGCCTTTACCGAATTGCTTTTCGATCTGACCCAGTGCTGCCGCAAGCGCCTTTTGTTTGTTTTCGTCGATAGCCATTATTACTCCTGTCATGCAAGGTGAAGCGACTATGCTCCGCCGTGAATTTCTGTTCTGTTGTCGCAATTATACTGTATGGTCATACAGTATCAAGTATTTTGTAGAAAATGTTGCCACAGTGTTTGCAACGCATACACCGTCGCCTGACGACGCACCGCTTCGCGGTCGCCATCGAAGCGCTCGCGACGGGTAATCCCCTGCCCGCTTACGCTGGCAAAACCAAACCACACGGTGCCGACAGGCTTGCTGTCGCTGCCCCCGTCAGGCCCGGCAATGCCGCTTATAGAAATGGCGAAATCCGCCCGTGCAGCTTTTAGCGCGCCAATTGCCATCTCCACCACTACAGGTTCACTCACTGCACCCTGTGCTGCGAGCGTTTCTGCCTTAACGCCAATCATCTGCGACTTGGCCTCATTACTGTAGGTGACAAAGCCACGCTCAAACCAGGCGGAACTCCCGGCGATATCGGTAATGGCTTTTGCCACCCAACCGCCCGTACAGGACTCCGCCGTGGTGACGGTTGCGCCGCGTGCCTTGAGCGCCAGCCCCACACGCTCACTCAGTTCCCTTAATTCGCTGTCAGTCATAGTGACCCCTGTCGTGCAAAAACCGTGGCGGAAAAGATACCACTTTCAGGATAAAGGTGGGGATGCGGTGACGAATTTACGAGGAGGCTTCAGAAAAAAGCCAGCTTACGCTGGCTTAGCGCGGTTATTTCATGCTGTTGGCGATAGTTTCAACGTTATGGCGAAACGCTTTGACGTAGGAGTCCGCCACGCCGCCTTTTTTGCTCAGAGCCTCAGGATAGAGTTCCCCGCCAGGCTGTGCACCGGTCGCGCTGGCAATCTGTTTGACCAGGCGCGGATCAAGCTGGTTTTCCATAAACCAGGTATGTACGCCGTCGGCTTTGATCTGCTTAATCAACTCAGCCACCTGCTGCGCACTGGCTTCACTTTCCGAAGAGATACCCTGCGGCGCCAGGAAGGTCACGCCGTATGCGCGGCCAAAGTAACCAAAGGCGTCATGGCTGGTCAGCACTTTGCGTTTCTCTTGCGGTACCGCGTCAAACTGGGTTTTCGCCCAGCTATCCATCTGCTGTACCTGGTCAATATAACGCTGTCCGGTGGCTTTCAGCGCCGCTTCATCCTGCGGGTCGGCTTTGACATAGGCCGCCAGGATATTTTTCGCATAGCGCGCGCCGTTAGCCGCACTGTTCCAGGCATGCGGGTCAGTCACGGTTTTGCCCTCTTCTTCGAGCGTGTGCGTTGAAACGCCCTCAGAAGCGACAACGACCACGCCTTTGAAACCAGACGCTTTGACCAGTCGATCCAGCCAACCTTCCAGCCCCAGACCATTGACCACCACCACATCGGCCTTATTGAGCAGCGCGCTGTCTTTGGCGCTCGGCTCGAAGGTGTGCGGGTCGCCATCCGGCCCGACCAGCGTGGTGACTTTCACGTGCTCGCCCCCTGTTTTGGCGGCGATATCCCCCAGTACCGAGAAACTGGCGACCACGTTCAATGTTTTCGCCATTACATTTTGCGTCATCAGCCCAAGCGCTAATGCCAGAACCACACCTGCCTTTTTCATTATGTCTCCTTGCCTGGTTTTTGTGCGCGTAACGTGCTGCGCACGCCGAATAAGATGGAAAAAATAAAAACGACGCTCGCGGTTAGGACGATAGACGGCCCTGCCGGCAACCCTGCCATCCACGAAAGACTCAGTCCAAACCATGCGCACAGCGCACCGCTAACGCCTGCAAATAACAGCAGGCCAGGTAATGTCCTCGCCCAGCAGCGTGCCGCTACCGCCGGTAAAATCATCACCCCCACCGCCATTAATGTGCCCAGCACCTGAAACCCGGCGACGAGGTTTAGCACCAGTAATGCCAAAAACAGGCTATGGAACAGGGCGGGAAGCCGCGGTGCGTTTATCTGCAAAAAACGGCTGTCGAAGGCCTCGCTCACCAGCCCGCGATAAAACAGCGCCAGACAGAGCAGCGTCAGGCTGGCGACGCCCGCGACAAACAGCGCCGCGTCCCGATCGACCGCCAGCACCGAGCCAAACAGTAAATGCAGCAGATCAACGCTTGAGCCGCGCAGCGACACCAGCGTCACGCCCAGCGCTAATGAGGCGAGATACAAACCGGCAAAGCTGGCATCTTCTTTCAATGGCGTACGTCGGCTGATAATCCCGGCCACCAGCGCCACGATAATCCCGGCGAAAAAACCACCCAGACTCATGGCCAGTAATGACATGCCGTTGAGGAGATAACCTGCCGCCACGCCGGGTAATATCGCGTGTGAGAGTGCATCACCCATCAGGCTCATTCGCCGCAGTTGCAGAAATACGCCAAGCGCCGTGGTGCTGACGGATAACGCCAGGCACACCACCAGCGCGCGACGCATAAAACCAAACTCAATAAACGGCTGGAAAAAGAGATGCCATATCATGCCAGGCACGCTCCGTTGTTCTGCATTGAGGTCAATGCGGTTGCTCCCCAATGGGCGCTTTCCGTGTCCAGGCGTAGCGTCTGGGGGAAGTAGCGTTTGACGCGTTCGCTGTCGTGCAACACGGCGAGAATGGTTTGCCCCTGCTGATGCATATCGACAATCTGCTCCATAAGCACCTGGCTTGTGGCCTCATCAATGCCGGTAAAGGGTTCATCGAGCATGACAAGCGGTGCCTGCTGCAGCCACATGCGGGCAAAGAGCATGCGCTGAAACTGGCCGCCGGAGAGCGCTTCAACGGTGGTTTTGGCCATATTCAACATCCCGACTCGCTCCAGCGCTTCGCAGACATGCGCTCTGGCCTGGCGATTGAGACCGCGAAACAGCGAGATACGCGGCCAGGCCCCCATGCTCACCACATCCTGAACCGTAATCGGGAAATGCGGGTCCAGCGTCTGCCGCTGCGCCAGCCAGCCAATCACCGGGCGCGAAGGAGACCAGCGCAGCGTGCCGCTGACCGGCGGCAGTATGCCTGCCAGCGTTTTGAGTAACGTCGATTTACCGCAGCCATTGGCGCCGACAATCGCGGTCATGCTTCCGGCTTCAATCACGCCACACAAAGAGGGGGTAATGGCCTGCGAGCCGTAGCCCGCCACCAGATGATCAAGTGTAATCATGCCAGTGCCACCGACCATGCGGTTAGCAACCAAAGCGCAACCAACAGCGCCGTAGCCAGTCCAAGCCGGACCACGCTGGCGCAGGCGAAAAGGGTTAAATCCATCATCACTGAACCTTTAATATGTTATAACATAACAATAATCAGAAGCGACAATGAAGTAAATGGGAATTTAATGGGGGGAGTACGTCGAAATGTTTCTGCCCCTCCCACAGGAAGGGGCAGACAATTAGCGAACGCGCGCCAGCGCAACCGCCTGACCAAGCTGCCAGACCGCCATCGCGTAGTGCGTGCTGCTGTTGTAACGGGTGATGGTGTAGAAGTTGGGTAAGCCGTACCAGTACTCATAACTGGTGCCAACATCCAGACGCAACAGGCTGGCCTGTTGATGGTTCCCCAACGGTTGTTGCGGTGTTAAGCCCGCTGACGCCAGTTGCGCCACGCTGTAGTTGGTTTTAAAGCCATTCGCCAGCCCCGGCGCCTGGCCATTCGCTGGCACCGCCACCAGATCGCCTTTCACCCAGCCATGTTCTTTGAAGTAGTTTGCCACGCTACCGATGGCATCGACCGGGTCCCACAGATTGATATGCCCGTCGCCATTAAAATCAACGGCATACTGTTTGTAAGACGACGGCATAAACTGGCCGTAGCCCATCGCACCGGCGAAAGAACCTTTCAAATCGAGCGGATCATCACTTTCATCTCGCGCCATCAGCAGGAACGTTTCCAGTTCGCTGGAGAAATACGCGGCGCGACGTGGATAGTCGAAGGAGAGCGTCGCCAGCGCATCAAGGATACGCGTTTTGCCCATCACGCGGCCCCATCGGGTTTCGACGCCGATAATGCCTACGATAATTTCCGGCGGTACACCGTACACCATCCATGCGCGATTCAGCGCGTCTTCATATTGGTTCCAGAACGCCACGCCGTTTTGCACGTTATCCGGGGTGATGAACTGGCTGCGATAACGCAGCCATGCGCCATTCGGTCCAACCGGTGCCGGGCCGGTTGGCGCCTGCCTGTCCATCAGGCGCAGCACGTAATCGAGTCGCTTCGCCTGAGAGAGAATTTCGTGTAACTGCTGACGATCAAAGCCGTGCTTGCTCACCATCTCATTGATGAACTGCTCCGCCGCCGGGTTATTGGCGAAGTCACCGCCCATCGCCATCACATTGTGTTGCGGTTTGAGCAGGAAACCGCCAGAGGGTTCTGCGGGCTGACCGGTTATCACACCGTCGGTGGATGCTGCGGTTTGATGAGGTTTGCTGCTGCAGGCGGCAAGTAAAACGAGCGCAGGGAGGAGCGCTGCGTAACGACGCTTAAACATGGGACATCCATTTAACGATTCATTCAACCAGGAGGAATTATGGTAAAGCATGCGGGCTTCCACAAGGAAGCGGCTTCCATGTTTCTTCTCTCTCCTCTTATCTGAAATGCCGCGTTTTTCTTCACCTCTCATTTTTTACCTGCCAAAAACTTTCACAATGATCATTTTATCTTTCATATTGAGATCTAAATAACACTTTTTAACCTTTCATAGTGATTATTATAAGTCTCAGTTTTGCAACAACGAGAAAACCCTACAGGAGAGAACAATGATCGAAACCATTACTCATGGTGCCGAATGGTTCATCGGGCTGTTTCAGAAAGGCGGGGTTGTGTTTACCGGGATGGTGACCGGTATTCTGCCGCTGCTGATAAGTCTGCTGGTTATCATGAACGCACTGATCAATTTCATTGGTCAGCATCGTATTGAACGGTTGGCGCAACGCTGCGCCGGTAACCCGGTAACCCGTTATCTGTTGCTACCGTGCGTGGGCACATTTGTTTTCTGTAACCCCATGACCCTGAGTCTTGGGCGTTTTATGCCGGAACGTTACAAACCCAGTTATTACGCGGCCGCGTCTTACAGTTGCCACTCAATGAATGGCCTCTTCCCCCACATTAACCCCGGCGAGTTGTTCGTCTATTTAGGCATTGCCAATGGCCTGACCACCCTCGGCCTGCCGCTGGGGCCGCTTGCCGTCAGTTATCTGCTGGTAGGCCTGGTCACCAACTTCTTCCGTGGCTGGATTACCGATCTGACAACCGCGATTTTTGAGAAAAAAATGGGCATTGAGCTTGAACAGAAAGTACAACTGGCAGGAGCGACATCATGAGCCGCATTGTGATTGAAAAAGGGACCGGCGGCTGGGGTGGCCCACTGGCACTCGATCCCTCCATGAACAAAAAAATTGTCTACATCACGGCTGGGACGCGTCCGGCGATCGTCGACAAACTGGTACAAATGACCGGCTGGGAAGCGGTTGACGGTTTTAAAGAAGGGGAACCTGCCGAAGCAGAAATCGGCGTGGCCGTCATCGACTGCGGCGGTACATTACGCTGCGGCATTTACCCGAAACGGCGCATTCCCACCATCAATATCCATGCCACCGGCAAGTCCGGACCGCTGGCGCAGTACATCCTGGAAGATATCTATGTCTCTGGCGTAAGAGAAGAAAATATCTACTGGCAGGACGGCGAACTCACCGGGAAACCGGCGCAACGCGAAACAAGCGCCCGCCATTACGACAGTAGCAAAAAAATAACCGAACAGAGCGATGGCCTGCTGGCCAAAGTCGGCATGGGCATGGGCTCTGCCGTCGCCGTACTCTTCCAGGCCGGACGCGACACCATCGATACGGTGCTGAAAACCATCCTGCCGTTCATGGCGTTCGTCTCGGCGCTTATCGGGATCATTATGGCGTCCGGTTTGGGGGACTGGATAGCCCACGGTCTGGCACCCCTTGCCAGCCATCCGTTAGGGCTGGTGACGCTGGCGCTGATTTGTTCTTTCCCTCTGCTGTCGCCGTTCCTCGGCCCAGGGGCCGTCATTGCCCAGGTGATCGGCGTATTGATTGGCGTGCAAATTGGCCAGGGAAATATCCCGCCACACCTTGCCCTGCCAGCCCTGTTCGCCATTAACGCCCAGGCGGCATGTGATTTTATCCCCGTTGGGCTGTCACTGGCAGAAGCACGCCAGGACACCGTGCGCGTCGGTGTGCCGTCCGTACTGGTTAGCCGCTTCTTGACCGGTGCGCCAACGGTGCTCATCGCCTGGTTTGTCTCAGGCTTTATTTATCAATAAGAGGTTGCTCATGAGTGTCATTTACCAAACCACGATTACGCAGATTGGCGAGTGCGCGCGCGATGCGCTTAGCGACCGGATGTTGATTACCTTCCGGGAAGGCGCGCCCGCCGATGTGGCTGAGTTTTGCTTTATCCACTGTCATGGCGACTTTTGCGGACAGCTTAAGCCTGGCGCCCGCTTCGAACTGGGCGATAAGCAGTATCCGGTCACCGCCGTCGGTGAGGTGGCGGAGCTGAATCTACGTGAGCTTGGCCATATTACCCTGCGCTTCGATGGACAGACGCAGGCCGAATACCCCGGCACGGTGCACGTCGCAGGTGACGTGCCGGAGAGCATTAATCCTGGTTGCACACTGAAATTTGTCGCTTAAGTCGTAAGGAGAAAAGTATGAAACAGGTTGCCGTTGTCATTGGCGGGGGGCAAACGCTCGGGGCGTTCCTCAGCCGTGGGCTGGCCGCAGAGGGTTATCGCGTGGCGGTAGTGGATATTCAAAGTGATAAGGCCGCTACCGTGGCGCAAGAGATTAACGCCGAGTTCGGCGAAGGCGCGGCCTACGGTTTTGGCGCTGATGCCACCAGCGAGCAGAGCGTACTGGCGCTCGCCCGCGGCGTGGATGAGATCTTTGGCCGCACGGATTTACTGGTTTATAGCGCGGGCATTGCCAAAGCGGCGTTTATCAGCGATGTGCAGCTCGGGGATTTTGACCGCTCATTGCAGGTTAATCTGGTGGGATATTTCCTCTGTGCCCGCGAATTCTCACGCCTGATGATCCGCGACGGCATTAAGGGACGCATTATTCAGATCAACTCGAAGTCCGGTAAGGTGGGCAGCAAGCACAACTCCGGCTACAGCGCGGCAAAATTTGGCGGCGTGGGCCTGACACAGTCGCTGGCGTTGGATCTCGCGGAATACGGGATTACCGTTCACTCGTTGATGCTGGGTAACCTGTTGAAATCACCGATGTTCCAGTCCCTGATTCCGCAATATGCCAGCAAACTGGGGATTGCCGCCGAGAAAGTTGAGCAGCATTACATCGATAAGGTCCCGCTAAAACGCGGTTGCGATTATCAGGATGTGCTGGATGTGCTGCTGTTTTACGCAAGCGCAAGAGCCTCTTACTGTACCGGGCAGTCGATCAATATTACCGGCGGGCAGGTGATGTTCTGACAGAAGGATCCCCGGTGGCGCTGCGCTTACCGGGGCTACCAGATCGTAGCCCGGACAAAGCGTTTACGCCGCCATCCAGGAGATCCCCCGGCGGCGCTGCGCTTACCGGGGCTACCAGATCGTAGCCCGGACAAGGCGTTTACGCCGCCATCCGGGAGATTCCCGGCGGCGCTGCGCTTACCGGGGCTACCAGATCGTAGCTCTGACAAGGCGTTTACGCCGCCATCCGGGAGATTCCCCGGTGGCGCTGCGCTTACCGGGGCTATCAGATCGTAGCCCGGACAAGGCGTTTACGCCGCCATCCGGGAGATTCCCCGGCGGCGCTACGCTTACCGGGGCTACCAGATCGTAGCCCGGACAAGGCGCTTGCGCCGCCATCCGGGAGATTCCCCGGCGGCGCTGCGCTTACCGGGGCTACCAGATCGTAGCCCGGACAAGGCGTTTACGCCGCCATCCAGGAGATTCCCCGGCGGCGCTGCGCTTACCGGGGTAACCAGATCGTAGCCCGGACAAGGCGCTTGCGCCGCCATCCGGGAGATTCCCCGGCGGCGCTGCGCTTACCGGGGTAACCAGATCGTAGCCCGGACAAGGCGCTTGCGCCGCCATCCGGGAGATTCCCCGGCGGTGCTGCGCTTACCGGGGTAACCAGATCGTAGCCCGGACAAGGCGCTTGCGCCGCCATCCGGGAAAAGGAGAAATAATGGTTTCTGCACTGATTACTGTTGCTGTCATCGCCTGGCTCAGCCAACTGGCGCTGGGCGGCTGGCAGATCCGCCAGTTTAACCGCGCATTTGATCTCCTCTGCCAGCAAGGACGCGTTGGTGTCGGGCGCTCCGGCGGACGTTTCAAACCACGCGTTGTCCTTGCGGTTGCCTTCGATAAACAGGACCGCGTCGTCGATACCCTGCTGATGCGCGGACTCACTGTTTTCGCGAGGCCCGCGAAAATCGATACCTTAATCGGCCTCAAACGGGAGGAATTAGAGCCTGATGTGATCTTTCCCCATGATCCAGGCTGTCAGAATGCTCTATTATTAGCGCTTAAATTGAAACATGGATAATTTCGTTGTGAACGCAATGAGCTTGCGAAATTATCATTTTGCAACTTAACGCAGGATAAAAGCGCCCATGAAACCACGTCAGCGGCAGGCAGCCATTCTTGAGCATCTGCAAAAGCAGGGAAAATGTTCTGTTGAAGAGCTGTCAGCACACTTCGACACCACGGGCACCACCATACGGAAAGATTTAGTGGTGCTGGAACACTCCGGCGCGGTCATCCGCACCTATGGCGGCGTCGTGCTCAATAAAGACGAAGCCGACCCACCGATCGACCATAAAACCCTCATCAACACCCTGCAAAAAGGGCTGATTGCCGAAACCGCCGTGGGCTTTATTCAGGATGGTGATTCCATCATTCTCGACGCGGGCAGCACTGTGCTACAGATGGTCCCTTTATTGAGCCATTTCAATAACATCACCGTAATGACCAATAGCCTGCATATCGTCAATGCGCTTTCGGAACTCGATAATGAGCAAACCATCCTGATGCCGGGGGGAACCTTTCGTAAAAAATCCGCCTCTTTCCATGGGCAACTGGCGGAAAATGCCTTCGAACATTTCAGCTTCGACAAACTCTTTATGGGTACTGATGGCATCGATTTGAATGCGGGGGTCACCACTTTTAATGAAGTTTTTACCGTCAGTAAAGCCATGTGCAACGCGGCGCGGGAAGTGATCCTGATGGCGGATTCGTCCAAGTTTGGCCGCAAAAGCCCAAACATTGTATGCAGCCTGGAAAGTGTCGATAAATTAATCACCGATGCCGGGATTCCGGCTGATTTTCGTGCCGCACTGGAAGAGAAAGGGATAGAAGTGATCGTAGCCGGAGAAAAACATGAGTGAGCTTTTACTGAATACCGCGCGTCAGACGCTACTGCTGGAGCTGCAGGAAGCAAGCCGCCTGCCGGAGCGCCTGGGCGAGGCGTTTTTACGCGCCGCGAATGCCATTATTCATTGCCGGGGCAAAGTGATTGTCTCGGGTATTGGCAAGTCCGGCCATATTGGCAAAAAGATTGCCGCCACCCTCGCCAGCACCGGCACGCCTGCCTTTTTTGTCCATGCGGCAGAAGCCCTGCATGGCGATTTAGGGATGATCGAAAGCCGTGATGTGCTGCTCTTTATCTCCTATTCCGGCTCGGCCAAAGAGCTGGATCTGATCCTGCCGCAGTTACAGGAACGCTCAGTGACCGTGCTGGCAATGACCGGTAAATCCCTGTCGCCGCTGGCGCTGGCGGCGGACGCGGTGCTGGACATTTCCGTCGAACGCGAAGCCTGTCCAATGTTACTGGCCCCCACCTCCAGCACCGTCAATACGCTGATGCTCGGTGACGCGCTGGCGATGGCCGTGATGCAGGCGCGTGGGTTTAACGAGGAAGATTTTGCCCGCTCGCATCCGGCAGGGGCGCTCGGCGCACGCCTGCTGAATAAAGTGCATCATCTGATGCGTAAAGAAGATATCCCCCATGTGCGCATAGACGCCACGGTGATGGACGCGATGCTGGAACTTAGCCATACGGGGATGGGGATGGTGGCCGTCTGCGATGATGCGCAGGAGATTCTGGGCATTTTCTCCGATGGCGACCTGCGACGCTGGCTGGTTGCCGGCGGTGCGCTGGATGCGAACATCAGTGAAGCGATGACGAAAGGCGGCATCACCCTTAATGCCGACAGTCGCGCTATCGATGCCAAAGAGTTGCTGATGAAACGCAAGATCTCCGCTGCCCCGGTAGTGGATGACAGCGGCAAGCTGGTGGGCGCGATTAACCTGCAGGCCTTCTATCAGGCCGGAATTATTTAATCCTTCAGTCCCAGACGTTTCGCCAGCCGATGCAGGTTGGCGACGTCCATCTCCAGCATCCGCGCGCTGGCAGCCCAGTTATGCTGGCTTTGTTCCAGCGCCTGACGAATGGCGGTACGCTGAAAATTATCGGTCGCTTCCCGCAAATTTTGTCTCTCCACGGAGAATGCCTGGCGGGTCACCATACTCTGTTCCGCCTCATCGTTCAGCGCAAAATGGCGCGTTTCCAGTACGATGTCATCCCCGCTTCGCGTACCGCGCGCCAGCACAATCGCACGGTGGATAGCATGTTCCAGCTCCCGCACATTTCCAGGCCAACGGTAGGTCAGCAGATGCGCCCGCGCGCCGGGGCTGAGCACCACACGCTCCAGGCCAAGGCGCAGACGGCACTGCTCGCAGAAATACCCTGCCAGTAGCACCACATCCTCACCGCGTTCACGCAGCGGCGGAACAACCAGCGGAAACACGCTCAGGCGGTGAAACAGATCGGCGCGAAAACGCCCGGCCAGCACCTCTTCACGCAGATCACGGTTGGTGGCGGCCAGTACGCGTACATCCACCCGCAGGCTGCGATCGTCACCGACACGCTGAATATCGCCGTATTGCAGCACCCGCAGTAGCTTTGCCTGCAGCGCCAGCGACAGCTCGCCGATCTCATCCAGAAACAGCGTGCCGTTATCGGCCATTTCAAATTTACCGCTACGGTTGCTGATGGCCCCGGTAAACGCCCCTTTGACATGACCAAACAGCTCGCTTTCCGCCACGCTTTCCGGTAGCGCGGCACAATTAAGATAGACCAGCGCGTCTGCCGCACGGGGCGAGTTTTCATGGATGGCTTTTGCCACCAACTCTTTGCCGGTGCCGGTCTCACCGCTTATCAGCACGTTCAAATCGGAACCGGCGACAATCTCTATCTCTTTTTTAAGCTGCGCCATGCCCTGTGAAAGACCGATCATTTCGGTGTGCGCGACCTGTTCAAAGGTGGTCGGCAGGCCGGGCGCCATATTCTGGCTTTCGAGTTTTTCAATGAGCAGCGCATTGTTGAGCGCCCCTGCCGCCAGCGCCGCAATCAGACGCAGTTCTTCATCGCTAAAGCTATCGAACTGATCCGGCGCCATGCCATCAAGGGTGAGCGCGCCAATCAGGCTCTGTCCGGCAAACAGGGGCAGCCCCACACAGGCGTGCACTTTCAGGCTCTCCTGGCCGGGGATCAGCCCGTCATACGGGTCCGGCAACGTGCTGTCTGCCGGGAAACGCACAACATCCCCGGCACGGGCAATCGCCTCCAGCCGCGGGTGCCCTTCCAGCGTAAAGCGCCGTCCCAGTACATCCTGCGCAAGGCCATCAATTGCCAGCGGGATAAATTGTCGCGCGTCATAACGCAGCAGTGCCGAAGCGTCACATTCCAGCACCTGGCGCAGCGTGGTAATCAGACGCTGAAAACGGTCGGCATGGCCAATGCCGCTCTGTAATTCAATGGCGATACCCGCCAGCACATTTACCGAAAAACTCATCATCGCCTCGCAGTCATTTTGACAATGCAGGTTGTCATAATGACAGTCTTTTTCATAGTCATTTCGACTACCAACCAGGGATTGAATAAAAATAAATACATAAAAATCAATTAAATAAAAATTGGCACGCATCTTGAAATAGCTATCACATCTTTTTAATACAGAACAGGTAAACAAAAATGGCTATTCACGTAAAAAATAACATTCATTGGGTTGGGCAACGTGACTGGGAAGTGCGTGACTTCCACGGGACCGAATACAAAACGCTGCGCGGCAGCAGCTACAACAGCTATCTCATCCGTGAAGGCAAAAACGTACTGATTGATACTGTCGATCATAAATTCAGCCGCGAATTTGTGCAGAACCTGCGCGCGGAGATCGACCTCAACGCCATTGACTACATCATTATCAACCACGCAGAAGAAGACCATGCGGGCGCGCTCACCGAGCTGATGTCTTACATTCCGAACACCCCAATTTATTGCACCACCAATGCCATCGACTCCATCAACGGTCACCACCACCATCCGGAGTGGAATTTCCACACCGTAAAAACCGGTGACAGCCTGGATATCGGCAATGGCAAGCAACTGATCTTCGTCGAAACCCCGATGCTGCACTGGCCGGACAGCATGATGACCTATATGACCGGCGATGCGGTGCTGTTCAGTAACGATGCCTTCGGCCAGCACTACTGCGATGAACGCCTGTTCAACGACGAAGTGGACCAGACCGAACTGTTCGAGCAGTGTCAGCGTTATTACGCCAATATCCTCACGCCATTCAGCCGCCTGGTAACGCCGAAAATCACCGAGATCCTCGGCTTCAACCTGCCGGTGGACATGATTGCCACCTCGCACGGCGTGGTATGGCGTGAGAACCCAACGCAGATTGTGGAGCTGTACCTGAAATGGGCAGCGGATTATCAGGAAGACCGTATCACCCTCTTCTACGACACCATGTCGAATAACACCCGCATGATGGCGGACGCGATTGCCCAGGGCATTAACGAAGTTGACCCGAATGTGGCGGTGAAAATTTTCAACGTCTCCCGCAGCGATAAAAATGACATCCTGACCAACGTCTTCCGCTCCAAAGGCGTGCTGGTTGGCACCTCCACCATGAACAACGTGATGATGCCGAAAATCGCCGGTCTGGTCGAAGAGATAACCGGTCTGCGTTTTCGTAACAAACGTGCCAGCGCCTTCGGCTCGCACGGCTGGAGCGGCGGCGCGGTGGATCGTCTGTCCACCCGTTTACAGGATGCGGGATTTGAGATGTCGTTGAGCCTGAAAGCCAAATGGCGTCCGGATATCGACGCGTTGGAACTCTGCCGTCAACACGGTCGGGAAATTGCCCGCCAGTGGGCGCTCGCTCCGCTGCCAACAACGCTTAAAACCACCCCGGTTGAGGAGTCCACCTGTGCCTGTGCCGCAAAAGCCGCAGCTGATTTAGGTCCGTCTATGCAATGCAGCGTCTGCCAGTGGGTTTACGATCCGGCAAAAGGCGAGCCACTGCAGGATGTGGCGCCTGGAACCGCCTGGTGCGATGTGCCGGATACTTTTCTTTGCCCGGAATGTTCACTGGGCAAAGAAGTCTTCGATGTGCTGGCAACGGAGGCGGTATGAGCGCAGGTATCGTGATTATTGGCTCGGGATTTGCCGCCAGACAACTGGTCAAAAACATCCGTAAGACAGATACCACCACGCCGCTGACGCTTATCGCCAGTGACAATATGGATGAGTACAACAAGCCGGATCTGAGCCATGTCATCAGCCTTGGACAGCGTGCCAGAGATCTTACCCGCCAGTCGGCGGGGGATTTCGCCGAGCAGTTCAACCTGCGCCTGTTCCCGCATACACGGGTGACGGCACTGGATGCTGAGGCGAAAGTCATCAAAAGTGCCGATAACCAGTGGCGGTACGACAAGCTGGTGCTGGCAACCGGCGCCCGTGCGTTTATCCCCCCCGTCGCAGGCAGCGAGCTGATGCTTACCCTTAACAGTCAGCAGGAGTATCAGGCCTGCGAAACGCAACTGCGTGACGCGCAGCGGGTGCTGATTATCGGCGGCGGATTGATTGGCAGCGAGCTGGCAATGGATTTTTGTCGCGCGGGGAAAGCGGTGACGCTGGTAGACAGCGAAGCCAGTATTCTCTCTTCGCTGATGCCGCCAGAAGTGAGTAGCCGCCTGCAACATCGACTGACCGGGATGGGCGTGCATCTGCTGTTGAAATCACAGCTTATGGCACTTGAGAAAACAGAGAACGGCATCTGCGCCACGCTCGACAGGCAGCGCAGTATTGCAGTGGATGCGGTGATTGCCGCCACCGGGCTGCGCGCAGAAACCGAACTGGCCCGCAGCGCCGGGCTGGCAGTTAATGGTGGCGTTTGCGTGAACAGTTACCTGCAAACCAGCAATCCGGATATTTATGCGCTCGGCGACTGTGCGGCGATCGACGGTAAGCTGCTGCCGTTCCTGCAGCCGATTCAGCTTAGCGCCATGTATCTGGCGAAAAATCTATCCGGGGTAACGGTACCGCTTAAGCTGCCTGCCATGCTGGTCAAAGTCAAAACGCCGGAGATGCCGTTGCATCTGGCAGGCGAGACCGCACGCCGGGATTTGAACTGGCATATCACCACCGAAGCACAGGGTATGGTCGCCCGCGGCCTGAACGATGAAGGCCAGCTGCGTGCCTTTGTGGTAAGCGAAGATCGGATGAAGGAGGCGTTCGCGCTGTTGAAAGCGTTGCCCGTTTGAGAGCCTGTGGCCCTTCCCGGATGCGGCGAAAACGCCTTATCCGGCTTGTGAACACAGAACGGTTTTCTCCCTCTCCCTGGGGAGAGGGCCCGGGTGAGGGGAAAATGCGGCTCTGGTGGTCATTCCGTTCACCTTATGTTCTTTGCTTTTCTATCGCGACAAAACCCGTGAACGTGCCAGGGTGGCTCACCGCCACCCCCCTGGCGACCCGGGCTCCCGGCCAGGAAAATCGCCGCTGGCGCGGTCCATGAGGCTTATGCCGTCTGACTTTCGGGTCGGGGACCAGCCTGCGTCCTTGCAGGCTATCCCCTCCGCCCGCTTCCCTGCGGGCGGCCCCGGTCAGCCGTCAACGCCTCATCGATTTTCAGCCGGACCCTGTCATCGCTGTCACGGTTTTATTCTGATGACGCGGTGTCATCGCTGTAAAACGTAATATTTCTGGGGATTCCTCTGCCTGAGGGAGAGGGTTGGGGTGAGGGGGAACAGACCGCAAGGTGTTTCCTGGCACCGATTGGTTTTGTAGCCCCGGTTAGCGCAGCGCCACCGGGGACGTCATCTCAGTCGCCCGCCAGACTCCGCGCGGCGGCGATAACGCCCTGCCCCAACGCAATTGCGCCATCGCCTGCGGGAAAACGCTGCGGGAAGAGCAACGTATAATCTGCCAGATAACGCGACAAACGGGCTTTCAGCAGTCGGTTATGCAGCACGCCGCCGCCAAAGGCGAGCGTGGTAATCTGCCGCGCATCAGCCTCCTGGCTGGCAAGCTGCGCAAGCCCGCGAGCCAGCGCATCGTGAAAGGCCCAGGCACGCTGTGCAGCTGGCGCCTGCCACGCCAGCCATTGCTGCCAGAAGGTGGCTAAATCAAGCGTGTTGCCATTCAACGGCAGCGTAACCGGATGCGTGACATCCTCGCCCCCCATGGCCAGCACTTCCAGCCGACAGGCCGCCTCCCCTTCATAACTTAACTGCAACGGCGCACAGTCCAGCGCACAGGCGACGGCATCAAACAGTCGCCCGGCAGACGACGCCAGCGGCGCATTGATATTACGCGCGATAGCCCGCGCCAGCACCGGCCAGTTCTGCCGTTGCAGCACGGCCGTTTCCGGGAACGACGGCCAGTCGGGGACAAATGCCAGCATCTGTGCCAGCAGGTTGCGCCACGGCTGAGTTGCCGCCAGATCGCCACCGGGGAGCGCCACAGCGGGCAAACCGCCCAGATGCTCAACCTCGCGATAATTGACGCGCAGGCATTCGCCCCCCCACAGCGCCCCCTTTTCCCCCATGCCGATGCCGTCCAGCGCCAGGGCAATCACATCCCCTCCATCGCGCGGCCAGCCATGCTCTGCGAGCGTAGCCGCGATATGTGCGTGGTGGTGCAACACCGTTTGCCGTGCAAGCCCCGTCTCCTGCGCCCACTGGCTGGCGCGATAGCCCGTATGCGCGTCGGCGACCACCTGCTCGGGGGTAAAGTCATAGATCGCCTGCATCAGACGTAATGCGTTACGCCACTGCGTCTCGACGCCTTCATCCGTTAAATCCCCGAAATGCTGGCTTAACACGGCGCTGTCATCCCGCACCAGGCAGAAGGTGTTTTTCATATCCGCTCCCAGGCATAGTGTGGGCGGGACAGCGCGAAATCCGGGCGGCAGTTGCACGGCATCCGGCACATAGCCACGCGAGCGGCGTAACATTTCGCCGCTCTCGCGCACCACCGAATCGTCCATACGCTGCACGATATCGCGGTTGTGCAGCAGAAACCCGTCCGCTATCTCCGCCAGGTCATCCAGGGCCTGGACATTTGTCAGCGCTGGTGGCTTGTCGCTCAGGTTGCCGGATGTCATCACCAGTGGACGCTGCAACGCCTGGGCTAACAGATGTTGTAACGGATTCGCGGGCAGCATCACCCCCACCTCATCGAGCCCCGGAGCGATGGCCGGACACAGTTCTGGCAGCAACGTTTTCGCCACCAGCACGATCGGCGCGGCGGGCGTGGTTAACAAACGGATGGCCGCCTCGTTCAGGCCGTCTGCGGATGGGAGCATCACCGCCAACGGCTTCGCCGGGCGATGCTTACGGGCGCGCAGATGCTGTACCGCCGTCTGCCGGTGCGCGTCACACGCCAGATGAAAACCGCCAATACCTTTTACCGCGACGATCCCGCCGGATTTGAGCAGCGCAATAGCTGCCTGCAGGGCTTCTTCTCCGGTCAACTGCTGTTTCCCGCTCCGCCACTCAAGCTGCGGGCCACACTCCGGGCAGGCAACGGGCTGGGCGTGAAAACGGCGATCGGCTGGATGGCGATACTCCGCCTCGCAGGCAGGACACAGCGGAAACGCAGCCATCACGGTGTAAGGGCGGTCATAAGGCATGGCGTGAATAATGGTGAAACGCGGGCCGCAGTGGGTACAATTAATAAATGGATAGCGATAGCGGCGCTCTGCCGGGTCATTCATCTCCGCCAGACAGGCGGAACAGGTGGCGGCATCGGGCACAATTTGCGTCTTCATCGTGCCCCCCGCGCTCTCGCGGATGGTAAAACTGAGCGGTGCCTGTGGCCACTGATACGGCGTAACCTGCGTATCGTCGATACGTGCCAGCGGCGGACACTGCTGATATAACAACGGGAGAAAACGGCGTTCATCGCCCCACAAGCGTACTTCAACGCCCTGGGCATCATTACAGACATCACCGGTAAGATTGAGCTGTTGCGCCAGTTGCCAGACAAAGGGGCGGAAGCCCACCCCTTGTACTTTTCCATAGACGCGAATACAAACGCCGTTGTGGATCATCGTTTATTTATTGCAACGCTGCATGCCGCAAGCGTGTCTTCATCTGCTGGTAGGTTGACTGAGTGTACTCCTCGGCCCAGGCCTGATCGTTGATCGCACTCACCCGCACCGCGCAATATTTCGTTTCCGGTGTTTTAGAGATGGGATCGAGATTATCCTGCGTCAGTTCATTACACGCGCCAATCCACCATTGATAAGTCATGTACACGCAGCCGGTATTAACACGTTCATTCACGTCGGCACGGCTGATGACTTTCCCCCTGCGTGATTCCACCCACACCAGTTGCCGGTTTTTAATCCCTAACTGCGCGGCATCATGCGGATTTATCTGCACAAAACCCGGTTCATCCGCGAGCGTTTGCAACGCCGCACAGTTACCGGTCATTGAGCGACAGGAGTAATGACCAACTTCGCGCACGGTACTGAGTACCAGCGGGAAATCCGCATCCGGCACTTCGGCAGGGGCACGCCATGGCGCTGCAAACAGCAGGCCTTTCCCGTCCGGCGTATCGAACTTGTTATCTTTATACAGATAACGCGTTCCCGGATGATCCAGCGTCGGGCATGGCCACTGAACGTGTCCCATATCGCCCATTTTTTCGTACGTTACGCCGTAGAACAGCGGGCAAAGTTCGCGCATTTCGTCCCAGATTTGCTGGTTGTTGTCGTAATGCATCGGGTAGCCCATTTCGGTGGCGATAAGGCTGATGATTTCCCAGTCACGCTTGACGTCGTATTGCGGTTCGATCGCTTTTTCGAAACGCTGGAATCCGCGATCCGCGCAGGTAAAGACGCCGCCGTGCTCGCCCCAGGAGGTGGCTGGCAGCAGGACATCCGCCTCTTCAGCGGTTTTGGTCATAAAGATGTCCTGCACGACCACAAAATCCAGCGCCTCAAAACCTTTGCGCACCAGACTGAGATCGGCTTCGGTCTGCAATGGATCTTCACCCATGATGTAATAGGCTTTGACCTTGCCTTCCAGTGCCAGATGCGGCACCTCGGTGATACGCACGCCGACTTTGTCATCCATCACCGCCGGATCGATACCCCAGGCTTTGGCGAATTTGGCGCGAACATTCGGATCAACCACATCCTGGTAGCCCGGGAACTGGTTCGGGATCACCCCCATGTCGCAGGCGCCCTGCACGTTGTTCTGTCCACGAACCGGCCCAACGCCGACGTTTTCACGCCCGAGGTTACCGGTCAGCAGCGCCAGGCTCGAGAGCCCTTTCACCACATCCACCGCCTGACCAAATTGTGTAACGCCCATCCCCCACATGATGGTAGCGGTCGGCGCGGCGGCGTAGGTACGCATTGCTTCGCGCACCTGATGTGCAGGAACGCCCGTCAGATGTTCAACCGCTTCCGGCGCATAGTCTTTGACGATTTCACGATAGGCATCCAGCCCGGTGGTGAAGTTCGCAACGTAGCGCTGGTCGTAGAGTTTTTCTTCCAACAGGACATAACCAAAGGCATTTACCAGCGCCATGTTGCAGCCATTTTTGAGCTGCAAATGCTGGTCGGCAATGCGCGCGGTTTCGATACGGCGCGGGTCGCAGACGATAATTTTCGCACCGTTCTGCTTCGCTTTAATGACCCTTCTCGCCACGATCGGATGCGAATCGGCGCAGTTATAGCCGAAGACAAGCAGACATTTAGAGTTTTCGATATCGCCGATGGAGTTACTCATTGCGCCGTTGCCGAGGGTTTGCTGTAACCCGGCAACAGAAGGACCGTGGCAGACGCGCGCGCAGCAGTCGACGTTATTGGTATGTAAGACCCCACGGGCAAATTTCTGCATCACGTAGTTGGTCTCATTGCCGGTACCGCGAGATGAACCGGTGGTCATAATTGAGCGGGGGCCGAACTTGGCTTTGATTTCACTGAGCCGTTTCGCCGTATAGCGAATAGCCTCTTGCCAGCTTACCGGAGTGAGTTTACCGCCACGCTCATAGCGGATCATGGGTTGCGTCAGGCGAGGCGTCAGCAGTTTGGTATCGTTAAGAAAATCCCAGCCGTAATAACCTTTCAGGCAAAGTTCGTTCTGGTTGGTTTCCCCGTCCGCCGCTTCGGCGCGGATAATTTTGCCATTATCCACGACCAATTTCAGTTTGCAGCCAGCGCCGCAATAGGGACATACGCTCGTAATTTTTTTCATCAGTAACAGACCTGTTAAAAGTGAAAGTTATACCCTGAATAATTCGCGTTGCAGGAAGGCGGCACGTGGGCAAAGTCGCCAACGCACATGCAACGTGAAGAATGACGGGTATCTTTTAAAAACCCAGCGACACGGCACTTTCCAGCGCAGTGCGACGACGTTTCTCTTCGCTCATGTGTTCCAGCACTTCCCGGTCAACGCAGACCAGCGCCTTGGTCGGACATACCGAAATACAGGCCGGGCCACTTTCGCGTTGGTAGCATAAATCGCATTTGTTGGCTTCGGCCTTCTGCCCTGACATGTTCAGGCCGATGCCGTTATGGCGAACCACCGGGCGGACCACAACCTCCATGGCACCATAAGGACAGGCCACCACGCAGGTTTTGCAACCAATGCAACGTTCCTGCATGACATGGACAAACCCTTTGTCGCGGCTGATGGCGCCATTCGGACAGACATTGGCGCAGGGTGCGTCTTCACACTGGCGGCAGAGTGTTGCCGTCGATACGTTGACGCCTTTGATAACGTGGATACGGGGTAAAAAGGTTTCAGGGGTAAGGGCCGCACAGTCCTGTTGTTCCTGATGTGAGACTACACAGGCGACTTCACAGGTGCGACAGCCAATACATTTACTGGCATCCGCCATAATAAAACGGTTCATCGTCTTCTCCAGCAATGAGTTTCATCACGCCGGATATACACGTTTCATGCCAGTTATTATCTCATTGTTATGTATGGGTTTTTATTAAGCAAAACACTGTCATCGACAGAAGTGACGATGACAGTTGACGAGGTTAGCGTGCGGGGCCGGAAATAAGTGAATCACGTAACATTAATTCGCCAAGGAAGGGCTGGTGGTAATTAAACTCACCGCCATCAAGCATAAAGATTAACCGTTCGATGGTTTCTTTAATCATCTCCGTGACCGGAATTTTTACGCTGGAAAGAGCAGGGATCACATACGGGGCAATAGCAATGTCATCAAAACCAATAACCGAAACCTGAGTGGGTACGGTGATTCCCCGCTCATCCAGTCTCTTCATGGCGCCAATGGCCATATCATCATTGCTCGCCACCAGTGCGCTAAAATTGACGCCGTTCGACAGTAGTGTCTCAACAGCTGCCGCCCCGCTTTCTGGCGACCACTTTCCTTGTACAATCAGATCATTACGTAACGGAATATCATGCTGCGCCAGGGCGTCTTTATAGCCAGAAAGCCGTTCAATGCCGGTCGGAGAATCCAGCGAACCGGTAATAAACGCAATATCCCGGTGGCCCATCGCAATTAATGTCGCCACCGCGTTAAAGCTTGATGTTTTTTGGTCGCACCAGACACAGTGGCTGCTGTTTTTACGCAAACGACGATTAAGCACCATAATTGGCTGGCTGTGGCTTTTGACGAGGGTATCCATTTCATCAACGCTTAAGAAACGCGGATAGATAATGATCGCATCGCATTTTAAATCGAGCAGATATTGAATCGCTTCCCGCTCTTCTTCCGCACTGTGTTTACCGTCTGCCAAAATTAAACGCCGCCCCTGATCTTCGGTCATCCGTGCGGCATGAAACAACAGCTCGCTAAAATAGACGCCGTGATACAACGTGTTGGTAACCACCAGCCCCAGCGTTTGCGTTTTGTTCGTCGCCAGACTGCGCGCCAGCAAGTTTGGGCGATATCCGCTCTCTTCGATCGCCTGAAACACCCGGTCTTTGGTCTCCTGGCTGACGTAGCCGTTGCCCGATAGCACGCGGGAGACTGTCGCCTTTGACACCCCTGCCCGCTTAGCCACCTCAAGCATTGTGGTCATGTTACTTATCCGTTTGATTTCGATGCCATGCAGTGTACTTCACCCATTTAAGAATGTCGCAACGGGATAAAACGGGTCAAAAAATATTAAGCGATCGTCATCACAAAAATAAATAAAGATGAATTTTTAATCTTGTTTGAATGCATGAAACTCATCATCATTTTGTGGAACCGGTTTCCTATGTGATGTTTCATTAGCCGCCTGAAAGCGGGTAATGAAGCCGTACTCTATTGATAAAACAGGATATAACCCGATGTCGAAGAATTATGCGGCGCTTGCCGGCTCGGTGGTGAACGCGTTAGGCGGTGTTGATAACATCGCCGCCGTCACCCATTGCATGACGCGTCTGCGCTTCGTGGTGAAAGACGACGCCAAAATTGACAGTGCGACGCTGAAAGGCATTAGCGGCGTTATGGGCGTGGTACGTAACGATAGCCAGTGCCAGGTGATCATCGGCAATACGGTGTCGCATGCCTACCGTGAAGTGGTGGCGTTGCTGCCCGGCGATATGCAGCCTGCTCAACCAGTCGGGAAACAGACGCTGACGCTTAAGCGCATTGGCGCAGGTATTCTTGATGCGCTGATCGGCACCATGTCACCGCTGATCCCGGCGATCATCGGCGGTTCGATGATCAAACTGCTGGCGATGGTGCTGGAGATGTCCGGCCTGCTGCCAAAAGGTTCCTCCACGCTGACCATTCTGACGGTGATTGGCGACGGCGCGTTCTTCTTCCTGCCGCTGATGGTTGCCGCCTCTGCCGCCGTGAAGTTTAAAACCAATATGTCGCTGGCAATTGCCATTGCGGGGGTGCTGGTGCACCCAAGCTTTATCGACCTGATGGCAAAAGCCGCGCAGGGAGAACATGTGGAATTCGCACTGGTGCCAGTGACGGCGGTGAAATACACCTACACCGTGATCCCGGCGCTGGTGATGACCTGGTGTCTGTCGTATATCGAACGTTGGGTGGACAAAATTACCCCGGCGGTGACGAAAAACTTCCTTAAACCGATGCTGATTGTGCTGATTGCCGCGCCGCTGGCCATCGTGCTGATTGGTCCGCTGGGTATCTGGATCGGTAGCGCCATCTCCGCGCTGGTCTACACCATTCATGGCTACCTGGGCTGGCTGTCCGTTGCCATCATGGGCGCCCTGTGGCCGCTACTGGTGATGACCGGGATGCATCGCGTATTTACCCCCACTATCATTCAAACCATTGCCGAGACCGGCAAAGAAGGCATGGTAATGCCGTCAGAAATTGGTGCCAACCTGTCGCTGGGCGGCTCGTCACTGGCGGTGGCATGGAAAACCAAAAACCCGGAACTGCGTCAGACGGCTCTTGCGGCGGCGGCTTCGGCTATCCTGGCCGGAATCTCCGAACCGGCGCTGTACGGCGTGGCCGTTCGCCTGAAACGTCCGCTGATTGCGAGCCTGATAAGCGGCTTTATCTGTGGGGCCGTCGCGGGGATTGCCGGGCTTGCCAGCCACTCAATGGCAGCACCTGGTCTGTTCACCAGCGTACAGTTCTTCGATCCGGCGAATCCAATGACCATTGTCTGGGTGTTCGGCGTCATGGCGCTGGCGGTGGTGCTCTCCTTTATTCTCACGCTGCTTCTCGGTTTTGAAGATATCCCGGTAGAAGCAGAGGCACAGAAACCGCAGGCGGCAAACACCGCCGTTGTTCATGAAGCCCGGGCTCAATAAGCGAGGTAACGCATGTCTGTATTTCCGAAAGGATTTTTATGGGGCGGCGCCATTGCCGCCAACCAGGCCGAAGGGGCGTATCTGGAAGGCGGTAAAGGGTTAACCACCGTCGATACTATCCCCCACGGCGCGAACCGTCTGCCGGTGAAACTCGGTCTGGAAAAACGCTTCACGTTGCGTGAAGACGAATACTACCCCAGCCATCAGGCGATCGATTTCTACCATCGTTACAAGGACGATATCGCGCTGATGGCGGAGATGGGCTTCACCGTCTTTCGCACCTCTATCGCATGGAGCCGCCTCTACCCGCACGGCGATGAGCTGACGCCGAACGCCGAGGGCATCGCGTTTTACCGCGACATGTTTGCCGAGTGCAAAAAATATGGCATTGAGCCGCTGGTCACCCTGTGCCACTTTGATGTGCCGATGCATCTGGTTACCGAATATGGCTCCTGGCGTAACCGCAAAATGGTGGAATTTTTTACCCGCTACGCCCGCACCTGTTTTGAAGCGTTTGACGGTCTGGTGAAATACTGGCTGACCTTTAATGAAATCAACATCATGCTGCATAGCCCGTATTCTGGTGCCGGTCTGGTGTTTGAAGAGGGTGAAAATCAGGACCAGGTGAAATACCAGGCGGCGCACCACGAACTGATTGCCAGCGCGCTGGCGACCAAAATCGCCCATGAGGTGAACCCGGAAAATCAGGTGGGCTGCATGCTGGCAGGCGGCAATTTCTATCCCTACTCCTGTAAGCCGGAAGATGTGTGGACGGCGCTGGAAAAAGACCGGGAAAACCTCTTCTTTATTGATGTACAGGCGCGCGGTACCTATCCGGCCTATGCGGCCCGAGTGTTCCGCGAAAAAGGCGTCACCATTGAGAAAGAAGCGGGTGACGACGAAATCCTGAAAAATACCGTCGATTTTGTGTCGTTCAGCTATTACGCCTCGCGCTGTGCCTCAGCCGAAATGAATGCGCAAAACACCTCGGCGGCCAACATCGTCAAATCCCTGCGTAACCCGCATATTCAGGTAAGTGAATGGGGATGGGGGATAGACCCGCTGGGCCTGCGTATCACCATGAATATGATGTATGACCGTTATCAGAAGCCGCTGTTTCTGGTGGAAAACGGGCTGGGTGCAAAAGATGAATTTAATGCCGAAGGTGAAATCGAAGACGATTACCGTATCAGCTACCTGCGCGAGCATATCCGCGCCATGGGAGATGCCATTGCAGACGGTATTCCGGTGATGGGTTATACCACCTGGGGATGTATCGACCTGGTGGCGGCCTCCACCGGTGAGATGAGCAAGCGCTACGGGTTTATCTATGTCGACCGTGATGACGCGGGTAACGGTACGCTGGCGCGCAAACGCAAAAAATCGTTCTGGTGGTATAAGAAGGTGATTGCCAGCAACGGGGCCGATTTGGATTAAGTGCCTGGGGCCATGTTGTAGCCCGGATAAGGTGCGTTAAGCACCGCATCCGGGATATTCCCCGGTGGCGCTGCGCTTACCAGGGCTACAAGCTAACTACTCAGCTTCCAGCTGCGCAAACCCGCCATTACCCTGCCAGGTGGCAAGGCGCGCATAGACAGTTTCCACCGCCTCTTTCACCGGAGGCGTCATCGGGTAATAAAAACCGACGATATCCGGCTGAATGCCCAGGAAAATCACCTCGCCCACATCCTCTTTTACCTGATCGATCAGATAATTGAGCGGCATATTATGGGTGGTCATCAGGAACATCTCGGCAATATCGTCCGGATCGACAATACGAATCTCACCGGGGTTCAGCCCCATGTCTGTCGCATCGACAATCAACAGCCTGTCGGGACGAAGCTCGCGGATCGCCACCACGTCGTTTTCGGGCGCGCTCCCCCCATCAATCACCTGCCAGTTTCCGGCTGGGTTCGCCGTGCACATCTCCGCCAGTAACGGGCCTGCGCCATCGTCACCCATCATGCTGTTACCTACACAGAGCAATACGTCCGTCACCTTCTCTCCTCGCCACCCACTGGTGGTGTTTACCCGGTTAATAAATTGTCGCCTGGTCATTTTTGACGTCCGGGAAATTCGCGATCGTCATTTTCGTCATCAATGAAATATCCGGAACCATCAGCGGCGGCCATTTTGCCGGAAAACAAGGTATTAACGCCTTGATCCTCGCCGTAATAAAGCGAAGAACCCTGGCATTGTTATTGCAACACGCGCCTGATTAATGAGGAGGCAGTATGCATGAAATTACCCTGTGCCAGCGCGCGCTGGAAATTATTGAACAACAGGCAAAACAGCACGCCGCCCGGCGCGTAACTGAGGTCTGGATCAAAGTTGGCGCATTTTCCTGTGTGGAACCTGCCGCCTTGACGTTTTGTTTTGATCTGGTCTGCCGTGGCACCCTGGCAGAGGGCTGTACACTGCACATCGAAGAACAACAGGCGGAATGCTGGTGCGAAAGCTGCCAGCAATACGTGACCTTACTAAGCCAGCACGTGCGTCGCTGCCCACAATGCAGCAGCGACAATTTGCACATCGTCGCCGACGACGGCATGCAGATCCAGCGGCTGGAAATCGAGGAGTGAGCAATGTGTACGACATGTGGTTGTCAGGAAGGTAACCTCTACATCGAGGGCGACGAGCATAATCCCCATTCCGCGTTTCGCAGCGCGCCTTTTGCTCCTGCGGCTCGTCCGACAATGAAAATCACAGGCGTCAAGACCGACAATTTCAGCCCGACGGCGGCAGAAAATGGTGATTTACATTACGGCCACGGCGCAGCCGGAACCCACGCGCCAGGCATGAGCCAGCGGCGGATGCTGGAAGTGGAAATCGATGTGTTAGATAAAAACAATCGCATCGCCGCGCATAACCGCGCCCGCTTCACCGCCAGACACCAGCTAGTGTTGAACCTGGTCTCCAGCCCCGGTTCCGGTAAAACCACCCTGCTGACCGAAACCCTGACCCGTCTGAACGCCCGTGTGCCTTGTGCGGTTATCGAAGGGGATCAGCAAACCGTTAACGATGCCGCGCGTATCCGCGAGACTGGCACGCCGGCGATTCAGGTGAATACCGGCAAGGGGTGTCATCTGGATGCACAAATGATTGCCGACGCCGCACCACGCCTGCCGCTGTCGGACAATGGCATTCTGTTTATCGAAAACGTCGGCAACCTGGTTTGCCCGGCCAGTTTTGATCTCGGCGAACGTCACAAAGTCGCCGTGCTGTCGGTGACCGAAGGCGAAGACAAGCCGCTGAAATACCCGCATATGTTTGCTGCGGCCTCCATCATGCTTCTCAATAAAATCGACCTGCTGCCTTACCTCAAATTTGATGTCGAAAAATGCCTCGCGTATGCCCGCGAAGTGAATCCGTCGATTGAGGTCTTCCTGGTTTCCGCCACCAGCGGCGAAGGGATGGACAGATGGCTGGACTGGCTGGAGACCCAACGATGTGCATAGGCGTTCCGGGACAAATTAGCGCCATTGATGGTAATCAGGCAAAAGTCGATGTCTGCGGCATACAGCGCGATGTCGACTTAACGCTGGTGGGCAGCACAGATGAAACGGGGCATTCTCGTCTTGGGCAGTGGGTGCTGGTGCACGTGGGCTTCGCCATGAGCGTGATAAACGAAGACGAGGCCCGCGAAACGCTGGCGGCACTGCAAAATATGTACGATGTCGAGCCGGATGTGGGAGCGCTGCTGTTTGGTGAGGAGAGATAATGCGTTTTGTGGATGAATACCGCGCGCCGGAACAGGTCATGCAGCTTATCGCGCACCTGCGTGAGCGGGCCGCACTGCTCAGTTATACCGCGAAGCGCCCGCTACGCGTGATGGAGGTCTGTGGCGGGCACACCCATGCCATCTTTAAGTTCGGACTCGACCAGTTATTGCCGGAAAACATCGAATTTATCCACGGTCCGGGCTGCCCGGTATGTGTCCTGCCAATGGGACGCATTGATACGTGCGTGGAGATCGCCAGCCATCCGGAGGTGATCTTCTGCACCTTTGGCGACGCGATGCGGGTACCGGGAAAAAACGGCTCCCTGTTACAGGCGAAAGCGCGCGGGGCGGACGTGCGTATCGTCTATTCCCCGCTGGATGCGCTGGCCCTGGCAAAACAGAACCCACAGCGTAAAGTGGTCTTTTTTGGCCTCGGCTTCGAAACCACCATGCCTGCCACCGCCATCACGCTGCAACAGGCAAAGCGGCAGGATGTCAGTAACTTTTTCTTTTTCTGCCAGCACATCACCATTATTCCTACCCTGCGCAGCCTGCTGGAGGAGCCGGATAATGGTATCGATGCGTTTCTTGCCCCGGGCCACGTCAGTATGGTCATCGGCACCGATGCCTATGGTTTTATCGCCGGGGAATTCCAGCGTCCTCTGGTGGTGGCCGGTTTCGAACCACTCGACCTGTTGCAAGGCGTATTAATGCTGGTGGAGCAGAAAATCAGCGCCCGTCATCAGGTAGAAAACCAGTACCGCCGCGTGGTGCCGGACGAAGGCAACCGCCTGGCGCAGCAGGCCATCAGCGAGGTATTTGCAGTCCAGGGCGACAGCGAATGGCGCGGGCTGGGGCTGATTGGCGATTCCGGGGTGCGCTTAACCGCGCCGTACCAGCGCTTTGACGCCGAAGCCCACTTTAACCCAGCGCCTCAGCAAACCTGTGATGACCCGCGCGCACGTTGCGGCGAAGTGCTGACCGGTAAATGCAAACCGCACCAGTGCCCGCTTTTCGGTAATACCTGTAATCCACAAACCGCGTTTGGCGCACTGATGGTCTCCTCCGAGGGCGCCTGCGCCGCCTGGTATCAATATCGTGCTCAGGAGTGCGAAGTATGAATGAAGTCCAACTGGCGCATGGCAGCGGCGGTCAGGCGATGCAACAGCTTATCAGTCAGCTTTTTATCGACGCCTTCGCAAATCCATGGCTCAGTGAACAGGAAGATCAGGCGCGTCTTGACCTTGCGGCCCTCGCCGCCAGCGGCGATCGACTGGCTTTTTCCACCGACAGCTACGTTATCGACCCGCTGTTCTTCCCCGGCGGCGACATCGGCAAGCTCTCGGTTTGCGGCACGGCGAACGATGTGGCGGTAAGCGGTGCCATTCCCCGCTATCTCTCCTGCGGCTTTATTCTTGAAGAAGGCCTGTCGATGGAGACCCTGAAAGCCGTGGTCACCAGCATGGCGGCAACGGCGCGTCGTGCGGATATCGCCATTGTTACCGGCGATACTAAGGTCGTGCAGCGCGGGGCGGCGGATAAACTGTTTATCAATACGGCAGGCATTGGCGCCATTCCAGCCAATATTCGCTGGGGTGCCAGCACCCTTGAGGCCGGTGATGTGCTGCTGGTTAGCGGTACGCTCGGCGATCACGGAGCGACCATTCTCAATTTGCGCGAACAACTGGGGCTGGATGGAGAACTGACCAGTGACTGCGCGGTGTTAACCCCGTTGATTCAGCAGTTGCGCGATATTCCCGGCGTGAAGGCGTTGCGTGATGCCACGCGCGGCGGCGTCAACGCCGTGGTGCATGAATTCGCTGCCGCCAGCGGTTATGGTATCGAACTCAATGAGCGTGACCTGCCGGTGAAAACGGCGGTGCGCGGCGTCTGCGAGTTATTGGGACTGGACGCGCTGAACTTTGCTAATGAAGGCAAGCTGGTGATTGCCGTACAGCGCCAGGCGGCACAGCAGGTTCTTGCCCGGTTACGGGCGCATCCCCTCGGCCAGGATGCCGCGATCATCGGCGAAGTGGTCGAACGAAAAGGTGTGCGGCTGGCAGGCTTGTATGGGGTGAAACGAATTCTCGACTTACCGCACGCCGAGCCCCTGCCCCGGATTTGTTAATGTCGTGTCCGCGCCGGAGAAACGGAAAGCCTTCGGCGCCACGACAATACCCATGATAAGAAAATGGTTATGGATAAACCGGCCCTGACCTGAGATAACTGACTCTTTCTCACTCTTCTGGAGGCAATATGGCTGTTTCAGCACGTAATCAACTCGTCGGTAAAGTCAGTGTAACCGCACACGGCGCGGTGAACGATGAGGTGGAGTTAATACTGGACGGGGGTGCAAAACTTGTCGCTATCGTCACATCCAGCAGTAAAGAAGCGTTGGGCCTGAATCCCGGGAAAGAAGCCATCGCGCTGATAAAAGCGCCGTGGGTCACACTGGCGACCGAAGACTGCGGCCTGAAATTTTCCGCCCGCAATCAGTTCGCTGGCGCGGTTAACGCGGTGACCGAAGGTGCAGTAAACGCGACGGTGCAGGTGAAAACAGACGCCGGTTTTGAACTGGTGGCGGTGGTGACCAATGAAAGTTGTGAAGCACTGGAGCTGTCTCCCGGCAAACGGGTGATTGCTCTCATTAAAGCCTCCTCCATTCTTATTGCCACACGCGCCTGAAAGGTCATAACGCCGTGCCCGCCACGGCGTTATTTTTTAGGGCGGTATTTTTCCGGCAGTTCGGGAACAGGACGTTTGTCATCAATCATATGACGGATGGTCAAAACAGGGTGTCGCCACAGCATCCGCGGCCCTGCCCAGCGCATAATCTGTTTCATCTCTTCACGTTTAGCAGGCGGGTAACAGTGCACAGGGCATTGTTTGCAGGCTGGTTTTTCTTCGCCAAAAACACATTTATCCAGCCGTTTATCGGCGAAATCATTCAACGCCTGATAGTGCGCATCATCCGCCACAGCCTGCGGACAGTGTTGCTGGTAAAGCGCAATCATCTTGCGAATGGTCAGTTTTTCGCGGTTAATGCGTTTTCCCGTCATGACGGCCTCCTTAAAGAGGTATTTATTTTACATCTTTAAGCAAGTCAGGCGAACTCTTTATTCCCCCTTTTCCGAGAGGAATCCCCACAAAAATGCGAGCACGATCGGTCCCCTCACCCTGGCAAGCCGGTCTCCCGGCCAGGAAAATCGCCGCTGGCGCGGTACAGCGGCCCCGGTCAGCCGTCAACGCCTCATCGATTTTCAGCCGGCCCCTGTCATCGCTGTCACGGTTTTATTCTCATTACGCGGTGTCATCGCTGAAAACATAATATGACCGGGAATCCCTCAGCCCTTTTCCACCTGGTGCAGCCATCTTTACACTTGCACCAACTTTCCTCTTTTTCTGCCGCCTCCAGGTCATCCTGGTGCGTTTTTATGCCCGTAACTCCTCATAACGGTGCACACTGCCTCGCGATGGCGTGATAAGCCGCGCTTTTGATGCGCTGGCATGTTTTCTGCATTTTAACTCTATCTTCATCAAGCGGAATGCAGGGGATGACAATGATAAAAATGACGCTTCCGAGCGCGCCTTACTACGATGAAATGCTCACCGCAGAAGGTCGGCAACGCCAGCATTATGACGCCTGGTGGCAGTGGTTACAGCAAACTGACCAGCATGCCATTCACCAGAAGAAAGAGCAGGCGGAACTGCTGTTTCACCGCGTCGGCATTACGTTTAATGTTTACGGTGAAGAAGGAGGAACGGAGCGTTTAATTCCATTCGACAGCGTGCCACGCATCATTCCGGCCCATGAATGGCGGATGCTTGATGCAGGAATACGCCAGCGGGTAAAAGCGCTCAACGCGTTCTTGTATGATATTTACCACCACCAGCATATTCTCAATGCCGGTATAGTCCCCCGTGAGCAGGTGCTCGCCAACGAGCAATATCAACCCTGTATGCAGGGCGTCGATCTGCACAACAATATTTATGCCCATATCACTGGCATCGATATGGTCCGCGACAGTGATGGCGGCTACTACGTGCTGGAAGATAATCTGCGCACCCCATCCGGCGTCTCTTACATGCTGGAAAACCGCAAGATGATGATGCGTCTGTACCCGGATCTGTTCGCCAGTTCGCATATCGCGCCGGTTGAGCGCTATCCCAGTTACCTGCTACAAACCCTGCGTGAAAGCACTTACGTTGATGACCCCTGTGTCGTGGTACTCACACCCGGACGTTTTAACAGCGCCTACTTTGAACACAGTTTTCTTGCCCAGCAGATGGGGGTGGAGTTGGTTGAAAGCGCTGACCTGTTCGTCAAAGAAGGCGGCGTTTATATGCGCACCACCGAAGGTCCGTGTCGGGTCGATGTTATCTATCGCCGTATTGACGATGCCTTCCTCGACCCACTGGCATTTCGTTCCGATTCAATGCTGGGGGTACCGGGTTTGCTGTCGGTCTATCGTGCGGGCGGCGTGGTGCTGGCCAATGCGATTGGCACCGGCGTGGCGGATGACAAATCCATCTATCCGTACGTGCCGGACATGATTCGCTTTTACCTTTCTGAGGAACCCATCCTCGGCAACATTCCCACCTGGCAGTGCCGCAAAGCCGAAGATTTGAGTTACGTACTGGGCCATCTGGATGAGATGGTGGTGAAAGAGGTCCACGGCGCGGGCGGCTACGGCATGCTGGTTGGCCCCCGCTCAACCCGGGCGCAAATCGATGCGTTCCGTCAGCGTCTGCTGGCGAACCCCGGTAATTACATTGCGCAAAACACGCTGGCGCTCTCTACCTGCCCGACCTTTGTCGAGGAAGGGCTGGCCCCACGCCATATTGACCTGCGCCCGTTTGCGCTGTACGGCGAAGAGATAAGGCTGGTGCCAGGCGGGCTGACCCGCGTGGCGCTGACCGAAGGCTCGCTGGTGGTGAACTCCTCGCAAGGGGGTGGCACGAAAGACACCTGGGTGATGGAGGAGGATGAATAATGTTAAGCCGCACCGCCAGCGAACTGTACTGGATGGCCCGTTATCTGGAACGGGCAGAGAGCTTTGCCCGCGTCCTTGACGTGACCTACAAATTATCAATGATGCCGCGCCACAGCCAGCAACAGCATGATTTAGCCCTGCCGCTCAATCTGACATTCGGGCATGAGCTGTTTCAGGAGCGTTATGCCCGGTTCAGTATGAATAATCTGCTGAATTTCTTTGCCCTTGATGGGCAGAACCCGAGCAGTATCTATAGCTGTATTGAAATGGCCTGGAATAACGCCCATGCCGTGCGCGGTAGTCTTTCGTCGGAAGTATGGGAGTGCATCAATACCACCCGTATCGATATCCGCAACCTGCGCCAGACCGGAGTGGATAAGATTGGTATCGACGCCTTTTTTGACTGGGTGAAAGAGCGAGCGCATCTGTTCCGCGGCGCCATGTTCGGTACCCTGCTGCGTAACGACGCCCAATGCTTTATCCGTATCGGCACCCTGATTGAACGTGCGTTCGCCACCGCGCAATTGCTGGCACTCAAAGATCAGCAACTCAGCAACGATCCGGATCCGGTACGCGAATATTACCGCCTCGACACACTGTTGCGTGCGGTGAGCGCCCGTGAAGCCTACCACAGCATTTATCGCCAGCCGATCAGTCGGGAAACCGTCACCGAATTGCTGGTGTTTCGCAATGACGTACCGCGTTCACTGCATGCCTGCGTCGGCGACCTGGTCCAACAGCTGGAGATGATTGGCAGCGAGCGGGCGCGCGTTCCGCTGCGTCTTGCCCATCAGTTGCATGTGGAGCTGCGTTTCGGCTCGCTTGATGATGCTCTGGCTGACGACCTTCAGGAGTGGTTAAACCGTTTTCTTACCAAAATCAACGAGCTGGCTGACAGTATCCGCCAGACCTATCTGGAGGCGTTATGAAACTGACCATTAATCACCTGACGCATTATCACTACGATGAAGAGGTGAAGTTCAGTACGCAGTATCTGCGTCTGACGCCGCAAACCTCCGGCCGCCAGTATATTAAGGAATGGAATCTGCTGCTGCCCGCCTCGGCGGTAGCGACGACCGATGCGTACGGTAATCTGATGCATGTCTTAACCCTGGATCACCCTCATCAAGAGATCATCATTCATGCTCAAGGTGTGGTTGAGATCGCCGATAATGCACAAGAAGAGGAAGAGGCCAGCGAATCGCTCTCTCCGCTGGTGTTCCTGCGTACGACCCCGTTAACCGACCCGGACGCGCCGATTCGCGAATTTGCCCGACGCTATTACCGGGAAGAAGATGCGGTTGGCAGCCTGGGGGAATTAATGGCGGAATTACGCCTGAAAATGCCGTATACGCCTGGCGCCACACAGGTACATGACACTGCCGCCGTCGCTTTTGCCAAAGGGAAAGGGGTATGCCAGGATCATACCCACGTGTTCCTGGCCTGCTGCCGTAGCCTGCGCATTCCGGCGCGTTACGTGAGCGGCTATGTTTATAGCCGGGATACCGATCATGTGGCAATGCATGCCTGGGCAGAGACCTGGCTTGATGGCCGCTGGCAGAGTTTCGATATCACCAATAACACGCGCGACCTGAACCAACATCTTCGCCTGGCGGTCGGAATGGATTATCTGGATGCCTGCCCGGTGCGGGGTAGCCGCCTTGGCGGCGGCTGTGAAGAGATGTTTTCCGCCGCTGAGGTAAGCCTGTTTGAGCGACAACAACAGATACAGCAGCAACAATGAATTAATAAAGGTATTTTAATGACTTACTGTGTGGCCATGCGTCTTTCCGACGGACTGGTTTTTGCTTCTGACTCCCGCACCAATGCGGGAGTCGACCACATCGCAACGTTTAAAAAACTCCATGTATTCAGCAAGGAGGGCGAACGGGTGCTGGTGATCCAGTCGGCGGGGAACCTGGCCACAACACAGAGCATTGTCAGCCTGCTTAACGAACGGATACAGGGCCAGCATACGCCGAACCTGATGCAGATGGGGACGATGTATGACGCCGCCACGCTGGTCGGGGAGACGGTGCGCGAAGTGATTCACCGCGACAGTGCGGCACAGCAAAACAGCAGCACCATTTTTGGCTGCAATATGCTGCTCGGTGGGCAGATTGGCAGCGAGATTCCGCGCCTGTTTCATATCTATCCCGAGGGCAATTTCATTGAAGCGACAAATGATACCCCCTACTTTCAGATTGGCGAGAGTAAATACGGCAAGCCGATTATCGATCGGGTGTTGACGGTTGATACCCCTCTGGAGCACGCTATGTGCTGCGCCTTGATCTCCATCGATTCGACGTTACGCAGTAATCTGTCTGTCGGTATGCCGCTGGATGTCATGATTTATCGCGCGAATACCTATGATGCCAGCGAACAGCGGCGCATCACGGAAAACGATCCCTATTTTACCGGTATCCGCAAAGCCTGGTCGGAAGGTCTGGTTAACACATTCCGCCAGTTGCCGCCTTTTCCGGCACAGGGCTAAGTTGGCCGATACCTGAAATAAACGAAGAGCGCCTCAATGAGACTGGCAGTTATTAGCACCCTATTTTTGCTTACAGCATCAACATCCGCACTGGCATCAACATCGAACGAAGAGACGGTCGCGGCAGCGAAAGTCACCCTGGGCCAGGCGCTGTATAAATCTGCGCTGCTTACCGGCGCTATGCCGGAAGAAGGCAAAGCAGACCCGGCCAAAATGGGCCAAAAAATGGGGGCTGAAATGTCTGAACGCCTCAATAACGTTGTGATTGGCGGCCTCAACCAGGGGGCAAATTGCGACGATATCACCGCAAATATTCAAAAAAGTTTCGAGATCATGCAAAGGGATGCGGTAAACCAGTTTTCCTCCTCTTCTGCTATCAAAAAGGCGCTGGATAATGTGCCGCTGAGCGCCGCGCAGTATGCCTCCGCAGAGTGCCTGAATTTAACCAGCCAGTAATACATCTCTTCGATCCCAGCGGTGAAAGCCGCTGAGTTCGAACATCTGCCTTACCTTTTCGCTATTGTTAACAAGCACTACACTGGCGCAATAATAGTGATTAAACTAATTTCCAAGAGAATATTCACTTGTGTGATTCGCCACATCGTTATTGCGAAAATTTATCTTATGGGCGTTAAAAAATACCAGGCGGACGAAATAAACGGATGAAAAATAATTAACCACCGCGCCGTAAAGTTATTCCATTACAGGGAAACACGATCATGATCGTATTATCGATAAGCAACCGTTGATATAATTAGCATTACGATGAAATGGTCTTTAATTCAGTCTGAATTACATTCATTTAAGGGGGAGTGTTATGCAATACAGAAACAGCTACGGCCAGTGTCTGGGGCAGGAAATGCAAGACTGGGCGCCCAGAAGCACCCCTGAAAAATTCTCCCTTAGCGGAAATTATTGCATGGTTACGCCACTGTCTGTCGATCATGCCGAAGATTTATTTCATGCCTGGCAAAGTATTGATGATGATCGTGATTGGACCTATTTACCGGGACAGCGCCCTGCCACGAAAGAGGCGTGTTATAACTATTTTCGCGAACTTATCGGCGCAAAAAATGGCATGCACATGTCGGTGATTGATAAAAATGACGGCACCGTGAAAGGCATTTTTTGCATTACAAGGATTAATCCAGTACACGGTACGTTCGAGCTTACGGATATCAACTGGACGCCGGCATTAAAAAAAACACGGATCAGTACAGAGGCCATCTATTTAGTGTTGGCTTATTTTATTGATGCGCTCCACTACCGTCGATGCGAATGGCGTACCAATATTTTTAATGACGGGGCGATCAAAGCCGCCGAACGCATCGGCTTTCGCAAAGAAGGGGTGTTGCGCGATAAAAAAGTGACCAAAGGCCATTCGGAAGACCTCGCGCTGTTCTCCATCACCGCCAGTGAATGGCAGGATTTAGAGATCCCAATTAAAGCCTGGCTGAGGGAAAATAATTTCGACGGACTGGGCCGACAATTGAAAAAACTCAAGGATTTCCGCTGAGTCAATCACTGCCGACTCTGATATCACAAAGCCGTTGCCCAGGGTATCATCCTGCTTAATACGTTCTGTGCAACAGGAAGAGGTGATGGGTCAACGTCGGGTGCTGATTATTGAAGATGATGCCGATGCGGCGAGCGTTCTTGAGGCATATCTTAAGCGGGAAAATTTCGACATTGCCATTTCCGGCGACGGACGCATCGGGCTGGAGATGGCGCGGCAGTGGAAACCGGACCTTATTCTGCTTGATATCATGCTGCCGTCAATGAACGGAAGCGAGGTGCTGGCAGCGGTGCGCCGGGACGGGCTTACGCCTGTCATTATGATTTCGGCCATGGGCGATCTTCCCGATAAAATTGGCGCCCTGCGCTACGGTGCGGATGATTACATCGTCAAACCCTACGATCCCAAAGAGGTGGTTGTACGGGTGCAGGCAGTATTGAGACGCTGCCAGCCTCAGGCTGAATCGCAAGAGATCCTGCGCTGGCAAGGCCTGGAAGTCGATACCACTGCAATGACCGCCAGGGTAACGATTGACCAGCAAAAACCGGTTTTGCTTGAGCTGACGCCCACCGAATTTTCATTGTTAACGTTACTTATGCGCTCACCCGTTCGCGCCTGGTCGCGCCTTTCATTGCTTGAACAATGCCTTCCGGAAAGCGATGCCCTTGAGCGCGTCGTGGATACTCATATTTATAATCTGCGTAAGAAACTCGAATCCGCTGGGATCACAGAGGTGCTGTTGAACGTGCGTGGCATAGGTTACAGGTTCCGCCAGCCCTAACGCCAGAGGATGTCGGTTATCACACCCGGTCTGCAGGTGCATGATGTTTGTTGAGGCCGCGCCGGGGCCCTCATTTTATCCCCCTTCCCTTCGCATCAGCCCTGCGGTATGCGGCCGCGCCGCTTGCGGGAAAATCCGATCAGGCTACAATTCCCGCGCCGGATATACTCCGGCCCACCTGCACACAATAAAACAAAAGACCGTAAAGGAATCCGTATGATCATACGTCCGCCCCAGAACTGGTTTGTCCGGCTCTTTAACTGGCATGGCTCCGTTCTTTCCATGATTATCTTCCGGCTGGGATTGAACCTGTTCATGTCTATCGTGGCGATCATTGCCTGGCCGTACTACGAAAACCTGAACATTCACCTGACCGTGGCCCCGTTTAGCCTGCTGGGTATCGCCATCGCTATCTTTCTTGGTTTTCGCAATAACGCCAGCTACAGCCGTTACACCGAAGCAAGAATGCTCTGGGGTTCGGTGACCATCACCTCGCGTAGCCTGATGCGACAGACCGTTAGCGCCTTGCCGGAAGATACAGCAACCCAGCGAAAGCTTTCCCATTACCTGACCGCGTTTAGCTGGTGCCTGAACCACCAGCTTCGCCAACAAGATGCAACGCTGGATATGCAACGTTTGCTGCCTGCGGACGCGGCGGCTGAGGTGATGAAAAGTACCTCAGCCTGTAATCGCATCCTGATTTTTATTGGCAAGGAATACGCAAACTTACGCCGGGAAGGCAAAATCAATGATTTTGTCTGGCAGAACATTGACGAGAATCTTAACGAACTGTCGCGTTGCCTGGGTGGCTGTGAGCGTATCGCCAACACGCCGGTGCCCTTTGCTTACTCATTAATTTTGCAGCGCACGGTCTACCTGTTCTGCACACTTTTGCCGCTGGCACTGGTGTCCGACCTTCACCTGATGACCCCGTTTGTTTCAGCGTTTATCTCCTACGCTTTCCTGTCATGGGATTCTATTGCCGAAGAGATGGAGCATCCGTTTGGCACACATCCCAATAACCTGGCGCTCAACGCTATCTGTACCTCGATCGAACGCAATCTGATGGATATTACCGGGCAAAGCCCGCTGCCTGCATTGCCTGTACCGGACAAGCGTTTCAACCTGATTTAAAGCCAGATATCGCGACCTGACCGGGGTCGCGACAAGACTGACGCGCTTGATCCCGCTAACGCCAGGTTTGTTAACATGAAAAGAGATCGTCGTTTCATCCGCTCTCCTCACCAAAGTAATATTATTGAACGTAGTGCATTAAAGGAGATTTAACGATTAAAACTTCAATCAAGAATGGATAATAAAAATAAAAAACTACCCACTCACCTCACCTGGCATGATATTTCCCAGCGCGTCAGACGTTATCCTTATGGCCGTCAACCGACAAAGCATCGCTTCCATCTGACTAAATTATAAAAGCACAACATGGATTTTACTTACTGTCCAGGAGGTGTAGATTGCCTTGCGTGGATCTTCACTGGATAGCTTAATGAATATTATTGATGTCATTATGTCAGCAGGAAAGACGTCTGTTGATGTTGCGCTTTACACGCTTATTCCCGTCATGGTTGTCATGCTCATCGTGATGAAATACCTGGAAGCAAAAGGCGTTGTCGATGCCGTTGTTCGGCTGACCGCGCCAGTACTCAAACCATTCGGTATTTCCGGGATCGCCATCTTCGCCCTGATACAACTCAATTTCGTCAGCTTTGCCGCGCCTATTGCCGCGCTGGCTATTATGGAAAAAAGAGGCACCTCAGAGCGTCAGCTTGCCGCAGCGCTGGCGATGTTATTTGCGATGGGCCAGGGCAATGTCTTTTACCCTTTGATCCCTTACGGGCTGCACTGGGGAAACGCCATCATCATTTCCATTTTAGGTGGACTGGCCGCAGCGGCGGTCACTTATCACCTGTTCGGCATGAAGCTTTCCAACGCCGTCCAGAACGCAGCACCTGCCGATGCGTTTAACGATAAATCGTCATCCAGCCTGATTGGCATCATTAACGGTGCGGGTGCCGATGCGATACGCCTGGCGCTGGGCTCGCTCCCTATGTTGCTGCTCTCGCTGACCATCGTCGGCATACTAAAAGAAGCGGGAGCGATAGATGTTCTGACCCGGCTACTCTCGCCAATGATGGCTTATTTCAGCCTTCCCGAGGTGTATGTGTTGCCAACGCTAACCAAATGTCTGGCGGGCGGAACAGCTTACTTCGGGGTGATGTCAGAGCTTCTGCGAAAAGGGCTGGTGACGCCAGAACAGATGAACGCTTCGGCGGGCTTTCTGATCCAGACCTTCGATCTGCCAGGTATCGGGATTTACCTTGGGATCGCCAGCCGATTTGTCAGGCTTTTTCGCTATGTCATCCCCGGCGTGATCGTTGGGATCGCGGTGCGCAGCATTATCCATACCCTGTTGTATTAAAGCCAAACGGCGCATTTACCAGGCGAGATAAATAAAAAGGATTACTGGCACCCCACTGTCCAGTAATCCTTTCAGGGTCATCGCTCACTTTTTCGTGTCGCAGAAATATGGCCGGAATTTAACTGAATCGGTAATTAACCCTTAACCAAAGCGTGATTCACTGGCTTTCCAGCTGTATGCGTCGTTTGCGACTAACGAATCCCCCCGTTCCTGATAAGCGAACTGGTAAAATTCTGCGCTGGCACCATAGCCAGAGTAGTCGACGACCGCCAGCCCCACGAACGCGCCGGTAAAGAACCCGCCATAACTTTGCAGTACATAATCATCAGAGAGAATGGCGGCATCCAGTTTGACCGGGATTTCAGTGAATCTCACCCCATCAAAACTGTATTCATAGGTATAACTTTCTTTGCGAACTTTGGTGCGGAACCAGACGTATTCAACATCTTGCGGGATCTTGATGGCCTCATCTTTCAGATACGAGGTATATTTCCCACGATTATTCTCGCCTATTTCGATGACTGCCCCATTAATTTCATTCCAGGTGATGAAAACAAAGCTCCAGTGGCGATCATTATAGTAATTCGTCAACCCAGCCATTTGTTGATAATTAAAGGGATTAAATTTTACTTTAACCTGGGCATCAAAATAAAAAGCCTGCCAGCGCCGCGCAATTAGCGAGAGATCGTGCGTATTTGCTAAAGAACCTTGCCCGACTAATGTTAATTTCCCCTCACCCGTTGTTCCCATTTTTTCGCTGAACGGGACACGCAGTGTGTTCCAGTTAGGATCGAGCGTTGCGGTTTTAAATTCATCATACTGGCTGTGGTCTTTGGCGCTTTCGGTGTAAATAGCATCGACGGGGCCTTCAACAAACGTTTTGCCCCCGTGGCCACCTGCAATACGTGGCCAGCCATCTTCATCCCAAAACACTTTCTGAATAGACGTTTCCCTGCCCAGTGTTGACCAACCGCGAGGATCATAGACGGACTCACCGGCACGATTCCATGGACGGGCGCAGAGCGAGGCGTAATACCATTCGCCTTTGGGCGTTGAAACCAACGCGCCATGCCCCTGTTTTTGGATATAGTTGTCCGGCGTATCGACGTTTGTTAAGAAAACGTCGCCTGGCTCTGTTTCAAAACTATTGGCTTCTAAGGTTTTCGAACGCGCAACCACCTCCTGGTGGGTAAAAACGGTGCCACCTTGCGCGGCGAAAAGATAATAATATCCGTTTATTTTGTAGAGGTGCGGCCCCTCAACAAGTGCAACGGCAGTGCCCCGATAAAGCGTACGCGCGGTTTCTGGTTTTAATTTTAAAGTCCGGGTATCAAACTCCGTCAAGGTAATGCCATCAAAGGGGTGATGGTATTCCCGATGGTCCCAGGTTTGTTGAACTAAATATTTACGACCATCTTCGTCATGGAAAAGTGACGCGTCAAAACCGACGCCATTCAGTTTAATGGGATCAGACCAGGGGCCACGAATATCGGTTGCCGTGGTCAGGTAGTTTGTCATGTCTTTAAAGGCGCCTTCTGTGACTTTGACATCCGTATACACTAACCAGAATTTGCCGTCAGCATACGAGAGATCCGGTGCCCAAATCCCACCGGAGGAAGGATTCCCTTTCATATCTAACAGCGCGGTTGTTGACAGTGGCGCCGGCAGAAGATTCCAGTGTTCCAGGTCTTTTGATTCATGTAAACGAACGCCTGGAAACCACTCAAAGGTGGAATTTGCGATATAGTACGTGTCGTCTACGCGGATAATACTTGGGTCTGGGTTAAAACCAGGCAAAATAGGGTTTTGAATAATTGACATATCGTTTACCTTTTTAAATTGTCCATATTGTATTTATTATCATTTTTAATTTATTAAACTATACGCGAATCTCATCAAGTTGACGGTTGATATCATTGACATTGTCATCTGATATTGGATAGAAGTGAATGGCAACCATCGACATAATGGCTAACACCACCGGGATCCAGATAGCCGTCATGTTTATTCCAGCGATAGCATTGGCGTGCTGATATACACTCGTTTCATTAAAGCCATAACCGGCCAGCAACCACAACGGAAGCGCACCACCAATCGTAAAGCCGATCTTAAAGAAAATCCCCATAATTGCGTTAATGATTGCGGCATTTCGCTTACCTGATTTTAATTCGCCATAGGCAATGACTTCCGGAACAAGCGCCCACATAAAGCCAGTAGCCGATGTTAATCCCCACTGTTTAATAAAGGTTGCGATGTAGGCAAGCCAGAGGGCATCATGCATTCCCTCAAGCGACCAAATGTAAGTCAGAAATTCGCCAACAATAAACATGCCGAGGAATAGATGGAAAAATCCTTTTTTACCAAAAATTTTCTTAAGTTTTGGCCAAAACACAGGAAATAGAATGCCCGGAATTGAGGCTACAAGACCAACCGCCCCCATCCATTCTGAGTGACCGACAACAAACTGATTAAAAAAACCATTAGCCGTGTTCATGACAAACATGAACGTAAAGGCCAGCATGAAAAACACCCCAAGAATAACAAGCGGCCGGTTATTTTTGAGTTCCAGGAAGAGGTCTGTCGTTTTTACGTTTGCTGTTTGTTCTTCAGTGGCGACCACGCGCTCTTTGGTTAATTTGTAGCAGACGAAAAGAGCAATTGCCCCAATAACCATATAAATGGAGTAAACACCAAACCAGGCGTAGTTAGCTGAGGGATCGGTATAATTCCCCATATTGAGCTTAAGTCCGAAAAAACCCGTATCCTTGAGGCTTCGATCTGCTGGCGCAGCCATTTGTACAAACATGGGGAAAAGCGTGTAGACAAGCAGATTGGCGCTATTGGCCAGCATCATTCGTGTGCTTGTAAGTTTATCAATGGATTCAGGATCTCTTGTTAATGAAGCATTAAGAGAACCATAAGGAATATTTACCACGGAATAGACCAAATCCAGGGCAAGGTAAATAATAAATGCAAATGGAACTGAACCTCTCACCCCTGGAATAGGGGCAAAGAGTAAAGCAGAAAGAATAACGAGCGGAATACCTGCTCTTAAAAGCCAGGGGCGATATTTGCCAGCTTTTGAACTTCGTTTGTCAACGTATGTTCCTACCATCGGGTCCCAAAGGACATTGATAATACGGACAAAAAGAAATATAAACCCTGCAGTTGCTGTACTGATTGTATTCACAGTTAACATGTGAAGAGCAAGGAAACCACCTATCGTACCAAAAACAAGGTTTTGAGCAAAGTCGCCCATCCCATAACCAATGCGTTCCACACGAGTTAACTTATGATACTCATCATGCCGATTTTGTATTAAGTTTTCACTCATTTTAATCACATCTCCGGTTTGTTTTATAAATGAGGAATACTTTCTGACACAGGTAAGCCCGCAAAATCCATTACGTTTTTGGATTAAGTAATTATGTTTTTTTACTACTGTGATCATTAGAGCAAAGGACTTATACAAGCCGCACAAGCCCGATGCTGACTGGCAATTCACAACGAATACCTGCAACAGATGAACGTTCCCGACCAATCCGGCATTTATTCCAGCGAACTCGCTTGTAAAAGCGACTGCGCCAGATTGTTATCTGCGCTCTGAATACATTAACGTATTATTTTTGCGATACTGCTCACATTTAAGCATTCTCTTAACCTTCGAGTGAAATAACGTAATTGAACTACCGTTCAGGAGAATACAGGATGTATGCGGCAATCGCTTTATTTATTCTCGCGTGGTCCGGTTCATACCCACGCCATGCTCGCGATATTACCGTCGACCTTCCATAAGAAATACACGGCCTCACCACCTTATGTTCAGCTACTGGGGAAAGGGTGCAGGTGAAATGTTGTCGTTTTATTCCTGACTCGCCGCGTCATTGCTACGCGCTGAGAATCCCCCGACGCACAATGAGGTCAATGCCGCTTTGGGTTTGCATATTGATGCGACAGGCGCATATGCTGGCAGTGGGCAAATAAGCGGATACCCGGATTAACTATGTTCAGGCAGCTCGATAACGTTACGCTTCAAATCCGAGAAGAACCAAAAGCGACAGCGATGGGAAAATACGAAGTTCTGCTGGCAGCAAAAGAGACCGGTATTACCGTTCCGGTTCAGGTGCTGGAAGCGGCTGTTCAGGTAGATAACAGCCGGCTGTTGTTATTTCTCACTGATGATACTCCCTTTGAGGAAATGCTGAATATTGCATTGATTGAACTGAATGTTGGAGTGAAGGAGATACTGACGCTGGGTGGAGCATATCTCACCGGGTCGTTTGCAGATTTGCATATCCTGGCGAATGCCGTTGAATTTCGCTTTATCGGTGATACCACATGGCGAGTTGAAATACCTGCGGTGCCCTTTATGAGTCTGCCTTTTGTCGGCGATCCACGCGGCGTTTCGCGCCCTCTGGCATTGAGGCATTACATTAAAATTACCGCCAGTCCTGCGCCGGCACGTGCAGACGGTCGTCGTTAAAGATACGGCCATCAAGGTATTCCCGGATGGCGGTGCAGGCACCTTTTCCGGGCTACGCGTGCTTAATCAGGGCACGATGTTACTCGTCCGCATGTTACGTTCGTTTTCAGGTTAAACAGTAAATAGCTCGCCAGCGCCAGACGATCCTCACCCGAAGCAGACCTGCGCCCCTTATTTTTACGCACACAAACATAGATTGTCTAATGGCGAGCGATAATAATGCCAATCGTGCCAGGCAATATAAAATTAGCTACCTGGATTATTAATTTTGTACATAAATGTAGTGGCATGAAGAGTATTATCTATCGAGCTGGCATAACAGGGAATTTTCCCGGCTATCTGCCAGCCCAGGGAAAGATATAACTCGCTGGCCACATCGCCACTGTGGGTATCAAGCACAAGCAAGGAGATCCCTTTTTCCCAGGCCATTTCCTCTGCCCGATTCATTAACGCTCTGGCAATCCCCTGACGACGCGCCTGCGGATGAACGAGCAGTTTAGAGATTTCAGCACGATGGCGGCCATTAGGCGTTCTGCAATAGTTTATGATGACGGTTGCAGCCAAAAAACCATTATCACGGGCGATTAATAACTCACAATCGTGACTGGCAAGGCTATAAATTTTATCTTTCCAGAAACTATCAATTGCCCGACGATCATTGGGATCGGTAAAGCCTACGCTTGCCCCATCCTTTACACAAGACTGTAACACGTCACCTAATTCGGGTAAGCACTGATGCGCCTGTGTCGCACTGAGAAGTTCATATTCAATCATGATTTACATACCACCAAAATATAATGTGCACCGAGGCTTTCATGCGCGCTAAAAGATGAAGAGCCGGATAAATGAAAACGCAAACTGTCACCTTCTTTCAATGTCCATTTTTCACTGTTCATCGTAATGGTTAATTCACCGGAATATAACCATATATATTGTTCAAGCCCCTGGACGGGAGGATTTGAATATTCAATGAAAGCACCCGGGCGCAATTTTCCCTCTACCATCTCGCATCTGAACTGATGAGAAGGTGGTATTAACATGCGTCGCTCAAATCCATTAAGCTCATCCTGCCACAGGGATTGTTGATCGGCCCTGAACAGATTATCTGCGGTCTGTTCAACCTCGCTAAGAAGCCGGGACATTGTCATTCCATATACAATGCAGAGTTGGTTAAGAACCTCTGCGGTCGGGCTGACTTCACTGCGTTCTATTCGTGACAAGGAGGCCCTGCTGATGCCTGACGCAACGGAAAGCTCATCAAGCGACCAGTTCTGTTGTAAGCGTAGTGCCGCCAGACGTGCGGCTAATCGTACTCTGTAATCTTCATTGCTCATGACGAATCTCATATGTGAGAATTTATTCCCGAAAACGAGATTACCGATTGCTGAAATCCTGTCAAGCGCTATTACACGAATCGCGATGCGTATCTTTGACGTCTGGAACGCATGTCAGAGTGCTTCCCCTTTGCCGATGGGAATAGCGCACCACGGTGAGTGATGTTGGTTGCTGGGCGGTGTAAAGCATTTGACGGCACTCGTTTTCATTCGACGCTGCCATAACGATCATGCCGGGAATACAACGCAGCAACGCGGAGCCATCGCAACCCAGGTGTGGTACGCCATCGGCACCCACAATCCCTGCCCGATCGATAGCAAAGACAACAAGCAGATTCTGTAACGCAACAGCATGGATAAGCGGGTCGTATGCGCGCTGAAGGAAAGTTGAATAGATACCCGCCCGTGAACTCTGCCGCAAGCATGCCATTTCCGATGCCACGTTTTACACCTGGCGTAAGAAGTATGGCGGT
>OIFF01000099.1_pt1 | contig 49465 bp, 44 predicted proteins | sample 1581981 | NCBI WGS metagenome assembly OIFF01 (sample SAMN07501067, study PRJEB24779) | human gut metagenome | isolation source: stool | host: human infant | place: USA: Pittsburgh, PA
AAAAGGACTTAGCCCTGTACAATACAGAACTAAATCCTTTGCTTAAATTAATTGTCTAACTTTTTGGGGTCAGTACAGTTGATGCAGCCTTTTCTTTTTATTTGAGATAACGTTGAAGGAATTCTTTTGTACGGTCTTCTTTAGGATTAGTGAAGAGGTCTTCTGGTTTACCTTCTTCAGCGATTACACCCTTATCCATGAAGATAACACGGTGAGAGACATCACGGGCGAATTCCATTTCGTGGGTTACGACAATCATAGTCAAGCCTTCCTGAGCCAGATCTTGCATGATTTTGAGGACTTCTCCAACCATTTCTGGATCGAGAGCTGATGTTGGTTCATCAAAGAGAATGGCGTCAGGATTCATTGAAAGGGCACGAGCGATGGCCACACGTTGTTTTTGACCACCTGAGAGTTGTTTTGGTTTGGCTTGCCAGTAGCGTTCCCCCATGCCGACCTTTTCTAGGTTTTCTTTGGCAATCTTTTCAGCTTCTGTACGTTCGCGTTTAAGGACAGTTGTCTGAGCGACAATTGTGTTTTCAAGCACGTTGAGATTTTCAAAGAGGTTAAAGGATTGGAAAACCATTCCCAACTTTTCACGGTATTGCGTGAGGTCATAGCCTTTTTCGAGGACGTTTTGTCCATGATAAAGGATTTGTCCATCAGTTGGCGTTTCAAGGAGGTTAATGGAGCGTAGGAAGGTTGATTTTCCGCTTCCAGAGCTTCCGATGATAGAGATGACCTCTCCCTTGTGGACAGTCAGAGAAATGTCTTTTAGCACTTCGTTTTGTCCATAGGATTTTTTGAGGTGTTTAATTTCAAGGATTGCTTGTGTCATTATTTCAAATCCTCCGTTTGCATTTGGTTAGCACCTGTAGTATAGGTATCCATGTCCATGCGGCGTTCGATGAAGCGTAGGATACGTGTTACGGTAAAGGTGAGGACAAAGTAAATCACGGCGATGATTGTAAATGTCTGGAAGTATTGATAGGTTTGCGTTGCCACGGTATTTCCTGAGAAATAAAGTTCGACAACAGAGATAACGTTCAATACAGATGTATCTTTGATATTGATGACAAATTCATTACCAGTTGCTGGTAGGATATTGCGGACAACCTGAGGTAGGACAATCTTACGCATGGTTTGGTTATGAGTCATACCAAGAGCAGTCGCAGCTTCAAATTGTCCCTTGTCAACTGCCAGGATACCACCACGAACGATTTCGGTCATGTAGGCACCGGTATTGATTGAAACGATGAAGATAGCAGCCAGTGTACGGTCAAGGTTGATACCGAAAGCTTGGGCAGTTCCATAGTAGATAACCATCGATTGAACGATCATTGGAGTACCACGGAAAATTTCAATGTAGACGTTGAGGATCCAGCTGACTAGTTTTTGTAGGCCATAAATGGCTTTATTCTCAGAGAGAGGAGCAGTACGGAAAACACCAATGGCAAGGCCGATAATGAGACCTGTGATGGTTCCGACGATAGAGATTAAAAGAGTGACACCAGCACCACGCAAAAGTTGTTGCCAGTTTTCAGAAAGAATTTTAGCGACTTGGCTAAAGAAACTACTGCTAGTCTCTTCAGTTGTTGTAGCTTCGGCAGGTTGTTCCTTGATCATACGATCCATCAAGGCAACTTGATCGTCTTTTGAAATGGTTTCAATGCTGGCATTGATTTGGCTAATACGATTGTCATCTTTACGAAGTCCAATGGCAATAGCTGTATCTTCTTCTCCAGTTTTAAAACCTGGCTCTACTTGAACCATTTTAAACTTAGAGTTAGCAGCTTCGGCAGTCAGAGCTTCTGGGCGTTCAGAAACATAAGCATCGATGACACCAGCCTCAAGAGCTTGGCGCATTTGAGCGAAGTCTCCCATGGCTGTTTCTTTTTTAGCACCTGGGATTTGTGCAATCAAGTCATAAAGGTAGACACCTTGTTGAGAAGTGATTTTCGCACCGTTAAAGTCATCCAAAGATTTAGCACTTGCGTAGGCAGAATCTTTTTTGACAAGCAAAACTGGTTCGCTAGTGTAGTAACTGCTTGAAAAGGCAATTTCTTGTTTACGCTCGGCAGTAGGACTCATACCTGCGATAATCATGTCAATCTTACCAGAAGTAAGGGCAGGGACTAGACCTTCCCACTTTGTTTTAACAACCAAAGGTTCTTTACCTAAGTCCTTAGCGATTTTCTTGGCGATTTGAACATCATATCCGTTAGCATACTGGTTAGTCCCATCGATTTTGACAGCTCCATTGCTATCATCGTCCTGAGTCCAGTTAAAGGGAGCATATGCTGCTTCCATCCCGATGCGTAAATATTCATCGGCTTGGGCAACATTGACAAGTCCCAGCATCAGCAAGAGACTTGTGAAAATAGATAAGTATATTTTTCTCATGATTTCTCCTATTTCTAATCTATTAAAAAATAACTGTCTCCTATTTTATCGAAAAAAACTCTATTTTTCAATATAGGTAAGCCCTTACTTGAGAAAAAATGATATAATGATAGCAAAGATAAAAGGGGGGCTTAGTTGATGAAAAAAACTTTTTTCTTACTAGTGTTAGGCTTGTTTTGTCTTCTGCCATTCTCTGTTTTTGCCATTGATTTCAAGATAAACTCTTATCAAGGTGATTTGTATATTCATGCAGACAATAGGGCAGAATTTAGACAGAAGATAGTTTACCAGTTTGAGGAGGACTTTAAGGGTCAAATCGTGGGACTTGGACGTGCAGGCAAGATGCCTAGCGGATTTGACATTGACCCTCATCCAAAGGTTCAGGCTTCGAAAAATGGTGCTGAACTAGCAGATGTTACTAGCGAAGTGATAGAAGGAGCAGATGGTTATACTGTTAAAGTTTATAATCCAGGCCAGGAAGGCGACACAGTTGAAGTTGACCTTATCTGGAACTTAAAGAATTTGCTTTTCCTTTATGATGATATCGCTGAATTAAATTGGCAACCTCTGACAGATAGTTCAGGGGCTATTGGGAAGTTTGAATTTCATGTAAGGGGAGACAAGGGGGCTGAAAAACTCTTTTTCCATACAGGGAAACTTTTTAGAGAGGGAACGGTTGAAAAGAGTAACCTTGATTATACTATCCGTTTAGACAATCTTCCGGCTAAACGTGGAGTTGAGTTACATGCCTATTGGCCTCGGACCGATTTTGCTAGCGCTAGGGATCAGGGATTGAAAGGGAATCGTTTAGAAGAGTTTAATAAGATAGAAGACTCGATTTTTAAAGAAAAAGAGCAAAGTAAACAACTCGTTACTTGGGTCTTCCCTTCCATACTTTCTATCTCCTTGTTATTGAGTATTTGCTTTTATTTTATTTATAGAAGAAAGACCACTCCTTCGGTCAAATATGCCAAAAATCATCGTATCTATGAACCACCAATGGAATTAGAGCCTATGGTTTTATCAGAGGCAGTCTACTCGACCTCCTTGGAGGAAGTGAGTCCCTTGGTCAAGGGAGCTGGAAAATTCACCTTTGATCAACTTATTCAAGCTACCTTGCTAGATGTGATAGACCGTGGGAATGTCACTATCATTTCAGAAGGAGATGCAGTTGGTTTGAGGCTAGTAAAAGAAGATGGTTTGTCAAGTTTTGAGAAAGACTGTCTAAATCTGGCTTTTTCAGGCAAAAAAGAAGAAACTCTTTCCAATTTGTTTGCGGATTACAAGGTATCTGATAGTCTTTATCGTAGAGCCAAAGCTTCTGATGAAAAACGGATTCAAGCAAAGGGGCGTCAGCTCAAATCTTCTTTTGAAGAAGTATTGAACCAGATGCAAGAAGGAGTGAGAAAACGAATTTCCTTCTGGGGGCTCCCAGATTATTATCGTCCTTTAACTGGTGGGGAAAAGGCCTTGCAAGTGGGTATGGGGGTCTTGACTATCTTGCCCCTATTTATCGGATTTGGTTTGTTCTTGTACAGTTTGGATGTTTATGGATATCTTTACATCCCCTTGCCAATACTTGGTTTTTTAGGTTTGGTGTTGGCTGTTTTCTATTATTGGAAGCTTCGATTAGATAATCGTGATGGTGTCCTAAATGAAGCAGGAGCAGAAGTATACTATCTCTGGACCAGTTTTGAAAATATGTTGCGTGAGATTGCACGATTGGATCAGGCTGAATTGGAAAGTATTGTGGTCTGGAATCGCCTCTTGGTCTATGCAACCTTATTTGGCTATGCGGACAAGGTCAGCCATTTGATGAAGGTTCATCAGATTAAAGTGGGAAATCCAGATATCAATCTCTATGTAGACTATGGTTGGCATGGCATGTTTTATCATTCAACAGCACAAATGAGCCATTATGCCAGCGTCGCAAATACAGCAAGTACCTACTCTGTATCTTCTGGAAGTGGAAGTTCTGGTGGTGGCTTCTCTGGAGGCGGAGGTGGTGGCAGTATCGGTGCCTTTTAAAGAGAACTGCCATAGACTGAAAAAGTATGCTATAATGGAAGATAGAAAAAAGGAGTAATCTATGTATCTTATTGAAATTTTAAAATCTATCTTCTTCGGGATTGTTGAAGGAATTACGGAATGGTTGCCGATTTCCAGTACAGGTCACTTGATTTTAGCAGAGGAGTTTATTCAATACCAAAATCAGAATGAAGCTTTTATGTCCATGTTTAATGTCGTGATTCAGCTTGGTGCGATTTTAGCGGTTATGGTCATTTACTTTAACAAGCTCAATCCTTTCAAACCGACTAAGGATAAGCAGGAAGTTCGTAAGACTTGGAGACTGTGGTTGAAGGTCTTGGTTGCCACTTTGCCTTTACTTGCCGTCTTTAAATTTGATGATTGGTTTGATACCCACTTCCATAATATGGTTTCTGTTGCTCTCATGTTGATTATCTATGGGATTGCCTTTATCTATTTGGAAAAGCGCAATAAAGCGCGTGCTATCGAGCCAAGTGTAACAGAGTTGGACAAACTTCCTTATACGACAGCTTTCTATATCGGACTCTTCCAAGTTCTTGCCCTTTTACCAGGGACTAGCCGTTCAGGTGCAACGATTGTAGGTGGTTTGTTAAATGGAACCAGTCGTTCTGTTGTGACAGAATTCACCTTCTATCTTGGAATTCCTGTTATGTTTGGAGCTAGCGCATTAAAGATTTTCAAATTTATAAAAGCAGGACAGCTCTTGAGTTTTGGGCAATTGTTCTTGCTCTTGGTTGCGATGGGAGTCGCTTTTGCAGTTAGTATGGTGGCTATTCGCTTCTTGACCAGCTATGTGAAAAAACACGACTTTACTCTTTTTGGTAAATACCGTATCGTGCTTGGTGGTATCTTATTGCTTTATAGCTTTGTTCGTTTATTTGTATAAGAAAAACCTTGAAGGGGCAACTCTTCAAGGTTTTAAAATCCAGTCACGGTAATCCCCAACAGGCGGACACCTCTTTCTTTCTCGCTTAACTCTTCATAGAGTTGCAGGGCTATTTGGCTTATCTGACTAGCGTCCTGTGTTTTTTGAGCAAGACTTTTTCGTTTAGTAAGAGTTGAAAAGTCCTCGTAGCGGATTTTCAAAATGACAATTTTTCCAGTTTTTTCTTGTTGATGTAGATTGAGAGCGACTCTTTCTGATAGAAGAGTCAGCTCTTTTTTGATGTCTTCCTTGGCACGGAGAATTTTCCCATAGGTTTTCTCTTTCCCGATTGATTTACGGATGCGATTGGATTTGACGGGGGAATTGTGGATACCTCGAGCCTTTCGATAAAGGTCATAGCCCAGTCTGCCAAAGCGGTCTATTAGGGTTACCTCAGGGACTTCAAGCAAATCAGCGCCGGTAAAAACGCCCATTTGATGAAGACGTTCTACAGTCTTTTTTCCTACTCCATGAAACTTGGAAATATCCATTTGTTTGAGAAAATCCTCAGCCTGATCAGGTAGAATCACTGTCAGACCATGTGGTTTTTGATAATCGCTAGCCATTTTAGCTAAGAATTTGTTGTAAGAAACGCCAGCAGAAGCAGTTAGATGGAGTTCTTGCCAGATATCTTCTTGAATGAGGCGAGCGATTTTGACCGCTGACTTGATACCGAGTTTATTTTCTGTCACATCCAAATAGGCTTCGTCAATACTCATAGGTTCAATCAAATCTGTATAACGCTTAAAGATAGCTCGAACTTGGAGTCCCACAGATTTGTATTTCTCATAATTCCCTGAGATGAAGACAGCCTGGGGACAACGCTCATAGGCTTCCTTGGAACTCATGGCTGAATGGACACCAAAAGCTCGCGCCTCATAGCTACAAGTGGAAACGACACCACGTCCACCTGTTTGCCGAGGGTCGCTTCCGATAATGACAGGTTTTCCTCTGAGTTTAGGATTATCCCTGATTTCTACCGCAGCAAAAAAGGCATCCATGTCAATATGAATGATTTTTCTTGACAAATCATTTAACAAAGGAAAAATCAACATGCATAGCTCCTTTTTACTGCTTATTTTCTTTCATTATACCCTTTTTTCTGAAAAAAAGGAAAAAGGACTTCGTTTTTTCAAAAATATAATACAGTTTGGAACGAAATATAGACTGTTTTAGAAAAGAAAGTGTAAAAATAGGGATTTTCCACTTGTTGAAAACGATTACTGTATGGTATACTTGTCTCATGAATGTAACAGATGGTTGTTACTAGAAAGAAAAAAGAGGACATTAACATGGTTGTTAAGACAGTTGTTGAAGCACAAGATATTTTTGACAAAGCTTGGGAAGGCTTCAAAGGCGTAGATTGGAAAGAAAAAGCAAGTGTATCACGCTTCGTACAAGCTAACTACACACCTTACGATGGAGACGAAAGCTTCCTTGCTGGACCAACAGAACGTTCACTTCACATCAAAAAAATTGTAGAAGAAACTAAGGCTCACTACGAAGAAACTCGTTTCCCAATGGACACTCGTCCAACATCTATTGCTGACATTCCAGCAGGATTTATCGATAAAGAAAATGAAGTTATCTTTGGTATCCAAAATGACGAACTCTTCAAATTGAACTTCATGCCAAAAGGTGGTATCCGTATGGCTGAAACTACTTTGAAAGAAAATGGATACGAACCAGATCCAGCTGTTCACGAAATCTTTACAAAATACGTAACAACAGTTAACGACGGTATCTTCCGTGCTTACACTTCAAACATCCGTCGCGCTCGTCACGCTCACACTGTAACTGGTCTTCCAGATGCATACTCACGCGGACGTATCATCGGTGTTTACGCACGTCTTGCTCTTTACGGTGCAGACTACTTGATGCAAGAAAAAGTAAACGACTGGAATGCAATCGAAGAAATCGATGAAGAAACAATCCGTCTTCGTGAAGAAATCAATCTTCAATACCAAGCATTGCAACAAGTTGTTCGCTTGGGTGACCTTTACGGAGTTGACGTTCGCAAACCAGCGATGAACGTTAAAGAAGCGATCCAATGGGTTAACATCGCCTTTATGTCTGTCTGCCGTGTTATCAACGGTGCTGCTACATCTCTAGGACGTGTGCCAATCGTATTGGACATCTTTGCAGAACGTGACCTTGCTCGTGGTACATTTACTGAATCAGAAATCCAAGAATTCGTTGATGATTTCGTTATGAAACTTCGTACAGTTAAATTTGCTCGTACAAAAGCTTACGACCAATTGTACTCAGGTGACCCAACATTCATCACAACTTCTATGGCTGGTATGGGTGCTGACGGACGTCACCGTGTTACCAAGATGGACTACCGTTTCTTGAACACTCTTGACAACATCGGTAACTCTCCAGAACCAAACTTGACAGTTCTTTGGACTGACAAATTGCCATACAACTTCCGTCGCTACTGTATGCACATGAGCCACAAACACTCTTCTATCCAATACGAAGGTGTAACAACAATGGCTAAAGATGGATATGGTGAAATGAGCTGTATCTCATGCTGTGTGTCTCCACTTGACCCAGAAAATGAAGAACAACGCCACAACATCCAGTACTTCGGTGCGCGTGTAAACGTATTGAAAGCCCTTCTTACTGGTTTGAACGGTGGTTACGACGATGTTCACAAAGACTACAAAGTATTTGACATTGAACCAATCCGTGATGAAGTTCTTGAATTCGAATCAGTTAAAGCTAACTTTGAAAAATCTCTTGACTGGTTGACTGACACTTACGTAGATGCTTTGAACATCATTCACTACATGACTGATAAGTACAACTACGAAGCTGTTCAAATGGCCTTCTTGCCAACTAAACAACGTGCGAACATGGGATTCGGTATCTGTGGATTTGCTAACACTGTTGATACATTGTCAGCTATCAAATACGCTACAGTTAAACCAATCCGTGACGAAAATGGCTACATCTACGATTACGAAACAATCGGGGAATACCCACGTTGGGGTGAAGATGATCCTCGTTCAAACGAATTGGCAGAATGGTTGATCGAAGCTTACACAACTCGTCTACGTAGCCACAAACTTTACAAAGATGCAGAAGCTACAGTTTCACTTTTGACAATCACATCTAACGTTGCTTACTCTAAACAAACTGGTAACTCACCAGTTCACAAAGGTGTATACCTCAACGAAGATGGTTCTGTGAACTTGTCTAAACTTGAATTCTTCTCACCAGGTGCTAACCCATCTAATAAAGCTAAAGGTGGATGGTTGCAAAACTTGAACTCACTTTCTAGCCTTGACTTTAGTTATGCAGCTGATGGTATCTCATTGACTACACAAGTATCACCTCGCGCTCTTGGTAAGACTCGTGACGAACAAGTTGATAACTTGGTAACAATCCTTGATGGTTACTTTGAAAACGGTGGACAACACGTTAACTTGAACGTTATGGACTTGAACGATGTTTACGAAAAGATCATGTCAGGTGAAGACGTTATCGTACGTATCTCTGGATACTGTGTAAACACTAAATACCTCACTCCAGAACAAAAAACTGAATTGACACAACGTGTCTTCCACGAAGTTCTTTCAATGGATGATGCATTGAGCTAATCAATTAACTTGAATAATGAAAAGGAACCCTCGGTCAAACGACTGAGGGTTATTTTTTGGACTATTAAATTCCTTAAGTCAGGTATTGAAATGTCTGACCGGGATTCAAAGATACTTGTTGAGTTGCGGGAGGTATTTGATACTCAATGAAAATCAAAGAGCAAACTAGGAAGCTAGCCGCAGACTGTACTTGAGTACGGCAAGGCGAAGCTGACGTGGTATTTTTATTTTCGAAGAGTATGAAAATAAAAATACCACACTTTGTAGGTTTACAAGGTGTGGTTGTATTTTATCTCTTAGACCAAGTTCTCTTCATAAAGAGAAGTAGGATTGGATAAATCTCCAAGCGCCCTGCAATCATTGCAAAGGAGAGGAGAATTTTTGAGATAGGACTAAAGATTGAGAAACTAGAAGTGGTTCCTAGAATAGGTCCGATATTATTGAAACAGCTAAAGACAGCACTGGTAACGACTAGAAAATCATTGCTATCTAGGCTGACAATAAAGATAAGGGATAGCAAAATCATAGAATAGATGACAAAGTACTTGAGAATCTTATGCTGGGTATCTTTGTCAATCACCGTTTTATTAACATGGAGGGTCAAAACACGGTGGGGCGATAGAATTGACAAAATTTGGTTTTTGGCAATTTTTGAAAGGATGAGGCCTCGAATAACCTTGAGTCCACCTGCGGTTGAACCAGCAGAACCACCGATTCCCATGAGGAAGAGAAGGATAAACTGGGAGAAGAGGGGCCAGTTGGTAATATCCCCGTAACCAAAACCAGTCGTCGTAATGATATTGGAAACTTGGAAGAAGGCCATTTCAAAACTCTTTGAAAATCCTGGATAGAGATAGAGAGTATTGAGGCTAATCAAGCCTGTAGAAAGCAGAACAATTACCAAGTAAGCTCGGAGTTCTTCATCTCCAAAGAAGGCCTTGACCCGACGGAGCATGAGGTAGTAGTAGAGATTGAAATTTATCCCAAAAACCAAAACTCCGATACTAACTAGATAGGTAATCAGTGAGCTACCATAGTGGGCGATTCCATCGTTATAGACTGTAAAACCTCCTGTACCTGCTGTTCCCATGGCAATGACAAAACTATCAAATAGGGGCATGCCAGCCAGATAATAGATGATGACAAAGAGGGAGAAGAGAGCTAGATAAAGGAGATAGAGAATCTGGGCAGTATTTTTGAGTTTGGATACAACCTTGCCAAAAACAGGGCCAGGAACCTCAGCTTTCATCACTTCTAGGTGGCTATTCTTAGCATTGTCCATAATAGCAAGTGCAAAAACAAGCACTCCCATCCCTCCAATCAAGTGGGTAAAACTTCGCCAGAAGAGGAGGGAACGACTGAGAACCGAAACGTCGTTCAGAATAGTTGCTCCAGTAGTTGTAAAGCCAGAACTGATTTCAAAAAAGGCATCGATAACGCTGGGAATTTGCTTAGCAAAAACAAAGGGGAGACCGCCAAAGAAGGACCAAAGGATCCAACAGAGGGCAACAATCAAGACTCCCTCCTTGGCATAAATCCGTTGATTTTTGGGCTTTTGTAAAATTCCTGAACCGCCTAGTAATACGAGAATCCCTATTGTTGAAAAGAGGGCCGTAAAGACTTGGCTCGATTCACGGTAATAGAGAGCGACAGACACAGGAACCAAAAGAAGAACAGCTTCAATCAAAAGTAATTTTGAAAGGAGGTAACGAATCATACTTTTATTCATTTCTTACCTCGCGATCAAGTCATAAATCTTGGTGATGTTTGGCAACAAGGTTGTTACTAGGAGCTTGTCTCCAACTTCCAACATATCCTCCCCAGTAGGGAAAATAGTCTTGCCCTTTCGAATGATGGCTGCTATAAGAACCCCTTTTTTCAGTTTTAGTTGAGAAAGAGGTTTGGCAGTCATTTTATTAGCTTCCTTGATATGGAATTGCAGGGTTTCGATTTGACCATTGGCTAGATGGTGCATGGCCTGAAGGTCTGAATACTGGGCATTAACCCGACCACGAATAAAGTGCATAATCGTATCTACAGCGATGATTTTAGGTGTGATGATACTTGAAAAATCAGGCGCATTGATAATTTCGAGGAGACTGGTACGATTGACCTTGGTGATATTTTTTTGTACACCTACCCTGTCAAGGAACATAGAGGTAATCAGATTTTCCTCATCGACCCCTGTTAGAGTCGCAACGGCATCATAGTTTTGAGCACTTTCTTCCAGCAGGATATCTTTTGCGGTACCATCTCCTTGAACGATGTAGAGGTTTGGGAATTTCTCGCTAAAGAAGCTAGCGATTTCAGGATTGATTTCAATAACCTTGGTATCGATACGACTGTCTTTGAGGATACCTAGTAGATAATAGGCAATTCTACCAGCTCCAACAATAAGAAGACTCTTCACGGCACGAGACTTGAAATAATTATGGAAGAGCATCATGTCAACACGGTTACCAGTGACAAAGATTCTATCTTTATCCTGTACAGTCATGTCACCGCTTGGAATGATAATTTGATGATCTCTCTCTATCGCACAGACAATGACATTGCCAAATTTTTTCCGAAAATCAGAAATGGGCATTTGGCAAAGACCACTGGAGGATTTAACAGTGAATTCCATCAAGCTGACCCGTCCGCCAAAGAAACGTTCGACAGAGAGGGCGTTGGGGAAGTCAATGATATTCGCGATAGCACGGGCCGCCAAGAGCTCAGGATTAACGATCAGAGAAAAACCGAGAATATTCTTTTCCTTGAAATAAGAGTTAGAATATTCAGGGTTCCGCACCCGAACGATGGTCTCTTTAGCTCCCATTTTTTTGGCTAGAACGGCTGCAATCATGTTCACTTCATCGTATTCAGTCAGGGCGATAAAGATATCACAATCCTGGACGCTGGCTTGCTCAAGGATGGTAAAATCGGCCCCGTTACCAAGGATGCCTATGATATCAAAGCGATTGACAATATGATTGAGGACAGCTTCGTCTTGCTCAATCAGCAAAACATCATGCTTTTCTGCAACCAAGGAGCGACAGAGGGCAGAACCAACTTTTCCCCCTCCGACAAGGATAATTTTCATAATAAAACCTACTTCTTCATTATGTAACTATCATACCCTTTTTCAAGAAAAAATGCACCTACTAGCTAATCACCAGAGTTTTTAGTAGGAAATTTGCTATAAGGTAAAACTATACCCTAATCAATTGAAATAGCTATTAGCTACTTTCTAGAAAATATGGTATGATAAAGGATACACAAGGAGATAAAATGAATAATAATTTACTGGTATTACAATCAGACTTTGGTCTGGTTGATGGTGCGGTATCGGCTATGATTGGAGTGGCTTTAGAAGAATCTCCAACCTTAAAAATTCATCACTTGACGCACGATATCACGCCTTATAATATTTTTGAGGGGAGTTACCGTCTCTTTCAGACGGTGGATTACTGGCCTGAGGGAACGACATTTGTATCGGTGGTCGATCCAGGTGTCGGCTCGAAACGTAAGAGTGTGGTTGCCAAGACTGCAAAAAATCAATACATTGTCACGCCAGATAATGGGACGCTTTCTTTTATCAAGAAACACGTTGGCATTGTAGCTATTCGTGAAATTTCTGAAGTGGCCAATAGACGTCAAAACACAGAGCATTCTTATACCTTCCACGGTCGTGATGTCTATGCCTATACTGGTGCTAAACTGGCCAGTGGTCACATTACTTTTGAGGAAGTGGGGCCAGAGCTCAGTGTGGATCAGATTGTGGAGCTTCCAGTCGTAGAGACCATCGTTGAAGACCATTTGGTGAAGGGAGCTATTGATATTCTGGATGTACGTTTTGGTTCGCTTTGGACCTCTATCACGCGAGAAGAATTTTACAAGCTGGAACCAGCATTCGGTGACCGTTTTGAGGTGACTATCTATCATGCAGATATGCTGGTCTATCAAAATCAGGTTGTTTATGGCAAATCATTTGCAGATGTGAGAATTGGGCAACCCATCCTTTACATCAACTCTCTCTATCGTTTAGGTGTGGCTATCAACCAAGGTTCCTTTGCCAAGGCCTATAATGTAGGTGTCGGTTCATCTTGGACCATTGAAATAAAGAAAATAGAATCATAAAATAGGAGAATATAGATGAAAAATCAATCAATTAAACAAGTTGTTGCTATCGGTGTTGGAGCTGCGCTCTTTGTTGTCATCGGGATGATCAGCATTCCGACACCTGTTCCAAATACAAGCATCCAGCTTCAGTATGCGGTACAGAGCCTCTTGTCTATCATTTTTGGCCCTCTAGTGGGATTACTTGTTGGTTTAATTGGTCATGCAGTGAAGGACTCTCTTGCTGGCTACGGTCTTTGGTGGACTTGGATTATTGCTAGTGGTCTCTTTGGTCTAGCCGTCGGACTCTTTAGAAAATACATTCGAGTAACACAGGGTGTTTTTGAGTTGAAGGATATTGTCTTCTTTAACCTCATTCAGATTGTTGCAAATGCTCTTGTTTGGGGTGTCTTGGCACCACTTGGAGATGTTGTGATTTATCAAGAAGCAGCAGAAAAAGTATTTGCCCAAGGGATTGTTGCGGGAATTGCTAATGCTGTAACTGTAGCTATCGCAGGTACCCTTCTCTTGCTAGCTTATTCACGTACACAGACTCGTTCAGGAAGTTTGAAAAAGGATTAATATAAGGGAAAAGGCTGGACAACCGGTCTTTTTTGATGTTTATTGATTAGTTAGGCAAGCAAGCTAGGATAGGACTCTTTTTGACGCTAAGATTTTACGAGAAGAGACTGTAAGAAGGAGTTAGTTTATGATAAAATAGAAGTCTAAGAAGCGAATGAAGAGAGTAAGATGAAAGAAGCTATAATTGAGTGGAAGGATTTCTCTTTCCAGTATGAAACGCAACAAGAACCGACCTTGCAAGGAGTGGACTTAACTATTTATAAGGGAGAGAAAGTTTTAATTGTTGGGCCATCTGGGTCAGGCAAGTCTACCTTGGGTCAGTGTTTGAATGGGATTATTCCAAATATTTACAAGGGTCAGACATCTGGAGAATTTTTGATCAAAGGACAAGCAGCCTTTGATATGAGCATCTATGATAAATCTCATCTGGTCAGTACAGTTTTGCAGGATACAGATGGGCAGTTTATCGGTCTGTCCGTGGCAGAAGATTTGGCTTTTGCTCTGGAAAATGATGTGACAGCTCTAGATGAGATGAAAAATCGTGTTCATAAATGGGCAGAAAAGTTGGACCTTATTTCTTTACTGAATCAGCGTCCTCAGGATTTGTCAGGTGGACAAAAGCAACGGGTTAGTCTGGCTGGTGTTTTGATTGATGAAAGTCCGATTCTCTTGTTTGATGAGCCACTCGCCAATCTGGATCCCAAGTCAGGTCAGGATATTATCGAATTGATTGACCAGATTCATAAGGAAGAGGGGACGACGACCCTTATTATTGAGCACCGTTTGGAGGATGTTCTGCATCGCCCTGTCGATCGGATTGTCTTGATAAACGATGGTCGTATCCTCTTTAATGGGGGTCCTGATCAGTTACTAGCGACTGATTTATTGACACAAAATGGAATTCGAGAACCCCTTTATCTCACTACTCTCCGTCAATTGGGTGTGGATTTAGCTAAGGAAGAACAATTAGTAAATTTGGACAACTTGTCTATCTCAAAAGGCCAGATTCAGTTGCGGACGGAACTGGTAAAAGAAACCCCAGAATTGCAGTCACTCTTTAGACTAGAGGATCTGTCTTTTTCTTATGATGATAGACCGATTTTGAAATCCATTTATCTGGATATTAAAAAGGGCGAAAAGATTGCCATTGTCGGAAAAAATGGAGCTGGGAAGTCAACCCTAGCCAAGGCTATAAGTAGCTTTATCCAGACGGAAGGTCGCTATCTTTGGGAAGAGCAGGATATAAAAGGGGATTCGGTAGCAGAACGGGCGGAACGAGTAGGCTATGTGCTGCAAAATCCCAATCAAATGATTTCAACCAATATGATTTTTGATGAGGTGGCTCTAGGGCTCCGTTTGCGAGGTGTGAATGAGAAGGAAATTGAAACGAGAGTCTATGAAACCTTGAAAATCTGCGGTCTCTATGAATTCCGTAATTGGCCCATTTCTGCCCTGTCATTTGGTCAGAAAAAACGTGTCACTATTGCATCGATTTTGGTTTTAGGAGCTGAAATTATCCTCCTAGATGAACCGACTGCAGGTCAGGACCAGAAGAACTATACTGAGATTATGGAATTTCTCGAAGAGTTGCATCAAAAAGGGCATACCATTGTCATGATTACTCATGATATGCAATTGATGCTGGATTATTCAGACCGAGCTCTTGTCATGGTGGATGGGGAACTGATTGCCGATACTGATCCAGCTAGTCTTTTGAGCAATCCTGAGCTGTTAGTAAAAGCCAATCTAAAAGAAACTTCAATCTTCAACTTGGCCAAGAAACTAGACGTGGATCCACTTGCTTTAACGGCATTTTATAAAGAAAGGAGAGAAGGATGCAAGCTAAATTAATCGGTTACCAGCATAGAGATACTGTGATTCATCGCTTGTCAGGAGCTGGTAAACTCCTCTTTTTCATCCTTGTATCATTGGCGGCCATGATTAGCTATGATACCAGACTGCTTGTTCTGATTGCTATTTTTTCGGTCTTTCTCCTCTATTTGTCAGAAATCCGCTTTAAAGATGTTTCCTTTGTAGCCGTTTTTGCGACGGTATTTGCCGTTTTAAACGTCTTGATGGTCTATCTCTTTTCTCCCGAGTATGGGGTTGGACTTTACGGAGAGAGGAGTGTGATTTGGCAGGGAATCGGTGCCTACACTCTGACCAGCCAAGAGCTCTTTTATCTGCTAAATCTGGCCATTAAGTACCTTTGCACTATTCCTCTGGCTATTATCTTTTTGATGACAACCCATCCTAGTCAGTTTGCTTCCAGTTTAAATCAAATTGGTGTGCCTTACAAGATTGCCTATTCAGTCAGCCTGACTTTGCGCTATATTCCAGATTTGCAGGAAGAATTCTTTACTATCAAGATGTCTCAGGAGGCGCGTGGGATGGAATTATCCAAGAAAGCTTCTCTTATGCAACGAATCAAAGGCAATCTGCGCATTATTACGCCCTTGATTTTTAGCTCGTTAGAACGCATTGATACCATCGCGACCGCCATGGAGCTTCGGCGCTTTGGGAAAGAGAAAAAACGCACTTGGTATAGTTATCAGGCCTTGAAAAAAGGAGATTATCTTACCTTGCTCTTGGCAGCCTTGTTTTTAGTAGCTAGTTTACTACTTATCTTGCAGAATCAGGGACGATTTTACAACCCTTGGAAATAGCTTGAAAAAATTGAAAAAATCAAGTCGTTTCTATTGACAATGATTCTGAAAGTGTTATACTAAGAAAGTAGTTTCGCTGATTTACTTCAAACCTGTTGTGAGGTAAGTTAACGATGCCTTAACCACGCTGTTTGCTGAGCTTGACTCCGGGCAGTGTGGCTATTTTTTTGCAATGGTGAAAGGAAGCAAGTCATGACAAATCACATTGTATTATTTGAACCTCAAATTCCACAAAATACAGGCAATATCGCGCGTACTTGCGCTGCGACCAATTCTCCCCTCCACATCATCAAGCCAATGGGCTTTCCTATTGACGACCGCAAGATGAAGCGAGCTGGATTGGATTATTGGGATAAGCTAGAGATTTATTTTTACGAGAGTTTGGAGGATTTCATGTCTCAGATGAAGGGAAAACTCTATCTGATTTCTAAATTCGCGGAAAAAGTCTATTCTGAGGTGGATTTATCGACTAACGAAGGCCATTATTTTCTCTTTGGACGTGAAGATAAGGGCTTGCCTGAGGACTTTATGCGAGAACATCCTGAGAAAGCTCTCCGTATTCCTATGAATGATGAACATGTCCGCAGTCTCAATGTGTCTAATACCGTCTGCATGATTGTCTACGAAGCCCTCCGCCAGCAGAACTTTGCAGGTCTTGAGCTCGTTCATACATATGAAGCAGATAAATTGAAATAAAAAATGAAAATGAACAAAATGCTTGCGCTTGCAAGCGTTTTTTGTTATGATAAAAGAGTCTTCAGGGCAGGGTGTGATTCCCGACCGGCGGTGACTTTAACTAGGAAATGATCTTTTCCTTCTCTTTAAAGAAGTCCGCGAGCGCAAGCTGATGTGGTGAGATTCCACAACCGACAGTATAGTCTGGATGGGAGAAGACGAAAGAATAGCTTTGTCTGTTCTGATAGATTTATAGCTAAATTGTAACCGTTTGCTCAATAGAGTGCGAGGGAACTTTTGGGGTATAAAAAGTGAGAATAGATAGGGGAATCCTTTCTAACTTCTTCTGATTTTATAGAAAATTGGAGGAACCTGTTATGACAAACACACGTCGACTTTCGACCATTGCGATTCTATCAGCCATCTCATTTGTGCTGATGTACTTTGACTTTCCGCTTTTGCCAGCGGCGTCCTTCCTCAAGATCGAATTTAGTATCTTGCCAGTCCTTGTGGGTCTGGTGGTCATGGATTTGCCTGCTGCTCTAGGAATTCTCTTGCTTCGCTCACTCTTGAAATTGCTTCTTAATAGTCAAGGAGTGAATACTTACATTGGTTTGCCGATGAATATCGTAGCTTTGGGAGTTTTTGTCATCGTATTTGCTTTGATTTGGAAAAAGGAACGGACAACTCTTCGTTTCCTACTAGGCTCTCTAGCTGGGACTATTGGTTTAACCGTGGCTATGTTGGTTCTTAACTATGTTTACGCTGTTCCTTTGTACGCTAAGTTTGCTAACTTTGATATTGGAAAAATTTTGGGACTTTCCAACTACCTAATGACCATGGTATTACCTTTTAACTTGATTGAGGGTGTAATCTTTTCCGTTTCATTCTGGTTGTTGTATGTTCTCTTGAAACCAACCTTAAAACATTATGAGAGATAAACAAACATTTTTAATGAAGGGCAGTTTTGCCCTTTTACTTTTCGTTATTCTTGGCTACATGGTCAAATTTTACCCTGAAACGCTGGTCGGTTTTGACCAACCGATTCAGACTGCCGTTCGAGGAGACTTGCCAGATTATTTGACTATTCTTTTCCGAGCTATCACACGCTTGATTGATATCCCGGTGATTATCACTTGGGTTGTCATTACAGCTTTTGTCTTTTATCGTAAGCGGTGGAAGATAGAAAGTTTCTTCATGCTGGGAAATCTGGCTTTGGCCGGTCTTTTAATCGTGACTTTTAAAAACATCTACCAGCGCCCACGGCCAGCTATCTTACACTTGGTTGAGGAGAAGGGATTTTCCTTCCCAAGTGGTCATTCTCTGGCTGTAACCTTGATGGTAGGTTTTCTGATTGTCATTCTCAGTCAACGGATTAAAGATCGGGTCTGGAGAAAAATCGTGCAAATTATCCTTGCTTTCTACCTAGTCAGTGTGCTGGTATCAAGGGTTTATCTGGGAGTTCACTATCCATCAGACGTTCTTGCCAGTCTCTGTGTCGGCTTGGGAGTCTTGTTTATCGAATTTCCCTTCTATGACAAGCTACGCTTCCAATGGCGATTTAAAGGCAAACAGAAGTGAGTATCAAATTCCTTTGAGGAGAAAGAAATGAAAGTCAATATAGCAGATCTTCATCCGACTCAACTATACTTATCAAAAAAGAAGTTGCAAGATATTCAGATGCTTTATCAGTCTGTAGAACTAAACAATGTTGATCCAATTAGTATTCTTGCATTTGGAAATTGCTTATTGATTACAGATGGGCATCACAGGGCTTATCAGGCTTTATTGGCAGGTCAGGATACGATTTCTGCTGAGTTTGATAGAGATGGTGGTGATGAACTATATCATCTCTATGCGCAAGCCTGCGAAGAAAGAAAAATTTACTCTGTTCTGGATTTAAAAAATCATATCTTAGCTCAAGATGAGTATGAAGCAAAATGGTATAACTGGTGTGATGGTTTTAATCAAGCAGCAACTCTTTTGTTGAAAAGGAAAGCAGATGAAACGGATTTTACAAATAGATAATGCACTGCGTCTTGTTCCTTATTATAAGGTCAATCATTGTGAAGAAGCTTTTGCTTGGTATCAGGATGTGAACTTGGTTTACCTCGTAGATGGTGTGAAGAGACCGTACAGTCCAGCGACCTTGGAAGCTATGTATTCCTATTTGGATCAGCATGGTGAGCTTTTTTGGATTGAAGTTAAGGAGAAGGGGGAATGGTTTCCAATTGGGGATGTTACACTATCTCAGGATAATCTTCCCATTGTGATTGGGAATCCCGCTTATCAACATCTAGGGCTTGGGAAAAAGGTTCTAAGTACTTTGATTGAATTGGCTCGAGTAAAAGGATGGAAAGAATTGAAAGTCAAGGAAATCTATACCTACAATCATGCTTCTAGGAGGTGTTTCAAGTCGCTTGGATTTGTGGAAGATGGAGCAACAGAAAAAGGAACGAGTTTTATATTGAAATTAGTCTAATCTAACTTGTTTTTTAACTAAAAATCTGATAAACTAAGTAGTAATTGAATAGAAATCTGCAAGACTAGTAACTCAAGGGAAGTATATCAGGGAGGAGAGCCGTGACTGCAAGTTCTCTATATGAAAGCTGGGCGAATTCACTTGCGCATGGATTTAGAAATGAAGGTCTGACTTGTCAGATGAAAACGGATGGTACCGCGTGTCAACGCTCCGAGTGGAGTTTTTGGCATGTGGTTTTCTTTTTTATCTACGAGAGACTGATGGAGGAATTATGTCAACTATTGAAGAACAATTAAAAGCGCTTCGTGAAGAAACGCTGGCTAGCTTGAAGCAGATTTCTGCTGAAAATAAAAAAGAGATGCAAGACTTGCGTGTCTCTGTCCTTGGTAAAAAGGGTTCGCTCACTGAAATCCTCAAAGGGATGAAAGATGTTTCTGCTGAGATGCGTCCAATCATTGGGAAACATGTCAATGAAGCTCGTGATGTCTTGACAGCTGCCTTTGAAGAAACAGCTAAGCTCTTGGAAGAAAAGAAAGTCGCGGCTCAACTGGCTAGCGAGAGTATCGATGTGACGCTTCCAGGTCGTCCAGTTGCGACTGGTCACCGTCATGTCCTCACACAAACCAGTGAGGAAATCGAAGATATTTTCATTGGGATGGGTTACCAAGTCGTGGATGGTTTTGAAGTGGAGCAAGACTACTATAACTTTGAGCGTATGAACCTTCCAAAAGACCACCCAGCTCGTGATATGCAGGACACTTTCTATATCACAGAAGAGATCTTACTCCGTACTCACACGTCTCCAGTTCAAGCGCGTGCCATGGATGCCCATGATTTCTCTAAAGGCCCTTTGAAAATGATCTCACCAGGGCGTGTGTTCCGTCGTGACACAGACGATGCGACCCACAGTCACCAGTTCCACCAAATTGAAGGCTTGGTTGTTGGGAAAAATATCTCTATGGCTGATCTTCAAGGAACCCTTCAGTTGATTGTGCAAAAAATGTTCGGTGAAGAGCGTCAGATCCGTCTGCGCCCATCTTACTTCCCATTCACAGAGCCATCTGTTGAGGTGGATGTTTCTTGCTTCAAGTGTGGTGGAGAAGGCTGTAACGTATGTAAGAAAACAGGTTGGATCGAAATTATGGGGGCCGGTATGGTTCACCCACGTGTCCTTGAAATGAGTGGTATCGATGCGACTGTTTACTCTGGATTTGCCTTTGGTCTTGGACAAGAGCGTGTAGCTATGCTCCGTTATGGAATCAACGATATCCGTGGATTCTACCAAGGCGATGTCCGCTTCTCAGAACAGTTTAAATAATGATTAGAAAAGTAGAAAAGGCAGATGTTGGGGTGTTGTCCAAAATTGCCAAACAAACCTTTCGTGAAACATTTGCTCATGATAATACAGAAGAGCAGTTACAGGAATACTTTGAAGAGGCTTATAGTTTGAGAGTTTTGTCAACTGAGTTGGAAAATCCAGAATCCGAAACCTATTTCATTATGCATGAAGAGGAGATAGCTGGTTTTCTCAAAGTCAACTGGGGAAGTGCTCAGACTGAGAGAGAATTAGAGGATGCTTTTGAAATTCAACGTCTCTATGTGCTACAAAAATTCCAAGGATTTGGACTAGGTAAGCAACTGTTTGAATTCGCTCTTGAACTTGCTACCAAAAATAGTTTTTCTTGGGCTTGGCTAGGTGTTTGGGAGCATAATACAAAAGCTCAAGCATTTTATAATCGATATGGTTTTGAAAAATTTAGCCAACATCATTTTATGGTTGGTCAAAAAGTAGATACAGATTGGTTACTGAAAAAGAAATTAAGGTAAGAAGATGATTCTTCTATTGAAATGATAGGAAAGGAAAAGAACTAGAGTGGCAACTGTCATTCTGGAGAACTAAATTATGCTTGTATCTTATAAATGGTTAAAAGAATTGGTGGACATTGATGTTCCATCACAAGAGTTGGCTGAAAAAATGTCAACTACAGGGATCGAGGTAGAAGGTGTCGAATCACCGGCCGCTGGTCTCTCAAAAATTGTCGTCGGTGAGGTCTTGTCTTGCGAAGATGTGCCAGAAACTCACCTCCATGTTTGTCAGGTTAACGTTGGCGAAGAAGAAGCCCGTCAAATCGTCTGTGGTGCACCGAATGTGCGTGCTGGTATCAAGGTTATGGTGGCTCTTCCAGGAGCTCGCATCGCTGACAATTACAAGATCAAAAAAGGGAAAATCCGCGGTCTTGAGTCACTTGGAATGATCTGTTCACTTGGTGAATTGGGAATTTCTGACTCAGTTGTGCCAAAGGAATTCGCAGATGGCATCCAAATCTTGCCAGAAAATGCCGTTCCAGGTGAGGAAGTCTTCTCATATCTAGACTTGGATGATGAAATCATCGAACTTTCTATTACACCCAACCGTGCAGATGCCCTTTCTATGCGTGGAGTGGCTCACGAAGTGGCAGCTATTTATGATAAGGCAGTCAACTTTAAAGAATTTACTCTAACAGAAACTAATGAAGCTGCGGCAGATGCCCTTTCTGTCAGCATTGAGACAGACAAAGCGCCTTACTATGCCGCTCGTATCTTGGATAATGTGACTATCGCACCAAGTCCACAATGGTTGCAAAACCTTCTCATGAACGAAGGAATCCGTCCAATCAATAACGTAGTGGACGTGACCAACTACATCCTTCTCTACTTTGGTCAACCAATGCACGCCTTTGACTTGGATACCTTTGAAGGGAGTGACATCCGTGTGCGTGAAGCGCACGCTGGTGAAAAATTGGTGACCTTGGATGGCGAAGAACGTGACTTGGACGTGAATGACTTAGTTATCACTGTCGCAGACAAGCCAGTAGCCCTTGCAGGTGTCATGGGCGGTCAAGCAACAGAAATCTCTGATAAATCTAGTCGTGTCGTCCTTGAAGCTGCAGTCTTCAACGGAAAATCTATCCGCAAGACCAGTGGTCGCCTCAACCTTCGTTCTGAGTCATCTTCTCGCTTTGAAAAAGGCATCAATGTGGCAACAGTCAATGAAGCCCTTGATGCGGCAGCTAGCATGATTGCAGAACTTACAGGTGCGACGGTGCGTAAAGGTATCGTTTCAGCGGGTGAGCTTGATACCTCTGATGTGAAAGTTTCTTCAACTCTTGCTGATGTTAACCGTGTCCTCGGAACTGAGCTTTCTTATGCTGATGTAGAAGACGTCTTCCGTCGTCTTGGCTTTGGTCTTTCTGGAAATGCAGACAGCTTTACAGTCAGCGTACCACGTCGTCGTTGGGATATCACAATAGAAGCAGATCTCTTTGAAGAAATCGCTCGTATCTATGGATATGACCGCTTGCCAACCAGTCTTCCAAAAGATGATGGTACAGCTGGTGAATTGACTGCGACACAAAAACTTCGCCGTCAGGTTCGTACCATTGCTGAAGGAGCAGGTTTGACAGAAATCATCACCTATGCTCTAACAACTCCTGAAAAAGCAGTTGAGTTTACGGCTCAACCAAGTAACCTTACTGAACTCATGTGGCCAATGACAGTGGACCGTTCTGTCCTCCGTCAAAATATGATTTCTGGTATCCTTGATACGGTGGCTTATAACGTAGCTCGTAAGAATAAAAACTTGGCCCTTTACGAGATTGGGAAAGTCTTTGAACAAACAGGTAATCCAAAAGAAGAACTTCCAAATGAAATCAACAGCTTTGCCTTTGCCTTGACAGGCTTGGTTGCTGAAAAAGATTTCCAAACAGCAGCAGTTCCAGTTGATTTCTTCTATGCTAAAGGAATCCTTGAGGCCCTCTTTGCTCGTTTGGGACTCCAAGTAACCTATACGGCAACATCTGAAATCGCTAGCCTTCACCCAGGACGTACAGCCGTGATTTCACTCGGTGACCAAGTTCTTGGTTTCCTTGGCCAAGTGCATCCAGTCACTGCTAAGGCTTACGATATTCCAGAAACGTATGTAGCTGAGCTTAACCTTTCAGCCATCGAAGCTGCCCTTCAACCAGCTACTCCATTTGTGGAAATTACTAAATTCCCAGCAGTTAGCCGTGACGTTGCCCTCCTTCTCAAGGCAGAAGTGACTCACCAAGAAGTTGTGGACGCTATCCAAGCTGCAGGAGTGAAACGTTTGACAGATATCAAACTCTTTGACGTCTTCTCAGGTGAAAAATTGGGACTTGGTATGAAGTCAATGGCCTATAGCTTGACCTTCCAAAATCCAGAAGACAGCTTAACGGACGAAGAAGTCGCACGCTACATGGAAAAAATCCAAGCGTCTCTTGAAGAAAAAGTCAATGCAGAAGTGCGTTAACTTATCAATCCATCCTTCGGGGTGGATTTTTGCTTTTCAAATAACAATTCAGGATCAAAAATAGACAGTTGAGGAACAGAGAAGATAAATTGGAGTTTACCAGTGTATAATATACTCATAACTCAAAGTACTCTAAGATTTTTTACTAAAATGAGGATGAAAAAAATGGACAGAAATCATTGTAAATGCTATCAAAAAGGAGTATAATGAGTGCAAGACATTTCGGAGGTGAAAGATGCTAGAAGTAAGAAGTCTAGAGAAAAGTTTTGGACCCAAGCAAGTTTTGTTTGGTATTGACTTTCAAGCGCGACCAGGTCGTATTTTGGGATTAGTCGGGAAAAATGGTGCTGGGAAGACAACGATTTTCCACAGTATTTTGAAGTTTTTAGAATATCAAGGAGAAATCAGTCTGGATGGTCAGGATATTCGTCAGGAAACCTACGCTCGGATTGGCTATCTGCCTGAAGAACGCAGTCTCATGCCTAAATTGACAGTCCTTGAACAAGTTCGCTACTTGGCGACTCTAAAAGGTATGGATGCCAAGGAGGTCAAGGAAAAACTCCCTCAATGGATGAAGAGGTTGGAAGTGAAAGGAAAGCTGACAGATAAAATCAAGAGCCTGTCAAAAGGAAATCAGCAGAAGATTCAGCTCATCATTACTCTGATTCATGAGCCAGACTTGATTATCTTGGATGAGCCTTTCAGTGGATTGGACCCAGTCAATACAGAATTGCTCAAGCAAGTCATTTTTCAAGAAAAAGAACGTGGGGCAACCATTATCTTTTCTGACCATGTTATGACTAATGTCGAGGAGCTTTGTGATGATATTTTGATGATTCGAGATGGTCGTGTGGTCTTGCATGGACCGGTTCAGGATGTCCGCAATCAATACGGGAAAACGCGTCTCTTTGTTTCAAGTGAACGAAGCAAGGAAGAATTGGAAAGTCTTCCTCATGTCAAACAGGTGAGCTTGACCAAACAAGGCAGTTGGAAATTGATCCTAGATGACGAGAGCGCTGGAAGGGAACTCTTCCCAATCTTGACTCAGGGGCAATATATCGCAACCTTTGATCAACAAGCACCGACAATCGATGAAATCTTTAAACTAGAATCAGGGGTGGAAGTATGAGAAATATGTGGGTTGTAATGAAGGAAACCTATCTTCGACACATCAAGTCGTGGAGTTTCTTCTTTATGGTGATTTCACCATTCTTGTTTATCGGTCTCTCTGGAGGAATTGGCTATCTCCAAGGCTCTTCAATGGCTCAGAGTGGCAAGATAGCAGTGATTAGCACCGTTCCAGCTGTGACAGAAGGTCTCAAATCTACAAATGGTCTCAATTTTGACTACAAGGATGAAGCAAGTGCTCAAACTGCTATCAAGGATGAAAAATTAAAGGGTTATCTGACCATTGACCAAGAGGATAGTGTCTTGAAGGCAGTTTATCACGGTGAAACTTCTCTTGAGATTGCTATTAAGCTAGGAGTAACGAGCAAGTTAAATGAGCTTCAAGGACAACTCAATCGTTCGGCAGCCAATTTGTCACAAGAGCAGGAAAAACGCTTGGAACAAACAGTTAACTTTACGGAGAAAATTGATGAATCCAAGGAAAATAAAAAAATGATTCAAACAATCGCGGCTACAGCGGTTGGTGGCTTTCTCTATATGATTTTAATTACTTATGCTAGCGTCACTGCCCAGGAAGTGGCTAGTGAGAAAGGAACTAAAATCATGGAGGTGGTCTTCTCCAGCATTCGAGCTAGCCATTATTTCTATGCTCGTATGCTTGCCTTGTTGCTTGTGATTTTGACTCATATCGGCATCTATGTCGTGGGTGGTCTCGCTGCTATTCTGCTCTTTAAAGATTTGCCATTATTAGCCCAGTTTGGTATTTTGGACCATTTAGGAGATGCTTTCTCTCTAAATACCTTGCTCTTTATTTTAGTCAGTCTCTTTATGTACGTAGTTTTGGCAGCCTTCCTAGGTTCCATGGTTTCTCGTCCTGAGGATGCAGGAAAGGCCTTATCGCCGTTGATGATTTTGATAATAGCTGGTTTTGTTGGCGTTACTGCCCTAGGTGCTGCAGGAGACAATTTGATCTTGAAAATCGGTTCTTACATTCCTTTCATCTCGACCTTCTTTATGCCATTTAGAACCATTAATGGCTATGCCGGGGGAGCAGAAGCATGGATTTCACTTGCTATTACAGTGATTTTTGCAGTGGTAGCAACCGGATTTATCGGACGCATGTATGCTAGTCTAGTCCTTCAAACAGATGATTTAGGAATCTGGAAAACCTTTAAACGTGCCTTAGCTTATAAATAGAAGAGCCTCGCGGAAGCGAGGTTTTTTAGAGATAAAAAGAGTGGAATTCAGAAAAATATTTTTCATATCTATTGACTTTTAGGGGTAAAATTTGGTATTATAGTAGGCGGTATTGTTTACCCCATTTGAAAGGCCCCGGAACCTTCCAAATACTTTTCGATGGGAAGGAACACCCATCACCGTAAACAAAAATCGAACTATATATAGGAGAAATCATGAACAAAACAACATTTATGGCTAAACCAGGCCAAGTTGAACGTAAATGGTACGTAGTTGACGCAACTGATGTACCACTTGGACGTCTTTCTGCAGTAGTTGCTAGCGTACTTCGCGGAAAAAACAAACCAACATTTACACCACACACTGATACAGGTGACTTTGTGATTGTTATCAATGCTGAAAAAGTTAAATTGACTGGTAAAAAAGCAACTGATAAAATCTACTACACTCACTCAAACCACCCAGGTGGATTGAAACAAATCTCTGCAGGTGAACTTCGTTCTAAAAATGCAGTACGTTTGATTGAGAAATCAGTTAAAGGTATGCTTCCACACAATACTCTTGGACGCGCTCAAGGTATGAAGTTGAAAGTATTTGTTGGAGCTGAGCACACTCACGCTGCACAACAACCAGAAGTTCTTGATATTTCAGGACTTATCTAAGGAAAGGAACAATAAAGTATGTCACAAGCACAATATGCAGGTACTGGACGTCGTAAAAACGCTGTTGCACGCGTTCGCCTTGTTCCAGGAACTGGTAAAATCACTGTTAACAAAAAAGATGTTGAAGAGTACATCCCACACGCTGACCTTCGTCTTGTAATCAACCAACCATTCGCAGTTACTTCAACTGCAGGTTCATACGACGTTTTCGTTAACGTTGTAGGTGGTGGATACGCTGGTCAATCAGGAGCTATCCGTCATGGTATCGCTCGTGCCCTTCTTCAAGTAGACCCAGACTTCCGCGATTCATTGAAACGCGCAGGACTTCTTACACGTGACTCACGTAAAGTTGAACGTAAGAAACCAGGTCTTAAGAAAGCTCGTAAAGCATCACAATTCTCAAAACGTTAATCAATACGATTATATCAACGTTTCAAAGCACTTTGCAAAGATTTTGCAAAGTGCTTTTTTGTCGATTTTTGAGCTCGAATAGCTTTGTGATAACCTTCTGATAACCTCTGAAAGTTTAGTTCCTTTAACAGAAGAGTTGGAACAAGTCGGAAAGAATATCAATTCTATAGCCCGTCTTGCAACTGTAGTTGGGAGAATAAGCTATGAAAATAAAATGGATATGTCTATTATGATGCAAAAAATAGTTGACGTGATGGAGGAAAAAGATGTTTATTTTCAAAAGTAATATGGATAAGGATTTCGATCAGATATGCGAATACATACTGAAATTAAAGCGAGCAGAATTATTTCTTCATGGAATTAAACAACAAGATAAAACGAAGGCTCGTTTGTATCATGCGATGCTGGAATACTACGATGCTAACCATAAAAAAGAAAGACATATGAGAATTTTAAAATAAAGAAACGCTGTTAAAAATTTTGCAGCGTTTTTTATATATCTTCTTAAAATATTTGTACACACAAATGACAGTCAAATTGATTTTTTGGATTATTTTGTCGAGAAGGAAAAATTTTTCATAATATGACTTTGCGAGCTCAGAGTCTGTATACACACACTCCTAAAATCATTCCCAAAATTTGTATACACATAGTGTATGTACTTTTTGGGTGATTTAATTTTTGGGGGAATCCCCAACCCCCTTTAGAAATAGTTAGATATAAGATTAAAAAATGGTATAATCTTAAAAGATAAACGTTTTTAAGGAGTAGACTTTGAAAGAGAATTTAATCAAATCAAAAAAGCGTGTTCAAAAGCATGGAGAGGTTTTTATACCATTCTGGATGGTACAGAAAATATTAGATACTCCAGGTATTAAAGAGACTTGTGAAGATATTTCTGCAACATTTTTAGAACCTTCTGCAGGAGATGGGAAATTTTTGCAAGCTATTTTAGAAAGAAAATTATCTGCTGTTATCATGTAATATGCAATATGATGAAAGAAGTTGGAAGACAAAATCATTGATTGCATTATCATCTATATATGGGATAGAATTTCTCGAAGATAATTTAGAAGTAGCACGTTCACGTATGTTTCTTTATTATTTAGATTGGTACGAACAAATTTTTAGTACTAAGCTAACTAGTAGAAGTGACATCTATAAATCTGCATATTATCTTATTCATAAAAATATAGTTAGAGGAAATACCTTAACTCAACGTCATCCTGTTACAGATGAACCTATTTGGTTTAATGAATGGCAACTTTTCAAAGGCCATTCTAGTTTGGTAAGACTGGGCAAAAAGTCTTTAAAATTAGAAAACGCATAGTATCAAGTGTTAAATCCTTGATATTATGCGTTTTATTGTTAGAAAATTTGCTTTATTTTCTCCTTAAGTTGAGTTTTTGCCCAGCCTCTATCAGAGCTTTTAGGTAAAAAGTTGAGGATAATACAGTTGTAGAAGGACGAACCCACTGAAAAAATAAGGAGCTTACTTTTAATGAAAGGAAAATCGAGGAATCTTTCATCAATTTGAGCGAATTCCTCGGTTATTTTGTATTTATTAAGGTCATAATTCGTTTTATATTGACCACGAAGATGGTTGTGGCTGCCTGTAACTCCATGCTGAAAAGACCCGATGCTCTCGCGACATCAAAGCCATGTCTCTGTTTTAGTTCGGCATTCTTCGCTTCGATTTTATAGCGATGTCTGGCCATTTCTTTAAAATAAGGTGTTTCCTGAAATTTCTTCTGGAAAAGATGGTCGTTACTCTTAATAGCCAATGAATAAGTTTTAAACTTTGCTCCCTCCTGATAACACCCTTCCTTGGAAAGACAATTCTTGCACTTTTCAATGTCAAAGTAATGAGTGACAACTTGATTCTTATTTTGATATTTTTTCCCTGTCCTTGCTTTGCGAACAGCCAAGTGTCCTTCTGGACAGACAAATAGCCCTGCGTCTTTATTAAATTCAAACGCATCCTCTTCTTTACGGTAACTTTTTGAAAAACAGAAGGGTTCAGTTTTGACACCAAATGAATCTTTTCTTTGCGAGTTAGTTGAATGTTGTTCTTTCCCGAATAAGCTGCATGACCAATAATAGTCTCGATGTCCAGACTATTTTCCTTTGTTTTGGCATATAACTCAGGTAAATATTTCCCATCGCTTTGTTCACCAGAAGTGACCACGCAAGCAGTAATAATCCGTTCATCCGTCATAGCGATATGACTTTTATATCCATAGAAAGAGGTGTCGGCTGTCTTATGTCCGAGCCTAGCCTCCTCCTTAACAGAAGCTTCCAAATGTTCTAAGTCGTCCTCGACAGCCTCTTTTAGGTAATTGAACTTTTGAGAAACAGCCGGTAGGGCTAAGAGTTCCTCGTGTTTTTCAACCACAGCCATTAACTCCTCTGTATAGGTCAACTCTGCTTCGAGGTTATCTTCTTGAGGTTTCTTTGGAAATTCTATTTTGATATCTTCTGAATGTTGATAAATTGTTTTACGTAAAGCTTTTGAACGCTCTCTAAGGATTTCTTGGGGTTTCTTATGATTATAATGAGATTTGGTGTGAGTGGCATCCACAATGAGGATTTTACTCTTAATCAAGTTATGTTCGAGTGCAATTTGAACAGACTTCTGAATCAATACATCAAGCAGTTTGTCATCTTTAATTCTTAGCTTTCTAAATTTCGTCAGAGAGGATGGCTCGATAACAGAATCTTCAGGAGCTAGACCAAGAAAAAATTTAAAGGCCATATCTGACAAGGAACGTCCTACCACATCTACATCTGATAACTAATAAATATCTTTTAACAAGAGATATTTGAACATCATAATCGGTGAATAAGCTTTACGCCCAAAATCGGGACGATAATTCTTTTCTAGTTCATCATAAATAAAGCTAAAATCACAGAGTTCAATTAGCTGACGTAAAAAGTGGGTTTTAGGAACCACGATATCATACAAACTAGAATAAGGACTGACATCCATAGTTAACTGATTATCAAGCATTATTTCACCTCATCTCTAGTATAACAAAAAAGCCATCAATTTGATGACTTTTTCAGTGGGCTCATGAAACGCTATGAGTTTTTTTGTTGTACTATATTTTACAATTTATCATTATAAAATAAATGCTGAACTTTTTGAAAGCTTCTAATTTGGAAAAATTAGAATTGCTGAAAAGTAAGAGTACATTAATGATATTTTATGAATATATGTACACACACTAATTAGTTATAAATATGAGAAACGAAAATTATATTAGTGTTGTTGAACTCGGCTAAAGGAAAATGGGAGAAAAAGTTATCAATTGAACGATACTTCAGTACCAATAAAATTGAGTACTAAAGTATACAAAAATTACTAATGGATTGAGACTTTTGTATTTGATTATACTGTAGAGAATATTAGTCAAATAAAATTGTTTTGTTTTCACTAATGCATTTCTTATTATTATCCCAGTAGTTAATACTTTCAAAGCTTCCTTTTCTTAAATAAAGCGGTATCCTTTTTCTTATATCATCTTGCATTGGTATTTTATCAATATCTTTTAGATTCCACCATTTTGGCTCACCTTCATCAGATGTGCTTAGTTCACCAGTAAACTGAGTACATAAAAAGTCATAGAAGACAAATCTCTCATTACCAATTGAATTAGTAAAGCCTGAAATTCCCTTTAATTCAAGATTTAATGCAGTGAGTCCAGTTTCTTCCTTAAGCTCCCGTAGTGCAGCTTCAAAAAAACTTTCAGGGAATTCAACTTTTCCCCCCGGTGGAATCCAGCCAGGAAAATTATCGTGCTGTCTATTAAGTAATAAAATTTCTTGATTTTTCAAAACGCAAATATTAACCCAGTTTTTGATTTTTTCAGTCATATTATCAACCTCCAATAAGTATTTTTTCATATATTAGACTATATGTCAAGAACTATATGCTATTTATGATTGTGACAAATGTGTCTCAGCTAAAGATTGATGATTTTTATGAAATAGCTGATAAACTCTCAGATATGACGATAAAATAATTTTTATAAGACTAGTTACCCTTATTATACTGTGGCAAAAAATAGAATTTCATTGATTTTCTGTATATATTTTCTAGTGATTCAAATGGGACATATGTGGGTCTTGTTTTACTTTTAAGAAAAGTTGATAATAAAATCAAGATATCTGAAGGATGTGAAGAAATGGATGGTATAGGTTATGTATTTAGGAATTTAAGACTTAATAAAGGATTAACTCAAAAATATATTTATAAGAATTTGTGTAGCCGGAAGCAATTATCTAGAATAGAGAATAATACTTCTTATCCCTCAGTATATCTTTTGTATTATATTTGTCAAAGATTAGAAGTTACTACAGACTATGTTATTAGTCTAACGTTAGAAAGAGGAAATCATGCTAAATGACACAAATAAATTGAAATATGAATTACCGGTTGAATTAGCTGCTCGGGAGCCAGTAGAACTTATGTCAGGGAGTCGAGATAGTTCAAGATTGATTATTGGATTTAAAAATTCAGATAAAATTATTGATGACTATATCTTGAATTTTCATAATTACATTAATCCAGGAGATTTGATTATTCTAAATAATAGTAAGACAGTCTCTCCTATATTTTATGCGTACTCTGAAAAATATGGGGAAGTAAAGTTTCATATAAAAACAAAAAATGAAGAAGGTTATGTAATTTATATCAGAATTAGGTCAGATTTACAGGATGGAATCATATCAGAAAAATTTTTTCTTAGCGATAAAATAAATGTTACAGTAGATAAAAATATTAATGGTGAGGAATTTTTGTGCAGTTTTAATTGTTCACAAGAAGACTTATATGATTATCTCCTAGTACATGGTGAAGCTGTAAGGTCTATTTATACGAGAAAAAAGTGGTCCATTGCTTATTATCAAAATGGAATTGCTAATAAATTAGGTTCATTTGAAAATCCTGCTGCTAACCGACATTTTTCTAATAGAATTTTAAGAGCTTTAAGAAAAAAAGGCGTAAAAATTGGATATATTACTTTAAATTGTGCATCAGTTGATACAAAAATTTTTGAAGAATTTATTGAAGAACATAGCGTTTTCAAAGAATACTACGAAATACCAGAAGAAACTGCAGAATTAATTCGAGATACTAAATTAAATGGAAACAAAATATTTGCCGTGGGTACGACTGTTATAAGGACTTTGGAAAGCTGTGAGTATGATAATTTTAAAATTGTATCTCCATTAAAAAATTATACTGATTTATATATATATCCAGGTTACAACTTCAAAATCACGGATGCATTAATTACAAATTTTCACGGTTCAATGACTAGTCGCCTTGCGTTATCAGCAGCAGTAATTGGCACGGAAAATATTATGAATTTATATCGACATGCAATAGATGAGCAGTATTTATTCTATGAGTTTGGAGATGCTAATTTATTATTTATGTAATCCAATAATTATAGTTCATGGAAAGGAGGTGATCAAATGAAAAAATTAACTTTGAAAGAATTGGTTAATAAAGCAAGTGATTTGCTTGCCTGTTGCAATGCAACTAAATAATTAACCGAATTCAAATTTTTAACTTCAATGAAAAAAATATCAAATTTTTTTCATTGAAGTTGTTTATGGAGGAATTTATGGCATATAAAATTAGTCACGATATAGATATTACAGAAGATAATGGATATCAAGTATTGCATCGATACTCAGATGATACGTATTTTTCATTGCAGAAAGACTATTTATTTATTCTGTTAAGTTATAATGGTCTGAATAATTTAAATGATATTGCTAAAGTCTTTTCAAATCATAAAGGAATTTCAATTAACTGTTCATTAGAGTATGTAGAAAAAGTTCAAAATTATTTTATTTCAGAAAGAATTATATTCAAAGATGAAAACAAAAACCATTCTTACTAATAATCTATGTGAAAATAATATTGATTCGCTATATGTTAAGTTATGTAAATTGCTTGAAGATAATGGGCAACATATTGTTTCAAGAGGGATGGCAGTAAAAGAATTAATTGGCGTTAGTATTGTTCTAACGGAGCCCAAAAGACGATTTTTAGAGAACTCTGCTAGGAATCTTAAACTTTATTATGCCATAGGAGAATTTTTATGGTATTTACGAGGGAGCAATGATTTATCCGAAATCGAGTATTATGCTCCGAGTATGGCAAAGTTTTCAGATGATGGTTCAATACTTCAAGGGGCATACGGTCCCAAAATAGTACCCCTAATTGATGACTTAATCCAGCTTTTAAAGAATGATACAGGAACCCGGCGTGCTGTAATACCCTTATATAGTGCAGATGATCTTGGTAAGGAAAGTAAAGATATCCCATGTACTCTTTCTTTAGAATTTTTAATTCGAAATAATAAGCTACACCTTATTACAAATATGAGATCAAACGATATCTTTTTAGGTCTACCATATGATATTTTTTCTTTTACAATGCTTCAAGAGTATATAGCGTATCAACTTGGAGTAGACTTGGGATGCTATTATCATTATGTAGGAAGTTTACATGTATACCAGCGTAATTTTAAAAAAATAGAAGAGATATCTCAAATGAGTCCTCATGAGACGGCAATATTTAACAAATCAGATTCAATATTTAAAAATTTTAGTGAGATAATTGATTTAGAAGAATCTATAAGAAAAAATAAAACTTTTAATCATAATTTAAATTTATTAATGGACTCAGATTTTCAAAAAATTAAGACAGAGCTAGAAAATTATAGGTATAGTAGGGAAAAGAATGTCGAACGGAAAACTGATATATATATGCGGTATTGATGGGTCTGGTAAGACTACATTATCCAAAAATCTTTCCAAAAATTTAGGAAGTAATTCTATTTTTTTGCCTTTGAATCAATCTAAGATATTTTTTAAAGAACTAGATTCTATTTGTCGTAAATACAATACAAATAGATGGGCAGAGTTTTCCGAAATTTTTAGAGGCTGTTTATGGGCATTAGAAATGGTTTATTTTTCTGAAAAAATTTTAAAACCAGCATTGGAACAGTATGATTATGTAATTATTGATAGGTACATGACTTGCAATAAAGTTTATTCTAATTTATCAATTACAAACACCTTGGTAGATAGATTACATGAGCTCCTTATACAGCCTAAAATCACAATGTATATCGATATAGAGCCAAAGATAGCTTTTAGTAGAGTTATTAAAAGGAATGAGCAACAAACGCCTAAAGAAACTTTAGAAAATTTAAAAATTGCCAAAGAATTATATGCTAGATACTTAAATAATTTAGAATATTATCGATTAGATGGTAGAGAATCTGAGGAAAGATTATTACAATCTGCACTAGGAATATTAGGAGATAAAAATGAAATTTGAAACTATATTAGATTTTTACATATTTTATTTAGAGGAGTTACTTAATGGATCTCAAAAGCAGAAAGTACCCTATTCAGCTATTTCTGATAAAATTGAAATTTTCAATAATAGTGTAGAGATATCTCATGGAAATCTCATTAATATGATGTTTAGTAAATCAGAATTAAATTATAATATTGTGCACACATTATTTTCTTTAAGCGGCAGGACAGATGCGTATATTTTAAAAAAATATAAAAGTGCGTACCTGAGATATTCAGATGATGGGTTTTATCAAAATACTGTAGGTGAACGCTTGTATACTTTATACGGTAATCAAATAAAAAGAAGTTATGGTTTTTTAAAGGATGATATTTTTTCACCAGATGCTATTTGCTTTATGAAGGCAAATGATAATAATAATATTGATTGTACTTTTTACGTACATTTTTATTATAGAGAGGAGCGTTTAAATGTAGAGCTTACATATAAAGGCTCTCACTTATTGGAGTATACGAATTCTGATTTATTTATTTACTCTTCATTACTGTCATTAATGAGTCATTGGCTAGGTGTTAAAGCAGGTAGTTTAATATTAAAAACTCACTCAATCTTTATTTCGGAACGTGATAAAGAACGAACTGAAAAATTATTAGATAGCTGTAGATTATTAAAAAAAGTTGATTTATCTCTAAATCATGATTTCTCTTCAAGTTTAAAAAGCTATCGAGAAGAATTTTCTGATGCAATTAATCGTGTTATTACTTGGGATATTGTAGAAGTATCAAAAAGATTAAACAATGAGATTGAATATATAAACAATAATTTCACTCCATATACTCAGGATTTATTGTTTATACTCCTTGCAGATAGATTTCATAGTAATACTGAGGAGTACAAAACTATACTTGATAAAATAAATAATGACTCTATTAGGTGTTTTAAAGAAACAGTTGATAGAACAGAATTCAATTCCATTTTAGAGGTGGTTTAATTTTGAACTATAAAAAAAGTTTATCCGCAGTACTGCATTCGTCGTCAGATAAGGATTTTCTACTAAATTTATTGAGTGATCGAACATTCTTGCTTAACGATGTTTCATTATATATTTGGAATAGTATTGAAAAATACAGTTTGGAAGATATTGCTATTAACTTATCGAATTTATATAATGAGAATTTAGATATAGTTAGACAAGACTTACATGAAATGATTGAAATACTGGTTTCTGAGGGTCTTATAGAGATAAAAAATTAAAAGATAGGGAGAATTTATATGTGTAATAATGACTACACTTTAATTACTAAAGAAATATCAAATTTAGTATCAGAAAAAAATATAGTAATTTGGAAATCTGAAATGGATGGCTTAGGTACATCTTTATCTGATATTGATGCATATTGTATTTGCGATGAAGAAAAAAATTTTAAAAATTTTTCTTTCAATGGCATCCCTGTAGATATTGAATATATTGGATTAAATAATCTAAAAGAAAAATTAGAAAATATTGATAAGTTTGCAAAGCATGGATTAGCGTATAAAGGACTAGATGAAGATTTAAAATTGTTTTACAGGCTAGAACGAGGTCACAAGAGTCAGCAATTCAATCTCAATGATATAGAATTACCTACAATTGATGTTATTTCTAAAATTGCAGCTCAATATTATAATGAACTTTTTCTAGCATTGTATGAAGATGCATTTAAAATGTTTCATGGGAAAAATTTTTTAGATGCCTTTATACTCTCATTAGAGGCATTACAAATGTCAGTTGCAACATATTTAGCCAGAATAGGAAAACCTCAGTTCAAGAAAAAGTGGTTATTCAAATATTTTGATAATCTGACGGATTGCTCTTACTATGAAGAATTAAGGATTGAATTGGAGTCAGATACAATTTTACCTGAACGCATAAGTAAAATATTATCTGATTCAAAAAAAATCCTAGAATTTTAAATTTTCATATTGAAAGGAGGTGAGGATTATGGCTTATAAAAAACCTATCGTAAAAGATATTAAATTGAGTGCTTCTACAATTCTTCGTTAATATCTTGACTCTTAAAGTAGAGATTTGAACAGGATTACGGATGGTTAAAGCTAATAAAAATCAATATGAAATATATTCTTGATGCTAGACTATTAGTATTGAATTAACAATGTATTTATGGCTCTAAAGTTTTATAATCTACAGTTCACCTCTCTGCTTTTTTTGTGATATTGAATATTAATAATGAAATTTAAGATACTATGTGTGAAATTCTTATTAAATATATATTATGGTCTAAGCGATATCAAATTTATTGAGCGACTTGAAAATATGAATGTCGTCTATATTTTCAAAAATAGTAAAACAGGAAACAAAATTTTGCTAAAAATTTTCTCATCTTCGAAGGTTGACACTATAGTATTTCAAAATGAACTTGCAAAATATAAGTTATCTCCGAATTTGATAAAAACTAACAAGGGTAATATATATATAAGAGTGTTTAAATATCTAATTTTTGTACAATACTTCGTTGAGGCAAGTAGTCGGAGAATCGAGTATAGTGAAATGGTTATATTTTTCAAAGATTTTTATGCAAAGCTTGATTATTATAAGAATTTTTTTTTAGAAACAAGTATTGGTTTTCCTAATTATAAAACCAACGCAATCAGTCAACATTTTAGCATGATACATGGTGATTTACGACCACCGAATGTAATTATAACTGCGAATAATTTTAGTGTAATTGATTTTGAATATTTAAGACTCGGAGTAAGAGAAGTAGAAGTGATTAAATATATAGTTCTGTACACTAATTTTAATAATTGTGAAGTTGAAATTTTATATAGTAAGTTTCTGGAAGCTGGTATAGTAGAGATAAGTTTACAAGAATCAATTAGGTTTTTACTTTTTGAATTACTAAAATCAGATTTTCCAGAGAAATACATCGTGAGAATTACTCTAGATTATTATAATGAAATTATATCCGAGAGAATAAAATTAATTGAATTTTGTGATAATTATTTAAATAAAAAGAAAGGGGGGGACTTAAGTGTCAGTAGAAGTTGAGAAGAAATATTTGCTTACAAGTGATGAGTATTACGCTCTTAGTAAAAGTCACTTTGAAGGTGCAATAATTCAAGAACAGCTTAATTACTATTTTGATAGTTTAGATTTTTCACTTTTAAAAAGGGGGATAACTCTTAGAATCAGAGAAAAGGCGAATAATCTGATTCTAACTATAAAGAGAAAAATTTCAATTAATGACGTAATTGAGTCAGAAGAAAATGATTTTTTAATAAGTCGAATAGAATTTATGGAAGCAGTATTGCGTGGAGAATTCCCTAAAAAGGTAGAGCAAAAGTTAAATGTTTTAATCCCCAAAAAGAAAATCTTTTATTTGGGATTGCTAAAGACACAGAGACTAATTAAAGAAAAAGATTCAATTTTATATTGTTTGGATAGGAATACTTACTTTGATAAACAAGATTTTGAATTAGAAATTGAGGGAACACGAGAATCATTACAGAAAGTTAGCGTTGATATTCCAGAAAAAAAGTTTAATAGAGTTGGGAAATATTCTAGGTTTATAAGTGAATTATTGAAAGGGAATGGTAATTCATTAATTAAGATTCAAGTATCTGCCATTATTTTAAATGAAGATAAAGATGAAGTATGTCTTATTAAGAAAAATGCACCTACATCAAGTGTGCATAATATCTGGATTCCTCCAGGTGGTCATGTAGATATTGGGGAAGACCTCTTGAAAGCTGTAAAGCGTGAAACAATTGAAGAAACAGGATTAGAAGTTGAAATATTAGCTTTGTCAAGTGTCGTTTCTTTTCAAATTCAACAAACTAGTCAAGCCATATGTTTCTTTTATCTGGTTGAGGCTAAAAATTGTGGTGAGATAACAATGTTAGAACCAGGAATGGATTGTAAGTGGTTTAATTTAGCAGATGTGATAAGTGGAAATATTACAAATTTAACAGACTACCATAAGTTGATTATTTCTAATTCAAAAAATACAAATACTTTATATTTAGATTTAGAAAAAAAAGGCCTTGATTACAAAATTTTAAATTCAAAGATCCTCTAAAATGTTTTAGTGTACTATAATTAAAATTATAGTTTTGGTAAAAATATAAGGAGTGAATATGCTGACTGCTATTATAAGAAGAAATTGGCAAATGTATGTAAGATATTTTCCTATAACTTTATTTTTTAATCGTATTTTAGATATTGGATTTAAACTTCTAGGACTCTGGTTAGTGTCTAATTTTTTATTTGATAATAAAATACAGGTAAATAACGTAATAGAGTATAGAGATTACTTTAGTTATGCTGCAATTGGGTTAATTTTTTATAATGTATCAATAGCTATTTTAATGAATGTAGGTCGAGCATTAATAACAGAAGTTAGAGAAGGTACTTTAGAAAGCACGTTAGTGTCACCGTATAGTATAGTGAAGTACTATTTTGGAATCTTTTTTGAACAATTAGGAAGGACTTTTCTTGAATTTCTTTCTTCGTATTCAATAGCGTTTTTTTTAGGTGCCAATTTGCAAAGTATTTCATTATTAAATTTAATTATTTGTTTTTTATATGTATCGTTGATTTCTTTCTCAATGGGAACGCTTTTATCAAATATCATGTTATGGTTTCGTGATACTTTCATAACCCAAAATACATTGTTTTTAATTATTTTTTTAGTCTCAGGGATTACCTTTCCAAAAGAATTGCTACCTAGTTTTTTGCAAAAAATTAGTAAAATGATTCCTTTATCTCATTCGCTTGATGCTATTAGAAACTTATTTTTTAATACTTCTCATTTTAATATATATAATTTTGATTTTTTACAAGGTATTTTAATTTCGGTAGTATATTTTATTGTAGGGCTTTTGGTGTATAAAAAAATTGAACAAAAGATAGTAAGTTATATTTCATATTGAGTTTAGGAGATAATTATGTTAAAAGCAATTAATATATCAAAAAATTATACTTTTAAAAAAAGAACAGGCTTATTTCAGTATGAAAAGCAAATAAAAAAAGCTATAGTAAATGTAAACTTATCTTTACCAAAAGGAAAAATTATTGGAGTACTGGGAGAAAATGGTGCTGGTAAAACGACACTTATAAAAATGCTGACAACACTTTTAACGAATGATACGGGTATAATTTTAATTGATGGAGTAGATATCAATGAAAACTTAAAAAATACAAGGAAAAAAATTAATATTATTAGTGGGGGAGAGAAAAATTTATACTGGAGATTGACTGCAGTTGAAAATTTGATATATTTTGCATCCTTGTACGGAATTTCAAAGAGGGAAGCATTACCTAAAATAGAAAAACTGTTGATAGAATTAGGATTATGGAACAGTAAAGATATTCCTGTAGAAAAATACTCAAAGGGAATGAAACAGCGTTTACAGATTGCAAAGGGTCTAATAAATGATCCAGAGTATTTATTCCTAGATGAACCAACTCTTGGTTTAGACGTGAGTGTCGCTCATGAATTACGTAAAAAATTAAAGGAAATAGCGATTAAGCGGAATACGGGTATTTTATTAACTACACATTATATGGCTGAGGCAGAAGAACTCTGTGATTATATCTATTTTTTAAAGAAAGGTAAAATCATCATTTCTGGTACTAAAGACGAAGTTTTTGACAAATTAGAATTAGCCCCAGAGATACATATTACACTTGCACCTCAATTTCAATGGAATTCAATGGAGATTAAACGGTTGAGAGATTTATTTCCAGAATTAGAGTATAGGAAAGAAGAAAATCTTACATTGATAAAATTTTCGTTACTAAAATATAAAGTTCAAAGTGTAATAAAGACTATATACGAAAGTAATATAGATATTATTGAAATAAAACACACGGAGCCTTCACTAGAAGATGTAGTTCTGCATTTAGAGAGGAGATGAGTTGCTTTGTTTTTTTAACATATTTAGGAGTGAAATGAGAAGAACCCTCTTCAATGATAGTACTAATATTTTTTATTTTTTTTCAATGATATTATGGCCAATTTTTTCGCTACTCCAGGTTTATTATAATATAGGAGCATTTCCGATTTCAGATTTAAAAATTTTGGACTTAAGTAATGAGGAGCAGCTATTTTATTTTATTTTTATAGGATACTGTACCTATATTATTTTTTCTAATGCTTTTCAGAGTGCTTGGAGACTGGGGGGAGAACGTTATCAGGGGACTCTAAGTCAGATTTTTATTGCTCCACTGAAAAAAATTCTATGGCTTTACGCCCGGACATTTTCATCGATTTTTAGTCAGTCATGGTTTTTTATGGTTATTTTTGTAATTGGTAATTTTGCTTATATAGATTTTTCATTAAAATCGATCTTTCATATTTTATTAGCAACCATTATTTTAATTACTTCATCATGGATTTGGACTAGCTTTTTGAGTAGTATTTGCATTGTTATGAGAGATGCTACTATAGTTTATGTATTATTAGAAGGCTCACAAGATACGTTTAGCGGTGCTAAAGTCCCTTTATCTATTTCTCCAAAATTGGTAAAATTTATTGGAAGTTTATTTCCAGTTAGCTATACTATTATTTATTTACGAGATATGCTTCTTTTCAATAAATTTTATAGTTTAAATTTTTATTTGCTCATCGGTATAAATATTGTTTGTTTTTTACTGACTAATATCATTTTAAGAATTGGTGAATCTCACATGAAGAAGCATGGAAGTTTTGATGTGGTTTAATTTGGTGTTAATAATGTTAGATATTGCAGAAGGGACATTACAATAGTGAGTAAATTATGGGGTAGATGTAGGTACAGGAAGTGAATTTAATGTTATTAAGGAAGTAACGTTTGATGATGCATTGCCTAAATTAATTGTTAAAGTTAGAGATTTTATTCGAACCCAGCTACGAGAGTTTCAGTATCTAGATAGTGATGGTAGATTTCAGATACTTCCAGAATATCCTGAATTTGCCTGGTTTGAAGGAATTGTAAATGCAGTAACCCACAGGAATTATTCAGTATACGGAGATCATATCAGGGTATTGATGTTTGATAATCGTTTAGAGATTCATAGCCCAGGAAAACTACCGAATATTGTAACTGTTGAGAATATAAGACATGAACGTTTTTCTAGAAATCCGTGTATAGCTCGTACCTTAACTGAATTTGGATGGGTCCGAGAAATGAATGAGGGAGTAAAACGAATCTATTCTGAAATGGAATCTGCTTTTCTCCATGAACCGTGTTACTCTGAACCAGGTAACAAAGTAGTTTTAACATTAGAAAACAGTATTACAAGTAGAACATTGAGAACGCGTGATTCTTTGGAAAGTAAACTTAGAGATTATAGTGATTTAAGTGTTGATGAAAAACTATTGATACAGTATATGTACAATACAGCAGAACCTATGACAACTAAAAAAGTAGCAGAGTTCTTAGGTAGGAGTGTTTCTTACTCGTCCAAATTATTGAAAACAAAAGGCATTTTAACATGGTATGGGACAAGTACGAAAGATCGCAGTCAATACTATAAATTAGAAATGAAATAAAAAAGAAGAAAAACGAAGAAAACATAGTTACTAATTAGTGAATTTAAAAGTAAGCTTACTTTTAAATTCATAAAATTTATTTGCTTTATAGTTTTGCAATTCAATTGTTTGTATGGGAATGTGATTTTTATTATACATCATTTTACAACAAGTAACGAAACGAAGAAAAACGAAGAAAAACGAAGAAAAATAAATCGTTGTTTCTCAACTACATAAGCTCCGAAAACTAAAAGTGATAACCCTTTGATAACCTCTCAATTTTTAAAAGGGTTATATATGTAAAGATTGAGGATTTATCTCTTAAAATTACTTGATTTTAGTGATAATTTACCATAAATATCATGATGTAGAAAAAACCAGGTCTTAAGAAAGCTCGTAAAGCATCACAATTTAGTAAACGTTAATTCGAAAGAATTACTATACTTACAAAGAGCACCTTTCGGGGTGTTCTTTTTTGTACTTTCTTACTAAATTGGTGCAACTGACACAGTTGTTGCGACTTTAGTCACTTACAAATGTGACTGCAACCTGACGAGGTCAGTTGCCTCAAAACGTTAATCAATACGATTATATCAATGTTTCAAAGAGTCTGGGACAAAAGTCTAACCTTAAATATAAAAAGCGAACAAAACGAGTTATCTGACACTCAGAATTCTGTCTTGTTCGCTTTTTTTGTCTAATCTATCGATTTTTAAAATTTATAATAAAGAATTCCTAAAATAAAAATCTTTTTGTCCCAAACTCTTTTTTGTCGATTTTTAAGCTCGTATAGCTTTGTGATAACCTTCTGATAACCTCTGAAAGTTTAGTTCCTTTAACAGAAGAGTTGGAACAAGTCGGAAAGAATATCAATTCTATAGCCCGTCTTGCAACTGTAGTTGGGAGAATAAGCTATGAAAATAAAATGGATATGTCTATTATGATGCAAAAAATAGTTGACGTGATGGAGGAAAAAGATGTTTATTTTCAAAAGTAATATGGATAAGGATTTCGATCAGATATGCGAATACATACTGAAATTAAAGCGAGCAGAATTATTTCTTCATGGAATTAAACAACAAGATAAAACGAAGGCTCGTTTGTATCATGCGATGCTGGAATACTACGATGCTGGAATACTACGATGCTAATCATAAAAAAGAAAGACATATGAGGATTTTAAAATAAGGAAACGCGGTTAAATTGAACTGCACCCTAAAAGTTAGACAGAAAAATCTAACTTTTGGGATGATTTGAATTTTGGGGAATCCCCAAACCCCGAGTTGTTAATTTGAATGCCATAACAACAAGTCAATAATTGATTTTAATAAATTGTACTCGTGGTGCTATTTATTTTCAAAATACAATAAAAAGCTCAAAAGGACTACACTGTAAGTGTTGAAACAAACAGGAGGTTAGCCCCAATGAGCGACTTACAATATACAGGTAAATCTCATCACTTGCAATGGACTTTGAAATAATTATCAAAATTTGTCTTCAGCTATATAGTGAACAATGTCCCGAATCTTACAAACATCGTAACAATATCAGCTTGTCTAAGGTTTCAGATCAGTCTCTATTAGTTTTGCTTATTTTACAGACTGAACTAGGCATTAAATCACAACGTCATTTCTATCGGATATGCCAACTCTTTCCCTGTGGGTGTCTCCCTGAAAGAAGTCGATTTAATCGACGGTTAAGACAGCTGATTTGGTTAGTTTAAATCATTCGGCAAGCCATGAATACTCAACTTTCTCAAAATAGTATTGTCATCATCGATAGTTTTCCATTATCACTTTGTCAACCTATTCGTAATCATTGAGCATGTATTTTCCATGAACTAGGCGACATTGGATACAATTCCTCTAAGTACCGTTGGTTCTGAGGATTCAAAGTACATCTGTTGGTCACTCTATCAGGCTATATTCTGAATAACGTTGTGACACTTGTCTTAGCACATGACATTGATATTTTCATTGCGTATCTAGGATGTCCTAGTCAACGAGGTCTCAATGAACATTCTAATGGCTTATTAAGACGAAATAGACTACCGAAACAAATGGATTTTACTAATATTTCTCAAAATTATTTATCAGCTAAACTGATAAAAGAAATAGAATTCCTAAAAAGTCTTTGAATTATCAAATACCATACCAAGTTTTTCTGAGTTACATGAAAAATCTAACTTAATTTGACAATCTAGGTTCTGAATATTTCATAAAGTATTAAATAGATAAATAGTATAGAATTTTTCAAGAATTATGCTAAGCGGTATACGTAAAAAGGTGTTTCTTTAGAGGAGAGATTTGGGAGTGGGGACCTAGTTTACATTTTATAAATTTAATGTATTCATAGTGGGTTTGAGTAATGTTAAGTTATACTTAAAAATATATTTAATTAATACTTTGTGACTCTGCTTTGGTATCAATACTAGATACTCTACAGAATTATAGTGGAATGAAGTAAAATATGAATAAACTGATTGGGAAATTCAAATAAATTTCTAGTAATATTTTAGAAGTTGCAGTTTACCACTCTAAATTCAAAAAATTAAAATAAAATATGGAAGAAAAGGGTAGAGTAATTTTGAATAATTTGATATAATAAACTGTATTAATTAATGCTTTATTAAGGGGTTTCTGTTATGTTATTTAATCGTAAAGGAATAAATCAAAAGAATTGGAGAATGGTAAAAAAAGGGAAGCATTTTCTTTTTGGCTGTACTCTTTTTTTAGCAACTGGTGCAATAGGATTGCAACAAACACAAGTTGTCAGAGCAGATGAAGTGGCATCTTCAGTTGTAACATCAATGAACTCGGCAGAAGATGGAGATGATAGGGATAAAGGTAAAACACCTAAAGAGGAAGTAATTAAGCAGGAAGATAATGAGATTAATTTGGGAGTCACTTCTCCATTATCAAAAAAATCTGATGAGCTCGATAAAAAAGAGGATGTAGCTAAAACAGAGGTTAATAAACAATCTTTAATCGAATTAATAGAAAAAATTAAGAATATAGACTTAAGCAAAAAAACTATAGATTCAGTAGAGAAATTGAATCTTTCTTTGTCGCGCGCACAACAACTGATGGAAAGTCCGAAAGTAAGTCAAGAAGAGGTAGATAAAGAAGAGAAAGCTCTTAAAGAATCTTTTGAAAAATTAGAGGATAAACCTGAAAAAGAAAAAGCCTCAGAGTCTAGAGAAAAAGCTGAGCCTCAAAAAGAAGAGAAATCAGATTTAAGCAAAGAAAAAATAGCAAAAGTAACAGAAACTGTAAATGAAATTTACAGTTTAGCTAATCAAATAAATTATGAGTTCAGCGATACTGAGAAAGAATTAGTTAAAACAGCTGAAAAACTTTCTGAGGATAGTAACAGGGAGGGCGAGGTAGAGTCGCTCCTTAAAGAAGTCACACGTCTTCGAAATAAAGTAGCCAATCGCATGACAAGAGCTCATTCTGGTAAACGTGATCCACGAAATGGACAACCGATTAATGGGAATGGTGAGAGTGGGTTTAGAGTAACAGGTGCCGATAGAAGTTCAACAACACCAGTCCCAAGTATTCAAAATAATCTTAATGGTAAAGCTAGCAGTGTTTCCGATGTAACGGTAAATGCACCAGCAGGTTCAACTGTTAAACTTTATGATAGCAATGATATCTTAATCGGTGAAGCAGTTGCAAATGCACAAGGAATTGCAGTTGTTCATCCTAGAAACAGTTTACCAGAAGGAGCAATTAAAGCTACAGCGACAGTAGGAGGTCAAGAGTCAGAAAAAAGTGTATCAGTAAATGTGACTCGCATAAAAACTGGTGAGGGACCTGCAAGACATGAGAAACCGTCTCAACCTACAAATACACAAATTTTAATAAATAAGACTAATATAATTGCCTATAGAGGTGATTATGTTGATGTTACAATTCAAGCAGCGTCCAATGCTGTTGAGAAATTCTGGATACCAAGTGATCCATATTCAGTAAAATGGCTAAATCATACAGGACAATTTAGAACCTCAGCTGGTACAGATAAGACAAATCAAATGACCGCATATACCAAGGGAACAATTGGTTTAGATCAACCAGAAGGGACTAGTGGATTTGTGTATGCTGTGATTGGTAAAGCAAAAGCTGGGAAAATTAGTAGAGATAACCCTTCAGTAACTAAATCAGTTAAATTGGATATTACTGTTCTTTCATTAGCAAAAAAATATGATATATCTATAGACGAAAAGATTACAGTAGAAAATCCGAATAATGTAAGTCAATACGAAAAAGATAAAATTATAGCAGCAATTAAGAAAAAAAATAATGTAACTTATACAGATGCGGCATACAGAGCATACTTAGATAGTGCGAAGTATTCTGTAGATGAAAAAGGGAATGTTATAATTACTTATCCTGATAATTCAATTGATAAAGTAGCTTCTTCCTATACAATTCAAAAAAGACCGGTTATTGAGACGTCATTAACAGATAAGGCAGATATTAATACTCCGATAACTGTTTCTGCTGATCCTGGCTCGACGGTAAAATTATATGACCATGGAGGAGCAGAATTAGGTCAAGGAACAGCTGATTTAAACGGACGTGTAACTATTAATCCAACACGCCCAATTCCAAATGGGAATGTAACTGCGAAAGCCATAGATAACAGAAACAATATTACAGATCCGAGTGTTGTAAAACAAGCAACTGTACCAAAGCCAAATGATATTAATGTTCAACAAACTTCACACGGTGCAACTAGCGTAACCTTAACTCCAAGTGGTAGAACGGATATTATTACTGCAACTGTTCAAGGTAAAAAAGTTAAACTTGAAAAAGAAGCGAATGGTCGTTATAGGACTCTTGAAAATGCAGCAAATGTAAGTATCACACAAAATTCAAATGGAAGTATAACGTTAGGGTTGCCTGCCGGAAATAGATTTGAAGTTTTAGATAGAATTCAAGTTTTAGCAGAAAATAAAGATATAACAGTAAGCTCAGGAATCCGATCTTCTAATGAAGTAAATGAATATGTATTATCAAATAGATTTGAAAAAATTCCAGTTAAAAATGTAAATAATTTAACTCCAGAAGACAAGGAAAGAGTTAAAGCTGCTTATGAAAAAGCTAATCCTGGTATTAATAAGGCCGAAGTAACAGTTGCTAATAACGGTAACATTACATACAATCACCAAGGAAAAGGATCAATACAAAAAGGTGAAGCTAGATTAGATGGTAATGTTATTTTAGATAATACAGCACCGTCAAAACCAATTATAGAAACGCCATTATTGGAAAAAGCTGGAACTAGAACGTCGATTGTTATTAGTTCAGAACCTAAAGCAAAAGTAGAAATATTCGATTCTAAAAATCGAAAAATTGGAGAAAAAACTACTGATGAGCGAGGGAAGGTAACAATCGAACCAACTCTAGATTTACCAGCCGGAAACATTATAGCTAAAGCAATTGATGAGGCTGGTAATATTTCTCAACCTAGTAATCCAAAACTGGTTACATATAAAGATTTTACACCAGTAGTTCCAGCTATCACACTTGTTACAAAGGTGACAAATTTAAAACCAGCAGAAATTAAAGAGGTAAAAGATAAAGTCCAAGCAGCAAATAAAGGTAAAACTGTTGAAGTTTCAACAAATGGAACGGCGACTGTTACAGATCCTATCTCTGGATTTAGTCATCAAATATCAGGTACGCAATTAGTAGATTCAAAAGATAAAATCAAACCTACAGTAGAAATTCCTTATAGTGATACTAGTAAACAAGAAATATATGTCTATTCACATGAAGAAAATAATATTACTATTAAAGTAAAAGATAACTCTGGGAAAATCTCGAATGTATATTTAGCCTTCGCAGCAGATAATAGACAAGGATTAGGACAAGAAGATACTAGTTATTTAGGTGGAGGAAGCTCAGATGGTTTATATCTAAGAACAAATAGTATTAAATCAGAAACAACTGCAACAAACACTCAACCTGCTACGATTACAGTAAGTGGAAATATTAATAATCAACCTTACACAAGTGAAAAATCTATTACCCGTTATGTATATGCAGAAGATCCAAGTGGTAATACGAATTATGAACATGTAGGTCATGCGAATGATAATGGAGCACCAGGACGTGTTCGTTTTGTGTGGAAACCGCAAACTTTCAAATACACAGCAACTGCAAATTCACAAACACAAACAGTTAGCTATAAAGAGGAACCAAGCGCAGAAGCAAGTGTTAATAAAACAGGATTACCAGCAGGAACAACATATGCTTGGAAAACAAAACCAGATACATCAACTCCTGGCGACAAATCTGGGGTAGTAGAAGTCACTTATCCAGATACTTCAAAAGATACCGTGAATGTAACTGTAAGTGTTCGTAAGTTAAGCGATGAATATAATCTTGCAGCAACTGAAATCGAAGTTAATCAAAATGATCAGGTATCTAATGATAGATTAAAAACAGTAGTGTCGGCAACTTCAAAAGTAGGGAACGTTAATGGAACTGACAAAATTTCAACAGTAACAGCACCAAAAATAAACACAGTAAATTATGGAAGTCAAAACATTACTGCGACAGTTACGTTTAAAGATGGAACAGTAAACGAAGTTAAGATTCCGATAAAAGTAAAAGACGTAACGAAACCAACTATCTCAGCACCAGGTGAAAATACAAACTGGGAAATGACTGCCTTAGACAAAACTTTACCAAATATGGAAGTAAGAGCAGAAGATAATGCGAATGGTAGTGGAATAAAATCAGTTAGTGTTACAGGGTTACCTGATTACTTAGAATATGATAAAACTACAAATTCTATTAAATTCAAAGCAGGAAAAGAAGGAGTAGAAAAACTACCAACAGGAACACAGTCAAAAGAGTTCTCATTAACAATTCGAGCAGAAGATAATGCAGGAAACGTAAAAGAAAAAATTGCGAAAATTACTATTTCTTCAATGAGTACGAAGAACACACCAGAAGCCAAAGAGCAAACGGTAGATAACGGATCAGAACCAAAAGCCAAAGACAGCATTGGTAATGTAGAAGGATTACCAAGTGGAACAACCTTCACATGGAAAGACAACACACCACCGAACACAGCGGTCAAAACACCAGGAAAAGTAGATGGAACAGTCGTTGTCCACTACCCAGATGGAACAAGTGAAGAAGTACAAGTGAAGGTCAATGTCAGAGGCGAAGACGAAACGTATACACCAGAAGCCAAAGAGCAAACGGTAGATAACGGATCAGAACCAAAAGCCAAAGACAGCATTGGTAATGTAGAAGGATTACCAAGTGGAACAACCTTCACATGGAAAGACAACACACCACCGAACACAGCGGTCAAAACACCAGGAAAAGTAGATGGAACAGTCGTTGTCCACTACCCAGATGGAACAAGTGAAGAAGTACAAGTGAAG
>OIFF01000102.1_pt1 | contig 47276 bp, 44 predicted proteins | sample 1581981 | NCBI WGS metagenome assembly OIFF01 (sample SAMN07501067, study PRJEB24779) | human gut metagenome | isolation source: stool | host: human infant | place: USA: Pittsburgh, PA
GCCCGCTTCCCTGCGGGCGGCCCCGGTCAGCCGTCAACGCCTCATCGATTTTCAGCCGGACCCTGTCATCGCGGTAATGGTTTTATTCTCATGACGCGGTGTCATCGCTGTAAAACGTCATATGACCAGGGATTCCTCAGCCCTCCGGGAGAGGGAAGCGATCGTGCTCGCATTTTTTGTGGGGATCGCTCCCCCCTCAGAGTGAGGAAAAAACACAGACTTAATTCAATCCCCGTACTGAGGCGATAAATTGCTGCAACTCAGGGGTACGCGGCTGGGTAAAGAACGACTGACTTTCCCCCTGCTCCCATACTTTTCCCTGATGCATAAACACCACCCGGTCGCCCACTTCGCGGGCAAAACTCATCTCATGGGTCACCAGAATCAGGGTCATCCCTTCGGCGGCAAGTTGCTCCAGCACGCGTAATACCTCACCCACCAGCTCCGGGTCCAGCGCCGAGGTTATCTCATCGCACAGTAACACTTTCGGTTTCATCGCCAGCGCACGGGCAATCGCCACGCGCTGCTGCTGTCCGCCTGACAAATTGGACGGATAATAATCGATTCGCTCGCCGAGACCGACCTTCTCCAGCATCTCGATCGCCAGCTTGCGGCACTCATCTGCCGGCAATTTCAGCACCCGCCGCGGCGCCAGCATCACGTTCTCCAGCGCGGTCATATGCGGAAACAGATTAAAACTCTGAAATACCATCCCCACCGATCGGCTGATCTCACGCGCCTGCGATTCCCTGTCGGTTACCGTCATCCCGCCAAGTTTAATACTGCCGTCCTGGTAGCCCTCCAGCCCATTCATACAGCGTAACAAGGTGCTTTTCCCGGAACCGCTGCGCCCGATGATCGACACCACTTCACCCATTTCGATATCCAGGCTTACGCCTTTGAGCACGTGGTTGTCGCCATAGTATTTTTGCACGTCATTAATGGTGATGAGCGGCATGGAATTTCTTCTCCAGATAACGGCTGTAACGCGACAGCGGGTAACACATCAGGAAATAGCCCAGTGCGACCAGGCCAAACACTTTAAACGGCGCGAAGGTGACATTATTCAGCATGGTGCCCGCTTTGGTCAGTTCGACAAAGCCGATAATCGAGGCCAGCGCCGTGCCTTTAATGACCTGGACGGAAAAGCCGACCGTCGGGGCGATGGCAATACGGATAGCCTGCGGCGCAATCACCCGAAACAGTGTCTGACCAAAACTTAACCCCAGACAGCGACAAGCCTCCCACTGCCCTTTCGGCAACGCCTTAATGCTGCCGTACCAGATATCCAACAGGAACGCGCTGGTAAAAAGGGTCAGTGCCAACGTTGCCGCCGTCCACGGGCTCACATCAATGCCGAACAGGGCAATACCGAAGAAAGCCAGAAAGAGCTGCATCAGCAGCGGTGTGCCCTGAAAAAGCGCGGCATATGCGCTAATCAGCCGTTTCGGCCAGCGCCAGCGGCTAATACGTAATACCAGCAGCGGTAATGTCACCAGCGTGCCGCAGACAAAGGCGATAAGCGACAGCAGCAAGGTCCAGCGCGCCGCCAGCAGCAGGTTGCGCAGAATATCCCAGTCGGTAAATGTACTCATCAACTCTCGCTCCCCAACCACTTCCTGCCCGCCGCCATCAGCACCTGACGCATCAGCAGTGACAGCGCCAGATACAACAATGTGGTGACCAGATACACTTCAAAGCTCAAAAACGTGCGCGACTGAATCAGGTTTGCGGCAAACGTCAGCTCTTCGTAGGAAACCTGCGAGACCACTGAGGATCCCAGCATCACGATAATGCACTGGCTAACCAGCGCCGGATAAATACGCCGTAGCGACGGCGGCAGGATCACGCGGAAAAAGGTCTGTGCTTTCGTTAACCCCAGCACACGCGCCGCTTCCCATTGTCCTTTTGGTGCCACCTGGATCCCGGCGCGGATAATCTCCGTACTGTAGGCCCCCAGATTGACCAGCATGGCGATCAACGCCGCCTCGCCTGCCGTTAATTTCAGCCCCAGGCCGGGCAGACCGAAAACGATAAAAAAGAGCTGTACCACGAACGGCGTATTACGAATAAGCTCGACATACGCCCCCCAGATATGGCTCGCCAGCGTGGGCTTACCGCTACGCAGCGCCGCGCCCAGAATGCCGAGAGACACACCGCCGATGGTTGCCAGAATGGTTAACGTTATCGTGGTCCAAAGCCCCGCGAGTAGCTGCGGCCAGTAAGGCCACAGCGCGGCAAAATCTAGCGTTGTCGTCATGCCAGACCCTTACACGCCCAGGGTGGCGGGCAGCGGTGCCTGCATCCATTTCTGCGAGAAATTATTGAGCGTGCCATCTTTCAGCGCCTGTTCAATCAACTTGTCGACTTCGGCTTTCAGCGCAGGCTCGTTTTTCTTAAGCCCGATAAAGCACGGCGAATCTTTAAGCATAAATTTGCTGACCGGCGCTTTTTCCGGGTTCTGGCGGGCAATCGCGGCCACCACAACGTTACCCGTCGCCATGTACTGAACCTGCCCGGAAAGATAGGCAGAGATAGTGGTGTTGTTATCTTCGTAGCGTTTGACCTCGGCATCTTTCGGCGCCAGATCGCTTAACACCATGTCTTCTACCGCGCCGCGAGTGACGCCGATCGACTTACCGCTCAGCGCGGCAGCATCCGCCAGTGTGGCGTCTTTCGGGCCAAACACCCCGAGGAAAAACGGCGCATAGGCGCGACTAAAGTCGATCACTTTTTCACGCTCAGCATTCTTACCGAGGCTGGAGATAACCAGATCAACTTTATTGGTTTGCAGGTAAGGCACCCGGTTAGCGCTGGTCACCGGCACCAGTTCCACCTTCACCTTCATCTCTTTAGCCAGATACTCCGCCATATCGATATCGTAGCCCTGCGGCTTGAGATCGGTTCCCACCGAGCCAAACGGCGGAAAGTCCTGCGGTACAGCCACACGCAGTACGCCGCGTTTTTGAATATCCTGTAGCTGATCGGCCATCGCCTGCCCCGCACAGGACAACATTAATGCCGCACCCGCTGCCGCCATCATCCACTTCTTCATTCTTGTCACCTCGTCGCTCATGAAACAAAAGATTCTTTGAATCACTTTTTGCAACTAATGTGCCAACGAGATAAAAACACCGATGGGCCTGCTACAGCGGGAGTTAAGCGGTTATAAAGGAGAGATTAAGCCAGGCAGCGCCACACCAAAATGGTGCAGCTGCCCGTTACTGGTGCAATCATATTTCGCAATAACGCAAAAAACGATTCAGTGCACTGGAAAGATGCTTTTGACGGTGATGAATGCGCCACAAAGTGCGCACCAGACGAGGCAGTGGAACAGGGACTTCCACCAATGAACCCGCCTCAAGCTGTTCGGCAATCACACGCCGCGACAGACAACTGATGCCAAGCCCGTGGCGCACAGCATGTTTGATAGCCTCGGAGTTGCCAAGCTCCATGCCGAGATGAAATTCAGGCAAATGAGACAGCAGTAGGTAATCGACAATTTCGCGCGTACCGGAGCCACGCTCACGCAGGATCCACGGCGCGGCGGCCAGGCGCGCCAGCGTGACGTCCTCCTGCAACAGCGGAGAATCCGGCGGCGCGAACACCACCAGTTCATCTTCAAGCCAGGGTTCCGCGATGATCTCGGCCGTATGGCAGGGTCCTTCAATCAGACCGATATCGACGCGAAAATCAGCCACCGCATTAATAACGTCCTGGCTGTTGCCTACGCTCATATCCAGCGGCAACTGAGGAAAATCTCGTCGATAGTGGGCAATGATTTCCGGCAGGATGTAGTTACCAATCGTACTGCTGGCGTAGACGCGGATTGCCCCGTTTTCTTCACGAAACAGTTGTTCAATTTCCGTCGCCTGTTCCAGCAGCGCCAGCGCGCGAGGATAGAGCAAACGGCCATGTTCGTTCACCACCAGCCGCTTACCAACACGATCGAAAAGCTGGACGCTGAGTTGTCCTTCGAGGTCGGTGAGCGCGGCGCTGACCGCCGATTGCGATAACGCCAGCATTTGCGAGGCCTGCGTCGTGGAACCGCTCTTGAGCACCTCGGCGAAAACTTCGAGCTGCCGTAATGTGATATGCATAAATTTTCACCATCGGGGCAAGGGTTGCTTACCACTTATAAAGATTAATTATAAATATATAATCAATTTTACCTTTAAACCAGAGCACCGTAACCTTTTCTCCGGAGAAAGGAGAAGGTTATGACTGAAATCACACATCATGTTCCACGCAAGAACGACATCGCGTTATTCGTACCGGGTCTGTTGCTCAGTGCGGTTATCGCCGGGCTGGCATTGTGGCTGGGTAATATTCCCTCGGTTGCGGGTGCGGGGTTTAGCGCGCTAACGCTGGCAATTTTATTCGGCATCGTCGCAGGTAATACGCTTTACCCACGCCTGCATGTTCGTTGCGATGCAGGCGTATTATGGTCAAAACAGCATTTGTTGCGTCTGGGTATTATTCTTTATGGCTTGCGCCTGACATTTTCGCAAATTGCCGAGGTAGGCGTCAGCGGCATCACTATCGACGTTTTAATGCTCTCCAGCACCTTTATGCTGGCCTGTTTGCTCGGGCAAAAAGTGTTTGGGCTGGACAGAAAAACCAGCTGGCTGATTGGCGCAGGCAGCAGCATTTGCGGTGCAGCGGCAGTGCTGGCGACTGAACCGGTGGTCAAAGCCGAGTCCAGCAAAGTAGCCGTTGCCGTCGCCACGGTGGTGATTTACGGGACGCTGGCCATTTTTATCTATCCGGCAATCTATCCGCTGCTGGCTCACTGGTTCACCCCCGAAGCGTATGGCATCTATATGGGGTCAACCATGCATGAAGTGGCGCAGGTTGTGGCCGCGGGTCATGCTGTCAGCCCGGATGCCGAGAATGCGGCCGTCATCGCCAAAATGTTGCGCGTAATGATGCTGGCGCCGTTCCTGATCCTGCTCGCCTCCCGGGTTAAACAACTCTCCCCTGCGGCAAGCGGCGAAAAAAGCAAAATTACTATTCCGTGGTTTGCCGTGCTGTTTATCCTGGTGGCGGTGTTTAACTCGTTCCATTTGCTGCCGAAAGGTGTGGTTGATGTCCTGATTACCATCGATACGGTTTTGCTGGCGATGGCAATGGCCGCACTGGGGTTAACCACCCATATCAGCGCCCTGAAAAAGGCAGGAGCGAAGCCGCTATTAATGGCGCTAGCGCTGTTTGTCTGGCTGATTGTCGGTGGCGGCGCCATTAACCTGCTGGTGCACCATTTGATGGCATAAAACCTTACGTCTCTTCTCTGTTAACCCGCTATTATTGGAAAAATGTTTATTTGATTACGCAAAATCCTTCGCGTTGCATCCAGGCGGCAAATGAACGAATCCCCGGCGCGTACAGAAGTAAGTGACGGGGTGAGTGAAGCCAACAGCGATGTCGCGTGAAGGATGACGCGTATTGCGGGTTTAACAGGAGTCTTTACATGAAATACATCGGAGCGCATGTCAGCGCCGCGGGCGGTCTGGCCAATGCCGCCATTCGCGCAGCAGAAATCGAAGCCACTGCGTTTGCCCTGTTCACAAAAAATCAGCGTCAATGGCGTGCCGCACCGCTCAGCAGCGAGACGATTGATGAATTCAAAGCCGCCTGCGAAAAATACCATTATCAGCCGGGACAAATTCTCCCCCACGACAGCTACCTGATTAACCTGGGACATCCGGTTGAAGAGGCACTGGAAAAATCCCGCGACGCGTTTCTTGATGAAATGCAACGCTGCGAACAACTGGGGCTAACGCTGCTGAACTTCCACCCGGGCAGCCATCTGATGCAAATCGACGAAGACAAGTGCCTGGCGCGTATTGCCGAATCCATTAACATCGTGCTCGCACAAACCAAAGGCGTCACAGCGGTTATCGAAAACACCGCGGGTCAGGGCAGCAACCTTGGTTTTCGCTTTGAACATCTGGCCGCGATCATCGACGGCGTGGAAGACAAATCGCGCGTCGGCGTGTGCATCGATACCTGCCATGCGTTTGCTGCCGGGTACGATCTGCGCACCACCGAAAGCACCGCGAAGGTTTTCACCGAATTTGAACGCGTCGTGGGGTTCAACTATCTGCGTGGGATGCACCTCAACGATGCCAAAAGCACATTTGGCAGCCGTGTTGACCGCCATCACAGTCTGGGCGAAGGTAATATTGGTCATGACGCCTTCCGCTGGATCATGCAGGACGATCGTTTCGACGGTATTCCGCTCATTCTGGAAACCATCAATCCGGACATCTGGGCAGAAGAGATCGCCTGGTTAAAGGCGCAACAAAACGAAGAGGCTGCGGCATAAATGAACGACAGGGAAAAACAGATATTACAAATCCTGCGCAGCAACCCACTGATTCAGCAAAATGAGATAGGCGATATTTTACAAATCAGCCGTTCACGCGTCGCCGCCCATATTATGGATTTGATGCGAAAAGGGCTGATTAAAGGCAAGGGCTACATTCTGACCGAACAGGATTACTGTGTCGTGTTTGGCGCCATCAATATGGATATTCGCGGTGTCGCGGATATCCATTATCCGCAGTCCGCCTCCAACCCCGGCAGCATTCAATGTTCTGCAGGCGGCGTCGGGCGTAATGTCGCCCACAACCTCGCTCTGCTGGGCCGCGATGTGCACCTGATCTCAGCCGTGGGGGATGATTTTTACGGCGAAACGTTACTGGAACAGACCCGTCTGGCCGGGGTGAATGTGCAAGGCTGTATTCGTCTGCATGGGCACAACACCTCTACCTATCTGTCGATTGCCAATCAGCAGGAAGAGACGGTACTGGCCATCAACGATACCCATATTCTGCAGCAATTGACGCCGCAGTTGCTCAATTCCTCGCGCGACCTGGTGATGCATGCGGGCGTGGTGCTCGCCGATTGCAACCTGACCGAAGAGGCACTGGAGTGGGTCTTCACCATGGCGGGGAATATTCCGGTCTTTGTCGATACGGTTTCCGAATTCAAAGCCGACAAGATTCGCCCCTGGCTATCGCGCATTCATACCCTGAAACCCACGTTACAGGAGTTGCAGATCTTGTGGGGGCAGCCGATTCGGCGCGAAGCAGACAAAATAGCGGCGGTAAATTCACTCCATGAACAAGGGGTGCAACGCATCTTCGTGTACCTGGACGATGATTCCGTATTCTGCTCTAAACGTGATGGCGAGCAGCTACTGCTGGCTTCACCGGATCACGCCTTCACTGACCGTTTCGGCGCGGACGACGGATTTATGGCGGGGCTGCTGTATAGCTTCCTTGAGGGGGGCGATTTTACGGAAAGCGCTCACTTTGCTATGGCCTGTGCGGCGATTTCCCGTGCCAGCGTGAGTATCAACAATCCTGCCCTGTCAGCAGAAAATGCGATGAGCTTGCTGAATACAAACAAAGCGGAGGCGTAAGAACGCACGCCAGTAGCGCTGGCGTGCGGTTGACTCAGGCAAGGCCGATAAAGAACCCGGCGATGGTGGCACTCATCAGGTTTGAGAGCGTTGCCGCCGCCAGCGCCCGCATCCCAAGCTGAGCGATTTCCGGCGCGCGCTGGGGGGCTATCGCGGAAAAGGCCCCGACCACTACGCCAATGGAACCGAAGTTGGCAAACCCGCACAGCGCAAACGAGATAATGGCGATGGTTTTGACATCCAGCGCGCCGCCCGTTTGCAGATAAGGCGAGAAATTGAGATAGGCCACGAACTCGTTGATCGCCAGCTTTTGCCCAATCAGGCTGCCGGCCAGCGTCGCATCGTGCCAGTCCACACCCATGATCCAGGCCAGCGGGGCCAGCAGATAACCGAAGATCCCTTCCAGGGTGGCATGACCGAAACCAAACCAGCCGCCCACGCCGCCAATGATGCCGTTTAATAGCGCAATGATCGCCACAAACGCCATCACCACCGTCGCCACGCCTGCGGCAATTTTCAGCCCGGTCATCGCACCGCTTGCCGCCGCTTCAATGATGCTTTTGGGCGGTGTTTCGGTAAACGAAAGATTTTCAAACGTGACCTGAGAGGCCTCGGTTGCCGGACTCAGCATACGGGCAAACAGGATACCGCCCGGGATCGCCATTAATGACGCGGCCAGCAGGTAGTCAATCGGCACTCCCATTCCGGCATAACCGATCATCATAGACCCGGCAATCGAGGCCATCCCGCTGCAAATCGCAGTGAATAATTCGTTGCGGTTAAGTTTATGGATAAACGGCTTCACGATAGCGGGGATTTCATTCTGCCCAAGGAAAATCGTGGTCACGGCGACGAACGATTCGATCTTGCTGATGCTCAGCGCCTTCAGGAAAATCCCCCCCAGAATGCGGATCAGCAATCCCATCACGCCTATATAGTAGAGCAGGCTGATTAGCGCGGTAACAAAGATAATTGCAGGCAGTACGCGGAAGGCGAAAATAAACCCGGCGCCGTCAAACAACACATCCATTTTCGGCCCGACCAGCGAGCCGAAAATAAAAGCGCTGCCCGCGTCGCTGTAGGACATGACTTTATGAACGCCCAGCGCCGCCTGCTCAACCAGCCATTTGCCAGGCGGGAAGTAAAGCATAATCCCGCCGATAGCGATTTGCAGCAGCAGTGCCGCGCCCACGGTGCGTAAGCTGATGCGCTTTTTATTTACTGACAGCAGAAAAGCGATGGCCAGTAATACCACCATACCCAGAAAACTTCTCATTATATCCATAATGATTTTCCCTTCATGCCAGGAAACCCGGCGTAAACGCCAGGTTTTGGTATGTCTGATATCCCAGCGGGCGACCGCTCGCTGCCCGCGCGTGGGTTATGCGAGACGTTGGTACTCTTTTGCGATTTCACATGCCAGCACGGCGTTGTTGAACACCAGCTGAATGTTTGATTTCAGGCTGTCGCCGCCGGTTAATTCAGCAACACGCGCCAGCAGGAACGGCGTGCTCTCTTTACCGACCACACCCTGCTCTTCAGCCTCTTTCACCGCCCGATCGATAGCGGCGTTGATTTTCTCTTCTGCCATCGCAAACTGCTCGGGAATGGGGTTCGCCACGACCAGGCCACCATTAAGGCCGGTTTGCCATTTCACCGCCATTGCGCGGGCGATCTCTTTGGCGCTGTCCAGACGAATGCTGACCTCAAACGGACTGGTACGGCAGAAAAACGCCGGTAATGATTTTGTCTGATAACCAATTAACGGCACGCCGAAGGTTTCCAGATATTCGGTGGTCAGGCCAAGATCGAGAATAGATTTCGCCCCTGCACAAACCACCGTAACGTTTGTGTGCGCCAGCTCCTGCAAATCGGCGGAAATATCAAACGTATGTTCGGCGCCACGGTGAACGCCGCCAATACCGCCCGTCGCGAAAACTTTAATCCCAGCCAGTGCGGCAATAATCATGGTGGAGGCTACCGTGGTGGCGCCATTTAATCCGGCGGCGACCACAAACGGTAAATCACGGCGGCTGACTTTTGCGACGCTGTGTCCTTCACGACCGAGTAATTCAATTTCGTCTTTCGTTAAACCAACTTTCATTACACCGTTAATAATGGCGATTGTCGCCGGCACCGCACCGTGTTTACGAATAGTCTCTTCGACTTCAATTGCCGTTTGCGCATTTTGCGGGAACGGCATACCGTGAGAAATAATTGTCGATTCCAGCGCTACAACCGGTTTGTTATTTTCCAGTGCTTCTTTTACTTCCGCAGAGATATGCAGTAATTCAGGGGAAATCGTTAATTCAGACATCTTGTTTCTCCACTAGCGATGTGACTTTTGAAAAAGATAAGTCAGGATTATTGGTATATTCGGACGCCAGCGCCATGGACGAACAGCCTTGCGCAAAACGCACCGAATCGATAAATGAAAAACCTGCCACCCAACAGGCCGCCAGACCCGCCATCATGGCATCGCCAGCCCCGGTAACATTAACGACCTGAGTTTTAATCGGAGGTGACCACCCACTGACGCCGCCGCGCTCGCTGTAATAGACACCGTCGCCGCCCATGCTCAGTACCAGCCGCTGCAGGCCGCGGGTGTGAAACCATTCGGCAACCTTTACCACATCGTCGCGCCCGGCAAGCGTAATGCCGCTGAGAGTTTCAGCCTCAAGGCGATTGGGTTTGAGGGTATGAATCTGCCCCAGCCAGTCGCGAATTTTCACGCATTTCCAGGCTGAGACCGGGTCGACAAAAACAGGCGTGTCGCCCGCATGGGTTAGCAGCCAGCCCAGTGCGTCTTCGCTGATATTACAGTCGACCACCACCACCCTGGCATCGCGAATAAAATCAATATGTTTTGCCAAAAAAGCCGCCGATAAATGCTCGGTAATATGCATATCGTTGATGGCAACCAGCATTTCACCGGTATTATCCAGAAGGGATAAATAACTCGACGTATTTTCCCCCGCTACAATCAGGCATTTTTCTATATGAACGCCCGCCTGACGGGTTTGATTGAGAAGAGATTGCCCATAAAAATCATCACCCACTACGGTGAGTAACCAGGACTCAGCTCCCAGCAAGGCAAGATTCTGTGAAATATTACGCCCCACGCCGCCCGGCGTGAATTTTATTTTACCCGGGTTGGAATCCGCGTAATTCAATACACCATGAGAATAACCGGCCACATCCATATTGGCGGAACCAATAGTGATTATATAATCCTTTTTACGCATAGAACGCCCTCTGGCAAAGAAATGCCATATCAATGAGATCGTCGAGATAACATAAAATTATCTATCGATGGCGAAAACCTTATTAGAGCACATGTTTATTTAAGAACATGTGTTCATCGTATACCTGGTTTGCGTAAAGTAAACACATCAGAGGGAGCGAGGATGAATAGGTATGAAGGACATCACAAATTTATGGGGGACGAGCCTGAAACAAAATAAAGAAATGAGAGATTGGACACAAAAGACCAACAGGCATAATAAACAGGCGCGCCAGCAAAGCCAGACGCGCCACGGTAGCGGGTAAGTACGATAACGGTCCCGGCGCGGGTAACACGCCAGATTTAAGAGCGTTGCTGTCACAAGGGCATCGTACCGCTATGTCCAGCGCATTAACGCAAACGCGGGTTTCACTCAGTTATAGGTGACCGTGAAGGTCAACTTACCGTTGGCTTTCCCGCCTGTGACTGTGCTTGCGGTTTTAATGTAACGGGCATACAGCGGCAGCGTGATACTCAGCCTTCCGTCAGTAGGAAGAGTATATTCCAGCGGATTATTCAGATTGACTTTGCCAACTACACTTTCCGTAGTGGAAAGCTGGATCCCCACGCCCACTGCGTGCGGAGTATTATTGGCGCCGGTGGTGGCGATTTTTATTATTCCGTCAGTCGCGCTAACCACACCGTCGTTGGGAGTCAGGGTGACAGAGGCAATATTACTTTTTATTGCAGCCGGCGAGGAAGTCCCCGTTCCGCTGTTCCAGGTATTGTTGGTCGCCCAGCCGGAGAAGGTGCCGCAATTCGTCAGCCTGATGCTGGCGTCTTTCCACGCGGTGCCGCTGCCGATACTGCCAAACACGCCCTGTTCGTGGGTTCCCAGTGGCACCGAAGTTGAAGGCGTCGAGATATCACAGGTTGGCGTATTCAGGCTCATGGCGCCGCTGAAGGATAAGCGCATGATTTCGGCCTCTCGCATATTGAACTGAATGACAGGAAAGGAGGAAATATCAATCACTCCGGAACCGATAGTGTTGTCGATTTTTATCAGCGAGACAATAATATCATTCCCACCTGTTATAGGTACTGTAAAAGAACTGGCAGGAGTCACTACAGGGCTATCGAGATATCCTGGGATAGTATATAAATGATGAGGCCATCTCATATCTCCATACTGGAATTTAACGCCAATACCCTCAACGTTGGTTTTATAGGTTGCAATATGACTCGACAGGCTTAACCCATTGTTAAGAAAAGAGTAAATAAACCGCGACCTTACAGCCGGATAGCACGACCCCTGATTGAATTCAGACCATACAGTACCAGCAAATACTTGCTGAAATATCACGCCACCGACGGGCAGCGATGCGGGAACATTCAGCGTGCCATTTAGCGGCATGGTGTATTCTTTTACCGCCTTATCTGCGGTACACCCTGCCCTCGCGTCTGTTGCCCAGAGAATGGAACATAAGCTTAACAGCAATAACGTTTTCCCCTGTTTTAACATCACCTGCCTCCCTGCCCCTCAATTGCGCATAAATGGGGAATATAGGGCAGAGCCAGCGCTAAAAAGTGAAATTATTTAGAGGCAAAATGCATCACCTCTGGTGAAGCCTAACGCACCGCCTCGTATGAATAACGGTGAAAATGTGAAATTCAGAATTAAGCGGAAGGAAAAATAGTGAGGCTCAACGGACGGCGCTTTAAATAATAAAAGGCCAACGGTATCGGCCTTTTAAAAGAAGAGGTGCTTTCACTCACTTATAGGTGACCGTGAAGGTCAACTTACCGTTGGCTTTCCCGCCTGTGACTGCGCTTGCGGTTTTAATGTAACGGGCATACAGCGGCAACGTGATACTCAGCCTTCCGTCAGTAGGAAGAGTATATTCCAGTGGATTATTCAGATTGACTTTGCCAACTACACTTTCCGTAGTGGAAAGCTGGATCCCCACGCCGACTGCGTGCGGAGTATTATTGGCACCGGTGGTGGCGATTTTTATTATTCCGTCAGTCGCGCTAACCACGCCGTCGTTGGGAGTCAGGGTGACAGAGGCAATATTACTTTTTATTGCAGCCGGCGAGGAAGTCCCCGTTCCGCTGTTCCAGGTATTGTTGGTCGCCCAGCCGGAGAAGGTGCCGCAATTCGTCAGCCTGATGCTGGCGTCTTTCCACGCGGTGCCGCTGCCGATACTGCCAAACACGCCCTGTTCGTGGGTTCCCAGTGGCACCGAAGTTGAAGGCGTCGAGATATCACAGGTTGGCGTATTCAGGCTCATGGCGCCGCTGAAGGATAAGCGCATTATTTCGGCCTCTCGCATATTGTGCTGAATGACAGGAAAGGATGAAATATCAATCACTCCGGAACCGATTGTGTTGTCGATTTTTATTAGCGAGACGACAATATCGTCATCACCCGATGTTAAAACATTAAAGATAGTCCCAAGGCTAATGACTCCACTATCAAAATACGCCGGGATATCGCGATTGCCCCAGCTTAACTGGAACCTTACGCCAATCCCCTCTACGTTGGTCTTATAAACCCCGGTACGACTCGACAGGGTTAATGTATTGCTATAAAAAGAATATATTGACCGCGCCCGAACGGCCGGGTTGCATGTCACCCGAGTCCATTCAGCCCCAGTAGTTTTGAATACTTGCTGAAATATCACGCCACCGACGGGCAGCGATGCGGGAACATTCAGCGTGCCATTTAGCGGCATGGTGTATTCTTTTACCGCCTTATCTGCGGTACACCCTGCCCTCGCGTCTGTTGCCCAGAGAATGGAACATAAGCTTAACAGCAATAACGTTTTCCCCTGTTTTAACATCACCTGCCTCCCTGCCCCTCAATTGCGCATAAATGGGGAATATAGGGCAGAGCCAGCGCTAAAAAGTGAAATTATTTAGAGGCAAAATGCATCACCTTTGGTGAAGCCTAACGCACCGCCTCGTATGAATAACGGTGAAAATGTGAAATTCAGAATTAAGCGGAAGGGAAATATATGCAGGGTCAACGGAAGGCGTTGCAAAATAAAAAAGGCCGAACGTGTCGGCCTTTAAGGTCATAAACCGTTTTATGCCGCTTTGGCAACCGCTTCGGTTTCCGGACGTTTCAGGAAGGCGTAGACCAGGCCTGCCAGCAGGGTACCTGCAACGATAGAGAGCAGGTAACCGACAACCGGCGTGATAGCTCCTGGGATCAGCAGAACGAACAGACCACCGTGCGGCGCCATCAGTTTCGCGCCAATCGCCATGGAGATAGCGCCCGTCAGCGCGCCACCGGCGATACAGCAGGGCAGAACACGCATCGGGTCACGCGCCGCGAACGGAATCGCACCTTCGGAGATAAAGCACAGCCCCAGAACCAGCGCTGCTTTGCCCCCTTCCTGCTGCCCTTTATCGAATTTGTTACGGGCAACAATGGTCGCCAGCCCCATCGCCAGCGGCGGCACCATACCGGCAGCCATGATGGCGGCCATCGGTGCGTAAGTCTGGGTACTCAGCAGGCCAACACCGAAGGCATATGCCGCTTTGTTCACCGGACCACCCATATCGGTACACATCATGCCGCCGAGGATTGCGCCCAACAGGACGGCGTTCGCCGTACCCATAGTTTGCAGCCAGGAAGTCAGACCGGCCAGGATGCCTGAAACGGGTTTACCGATAAGGTAAATCATCGCCAGGCCAACAATCAGGCTGGAGAACAGCGGAATGATCAGGATCGGTTTCAGTGCTTCCATACTTGGCGGCAGCTTAACGCCTTTACTGATGGCTTTCGCCAGATAACCGGCAAGGAAACCGGCAATGATACCGCCGATAAAGCCAGAACCGGTGCTCACGGCCAGCATACCGCCGATAAGACCCGGCGTCAGACCCGGGCGGTCAGCGATGGAGAACGCAATGTAACCCGCCAGTACCGGTACCATCAGGGCAAACGCAGAACCACCACCGATTTGCATCAGCGCGGCAGCCAGCGTATCCGGCGTTTTAAATGCGGTAATACCGAAAGCAAAGGAAAGTGCGATACACAAACCACCGGCAACGACCATCGGCAGCATGTAAGAGACCCCGGTCAACAGGTGACGATAGGCGCCCGCGCTCTCTTTTTTACCTTCACTGCTCGCCGATTGCGTACCGCCACTCGGCTGATACGTTTTCGCTTCGGTTTGCGCTTTGTCTAACTCCTGCGCCGTTTTCTTCAGGGCCAGCCCCGTGGTGGTACGGTACATCGGTTTGCCAGCGAATTTCGCCAGGTCTACTTCGATGTCCGCAGCCACAATCACCAGATCGGCCTGAGCCACTTCTTCCGGCGTGATGGCGTTACCCGCGCCAACAGAGCCGCGTGTTTCCACTTTCACCCACCAGCCGCGTTTTTTCGCTTCGGTTTCAATGGCCTCTGCCGCCATAAAGGTATGAGCAACGCCTGTCGGACATGCAGTGACGGCCACAATACGTTTCGGACCACTGGTAGAGGTCGCAGGTGCCGCCGCCGGAGCCGTGTACGGGGAAGCGTGGTTCTTCGCTTCGCTTAAAAACAGTTCCGGATGAGCCACAGCGCGATTGATGTCGCCCAGCCAGACTTTCTTGCCGCTCAGCGCGCTGTCAGCCGGCACGCGGGAGCCCAGAACGATCGCCAGCTCAGCTTCACCGGGGTTATCGATAAACTGCAAATTCGCTTTTTGTGCCGCTGCGCCTAACAGGCTTTTCGCCATATATGCGCGAGCTTGACCGAGTTCAGAATCAATTATCAGCAGCGTTTTCATTATGCTCTCCTGCTGTTAGTTAAAGGGTTTTAAGTCAACACGCGCCATCATCGCGGCTAACTGGGTACGATCGGTAATACCTACATTGCTCTGGCTAACAGCCAGTGCTGCCACAGCAGTGGCCAGACGCAACGTATGTTCACTGGACTCTCGCATTAACAGGCCATAAATCAGACCGCCAACCATTGAATCCCCTGCGCCAACGGTGCTTACCACCTCCATTGACGGCGGTTTGGCGATCCATTCGCCAGAAGCGTTAACCCACAACGCCCCTTCCGCGCCCAGTGAAATAACCACATGGGCAATTCCTTGTTCACGAAGCGCATGCGCCGCGTCGATCACATCTTTCAATTCTGGTAATTTGCGGCCTGCCCAAATTTCGAGCTCGCGACGGTTAGGTTTAACCAGCCACGGCGCAGCTTTCAGACCAGCAACCAGCGCATCGCGGCTGCTGTCGAAAATGATGCATGGGCACTGACTGCGCAGGCGCGTCATCCAGTCGGTAAAGGCTTCCGGGCTCACACCAGATGGCAAGCTGCCGCTGACACACACCATGTCGAACTGACCCAGCCAGGTCAGTGAATCATTAACAAAACGCTCCCAGTCTGCCGGTGTTACTTCAAAGCCGGAGAAGTTGAAGTCTGTCACTTCACCGTCTTTTTCCGTCAGCTTCACGTTGATACGGGTACGGCCCTGTACAATCTGGAAACGGTTAGCAATGCCCAGCTCGCTGAACAACTGCTGAAAACCGTCCTGGTTGTCTTTACCCAGGAAGCCGCCAACGGTAACGTCGATGCCCAGGTCTTTCAGGACTTTCGCCACGTTGATGCCTTTACCCGCAGCATGCAGGCCGGTGGTGCGAACCAGGTTCACTTCACCGCGTTCAATTTCCGGGGTAAACCCGACCAAATCATAGGCTGGGTTAAGGGTAATGGTGGCTACACGTCTGCTCATTATGCGCCCTCCCCCAGACCAGCAGCGATGGCTTCGCCAATCGCTTTCAGCGCTTGTTCAGCATCATCGCCCTGCGCGGTGAAACGCAGACGGTGACCTTTCTTCACGCCCAGCGCGACCACTTTCATCAGGCTACGACCATTGGCGGATTTACCGGTACCGTCGAGGTTAGCGACAGTCACTTCGCTATTAAATTGTTTGATGGTATTGACCAGCATGGTACCCGGACGGGCATGCAGGCCATGTTCGTTGCGCACCACAAACTCAGCGGTCAGCAGGTTATCAGCAATAGCGTCGTCGCTGGTCAGCAGCGCCAACAGGGTAGCGGCATCGGCGCTCAGAAGACGGTCCGCTTTATTATCGAGCAGCAGGTTGCTCAGGCGTTTGAGTACGGCAACCGGCTGGTCATCAGCCATTGCGACACTGACCAGCAAGGCAACGCTCTCACCATTCACATCAAAGGCTTGTGCAGCACGGCTGACAGCCACCGCGCTTGCCAGGTTGCCCTGCGCGCTGTCGTTCAGCCAGATACCCTGACCGAGGTTCAGCGGTTGTTCGTTAATCGCGCGTGCCACATAGACAGCATCAACCGCGCCCGCTTCTTTCAGACGCGCGGCGTTCAATGCTTGTAATGTCACCAGGTCACTGGCGACAACGTCAAGGCTCAGCGTGTCGTTATCCAGTTTCAGCGACGCCGCCTGCTGTTCGCCCATCAGCAAGGCACGTAGTTCTTCTGCTGTGGTCGCGGATTGCAGCTGTGCAGCAACGGAATCATCGCTCAGGATGTGGGTCAGTTGACGCAACAGGCCGAGGTGCTCATCAGAACTGGCGGCAATACCGATAGCCACATAGGCTACCTGCCCTTCACCCCAGAGAATGCCTTGCGGGAACTGGAATACTTTTACGCCGGTTTTCAACACCTGGTCACGGGTATCGGTCGTTCCGTGCGGAATGGCAATCCCGTTGCCGAGGAAGGTCGAGGTCTGCTGCTCACGCGCCAGCATGCCATCAACATAACCACCGGCGACGTTGCCTGCTTCTGCCAGTGCGGCGGCAATCTGACGAATCGCCTCTTCTTTCGTCCCGGCCTGCTGGCCCGGATGGATGTCCTGAACGGATAACTGGAACATGTAAATCCTCTCCTGCTGAACTGAATCGTTTCAGCTGACTTGAGAAATAATGCGCCACCCTGAGATGTGTTGAAAACAAGATGACGCTGAAACGTTTCGCGAAGTTTTGATCTTTCCGTTTCAGCTATCAAGAAAAGTCTCATTTTTGATTGCAAAATTACGATCTACTGCACATTTCATCCCCCGAATTCCCTTTTTTGCTGAACAAAGCTGACCTCATTTTTGCGTCATATTCAGCACCCATCAGCAGGGTAATATCGGTGAAATAGTGTTCCGCTGTGGTGAGCAAAAAAGAGGCTGAAAAATACCTGTCTGTTTTTCGGTTGTTGGCTGTCGTGCCTTATCGATACCGTTAAGACGCCACTTAACAGAGGAATGTGATGATGAATTTTGCCCTATTACACCAACAAGAAGAGCCGTTACTGATTGCGAATGTCTGGGATGTCTCCAGCGCCAGAGCCGCGCAGACCGCGGGTTACAAGGCCATTGGCACCTCAAGTGCCGCCATTGCTGCGATGTATGGCTACGCCGATGGCGACGGCATCAGCTTTGCAGAACTCCGCCACCTGGTCGTCCGTTTGCGGGCGTGCTGCTCCCTGCCGCTGACCGTTGATATGGAGTATGGTTATGGCGACAGTCACCACCAGATCATTGAGAACCTGCTCGATCTGGCTGAACTCGGTGTGACAGGCGTTAACCTGGAAGACAGCCGCGTTCAGCAAGGAAAGCGTGTGTTGCAGGATTCTGCTGAATTTGCCTCACTACTGAACGCCATTCGCCAGCGCATTGCTGACGAAAAGTGCAGTCTGTTTATTAATGCCCGTACCGACACTTTCCTGCTGGGTGTCGATAACGCGCTGCCTGAAACGCTGGCTCGCGGCAAGCTGTATGCGCAAAGCGGAGCCGATGGTCTGTTTGTACCCTGTATGACGCAACCGACGGATATATCAGCCATTGCCGCAGCCATTCCCGTACCGCTCAACGTCATGTGTATGCCAACGTTGCCGGGCTTTGCGGAGCTGAAAGCACTGGGCGCGAAGCGTATTTCGATGGGTGATTTTCTCCATCAGACAGCACAAAGCGGCATACAAACACTGTTTGCTGATATTGTAAAAGCTCACTCTTTTGACGCGGTATTTGCCCATGCAGCAACACGATGAATCGACCTGTGATATCTGGTACCAGGCGCTGCTGGCTCGGGCAACGGATTATGCGGGGGTCTTTTTTGTCGGCGTAAAGACGACCGGCGTGTTTTGTATTTCGACCTGCCGGGCACGTAAGCCAAAGCGCGAGAACGTCATGTTTTACTCGGATTTCTCCGCCGCGCTGGCCGCCGGTTTCCGCCCGTGTAAAGTCTGCCGCCCGACGGAGAACGCCTTTAGCGCACCGCCAGCCGTCGAGCGGGCGCTGGCATTACTGCGGAATTCGGGCAGCGTCAAAGTCAGCGATGCGCAGCTACGCGAGCACAATATTAGCCCAGAGGCCATCCGCCGCTGGTTTATCAAAAACCACGGCATGACCTTCCAGGCGTACCAGCGCATGCTGCGGGTAAACACAGCGATGCAGGAGCTGAAATCAGGCCGTAAGGCTATCGAGACCGCCTACGACAGTGGCTATGATTCATTGAGTGGCTTTGGCTATACCTTTAAAAAGCTGACCGGCCACGCCCCCACGCATCGCGCACAGATTATTGTTATTCAGCGCTTCACCACCCCACTCGGCCCGATGTTCGTGTGCGCGACGGAAAACGGCGTCTGCCTGCTGGAATTTGTCGACCGACGGGCGCTGGAAACCGAGTTCAGCGACATTCAGCGTCTGTTTTCTGCGCGGATCATCGCCGGAGAGAATGAATATACCCGGCAGGCAGTAAAGGAAATAGGTGAATATTTTGCCGGTGAGCGCCAGAGATTTACCCTGACACTGGACGCACCGGGTACCGCCTTTCAGCAGCAGGTCTGGCAGGCCCTGCGTGAGGTGGGTTATGCCGGGGTCAGTCATTACGGCAAGCTGGCACAGCAGATAGGCAATCCGAAAGCCGTGCGTGCAGTGGCCAGCGCCACCGGTGCTAATCGTATTGCGATTGTGATTCCCTGCCACCGGATCCTCGGCAAGGACGGTGCAATGACGGGCTACGGCGGCGGTATTGCGCGCAAAAAATGGTTACTGGAACACGAAGCGAAATATCAGCATAGCGCTGAATAGCTTCAGAATAGCGTTAAGGTGCGGTCGCAGCTTCCAGGTTAATCAGGAAGGTCATGGCCGCGTCCCGATCGCTAAAACACATCCCGGCACTCGGTTGCAGACTGGCGCAGACGGTTGGGCGCAGCGGGGAATTGAAGATTTTACACTTATAGTCGTCCGCAAGCTGTACACAACGCGTGTTGGCCGGCTTGCCCTGTGGCATACCGGGGATAGGACTTGAAATAGAAGGGGCGATACAACACGCTCCACAATCCGTACGGCATTCCATAATAACAACTCTCTGTTGGGCTGGCCGCCAAACTACCTGTTTTCCCCGTCAAACGCAAAACTCAGCGATTCCACTTGCCTGTAAAGGTCCTCGCGGGTACTTTGTCGCGATATTTTCGTTATTTTTAATTCACAGGATCCCACTGATGCCAAGAGCGAACGAAATCAAGAAAGGTATGGTGCTGAACTACAACGGCAAACTGCTGATTGTAAAGAACATTGATATTCAGTCACCGAGCGCCCGCGGCGCAGCAACCCTTTACAAAATGCGTTTCTCCGATGTGCGCACCGGCCTGAAAGTCGAAGAGCGTTTCAAAGGCGACGATATCGTCGATACCGTGACCCTGACACGCCGTTTCGTTGACTTCTCCTATGTTGATGGCAACGAATACGTGTTTATGGATAAAGAAGATTACACGCCTTACACCTTCACGAAAGAGCAGATCGAAGAAGAGCTGCTGTTTATCCCGGAAGGCGGTATGCCGGATATGCAGGTGCTGACCTGGGATGGTCAACTGCTGGCGCTGGAGCTGCCGCAGACTGTTGATCTGGAAATTGTTGAAACGGCGCCGGGTATCAAAGGCGCGTCAGCAAGTTCACGCACCAAACCGGCGACCATGAGCACCGGTCTGGTGATTCAGGTTCCGGAATACCTGACCACCGGCGAGAAAATCCGTATTCATATCGAAGAAAGCCGTTATATGGGCCGTGCGGACTAAGTCAGCCCATTAAAGTAAAAAAGGACAGTGAAAACTGTCCTTTTTTTATCTCAGCATGAAGCTAACGGATTATAACAGATCGCGAAACAGTGTTTTCTTAAGTGCCAGTTCCACGCCACGCACTTCCGCCATCCCTTTCAGACGACCAATTGCAGAATAACCCGGATTGGTTTTCTTGCGCAGGTCATCAAGCATCTGATGACCGTGATCCGGACGGAACGGAATCGGACGCAGATCGCCCGCTTTCTTACGGCGCTGTTCTTCACTCAGGATCGCCGCCACAACCGATACCATATCTACATCGCCCTGCAGGTGTGCAGCTTCATGGAAGGTTTTCGGGTTATCTTCACGGCAAGTAGAACGCAGGTGCGTGAAGTGAATGCGATCGCCGAAAGTCTCAATCATATTCACCAGGTCGTTATCGGCACGTACGCCATAGGAGCCAGTGCACATGGTGAAACCATTATTGATGCTATCAACCGCGTTTTTCAGCCAGTGCATATCCTCAATGGTAGAGACAATACGCGGCAGGCCGAGGATTGGACGCGGCGGATCGTCCGGGTGTACCGCCAGACGCACGCCAACTTCTTCTGCCACAGCGACAATCGCGCGCAGGAAGTAAGCCATATTTTCGCGCAACTGATCTTTGCTAATGCCATCGTACTCCGCCAGACGGGCACGGAACTGATCCAGCGTATACCCCTCTTCCGCGCCTGGCAGGCCAGCAATAATATTGCGCGTCAGTTTTTCAATTTCAGCGGCACTCATGGCTTCAAAATAGGCCCGCGCCTGCTGCTGTTCTTCTTCGGTATAATCAGCCTGCGCGCCATCACGCTTGAGGATGTGAAGTTCAAATGCGGCAAAAGCAATCTGATCGAAACGCAGCGCTTTTGAACCGTCCGGCAGTTCATATTCCAGATCGGTACGCGTCCAGTCGAGGATCGGCATAAAGTTGTAGCACACGGTATCGATGCCACAGGCTGCCAGGTTACGGATGCTTTGCTGATAGTTGGCAATCCAGGTGTCATACTGTCCCGTGTGCGTTTTGATATCTTCATGCACAGGAATACTTTCGACCACCGACCAGGTCAGCCCTTTTTCAGCCAGCAAGGCCTGACGCTGCTTAATTTCTTCTACCGGCCAGACCTGACCGTTTGGAATATGGTGCAGTGCCGTCACGACACCCGTTGCGCCAGCCTGACGCACATCATCTAATGAAACCGGATCGTTCGGTCCGTACCAACGCCAGGTTTGTTCCATCGCCTTTCCCCTTAAAGTTGTTATACCAATACAGCAAAGATTATGACGACTACCATACATGTTTAACGAAGAGGGTCAAACGCCGCCATAACAATGATTGATCCAGCTCACATTACCCGGATATTTCAGGCACACCAATTCAATTTGCTGTCATATAACTTTACACTGCACTTTGTTAATTAATGGTTAAACAGGTGTATTCAATGCAAACAATTGCCTCCGTAACGCTGCCTGAAACGGTGCAGTTACCTCAGTATGATCGCCGTTCATTACGTTCGCGCATTGTTCATTTCGGTTTTGGCGCCTTTCACCGCGCGCATCAGGCGTTGTTGACTGACCGTGTGTTGAATGCGCAGGGGGGCGACTGGGGAATATGTGAGATTAGCCTGTTCAGCGGCGACCAGCTTATGGCGCAATTGCGCGCACAGGATCATCTCTACACTGTGCTGGAAAAAGGGGCCGAAGGTAATAAAGCCTACGTCGTTGGCGCGGTTAACGAATGTCTGAATGCCAGACTGGACTCGCTGTCAGCCATTATTGAAAAGTTTTGCGAACCGCAGGTGGCCATTGTTTCGCTGACCATTACTGAGAAAGGCTACTGCATCGACCCCGCAACCGGCAAACTGGACCTTACTCAGCCGCGTATTGCCCATGATTTGCAGGAGCCTTGCGAACCGCACTCCGCACCGGGCATTCTGGTTGAAGCGCTCTCGCGTCGACGTGAACGCGGCCTGCCCGCCTTTACCGTCTTGTCTTGCGACAATATTCCGGATAACGGTCATATCGTGAAAAACGCGGTGCTGGGTATGGCGCAGACCCGTTCCACTGAGCTGGCGCAGTGGATTGACACGCATGTCAGTTTTCCGTCAACCATGGTTGACCGTATCGTACCTGCCGCGACCGACGAATCACTGGCGGAAATCGCCGCTGAATTGGGTGTTGCCGATCCCTGCGCCATCAGTTGCGAGCCCTATATTCAGTGGGTTATTGAAGACAACTTTGTTGCCGGTCGCCCGCAATGGGAAGTGGCAGGCGTACAACTGGTACAAGACGTTCGCCCGTGGGAACAGATGAAACTGCGTATGCTGAACGGTAGCCATTCGTTCCTGGCGTATCTGGGATATCTGGCCGGCTTTGCCCATATTAGCGACTGTATGCAGGATGAGGTATTTCGCCGTGCCGCACGCCAGTTGATGCTTGGCGAACAGGCCCCGACGCTTAAGATTACCGGCGTGGATCTCAACGCCTACGCGGATAACCTGATTGCCCGCTTTTCCAACCCGGCGCTCAAACACCGTACCTGGCAAATAGCGATGGACGGGAGTCAGAAACTGCCGCAGCGTATGCTCGATAGCGTACGCGTACATTTGCAGCGCGAAAACCGCTGGCCGTTGCTGGCGCTCGGCATCGCAGGCTGGATGCGCTATGTCAGCGGAACGGACGATGCAGGCGTAGCCATTGATGTGCGTGATCCTCTGGCCGACAAGATACGTGCTATCGTCGAGACCAGCGGTGAAAAAGAACGCGTGGGCGCATTGCTGGCGCTGAGTGAAATCTACGGTACTGATTTACCTGCCGATCCGCGCTTCGTGGATGCGGTCGAAAGCGCGTGGCAACAGTTGTGCTCGCAAGGGGCGCACCAGGCAGTACGTAGCGCCCTGCAGATTTAACATTTTCTGCCATTAAAAGGGGCGGAAAGTGCTTTATCCGCTCCTGCCCTTCTCTTTTTAGTCAATTTTCGTCAGGATTATTGCACTTATTATTATGCGTAATTCTGGAGTGAACGTGACGAAAACGAATCTGATTACTGGCTTTCTTGGCAGCGGGAAGACCACGTCCATTCTCCATATGCTGGCAAATAAAGAGCCCAACGAGAAATGGGCCGTCCTGGTCAATGAATTTGGCGAAGTAGGTATCGACGGCGCATTACTGGCAGACAGTGGTGCCTTGTTAAAAGAGATCCCCGGCGGATGCATGTGCTGCGTAAACGGTCTGCCAATGCAAGTTGGCCTCAATACGCTACTGCGCCAGGGAAAACCCGATCGTTTATTGATTGAACCCACTGGCCTCGGGCATCCAAAACAGATTCTCGATATGCTCACCGCCCCCGTCTATGAGCCGTGGATCGATCTGCGCGCTACCCTGTGTCTCATGGACCCACGCCAGTTGCTGGATGAGAAAGTGACGGGCAATGAAAACTTTCGCGATCAGCTGGCGGCGGCTGACATTATTGTCGCGAATAAACAAGACCGCGCCAGCGCCGGGAGCCAGCAAGCGCTGGAAGCATGGTGGCAGCAACATGGCGGCGACCGTCTACGTATCAATGCCACACAGGGTAACATTCCCGTGTCGCTGCTGGATAACCCACGCCGCAATCTGCGCACACTTCCAGCCAGTGCCGAACATCACCACCACACCGGCGAAAGAAAAGGCCTGGCAGCGTTAAGTTTGCCGGAGCATCAGCTCTGGCGACGCAGCCTCAACAGTGGTCAGGGCCACCATGCGTGCGGCTGGATCTTTGACGCGGAAACGCAGTTTGACACCATTGGTTTGCTTGAGTGGGCACGCCTTGCGCCCGTGGAACGCGTCAAGGGTGTAATGCGCATTCCCGAGGGGCTGGTGCGCATTAATCGCCAGGGGCTGGATCTGCATATTGAGACGCAAAACGTCGCGCCGCCCGACAGCCGAATTGAACTCATCACCGCCTCCGAAGCGGACTGGAATGCCTTGCAGGCCAGTTTGTTGAAGCTTCGTTTAGGTTAAGGACACTACTGTTTTGCCCGTGTTGTTTAAAAATGGTTAAAGATGAAGACTCGTTTACCTCTTATTTTTTTGCTTAATCTCGCTGGATTTGCGCTGTTCCTGTCATGGTATCTGCCAGTCAATCATGGATTCTGGTTTCCGCTGGATGCGGCAATTTTCCACTTCTTTAATAACGGCCTCGTTGAGAGTCGTGCTTTCCTGTGGCTGGTCGCGCTGACCAACAACCGCGCTTTTGACGCCTGCTCGCTTATTGCGATGGGCTGCCTGATGCTGTCGTTCTGGTTGCGTGAAGACCGCGTAGGACGTCGTCGTATTCTCATCATTGGCCTGACGATGTTGCTTTTCGCGGTGGTTATTAATCAGCTTGCGCAATTACTTATTCCCGTTAAACGCGAAAGCCCAACACTATTTTTTAACGGTATTCATCGGGTCAGTGAATTACTGAATTTCCCGACCAAAGACGCCTCCAAAGACAGTTTCCCGGGCGACCATGGTATGATGTTGCTTATTTTTTCTGCGATCATGTTGCGGTATTTTGGTAAAAAAGCGTTCGGCATTGCCCTGATTATAGTTGTGGTTTTCGCCTTCCCACGCGTGATGATTGGCGCTCACTGGTTTACCGATATTGCCGTTGGCTCTCTTTCTGTGGCGTTGATTGGTCTGCCCTGGTGCCTTATGACATCACTTAGCGACAAAATAATTAGCCTGTTTGATCGTTACCTACCGGGCAATTAAACAACTTTTATACACTTTAATAACACGATTGAACGTTAATCATCAGGGATCGTTTTCGATCCCTGACGCAAATTTGCCGAAATTTCGTGTTTTCTGTCATCACGCTGTCATAACAATCACTATTCAAATGAGTGAGTTGCATGATTTTTAACCCAAATTGCCGTTTTTTTAGCCATTCCTGATAATTAACTTTCTGTATCATAATTTCTTATAAAAAATCACAGAAAAGCGCTCGCAATGCCGGAGGTGATAGGGTAATCTCGGGTCTGCTTTGAGCAAATGAGCGATTATTTTCATAAAGAATAAATTTGTGCGTTCACCCACAGATTTGACCACTGGTAATTGTCTCATTGCATACAGGTAATTACTCTCGCTGCGTTGGCATTTTTTATAACGATATTTATCGTTAAGGACTTCAAGGGAAAATAATTAACATGGTCAAATCTCAGCCGATTTTGAGATATATCTTGCGGGCGATTCCCGCGGTAGCAGTGGCGGTTCTGTTATCAGCTTGTTCAACAAATACCGCGAAGAACATGCATTCTGAGACGCATGCTGTGGGCGAAGATATCTCTTCACTGCAAGCCTCTCAGGATGAATTTGAAAATATGGTGCGTAATCTGGATGTGAAAAATCGCATCCTCGATCAATATGCTGACTGGAAGGGTGTGCGTTACCGCTTAGGCGGCGACACTAAGAAAGGTATTGATTGTTCCGGCTTCGTCCAGCGCACTTTCCGTGAGCAGTTTGGTTTAGAATTACCGCGTTCAACCTACGAACAGCAGGAAATGGGTAAATCGGTATCACGCACCAGTTTGCGTACCGGTGACCTGGTGTTGTTCAGGGCAGGGTCGACGGGTCGCCATGTAGGTATCTACATTGGCAATAACCAGTTTGTCCATGCTTCGACCAGTAGCGGTGTGGTAATTTCCAGCATGGATGAACCGTACTGGAAGAAACGCTACAACGAAGCGCGCCGTATACTGTCCCGCAGCTAACGCATGTTTTCGCCGGTTATCCCTTGGCTGGCGCGAAACGATAAAAGAACACTGCTTCGGCGGTGTTTTTTTATGCTCATTTTTCTTGCATGTTTATATGTCTCATTCAGTCTTTCCAGGCTATATTCCTGGAATATCAGACAGATCAAACGCCTGGCTTTTTCCGCTCAAATTCGCCAGATATGGATATAAGTGATGTTGACCCGCAACTTTTCCGCCAGCCGGAAAATTCTTCTGTTTAGCCTTCTGGTCGGTCTCTTCGCGGCTATTGCCGTTAGCGGCATTCAGTTTTTAGTCGTTCAAAAAAGACATGAACAAAAGATGAATGCCGTACTCGCGGGCATGCAGCACTGGCTCACAGACTATTTTAGCGATATCAAAACCACCGCGGAGTCGCTCCAGCCGCTAACGCTCAATGAATGCGCAGATGTCGCCAGCGAGCTGACCTCGCGTGCCGCTTTTAGCATGAATGTCCGCGCATTTTTATTAGTTAAAAACGATAAGGCATTTTGTTCTTCCGCTACGGGCGAGATGCATGTTCCAATGAAAGATCTCTTACCGGAAATTGATCTGAATAAAAACTTTGATATGGTCATCTTATCCGGTACACCAATGATGCCGGATAAACCTGCGATTGCGATGTGGTTCCGCAGCACCTTGCTTGATGACCGCGGCGTTTTTGTCTCACTCAATGTTAACCTTACCCCTTTCCTGCTTTATACCTCACAGCAACAAGAGCTGACCGGTATTGCCCTCGGTATCGGCAACAACGCGATCTCCACCTTCTCGACAGGTCTTGTCGATCTGCGTGCCGTGAAAACCACGCCGTTTCGCACGGCTCATCTTGCTGGCTTTCCGCTGACCATTCATCTTTATACCGAGAACTGGAAGCCCGAAGACATACAGTTTGCCCTCCTGTTTGGCGGCATGATGGGTACACTGGTGGGTTTGCTGACCGCCTGGTATCTGTATATTCGAATGCGTCCTGGCAAAGAGATCCTTACCGCAATTAAACAAAATCAGTTTTATGTGGTGTATCAACCCGTGGTTGATTCCACCGAACTGCGTGTGCGCGGTGTCGAAGTGCTGATGCGCTGGAAACACCCCACCGCTGGCGAAATCCCGCCAGATGCGTTTATCCAGTACGCCGAGGCGCAACAGCTGATAGTGCCGCTGACGCTGCATCTGTTTAAGCTTATTGCCCACGATGCGCCGGTCTTACAAACGCTGCTGCCCCAGGGGGCCAAACTGGGTATCAATATCTCGCCCGGCCATTTGCATGTCGAAAGCTTTGCTGAGGATATTCGCCAGCTTACTCATTCCCTTCCGGACGACTATTTCCGTCTGGTGCTGGAAATCACTGAGCGGGATATGTTGCGCCAGAGTGAGGCGGTGAAATTATTCCAGTGGCTGCATGATGAGGGGTATGAAATTGCGATTGATGATTTCGGCACCGGTCACAGCGCACTGATCTACCTTGAACGCTTCACCGTAGATTATCTCAAAATCGATCGCGGCTTTGTGAATGCTATCGGCACGGAAACCATCACCTCACCGGTGCTTGACGCCGTGCTGACGCTGGCGAAACGGCTGAACATGGCCACTGTAGCAGAAGGTGTCGAAACGCCGGAACAGGCCCGCTGGTTACGGGAAAATGGCGTTAATTTCATGCAGGGTTACTATTTCAGCCGCCCGATGACACTCGAACAGTTCACGATGTGGCATCCCCCGCAGTTTTCATCACGACTTTAAGCCGTTAATTATTTCACAACGGGCGCCCCCTCCCTTATTATTCAATGAGAAAACGTTGGCGCGCCCGACGCGCCACAGGTAAAGGATCCCGCCCGATGAAGTTTGTGCGCCTGTTTATATTAAGTTTGCTGCTGGTAGGCACAGTAACCTATGCGCAAACCATTAAAGAGAATTATGCGTTTGCCGTTATCGGCGAGCCTAAATACGCCATCAATTTCTCCCATTTTGACTATGTGAATCCGGCTGCGCCTAAAGGCGGAAATATTACGCTTTCGTATCTCGGTACCTTCGATAGCTTCAACCGTTTTGCACTGCGCGGTAATGCCGCCGTGCGCACCGAGTCGCTCTATGACAGCTTGTTTACCACCTCCGACGATGAGCCAGGTAGCTACTATCCGCTGATTGCAGAGGTAGCCCGCTACGCCGATGATTATTCATGGGTCGAGGTCTCGATTAATCCGCGCGCGACCTTCCACGACGGCTCGCCGATTCGCGCCAGTGATGTGGCATTCACCTTCAATAAATTTATGACCGAAGGGGTACCGCAATTCCGTCTGATCTATAAGGGAACCACGGCGAAAGCCATTTCGCCGTTGACGGTGCGTTTTGAACTGGGTGAGCCAGGCAAGGAGAACATGCTTAGCCTTTTCTCCCTGCCAGTGATGCCTGAGAAATTCTGGAAAGATCATAAACTCAGCGACCCGCTCTCGTCCCCTCCCCTCGGTAGCGGCCCTTATCGCATCACCAGTTGGCGAATGGGGCAGTACGTGACTTACTCGCGTGTGAAGGACTACTGGGGGGCGACGCTGCCAGTCAATCGTGGGCGCTGGAATTTCGACAGCATCCGTTATGACTATTACCTTGATGACAATGTAGCCTTCGAAGCCTTTAAAGCCGGCGCGTTCGATATGCGCACCGAAGGCAGCGCAAAAAACTGGGCGACGCGCTATATCGGCAGCAATTTCGACCGTGGCTATATCATTAAAGATGAGCAGCCCAACACCTCCGCGCAGGATACCCGCTGGCTGGCATTTAATATCCAGCGGCCCGTGTTTAACGATCGTCGGGTACGTGAAGCTGTCTCGCTGGCCTTTGATTTTGAGTGGATGAACAAGGCGCTGTTTTATAACGCCTACAGCCGCACCAACAGCTATTTCCAGAACACTGAATATGCCGCGCGTAATTATCCGGATGCCGCAGAGCTGATGCTGCTGGCGCCGATGAAAGCCGACCTGCCGCCTGAGGTTTTCACTTCTATTTATACCCCGCCAGTATCCAAAGGCGATGGCTATGACCGGGAGAATCTGCTGAAAGCCAGCGAGCTACTTAAGCAGGCGGGTTGGGAGATGAAAGACCAGAAGCTGATAAACACCCGGACCGGTAAACCTTTCGTTTTCGAGATGCTGCTGCCTTCTGGCGGCAACAATCAGTGGGTGCTGCCGTTTCAGCACAACCTGGCGCGGCTGGGTATTACGATGGACGTCCGCCAGGTCGATAACTCGCAGATAACCAATCGCCTGCGCACCCGCGATTACGACATGATGCCCCGCGTCTGGCGGGCGATGCCGTGGCCCAGTTCCGATCTGCAAATCTCCTGGAGCTCGCAATACATTGATTCAACCTATAACTCTCCAGGCGTCAAAAGCCCGGTGCTGGATGAACTGATCGCGCAAATTATCCAGGCGCAGGGAGACAAGCAAAAGCTGCTACCGCTGGGGCGGGCACTCGACCGGGTGCTGACCTGGAATTATTACATGTTGCCCATGTGGTACATGGCAGCCGATCAGGTGGCCTACTGGGACAAGTTCTCGATGCCTGGCATTCGCCCCGTCTATTCTCTGGGTTTTGATACCTGGTGGTATGACGTGAACAAAGCGGCAAAACTGCCCGCAGACAGACGCTAAGGAGACGGAATGGGCGCCTATTTTATTCGACGCTTATTGCTGATCATTCCCACCTTGTGGGCGATTATCACCATTAACTTTTTTATCGTGCAGATTGCCCCCGGCGGGCCGGTCGATCAGGCCATTGCGGCGATTGAATTCGGTAACCAGAGTGGTCTGCCGGGCAGTACGGCTGAAGGCGGCGGCGCCACGCATGCCCGTACCGGCGTGGGCAGCGCCACCAGCAACGACAGCCGCTATCGCGGCGGGCGTGGATTGGACCCGGAAGTTATTGCTGAAATCACCAAGCGCTACGGTTTCGACAAACCGATTCATGAGCGTTATTTCAGGATGCTCTGGGATTACGTCCGTTTCGATTTCGGCAATAGCCTGTTCCGCAGCGCCTCCGTGCTACAGCTAATCAAAGAGAGCCTGCCGGTTTCCGTCACGCTTGGGCTATGGGGAACGCTGATCATCTACCTTGTGTCAATTCCCCTTGGGATCCGCAAAGCGGTCTACAACGGTAGTCGGTTCGACGTCTGGAGCAGCGCGTTTATCATCATCGGCTATGCCATACCCGCATTCCTGTTTGCTATTTTGCTGATTGTCTTTTTTGCGGGGGGCAGCTATTACGATATCTTCCCGCTACGCGGGCTGGTTTCGTCAAACTTCGATACCCTGCCCTGGTACGGTAAGATTACCGACTACCTGTGGCATATCACCCTGCCTGTGCTGGCCACCGTCATCGGCGGGTTTGCGGCCTTGACCATGCTGACCAAAAACTCTTTTATGGATGAAATCCGCAAGCAGTATGTGGTCACCGCGCGCGCAAAAGGCGTCAGCGAAGGCGGCATCATGCGCAAACATGTGTTTCGTAATGCGATGTTGTTAGTGATTGCAGGCTTTCCGGCCACCTTTATCAGTATGTTTTTTACCGGTTCGCTGCTCATTGAAGTCATCTTCTCGCTTAATGGCCTGGGGCTTTTGGGCTACGAGGCCACCGTTTCGCGCGACTATCCGGTCATGTTCGGCACGCTTTATATTTTCACGCTTATCGGCCTGTTGCTGAATATTCTCAGCGACATTAGCTATACGCTGGTCGACCCGCGCATCGATTTCGAGGGACGCTGATGTTTCAATTAAGCTACGTCAATCAGACTCGCTGGGCGCGTTTTCGCCATAATCGCCGCGGCTTTTGGTCACTGTGGATCTTTCTGCTGATCTTTATATTCAGCCTGTTTGCCGAACTGATCGCCAATGATAAGCCTCTGCTGGTGCGTTACCAGGGAAGCTGGTATGCGCCGGTCATTTTTGACTATAGCGAGAGCGAATTCGGCGGTCCGTTTGCCACGTCTGCGGATTATCAGGATCCCTGGCTGCAGCAGCAAATCGCTCAACATGGCTGGATGATTCAGGCCCCCATTCGTTTTGGCGCGCGCAGCATCAACTACGCCACCACTCAGCCTTTCCCCTCGCCGCCCTCGAAACAGAACTGGTTGGGTACCGATGCCAACGGCGGTGATGTGCTGGCGCGTATCCTTTACGGAACGCGTATTTCATTACTGTTTGGCTTAATGTTGACGCTCTGCTCCTGCATTATCGGCGTCCTTGCAGGTGCGCTACAGGGCTATTACGGCGGGAAAATCGATCTGTGGGGCCAGCGCTTTATTGAGGTCTGGTCAGGCATGCCAACGCTGTTCCTGATTATTCTCCTCTCCAGCGTCGTACAGCCTGGTTTCTGGTGGTTGCTGGCCATTACGGTGCTATTCGGCTGGATGAGTCTGGTCGGCGTCGTGCGCGCTGAGTTTCTGCGCACGCGAAATTTCGACTATATCCGTGCGGCGCAGGCGCTGGGGGTGAACGATCGCAGTATTATGCTGCGCCATATGCTGCCCAATGCAATGGTTGCCACGCTGACCTTCCTGCCGTTTATTTTATGCAGCTCGATTTCCACCCTTACCTCGCTGGATTTCCTTGGCTTCGGTTTACCGCTGGGTTCGCCGTCGCTCGGCGAATTATTGCTGCAGGGGAAGAACAACCTGCAGGCGCCCTGGCTGGGTATCGCGGCGTTTTTGTCCGTGGCGGTACTCCTGTCGCTGTTAATTTTTATTGGTGAAGCAGTGCGCGACGCCTTCGACCCCAACAAGGCGGTATAAGATGACCCCTCCCCTGTTACGCATTGATTCCCTGTCTATCGCTTTTCGTCAGCAGGAGACGCAACGCACGGTGGTGGATTCGCTTTCGCTGCAAATTGAGGCGGGTGAAACACTGGCGCTGGTTGGCGAATCCGGCTCGGGCAAAAGCGTGAGCGCATTGTCGATTCTGCGTCTGCTGCCCACTCCGCCGGCAGTCTATCCGCAGGGCGATATCCTCTTTCATGGCGAAAGCCTGCTGCATGCCAGCGAGAAAACCTTACGCCAGGTACGCGGCAATAAAATCGCGATGATTTTTCAGGAACCGATGGTGTCGCTAAACCCACTGCATAGCGTGGAAAAGCAGCTCTATGAGGTCTTATCGCTACACCAGGGGATGCGCCGTGAGGCCGCCCGGGCCGAGATCCTGACCTGCCTGGACCGGGTGGGTATCCGCAATGCCCGTCAGCGCCTGGGGGATTTCCCCCACCAGCTCTCCGGTGGCGAACGCCAGCGCGTGATGATTGCCATGGCGCTGCTCACCCGTCCCGAGCTATTGATTGCCGATGAACCCACGACCGCACTGGATGTGACGGTGCAGGCACAAATCCTGACACTACTGCGCGAGCTGCGTCAGGAGCTAAACATGGGGCTTCTGTTTATCACCCACAACCTGAGCATCGTGCGCAAACTGGCAGACAACGTCGCCGTGATGCAAAACGGTCTCTGCGTCGAGCAGAACAGTGCCAGCGCTCTGTTTGCCGCGCCGTCCCACCCCTATACCCGGCGTCTGTTGAACAGCGAGCCCGCAGGCGACCCGGTTCCTCTTGACCCGGACACACCTGCGCTACTGCGCGTCGACAATCTCGGCGTCAGTTTTCCCATCCGCAAAGGTATCTTTAAACGTGTGGTGGGCGAAAATCGGGTGGTCAATAATATCAGCTTCACCCTGCGTGCAGGCGAAACGCTGGGGCTGGTCGGGGAGTCGGGCTCCGGGAAGAGTACCACCGGGCTTGCTCTGTTGCGCCTGATTGCCTCGCAGGGTGCCATCAACTTTGGCGATAGCCCTCTGCACACGTGGAACCGCAAGCAAATGTTACCGGTGCGCCACCGCATTCAGGTCGTGTTTCAGGATCCGAACTCTTCGCTCAATCCACGGCTGAACGTTCAGCAGATTATCGAAGAGGGATTACTGGTGCACCAGCCGACATTAACGCGCGAAGCACGGGAGGCCGAGGTCATCAGAGTGATGAACGAGGTTGGTCTGGATCCGGAAACCCGCCGCCGTTTCCCCGCTGAGTTTTCAGGCGGTCAGCGCCAGCGTATTGCCATAGCCCGGGCATTAATACTGAAACCAGAGCTGATCATTCTGGATGAACCCACCTCCTCTCTTGATCGCACGGTGCAGGCGCAGATCCTCGCCTTACTGAAATCGCTCCAGCAGACGCACCATCTGGCCTATATTTTTATCAGTCACGATTTGCAGGTCGTGCGCGCGTTATGCCATCAGGTGATTGTGCTGAAACAGGGAGAGGTGGTTGAACAGGGAGAGTGCCGCCGCGTGTTTAGCGCGCCGCAGCAGGACTATACGCGCCAGCTTTTAGCACTAAGCTGACGCTCAGAAGGGATTCTGACTGGTGAAAGGTTCGGCGATCGCGACGCCAAAGTTTTTCAGGCGACAGGTCGCTGCAAACTCATCCTGGCAGCTCACAAACAGACAGGGTTCACCTTCGCATTCTACAACGGAGCAAGCCACTTCGATGTCACTCAGTGCCTGACTCAGCTTGTGCATCACTGGCCAGGCGCTATCGCCATCAGGACTCAATAGTTTCAGCGCCACAAGGCTTCCTTCCGCGTCATCGACATTTTGCGGAATCGGTTCAACCCTTGCGCCTGCAAAACCATCGAGCCAGCGGTAGCACTGGGGTAAACGGTGGATGATCGAGAGTTGTAATGTATTCACTTTCTGTCCCCGGAAGTACCAATAACTTCACAAATATTTCACATTTATATTAACACATTATTGACAAATCGTCTCGTCAGCGGCACATAAAACACGTAACGTCATGCTGTATGCGGGTTAGCGGTTCATTTATCAGGTTTTTATCGATGAACCCCGGCCCTTTTTTCGGCTATATGTACCCGTTTCTGAGATCTAACTCAACCTATTTTACTACAATGATGTGACTTTTTACATAAACGGATTTTACATAAAATAAACAAACATGTCCGAATGTATCTCTGATTTGGTTGATATGCATCAAAAAAGGGAACGTTTCCGCCCCCCTTTGTTGAAAGGTTACGGCTGTTTTTTGCCGCGGCTGGCGTAGAGGTAGAAGAGAACGGAGCTGGTTGCGCAGAAGGTGATGGACCAAATCATTGGCCATGCTGAGTTGAACGTCGACATAGAAAGCAGCGCGCCGACAATGGCGCCAATACCAAAACGAAACGTACCGGCCAGTGACGAAGCAGTACCGGCCATATGGGGAAATTCATCAAGAATGACCGCCATCGCGTTCGACGAGACCAGTGAAACACAGCCGACGAAAGCAGCCACGCCCACCACCAGCGACCAGAAACCCACGCCGAGCAGTGCCGTGATAACCATCCACAACGCCATAACAAACTGCACCCATAGCCCACTACGGAACATTTTGAGCGCACCAATGCGACGGACAAAGCGCCCGTTAATGATGGTCATCAGGAATAAGAACACAATGTTCAGCGCGAAATAGTAGCCAAAGTCCTGTGGCGAAACATGGTTGATTTCGATATAGACGAACGGTCCAGCGCTCAGGAAAGAGAACATCCCGGCAAAGCTAAAGCCGCTTGCCAGCATATAACTCAGCACGCGTTTATGACGAAACAGAGAGGCAAAATTGCCCACCGTCGTGCGCAAATGGAACGGCTGACGGCGCTCAGGCGGCAGGGTTTCACGAATAAACACGGCAATCATTGCCGAGACCAGCAAGCCCGCCACCGCCAGGATCCAGAAGATCATATGCCAGCTAAACCAAACCAGCACCGCGCCGCCGATCATCGGGGCAAGCAAAGGCGCTATGGTGGTTACCAGCATGACAAACGACATCATCCGCGAAAACTCTTCGCGCGGATACATATCGCGCATCAGCGCATTAATCACCACGCTGGCTGCAGCTGCCGCGAGACCATGAAAGAAGCGCATAGTAATCAATTGATCGATACTTTGCGCCAGCGCGCAGGCCACGGCCGCTGCGGCGAAAATCAACGTACCGCCGAGGATCACCGGCTTACGCCCGATGCTGTCCGCCATCGGGCCATACAGTAATTGCCCCAACGCAAAGCCCAGAATGTAGGTACTCAGCGTCATTTGGGCACTGCCCGCCGGTACGCCAAACTGCCCGGCAATCACCGGGAGCGCGGGCAGATACATATCAATCGATAACGGCATCAACATGGCCAGCAGGCCAAGAATAATCACAATGCTCAGTGATGAGTGTGGCCTGTTGGTCACATGGAGCTCCTGTAAGTTAACGCGCAGGCAAACCGACGCTGGCAATCTCTTCTTCTGTCAGTGCGCGGTACTCTCCCGGCGCCAGATCGTCGTCGAGGGTAATCGCGCCGATACGTTCACGATGCAGCCCGACAACGTGGTTGCCCACCGCGGCAAACATACGTTTTACCTGGTGATAGCGCCCTTCGCTGATGGTTAAACGTACCTGCGTCGGGGTGATCACTTCAAGCTGCGCCGGTTGGGTCAGATCTTTTTCGTTATGTAACTGGACACCTTTAGCAAAGCGTTCCGCTGTATCTTCCGCCACTGGCGACTCCAGCTCGACCAGATAGGTTTTCTCGCAGTGATGACGCGGTGAGGTGATACGGTGCGACCACTGACCGTCGTCGGTCATCAGCACCAGCCCCGTGGTATCGATATCCAGGCGCCCCGCCGCATGCAGTTTATGCGCTACCGGCTCATCGAGAAAATAAAGTACCGTCGGGTGATCGGGATCGTCCGTTGAGCAAACATAGCCCTGCGGTTTGTTGAGCATGAAATAACGGGGGCCGGTCTGTTGAGCCAGTGCGTTACCCTCATACTCCACCTCGTGTTCAGGGAGTAATTTGAACGCGGCATCTCTGACGATTTCGCCGTCTACGGTAATGTGGCTGGCGCGGATTTGACGTCCGGCAATAGCACGGCTTACGCCGAGTTGCTGAGCGATAAACTTATCAAGTCGCATGAAGTTGTTTTGCCTGTATGGTGCTGGGAGCAGGACTTTCGTCCTTAAGAAGACTCAGGTGATTTACGCCTGTCAGTATAGCGGTCATTCTACGCCGCTCAAGGGAAAGATTCGTGGCATACTTGTGACATGATGTTGTCACACCATGAAGAGCATGACTTTTACCTTACGCCCTTATCAACGTGAAGCGGTAGACGCTACCCTCGCCCACTTTCGCCACCACGACGAACCCGCGGTGATTGTCCTGCCCACCGGCGCGGGCAAAAGCCTTGTTATTGCTGAACTGGCAAGGGTGGCACGCGGGCGCGTGCTGGTGCTCGCACACGTTAAAGAACTGGTCGCGCAAAACCACACAAAATATCTCGCTCTGGGCCTGGAGGCGGATATTTACGCTGCGGGCCTTAAGAGTAAACAGAGTGAGGGCAAAGTGGTGTTCGGTAGCGTACAGTCCGTTGCCCGCAACCTTGACCATTTTCAAGGGGAGTTTTCACTGCTGATTGTCGATGAGTGCCACCGCATCAGCGATGATGATGAAAGCCAGTATCAGCAAATTTTACAACACCTGCGCAAAGTGAATCCCCGCGTACGACTGCTTGGCCTGACCGCGACCCCTTTTCGTCTGGGGAAAGGCTGGATTTACCGTTTTCATTATCACGGCATGGTTCGGGGCGATGAAAAGGCGCTTTTCCGCGACTGCATTTATGAGCTTCCGCTGCGCTATATGATCAAGCATGGCTATCTGACGCCGCCAGAACGCCTCGATATGCCCGTGGTGCAGTACGATTTTAGCCGTCTGCAGGCGCAGAGTAACGGCCTGTTCAGCGAAGCGGATCTGAACCGTGAACTGAAAAAACAAAAGCGCGTCACGCCGCATATCATCAGCCAGATTGTTGAGTTCGCAGAAAACCGCAAAGGGGTGATGATCTTTGCCGCGACCGTAGAACATGCCCGTGAAATCACCGGGCTGTTGCCGGCAGGCGAAGCGGCGCTGATTACAGGGGAAACGCCAGGCCCGCAGCGTGATGCGCTGATTGAGGCGTTTAAGGCGCAACGCTTTCGCTATCTGGTGAACGTGTCAGTACTCACTACCGGCTTCGACGCGCCCCATGTCGATTTGATTGCCATCCTGCGTCCGACAGAATCCGTCAGCCTGTATCAGCAAATCGTTGGCCGTGGCCTGCGGCTGTTTCCCGGTAAGACCGATTGCCTGATCCTCGACTACGCCGGGAATCCGCACGATCTCTACGCGCCGGAAGTGGGTGCGCCGAAAGGAAAAAGCGATAACGTACCCGTGCAGGTGTTTTGCCCGGCCTGTGGCTTTGCCAATACCTTTTGGGGGAAAACCACGGCGGATGGCACGTTAATCGAACATTTTGGCCGCCGCTGCCAGGGCTGGTTTGAGGACGACGACGGCCAACGGGAACAGTGCGACTACCGTTTCCGTTTTAAAAATTGCCCCCAGTGTAATGCGGAAAACGACATTGCCGCCCGCCGTTGCCGGACCTGCGACACCATCCTGGTCGATCCGGACGATATGCTCAAAGCGGCGCTGAAACTCAAAGACGCGCTGGTCCTGCGCTGTAGCGGCATGGACCTGCAGCACGGCGCGGATGACAAAGGCGAATGGCTGAAAATTACCTACTACGATGAAGACGGGGCGGATGTCAGCGAACGCTACCGCCTGCAAACACCTGCCCAGCGAACCGCCTTTGAGCAACTCTTTATCCGCCCGCACACCCGGACACCCGGCGTGCCGTTACGCTGGATCGTTGCCGCCGATATCCTCGCCCAGCAGGCGCTGCTACGCCACCCGGACTTTGTCGTGGCGCGTAAAAAAGGCCAGTACTGGCAGGTACGAGAGAAAGTATTCGATTATGAAGGACGCTTTCGCCGCGCCAATGAGTTACGCGGCTAAGTTCATCTCAGTGCGGCTTGTAACAGCGGGGGGATACGGGTATAATCCCGCCCGCTTTTGCATCCGCAAAGCAGATCACTTGCCTGTTGCTGGGTCGCCTGTAGCAGGAACTATTGAAGAGAGTTTTAAATGTTTACTATCAACGCAGAAGTACGTAAAGAGCAGGGTAAGGGTGCGAGCCGCCGCCTGCGCGCAGCTAACAAATTCCCGGCTATCGTTTACGGTGGGAATGAAGCTCCGGTTGCTATCGAACTGGACCACGACCAGCTGTGGAACATCCAGTCTAAAGCTGAATTCTACGATGAAGTTCAGACTCTGGTTATCGAAGGCAAAGAAGTAAAAGTGAAAGTTCAGGCTGTACAGCGTCACGCTTACAAACCGAAACTGTCTCACATCGACTTCGTTCGCGCGTAATCGCTGACAAGTTGAGAAAAACCCCGCTATGCGGGGTTTTTTTATGTCTCATCAAACTCGATTAACGGTCTACCCGTTCGCGGCAAAATGCGTATCGGGATGATTTGCCCCTCACTCAAGGCATCAAATACCTTTTCGGTGCTCATCAGATCCGTACCTTGCCAGGTCTGGCCATCAAACTGAAATTCGAACCAGACCTTTAGGCCCGTCGCAGCAATGCAGCATCGACAGGGAATTTCTGGCGTATTCCTTTACGCACAGTGCACTCAGTTGCCACCGGTTCTGCGCTGCAATTGATCGCGCAGATTCGGCGGCGTGCCCTTAATGGTCAATGTATCCGTCGCCGGATCCCAAAAAATACGCTCACCCAACAGTAAGGCATCGAAGTTAATGGTTAACCCACCACCGCTGCCTGCATATTTGGTTAACTGACGCAGCGTGCTGCGATCCGCCGGGAAACTCTCTTCAAGCTCATAGCCCTGCCCGGCGGTAAACTCTTCAAAACTGACTTCGCTTACGCCCGCCAGCTCTTTCGACAGTGACGCCAGTTCAATCTCTTCGCCTGCCTGCAACTGTTCATTACAGTAGGTATAGACCTGCTGGCGAACATCCTGACGTTCTGATTTATCGAGCTGCGCCTGCGCGGTAAAGTCATCCACTGCCTGCAACAGGCCGCGGTTCTGCGCTTTGGCGTTTAGCCCTTCGGTTGCACCGAGGAAATCCATGAAAAAGTCAGAAACCTTGCGTCCAACGCGCCCTCTGAGGAAGGTCAAATAACGCGTCGATTCCGGGTTGGTTTCCCACTCGGTTAAATCCACACGCGCCACGATATCCGCATGGTTGATGTCGAGATAATGCGTCGCGCTGATGTCCAGTTGCTCATTAACGCGCATACTGCTTAAATTATTCAGCACAGCGACCAGCAGGTATTCCACCGCCAGATAACGATAGTGGCAGAACAGCACAATGCCGCCGTCCGCAAAGGGATATTTTGCCAGTTCATCACGTAAGCGCCCCGTTGCCGCACGGCTGAACGCGAGAAAATCTTCCTCGCCCTGACGCTGAAGGCGTAATGCCTGCGCCAGTTCGCTGTCGTCGTTAAACAGGCCGTAGGCTTTACTTTTCGCGCTGTAAACCCGGTGTAACTCGGCGACCATCTCCTCAACGGGAGCGGTCGGTTCCAGCAAAGATTCGCGCAACACCAGTTCAAGGTTTTGCTCATCGCGCTTGATAAGCTGGTGCAGGGCAATCTGGTTGATGTCCAGACTCATGATAAACTCTCCTTTTAGACCGGGCGGTATTCAACCACCACGCAAGCAACTGTGCAACTGCTGATAAAAAAGCAGAAAAAAAGCTCTTGCTACGGTAATATGTTGCCCTTTATGAATAACTGATTTCGATTTATGCCACAAATTTCCCGCTACAGTGATGAACACGTTGAACAACTGCTAAGTGAGCTGGCCAACGTGCTGGAAAAACACAAGTCTCCGACCGACCTTTCCCTGATGGTTCTGGGGAACATGGTGACGAACTTGATCAATACCAGCATCGCCCCTGCTCAACGCCAGGCCATCGCAAAATCTTTCGCCCAGGCACTGCAGTCGTCCGTTAATGACGATAAAGCGCATTAAGGTAAACAGCGACAAGTTATGGTGACTCATCGTCAGCCCTACCGTGAAAAAGTCTCCCAGATGGTAAGCTGGGGGCACTGGTTCGCCCTGTTCAATATTTTATTGTCCATTGTGGTCGGTAGCCGCTATCTGTTTGTCGCCGACTGGCCGACAACGCTTGCCGGGCGGATATACTCTTACCTGAGCGTGGTCGGTCATTTCAGCTTTCTGGTGTTCGCCACCTACCTGCTGATTTTATTTCCCCTCACCTTTGTGGTGATGTCCCAGCGCCTGATGCGGTTCCTGTCCGTTATTCTGGCGACCATGGGCATGACGCTGTTACTTATCGATAGCGAAGTTTTTACCCGTTTTCACCTGCATCTCAATCCCATCGTCTGGGAACTGGTGATCAACCCCGACCAGAATGAGACGGCGCGTGACTGGCAACTGATGTTTATCGGCGTGCCGGTTATCCTGCTCGTTGAGATGTTGTTCGCCACCTGGAGCTGGCAAAAACTTCGCAGTCTGACCCGGCGGCGGCGCTATGCAAAGCCGGTGGCAGGGTTCTTTTTCGTTGCCTTTATTGCCACCCACGTTATGTATATCTGGGCGGATGCTAACTTCTATCGCCCCATTACCATGCAGCGGGCGAATCTGCCTCTCTCCTACCCGATGACGGCACGCCGTTTCCTTGAGAAACACGGCCTGCTGGATGCTCAGGATTATCAGCGTCGCCTGATTGAACAGGGCAGCCCGGAAGCCGTTTCGGTACAGTATCCATTAAGCGATCTGCGCTATCTGGATATGGGACCCGGGCAAAATGTTCTGCTGATCACGGTTGATGGCCTGAATTACTCAGGTTACGAAAAACAGATGCCAGCGCTGACCGCGTTTGCCGAACAGAACGTGACCTTTACGCAGCATATGAGTTCGGGCAACAGTGCGGACAGCGGCTATTTTGGCCTGTTTTATGGTATTTCACCGAGCTACATGGATGGTGTGCTGTCAGCACGTGTGCCTGCAGCGCTGATCTCTGCGCTCAATCAGCAGGGTTATCAGCTAGGTTTATTCTCTTCCAACGGGTTTAGCAGCGCGTTGTATCGTCAGGCGTTGCTTTCTGATTTCTCGCTGCCTGCGGCAAAAACACAAACGGACGCGCAGACTGCCGATCAATGGATTGACTGGCTGGGTCATTATGCTCAGGACGATAACCGCTGGTTCTCCTGGGTAGCGTTAAACGGCACCACGCTCCCGGACGGTAATCAGCAGAGTTTTGCTCGTCGTTACAGTCGCGCCGTTGCCGATGTTGATACGCAGATTAACCGTTTACTGGATGCGCTGCGCGAGTCTGGCAAGCTGGATGATACGGTGGTGATCATTACCGCGGGTCATGGCATGCCTGCTGATAAGCCGGCCACTGACTTTGCCTGGTCGCGCGATAATCTCCATGTACCTCTGGTGATTCATTGGCCGGGCACACCTGCACAGCGCATTAACAAGCTGACCGACCACAAAGATGTAATGACGACGCTGATGCAGCGCCTGTTGCATGTTAGTACGCCAGCAAACGAGTATTCGCAGGGTCAGGATCTGTTTAACGCGACACGCCGACACACCTGGGTCACCGCAGCAAGCGGCGATGCACTGGCGATTACGACACCGCAGATGACACTGGTGCTCAATCAGAACGGCAGCTATCAGACCTGGAATCCGCAGGGTGAAAAAATTCAGGATCAGAAACCGCAGTTGAGTTTGCTGTTGCAGGTCCTGACAGATGAAAAACGGTTTATCGCTAACTGATTGATTATTTATGAATCAGTTAGCGACCCGGTCACTTGCAATCAGCGGTGAAAAGGGTACTATTACCGCCACAAATCGGCACGTAGCGCAGCCTGGTAGCGCACTGTCATGGGGTGTCAGGGGTCGGAGGTTCAAATCCTCTCGTGCCGACCAAAATTCCCTAACTAAACCAACCTCTTACGGTTGGTTTTTTTATGCCTAAAATTTGCACATGGTAAAAAAATGGCAAAATGATGGTAAAACCCCCGTCAAATTCTTTATTTTTTCCCCATAATTTTACGCTCATATCAGGACGCTCCCACATCCGGAATAAAAACTAGTTACACACTATTGACCATGCATCAAGCCAATAATACTGTATATGTAAACAGTCATTTTGTGAGGTGCTTATGTTTGTTGAACTCGTTTACGACAAGAGAAACGTTGAGGGTTTGCCTGATGCGAAAGGCATCATTCTGGCTGAATTGACCAAGAGGGTGCATCGACTTTTCCCCGATGCGGATGTGAGAGTGAAGCCAATGCAGGCGAATGCGCTTAACAGCGACTGCTCGAAAACCGAGAAAGAGCGACTAAATCGCATGCTTGAAGAAATGTTTGAAGAGGCTGATATGTGGATGGTTGCTGATTAAACATTTACATCACCGGGCAGTCGTCCTCCCCTGCCCGATTGACGAAATATGTTACGCGGCCAACAACGATCACGTCATCCAGGGATTCGCCTTCAATCGCCTCGCCATCTTCCGTAATGAACGACTCACCCATCAGTTTCGCAAACTGCTGACGACCATACAGAGACAGAACAACGGTGCATCCCTGCTCCAGTTTTTACAGATCATCTTTGACCACTGCGTTGCCGTTTGAAGCTGTTCTGCTCAGCGAACGCGACAGGCAACTGCAACTTGATCTTGTGATCCGGAGTTACGCACTAGGTTGATGGGATAAAGCACCAACGATTAACGCTCGCATCAAGGCTGAACTGACAAAGAGAGTGCACAGGATTTTTTCCGGTGCCGAAGCGAAGGTAAAGCCGATGCAGGCGAACGGCTTGAATAGCGATGCCAGCAAAAGCGATCGGGAAAAGCTCAACCGCATGCTGGAGGACATGTTTGAAGAGTCCGATATGTGGCTGGTGTCCGAATTCCCGACAGTTCGCCAGGTTGGGCTTTGATTTTAACTCAGAAAATATTCTTCACGTTTGCCAGGGTATAAACACTGAGTAATCTGCCACAGACCGCTCCTGTGTATGGCGATACTGTGGCTTCTTTACGTTTACAACAATCTATAATCTTCTCTTAAGTTAATTGCATTTCAATTAACAGTATTTCATATTTCACTTTTTCTATCAGAATTATTTATTTTCACCACGTTTTCTTTAAAGATATAATTCATTATTTTGTGACGGGCGCTTTCCAATGGGTTTTCTATTACATAAAAACTAACAGCACCTAATATTACTGACAATGCAATTGTTAGCACGAAAAACCAATAACTGCCCGTGTAATTTTTTGAAAGATACATCACAACACCCATATGCCATAGGTAGATAGAAAAACTAAACTTCCCAAGCGTTGTAAATACCACACTAGACAAAATTTTGTTAAAAAATCCAGAGCTAAACACCACCAAGTATATAAACACAGCCAGCAACACACCAATGTAAATAAACTTATCTGTATTCCACGCTCGCATATCCTCTGAAAAAAAGTAGGTCATTGGTGCTGTCGTGGATAAAACACACAATATAATAATTAACAAAGAAAATATATCAGCAACCATGCCATTTACAACAACACTTTTAATGTTAATAATATATGCAGTTACTATGCCATAGAAAAATACGGGTAAATACCATATTAAGCTACCGATAATTTCTTTATCTGTATACGGAAAAAGGCATTGATGCAATATGATAACAAACGACATAGCACAAAAAAACGTCACTGGGCTTAATCGACGAAATGCAAAATTACATATAGCTGCTATTATTGGGATATATAAATAAAAACTAAATTCAATCGGTATAGTCCAAAAATGCAAATATGTATCTTTAAACATCAGGATGGATTTCATTTTTTGAACATCATAAAATCCTGCCAGACAGTAGGAAGCAACAGCCAGATAAAACAAAGGAATGATTCGTAAGAACCTCCCGACAAAGTAGCTAAAAACACTTTTCGCACCGACGCCATTTGAAATGAATTTATTTGTCAACAACAAGGAACTGAGTATAAAAAAGGTCCACACTGAAAACTGGCCCGTTCCTCCAAGAAACAGGCCCGTACTTGGCCAAAACCCAATTATAGAATGCAAAAAAACAATTACTATTACAGATAAACCGCGAATACCATCTGCTGCGCGTAAGTGCATACATAATCTCTATCAATATATCATAGAGGATTACTATACAGAGGAAGCAGAAGATGGCAAGTTACGCTTCACTATCGGTAATTTTTTCGCCTATGTTAAGGTAATCATTTTTGCTAACATGAAACTGTAATTTTTAAAATTCGACAAATATCGCCCAGGAGCGCCGCATTTCACGGTTGGGCAGAATAATCGATTGGACTAGATTGCGAACTTTAGCGAACTAAAGCGATTTAAAATGTCCCACTGGTGCCCCATGGGCAATTCTGTGCAACTCAGATTGGTAAAGATCTGTGCCTATAGCACTTGTCGCAACATCTCCTTAATTTACTATTTACTAAACCAACCCCCTTGACACTGTATAAATAACCAGTAAAAATACACTGTATATGTAAACAGTTATTTGTGAGGTGCTTATGTTTGTTGAACTTGTTTACGACAAAAGGAATGTTGAGGGGCTGCCTGGTGCCAGAGACATCATTCTGACTGAGCTGACAAAGAGAGTGCACCGGATTTTCCCCGACGCGGATGTGAGAGTGAAGCCAATGCAGGCGAACGCGCTGAACAGTGATTGTACGAAAACTGAGAAGGAACGGCTAAATCGCATGCTTGAAGAGATGTTTGAAGAAGCTGATATGTGGATGGTTGCTGATTAAACATTTACATCACCGGGCAGTCGTCCTCCCCTGCCCGATTGACGAAATATGTTACGCGGCCAATAACGATCACGTCCACCAGCGCCTCACCTTCAATCGCCTTGCCCCCTTCTGTAATGAAGGACTGCCCATCAGTTTTGCAAACTGTTGGGTTGAACAAGCTGAACTACGCGGAGTTGATTGTCCGACGCATCAGCAAGTAAAACCGATGATGACGCTGCTAGCAATCAACACAGACGCTAGCAGGCATGAAAAGGAGGGAATCCGTACCGCTGTGCAAGTAATGTCTGAGTAAGCGGATGTTGGTTAGTTGGCGAAGATTGCCCCCCCCCAGCTTTTTTATGATATGATAATTTCGATTGCCTACCGATGGCATGAACACCACACAGTTAACCGTGTTCCGTTATTGTATGCGAGGTGACTGCGGCGGCTGGGTAGCACTTTTGCTGCCTAAAAATTAAATTAACGCACGCCCTATAGATTCGGGGTTGCACCATCGTTTTTTATACTCCCCCGACATAAACCCGTAAGAGTAGTAGAGCCTTTTGTTAGCACTTTGTGCTTCTGAATTTATTGCAGTTAAGTTCTTCCACATCAGAACTGTGCCCATGGATGTGCCATTTTTTTCTTGCTTATACCCTATGTTTATATAATCAACGAAAAAGCCAGCCTGAGAATCCGCAGATATTAAAATCTGAATAGCCACAGGATCTTCACCCATCATCATCACATCACCTTTGAAACGATGGTGGAACTCTTTGAAAAACTTCCTATTCAAATCAACATCAGATACATGCGTATTTCTTCTTGCAAAATATAGTTCATCGTACATATCAAAAAACAAATCACTGCTTACTTCACTGATAGGTTTAAATGAACCACCTGATTTAATAAAGTTTCTTACTTCTCTCTCTCTGGTTGATATGGTTTTCTTTGAAAAGTCGGTTGATATATCTTTTGTAATTGCAACTTTTCTTTTACTCAACAATTCATAAGAAGAATTGATAATGATTTTTTTTTGAAGAGAATGTAGACATTTAGTTTTAAATGGAAGTATTACTCCATTTTTCAATCCAAAGTCCAAGGGAATGTAAACGGATGATTTTGGAATTGGTAATGTTTTAATGAGCCTATTTTTATTTTTATAATCATTAGCCAGCCAGCCATTTTCTACACAGGCACCACCAAGTTTCTTCCCTTTTTTGGTATAGGAAAAGAATCTCAACGGTGCGTTATTTCTTAGCATAAAAGCCAGAAACTCCGGGGATGACTCGCAGTTGTAGCCAAACTTTGAACAAATTATTTCATATTCACTTAGCGAGCATTCTTCCCAGTTTAAAAACTTAGCTATAAGCATAATTGCATGACACCATTAATACACTTTATCTTATGATAACACAAAGTGGTCAACAGATAACAGTGATGAGAATCCTTCTTAGATAAATCAATCGTTTATAATGATAGTATGAATGGTATCGGCAGTCACGTGTTTTTGAGTGCCTTTCTGGGTTCAATGCGGCTCAAAAGCACTCGATACGATTTCCACTCCAGCAGTACGCTGTTTCATCATCTACCGCAATGTCAAGATCATCAGCAACTATTCTGGTCTGGGCAATGACCTGCTCCCCGTTGATTAAAATAGTCTGATTTAGAAACTTCCGCTCTTGGCTGTGAGTTCAATGGGTCGATACAACGCTATCCTTTATCAATGCTAGGGTTGAGACGGCAACCACCAGCAGAACGTTTAAACCGATATGGCTACATGGCAGGGCTATCTGTTGTACTGATGGTTGGTTTGAATGGAAAAGGGAAGGCGATAAGGAGTATGCGCTGGGTGATTACAGGAAACGCGGGAGTCGGTGGATAACTGGTTCTTTCGCTGACAATAGAAATTTCAATAAACCTCCACATGCAAATCTGTTACCTGATTTGCGAGTGAGTGAAGGGTTTTTTATAAGCCGCAGGTTTACCTCTTTAATTCTTTTGTGTATTTTATATTTTATCGTCATGGAGAGCGGTATTAGTGTAGAAATAAGGGTGTTTTTTAGTGGCTAAAGCAGATGAGTTAACGTTTG
>OIFF01000112.1_pt1 | contig 40805 bp, 36 predicted proteins | sample 1581981 | NCBI WGS metagenome assembly OIFF01 (sample SAMN07501067, study PRJEB24779) | human gut metagenome | isolation source: stool | host: human infant | place: USA: Pittsburgh, PA
TGGAGAAAGGGTCATTCTGAGAATGAAGATTCCGACGTTACTAACTGAGTGTTGTATCTAATCGTGGGGGCAGGTCAGAACTTCAATTTTATTAATGAAGATAGCATTAAAATGTTATGGCTTTTAGGTATTCATGGTAAAAATACTTTCAAAGCTGACTCTAAAGTACTAGGAGGAAATAGTGTTGCAGATACTCTTGATCCGCTAGAAGATCAATCTTATATGATGTCTGCAGTAAGAACTGAAATAGGCGAACAAAACAGAACTATAGGATTAAATCCATTCAAATCCTCTATATGGCGAGGGCCTTGTAAAGATTGGGAAACATTTGAAAATAATGTAATAAGTATACTCGACACACTTAACACTAACAATAACAACAACCCAAATCCAATAGGAATACTTGCGAGTCCTATAAACGATTTTAATGGTGTTCAGGATGCATATGACTTCGCGGTCATAGATCCTGATTTTTTATCTGATGAGCAAAGCCCAGCAAAATTAGAATTACTTAGAAATATTAGAGATTATTATACTTACGAAGTACAACAATCTTTATCTAGCTCTAATATTATTTTAGATATTTCTTATAATGGAACTCGCTGCGGCAGCATTAAAGCTATCCCAGCCATTAAAGACTATGAAGTCTCATTTAACGCTAGCGTTTTATCAATAGAAAAAAACCAAAAGGAAAGATTATATAAATTCATGAGGGTATTTAATTACCCAGACTTAATTAAATGTTGGTATGAATCAGGTCATGCACTTGTTAACAATTGGATTTTTTTAACCAATTATAGAGATGTTACATACGATAATTTTAAATGGGCAGATTTTGAAAACTATGACATATGCCAAGAAAAACCTACAGAAAATGGCAGAGTAGACTTAAATCTGATTGGCTCGAAAAAATCCTTGTTCTGCTGGGTGAAAAACAGATGGAGTAGCAAATGGGACAGCAAAAGTATTTTCAATACTACAGAAAAGCCTACAGGATGGCTTTATTGCGATGATGGTGCAGGAGAAAAAGCTGACTTCATCCATATTGATGATTTTGGGGAAAACACTATAATATCATTAATACATATAAAAGCTGCAAAAAACAGCAGTAGTAATCGCCGAATTTCTGTAGGAGTCCATGATGTTGTTTTAAGTCAAGCAGTAAAAAATCTTCGTTACGCTAATCGCAAGAATCTTGTACATGATTTAAAAGAAAGAGCAAATAATTCACTAAACAAAAAATGTTGGCACGATAATAAACCAACGACACCCGATATGTTCTTAGATCATCTATCCTCACTTTCAACTGCTATGAGTAAAATCAAAACAAGAGTAATAGTCATTCAGCCACATACTTTAAAATCATTTTATGAAAATAATCCATCTGGGAATATCAAAAAACAATTAGATGTACTTTTAGTAAGTACTGATAATGCAATAAAATCCTCTGGGGCTGAATTCTGCATCATTGGTTATCACGATTAAAATTTTCTATAGGCTCAATACCTAATTTCCCCAGTTCTCTGCGCCCGAGGGTCTTGAGCCAATTCCCCAAACTCATCCCAGCATCCTTCGCCGCCGCCTCGAACTGCGCTTTCAGCTCAGGGGTAATCCTAATCTGAAAAGTCGGTGATTTACCCGATTTGGACTGGTTGGTATCGCGTTTAGCGGTTGTCATGTACGTACCTCAAGAGTAATATTTAACCACTCAGGTACGTACCTTAACATAAGTCGTCCTGACTTTTTAAACGCCCTCATCAGGTAATTGCGATACCTGACAAGAGCTAACCTCACCAACTATCAAGGAGTTGATTATGGCTGATTTGCATTCTAACCTGGACTTTAGGCCTGCTGGAACCGAACGCCAGTTAATTGTGGGATATCGCCCGCATCATGGCGACACCAGCACGCCGAGTTTGACGCTTTCCGGCAAGTGGCTGCGTGAAGCGGGGTTCGACACCGGACGTCAGGTGAGCGTAAAAGTGATGGACGGTTGTATTGTGCTGATGACCGATAGCGACAAAGAACAAATGCTGTCAGAAGAGTTAAAGCAGGCGAAGCGAGCGTTGAAGGAAATTAAAGGCGCGCTTGCGGCAGCGTGATGTCGAATCACCCCGGATGCGGCGTAAAACGCCTTATCCGGGCTACACCGTAGCCCCGGTAAGCGCAGCGCCACCGGGGTTTCAGTGCCCGAGAGGAGCGACGTGGTTTTTCCCCTTTCCCTGCATCCAGCGCCCGCAAACACCGCTCAAATCATGTTCTATTTTTTTGAAGGTTATCGGCAAATAGTTTAGATTTTCATCATCCCATGGTCGGTCTATTATTTATCACATCAGGGCAAAACGCCCTACTCCGAACAAAATAACTTAAGGAATACGACCATGAAATCCATCAAAACTTTCGTTGCAGTTGCCGCTCTCTCCATGATGTCCTTCGGTGCTTTCGCCCAGAGCGTGAGCGCCAGCGCCTCCACCATTGACGGTGCAGAAGCAAAAATCGCCGCACAGGCCCATCAGGAAGGCGCGTCTTACAAAATTACCGAAGCGACCGTGAACAACGTTGTTCATATGACCGCTGAACTGAGCAAATAAGACCGGATGGTCGCAGAGGGAGCTGCCGGACAGGTCGCCGCAAGGCGGCCGGTTTCGCCCTCAAAGACAACCCTTCAGGCCCCTTCGGGGGCTTTTTTGCGTTTATGATTCGGTAAATATTGCACCGCCGGGTTCCCGGATGCGGCGCACGCACCTTATCCGGGCTACGCCTGCTTTTTTACGTCTATAAATAGAGTAACCTTATTAACCCTGTGTGGGTGACGACAGGCCCTCCCCCTCATTTATGTGTTAAAAGGTCGCTTCAGAATGAAATCAGTTATCGCCCTCGTCGCATCTTTATTATTCGCAATATCTTTCCAGTCATTCGCCGCTGAGAAAAAGTCTGCCGAAACCTGTAAGCCACAGGCCATTTCAGAAGCCAAAAAACTGCTGACCTTTTATCGTGATAATGATTACAGGGCGGAAATTGATGACCATGTCAGCCCGCTGGCAAAAATCCAAACCCGGAAAACAAATCACAATATTTCGATGTATTGCAGGTATGGGGAAATATCTATAAAGGCAAATATCGGATGCGATTTATCTTCCTTAATAATTGCACGCTGATGGGCGAAGAAATCCTCGAATACGCAAACCCATAACACTGGCAGTGCATCTGTGGGTAAGCAGTAACAAAAGCATCGCGCCGCTGAATTCCCGGATGCGGCGTAAAACGCCTTATCCGGGCTACACCGTAGCCCCGGTTAGCGCAGAGACACCGGGGTTTCAGTGCCCGAGAGGAGCGACGTGGTTTTCCCCCTTTCCCCTGCATCCAGCGCCCGCAAATACCGTTCAAATCATATTCTATTTTTTTGAATGTTATCGGCAAATAGTTTAGATTTTCATCACCCGATGGTCGGTCTATTATTTATCACATCAGGGCAACACGCCCTATCACGAACAAATAACTTAAGGAATACGACCATGAAATCCATCAAAACTTTCGTTGCAGTTGCCGCTCTCTCCATGATGTCCTTCGGTGCTTTCGCGCAGAGCGTGAGCGCCAGTGCCTCCACCATTGACGGCGCAGAAGCAAAAATCGCCGCACAAGCACAGCAGGAAGGCGCGTCTTACAAAATTACCGAAGCGACCGTGAACAACGTTGTTCACATGACCGCTGAACTGAGCAAATAAGACCGGATGGTCGCAGAGGGAGCTGCCGGAAAGGTCGCCGCAAGGCGGCCGGTTTCGCCCTCAAAGACAACCCTTCAGGCCCCTTCGGGGGCTTTTTTGCGTTTGTGATTCGGTAAATATTGCACCGCCGGGTTCCCGGATGCGGCGTAAACACCTTATCCGGGCTACGCGTTTCGGGGGCTTTTTTGCGTTTGTAATCCGGTAAATATTGCACCGCCGGGTTCCCGGATGGCGGCGCAGGTATCTTGTCGGCCAATAGATGTTATGCCCATATCAGTTGTTCACCTAATGAACCGCAGGCTGTGTTTCTGGCATACTTGATAGATTCGGCTCGCGATTCGGAGGTGGCATGACAAATGGAGAATTAACCCAATCCCCCACAGGTGAATTCTTAATGTTTACCAGCGGCGACGGGAAAGTGCGTATTGAATGTCGCTTCGAGAACGATACTCTTTGGCTTTCTCAGGCAATGATTTGCGACCTGTATGGCAAAGCCAAATCCACTATCAGTGGGCATATAAAGAATATCTTCGACGACGCAGAGTTGGACGAAAATTCAGTTGTTCGGTTTTACCGAACAACTGCCGTCGATGGAAAAACATATAATGTTCAATTCTTTAGTTTGCCGCTAATTCTCGCCGTCGGCTACCGCGTCCGTTCCATTCGAGGCACTCAATTCCGTCAGTGGGCAACGCAAACGCTTCAGGAATACCTTGTTAAAGGTTTCGTGATGGATGATGAGCGTTTGAAAAATCCACCCGTGGGTTCTTCAGCTGTTCCTGATTATTTCGATGAGATGCTCGAACGCATCCGCGATATCCGCGCCAGTGAACGCAGGGTTTATTTACGGGTTCGTGAGATCTTTGCCCTTGCCGCTGACTACCAACCTTCGCTCAAAGAGACCACGCTTTTTTTTCAAACCATCCAGAACAAACTGCATTTTGCCTGCACCGGCCGTACTGCGGCGGAACTCATCAACCAACGCGCTGACGCCAGTAAACCGCATATGGGGTTGACCAGTTACAAAAGTGAAGAAGTGCGCAAAAGCGATGTTACGGTAGCCAAAAATTATCTCAATCCTGAAGAGATCGGTGAACTCAATCGCGTCGTCAATATGTGGCTGGATTTTGCCGAAGACCAGGCTCGCCGACGCAAACAGGTTTTCCTGCATGACTGGCAGATAAAGTTGGATCAGTTTCTGCAATTTAACGACCGTGAGGTGTTAAAGGATGCGGGTTCTGTCAGTAAGAAGGCCGCTGACGAAAAAGCACAGGCTGAATATGTTCAATTTGCCGAGCAGCAACGTCGCCTGAAAGAGGCTGAGGGTGAAAAAGATATTACGGGATTGGTCAAATGGGAAACAAAGGCCGGGAAATAGCATTTAACCCGGCAAGTACCGCGCCGCCGGGTTCCTTCCCGGATGCGGCGTAAAACGCCTTCTCCGGGCTACAAACACCCCCGCATTCACCCCCCATAAACACCGCTCAAATCATGTTCTATTTTTTTGAACTTTATCGGCAAATAGTTTAGATTTTCATCACCCGATGGTCGGTCTATTATTTATCACATCAGGGCAACACGCCCTATCACGAACAAATAACTTAAGGAATACGACCATGAAATCCATCAAAACTTTCGTTGCAGTTGCCGCTCTCTCCATGATGTCCTTCGGTGCTTTCGCCCAGAGCGTGAGCGCCAGCGCCTCCACCATTGACGGTGCAGAAGCAAAAATCGCCGCACAGGCCCATCAGGAAGGCGCGTCTTACAAAATTACCGAAGCGACCGTGAACAACGTTGTTCATATGACCGCTGAACTGAGCAAATAAGACCGGATGGTCGCAGAGGGAGCTGCCGGACAGGTCGCCGCAAGGCGGCCAGGTTCGCCCTCAAAGACAACCCTTCAGGCCCCTTCGGGGGCTTTTTTGCGTTTGTGATTGGGTAAACCCCGGGTCGCTAATCGGTGTTAATCGTCCTGTGGCACAACCTCATCAATCAATAACTTCCCCAACCTACCTTATTTCGTAGTCTACGGAATTTTATCGATTTAAATTCCAGTTTAGAAAAATTTTACAGCACAATATTTCACATATAAACGCCTGCTACGCCTGCACCAGTCAAAAACACCTCACCTTTCACATCGGGCTGACTTAGCGGAAATTATCTCCCTAAAGAAAATGCGGCCATGCCGATAATGAATGCCAGGGAATATTTGTGAGCAAGGTAATGATTAGTCTAAAAACTAACGTCTCAGCGCTAAATGTCCAAAAGCAGTCCGCCAAAAGCTCATCCGCGCTGGAAACGGCCATTCGTCGTCTCTCCTCAGGGATGCGCATTAACAGTGCCAGTGACAATGCCGCCGGGCAGGCCATCTCCAACCGTTTAACCAGCCAACAAAACGGGCTCGAACAGGCACAGCGTAATGCCGGCGATGCTTTATCGATGATTGATACCGCTGAAAGCGCGTTGAATGAAGTGAATAACCGGTTGCAGCGCATCCGTGAATTAACGGTGCAGGGGCTGAATGGTACTTACTCACAAACGGATTCCGATGCTATTCAGGCGGAAATCAACCTCAACCTGAAGGCCATCGACGAAATTAATCGCACTTCGCAATTTAATGGTATTTCACTTTTAAACGGCAGCGCGGGTAAAGTCGGCTTTCAGGTGGGTGCGAACGACAACCAGAAAATCGACCTTAATCTCTCTGCGCCGGGCATGAGCGTTGCTGAAATTGGCCTGAAAGACCTCGTGATCAGCGGCATCAGCAATAATGTTGTGGATACAAACGGCTATACCAGCACGGCCTATAATATTTCTCTTAACAGCAGCTCGGTCACGGTGAGCTATACCGCTGCGGGCATAACGTCGCCTCAGTTGGTCAGAAGCACGGCCAACAGCCAGTATTATATTCAGGGAACGGATACCAACGGCAACGCCGTATTTCTTCCGGCGAGCGTGTCGGCGGACTGGTATACGCAGACCGGCACCGGCACCGTGTCTGTTTCGGCAAGCAGCGCAACCAAGCTCTATAGCGATGTCAGCCAGATACCTGCCCGCGCCATAACGCCCCTCACGATGGTAGATACTACTGGCACAACGTTAAGCGGCACCACACTGACTCACGCCAACGGGCAGTACTACATTGAGCAGGATGATTTTTATTATCCAGCGACCTTGAGTTTTGGCACATCCGGCGCGGTAACCGCAACCATGACCAGCACCAGCGGCCTGCTGGATACTGACTTTGCGACGCCGCCAGCGCAGGTCACCACCACGCCAGCCATAGACACCAGCACGACGGCAACCACGTTTACCGATGCCAATGGCAGCACGGTGTCAGGCAGGCTGGTGAAATCAGGCAGCCAGTACATGATGGAAATGAGCGATGGCAGCGGGAGTTTTCGTTACTACCCGGCCACGGTAAACGCCACGACGGACGGGACCACTACCGCATTACACGTCATAGCCACCAGCAGCACCAGTCAAAATGGTTTTACCGCTGTGACCAGTGTCAGCGGGCGTTCGCATGTAACTCTGGACCCCGCGAAAGTGGACGTGACATATACCGATGCGGATGGAAACACATTTAATGACGTACTTCGCCTGGATAGCGACGGCAAGTACTATATGGACCTGCCCGCCAGCACCACCTATGGTGCAAAGACCGCCACACTGGCGCTGCAAAATGATCTGACGAACACATTTTATTTGAAAACGCTTAACGGCGTTGGCGCGGTGCAGATTTATTACAGAACAGCGCTGGGCTCCAGTACCGATGCGTCCACTAATTTCACTACCCTTAGCGTGTGGGAAACAGGGGCAGAGATCCGCTTACGCCACCCGGAAAATCCGCTGGCCGCCATTGATAACGCGATTAGTCAGGTTGATTCGCGCCGCACCGAGTTGGGTGGCGTCGCCAACAGATTGACGTCCGTAAAAAATGCGCAGGGCAATGCGGCAGCCACCACGGCAGCGACCCGCTCCAGAATTGAAGATGCGGATTACGCTGCTGAGGTATCGGCGATGACAAGGGCGCAAATCCTGCAACAATCCAGTATGCAGGTGCTGGCAAAGGCAAATATGACGCCAGAGATCGTGCTGTCGCTGCTGAAAGGTGGCTGATTTAGCGGGGAGAGTTGATCCGAATGCTCCCCCTCACGCCGCCCCCCTCCGGATGAGGAAGAAAAGCGGCTCCGCGCCGAAGGCTCCATCATTAAATCGTTTCATCCAACCTAATATAATAAACATTAAAAATTGTTAACCTTCGTCATTTTGATCAGTCTAAACAATCGCTCACAAATCATATCAACTACGTTCATTCTTATATCCAATTAAGAAACACCTTAGTCCGTTCAAAGCCATTTCGAATATTATTCGCCCTTTCGACAGATTAATTTATAACCACGGCACAAACGCGATGTATAAGCCGTCCTTAACCGACTATCTCAGGAGAGAGAGAAAGCCCCGGTTACTGACAAAGGTTTTAATACATGCAATGTCGTTATCACTTAAATGGATCCGGCTTAGTGCTGGCGTTATATATTTTTTCAAGGAAAAGCGATGAATATGAAATTAATGTCTGCGTCCGTTGCAACAGGTCTTATGTTATTAGCAGGTGCGGCACAGGCCGATGTGGTTACCGTGAACGGTGGTACTGTGCATTTTGAAGGTAAGCTGATCAATGCGGCCTGTTCCGTCAGCACCAAGTCTGCTAACCAGACGGTACAACTCGGACAGTATCGCACCGCGATGTTCACCAAAGTGGGTGATACCTCCGCACTGATCCCCTTCACCATCGTGCTGAATGACTGTGACCCGAGCGTGGCGCAAACCGCTGCCGTTTCTTTCTCTGGCCAGGCCGATGCCGTTAACAACTCGTTGCTGGCCATTGCCTCTTCGGAGAATACCTCTACCGCAAAAGGTGTGGGTATTGAGATCCTCGACGAAGCCTCTAACCCGCTCAAACCTGACGGCGTTGTCACCTCCGTAGCACACACGCTGTTCGAAGGCACCAACACCCTGAACTTTTCTGCGCGCTATAAAGCGACTGCAGCAACGACTTCACCAGGTCAGGCAAATGCTGATGCCACATTCATCATGAAATACGAATAAGGCAGTTGGCGTAAGGAGAATACCGGCCCCAGGGATGGGGCAAATTTATGTCCACAACGAGTCCTTGTGCTATGAATCATTATTTAAAAAACACCTTTGGCGCTTTATTTTTCGCCATGCTGTCATTGCCTGTTTACGCAGACGGCGGTATTTCACTGGGAGCCACCAGGATTATTTATCCTGCAAGCGCGCAACAAACATCACTGGCAATTACCAACAGTGGCGAAAAAGAACGCTTCCTGGTGAACTCATGGGTAGAAAATAATAAGGGCGAAAAAGAGAAAGCGTTTATCGTGACGCCCCCTTTATTCGTCAGCGAACCGAAAAGCGAACATACCCTGCGTATTATTTATGCCGGGCAGCCCCTGCCTGCCGATCGGGAATCTATTTTCTGGATGAACGTCAAAGCGATTCCGTCGGTAGATAAAGACAGTCTTGAGGGGAAAAACGTTCTCCAGTTAGCGGTGCTATCACGCATCAAACTGTTCGTGCGCCCGGCCAAATTACCCGGGTCACCGGAAACGGCACCCGCACAGTTGGCGTTCTCACGCGCGGGAAACAATCTGGTTATTACCAATCCCTCGCCTTACTACGTCACGCTGGTCAACGTACGAATGGGAACCCAGAAGCTGGACAACGTGATGGTCGCGCCGAAAAACCGTGCCCAGGTTGCCCTTCCCGCCAACCTTTCGGGGGGCGTCACGTTCCAGACCGTCAATGACTATGGCGCAGTCACGCCCCACCTCACTGCCAGCCTGCACTAAGTCCTCACAGGAATCATGATGAATACGCTCGCGTCCTTTTCATTATGCCGTGCCCGATGGGTTGTACTGGCCGCGCTGTACCCGGCAGTTGGCAACGCCGGAAGCTATTTCAACCCGGCTTTCTTATCCAGCGACGCCGCCAACGTCGCGGATCTGTCTCGCTTTGAGAAAGGCAACAATCAGCCCCCCGGCGTTTATCGCGTAGATGTCTGGCGTAATGACGAGTTCTTTAGCAGCCAGGATGTGCGTTTCGTCGTGAAGCCTGATCATACCGGTGCCGATGCATCCGGTGGACTCACGCCGTGCTTTAACAGCGAATGGCTGTCGCGCATAGGCGTAAACCTGCAGGCTTTCCCTGCACTGGCGACATCAAAGGATGACTGTCTTGATATCCCGGCGACCATTCCGGGGGCAACGTTGACTTACCACTTTGCCTCACAGCGACTCGACGTCAACATCCCGCAGGCGGCGATGCACAACAGTGCGCGCGGCTACATTCCTCCCGAAGAGTGGGACGAGGGCATCACCGCGGCGCTGCTCAATTACAACTTCACCGGCAGCCGGGGTACCGACAGCGACAACTACTTTTTAAGCCTGCAAAGTGGCCTCAACTATGGCCCATGGCGGCTGCGCAACGACAGCGCATGGCGTTACTCCCACAGCAACGGTGACGTTGCCCGAAGCTGGAGCAACATTGGCACCTGGGTACAACGGGCCATCGTCCCGCTGAAAAGCGAGCTGGTGATGGGTGACAGCAACACCAATAACACCGTCTTCGATAGCCTCGGCTTTCGTGGCGCCCGCTTGTCCTCATCAGACAGCATGTATCCGGATAGCCTGCAAGGTTATGCCCCCACCGTACGGGGTATCGCCCGCACCCCCGCCAAACTGGTGATTCGCCAGAACGGATACGTTATTTATCAGAGCTTTATCTCTGCGGGGGCCTTCACCATCAATGATCTGAGCCCCACCTCTTCCAGCGGCGACCTTGACGTTACCATAGAAGAGAAAGACGGCAGCCAGCAGCGCTACACCGTGCCCTATTCCACCGTACCGCTGTTACAACGTGAAGGGCGCATGAAATATGACGTAGTGGTAGGGAAATACCGCAGTGGCAACACTCAGCAATCTCAGCCTTCTTTTGGGCAGGCAACGCTGGTCGCTGGCCTGCCCGGTAATTACACCGCCTATACCGGCACTCAGCTGGCATCACGCTATAGCGCGTTCGTGCTGGGCGCCGGGAAAAACCTCGGCGACTGGGGCGCGGTCTCCTTTGATGTCACCCACGCGCGCAGCACGCTGGCCGACAGCAGCACCCACGGAGGGCAGTCTTTGCGCTTTCTGTATGCGAAATCCCTTAACCGTTTTGGCACCAACTTCCAGCTGTTGGGCTATCGCTACTCCACACGCGGCTTTTATACCCTCAGCGATGTCGCGTATCGCAATATGGAAAGTTATGAATACGAAGAAGACAGCGATGGCGAGTGGCATAAGACCCCGGTCCTCAAGAGCTGGCACAACCTTTACAACAGCAAAAAGGGGCGCTTTCAGGCCAACATTTCCCAAAACCTGGGCAATTACGGCTCGGTATATCTCTCTGGCAGTCAGCAAACCTACTGGAACACCCACGACGCCGACACGTGGTATCAACTGGGCTACGCCAGTAGCTGGCGCGGGATGAGCTATTCCTTCACCGGGTCCTGGAATAAATCGCAGGCGACGGGCGGCAAAGACAAAATCGTCGCCTTCAACCTCACCGTGCCCTTTAGCGTGTTCAGCGGCCAGCGCTTTAACCGTGACAGCGCGCTCGATCGCGCCTGGGCAAGCGTGAGTGCTAACCGCAATAGCAACGGGCAAAACAACTGGCGCACAGGGGTGGGCGGCACGTTACTGGAAGAGCGCAACCTCAGCTACAGCGTCAACCAGGGGCGCAGTAATATCAATGGTTACAGCGGCAGTGCCAGCGCGAACTGGCAGGCGGCTTATGGCACGCTGGGGCTCGGTTACAACTACGACCGGGATCAACACGATTACAACTGGCAACTGGCGGGCGGCATCATCGGACATGCGGACGGCGTGACCTTTAGCCAACCGCCTGGCGAGACCAATGTGTTGATTAAAGCGCCCGGCGCCCGGGGTGTGCGCATTGAAAATCAGACCGGCGTCAAAACCGACTGGCGCGGCTACGCGGTAATACCGTATGCCACCGTTTATCGCTATAACCGTATCGCGCTGGATACCCTCTCGATGGATAACCACACCGACGTGGAAAACAACGTCAGCCGCGTGGTGCCGACCCAGGGCGCGCTGGTACGCGCCAGTTTCGATACGCGAATTGGCGTGCGCGCGCTGCTCACCGTCAAACGGGGCGACCGCCCGGTGCCGTTTGGTGCCATCGTGCGTGAAACAGGCAGTGGCCTCACCAGTATGGTGGGCGAGGACGGGCAAATTTACCTCAGTGGTTTGCCGTTAGCAGGCGAACTGCTGGTGCAATGGGGCGACGATGCCCGGTCACGCTGCACGGCCCGTTATACATTGCCTGAACAGAGCCTCAGGCAGGCCGTGGCGCAGGCTACCCTCACCTGTGAGCAAAAAGGATAATGCGATGAACAGAAACGCTATGCTGGCTATAGGTGCCGCCGCGCTGGCGATATCAGGCAGCGCCAGTGCCACCATTTGCTACAACAGGCAAGGCGCCGCTACCGATATTTATTATGACTTGTCGAATACGTTTAACAGTTCGAACAATAAACCAGGACAAATCGTTACGCTCCCCGACAAATCCGGCTGGGTGGGCGTTGAAGCCATCTGTCCGGCGGGAACCACCGTTAATTACACCTACCGCAGTTACATGAGCGAACGGGACCCGGAAAGTATCGAAGGAGGATATAAATACCTAAGAATAAATGACTATTTACAGGGCGCGATGCAAATCACCGATTCCGCCGCCGGTGTTTTTTACCCTCCCCAGAATTATATCCGCATGGGGGTGGATGGAAATGTCAGTAACCAAAAGCCATTTCAGGTGAATGACTCGAAGCTGATTTTAAAGCTGAAAGTGACCCGACCGTTCATCAGTATGGTGCCGATTCCGCGCCAGACCATGCTGACGGTTTACGTAACAACGACCACCGCCGATGCGCTGACCACGCCGGTCTATACCATCAGTTACAGCGGTAAAATTGAAGTGCCGCAAAATTGTGAGATTAACGCAGGTCAGGTGGTGGAGTTCGATTTCGGCAATATCGGCGCATCGCTGTTTAGCCGCGCCGGCCCCGGCGGGCGTCCGGAAACGGCCAGACCGCAAACCCGGCGTGTGGCCATCAAGTGCACCAATATCGACGCGCAGGCTTACCTCTCCATGCGTCTGGAGGCAGAAGATCACCAGGATAATATGATGATTTCGGATAACAAAGATGTCGGCTTTATGATTGCTGAAGAAGGTGGAAACATACTCACGCCAAATACGCTGGCCAGTAAAATCAGGTTTCAACTGGATGACAACGCGCAGGCCAGTGTGGGGATTCGCGCCTGGCCGGTGAGCGTCACGGGCAACAAACCTGCGGAAGGGCCATTCAGCGCACGCGGCTATTTACGCGTGGATTTTGACTGAGGTGCAAGATGGTAAACCTGCAACGTTATCTGATGCTGTTGCCTTTTGTATTGAGCCCCGCCGCGCTGGCGATCACGCCGCTGGGGGAAATCAATATTGAGCTTCGGGGCAATGTGGTGGATTTCACCTGCGCTGTCGAGGCAGCTGACAGTAACAAAACGGTTGCGCTCGGTACCTGGCCAACAAAGCAATTGCGTACCGCCGGGAGCACCACGCAGCCGGTCCCTTTCACGCTGCATCTAGTCGACTGCCCGCCGGGCAGCGCGTCGATTACTTTTTCCGGCGCGCCGGCAACGGATAACGCACTCCTGGCGCTGAGCGACAGCGAAATGGCGAAAAAAGTAGCCATTGAATTGCGCGACAGCGATCGCAAGCGTCTCCCTTTGCAAAGCGCCAGCCCACCGGTGCCCATTGATGACGAGGGGAATGCGACGCTCCATTTTTATGCCAATTACATCGCCCTTGCCGATACCCCCCAGCCGGGTCAGGCGAACGCCGAGGCGACCTTTACGATCAATTATTACTGACCGCCGTTGCATGACAACACGCCCGGAAGCTTGTCTCCCGGGCGTGTTTTCTAGAGAAGCTCGTGTGATTTCGCGTAATCAATCAACTCGACAATCGTTTGCACGCCAAGCTTAGAAAATATATTGGATTTATGTGCACTGATCGTTTTATTACTCAGCAGCAAATGATCTGCTATTTCCTTATTCGACAAACCATTCGCCAGATAACGCAACACCGTGACTTCCCGATTAGACAATGGCATATCCCACTGCTCGCCTTTTCGCCGTGCCGGGTGATTAATCAAGTTGATGGTGTCGGACGGGAAAAAAGAATAGCCCGCAAGGATCATTTCGACAGCATTATAAATATCACATAAATCTTTTCGTTTACTGACAAAACCATTCGCACCGGCTCTGATTGCCCGCCCGGCATAAAATGATTCTGACTTCGCAGAGAGAAACAGAACATTGATTTTCTCATTTATCGCTTTCATCCTGCGAAGCAGGCTAAAGCCGTCTGTCTTTGGTAATTCAATATCCAGAATCACCAAATCAACGGGATTAGCACGAATATAATCAAGTGCGGTACGACTATCGTCGGTTTTAAGCACTACCTGTACGTCTTTGTTTTTTGCGAGCAGCACATCTATCGACATTCTGACAATAGGGTGCTCATCCAGAATGATAACGGAAGCCGGTTTCATATTGTGCCTCTGACTTTTTTCTTAACGAAACGCCAATAATTCACATTAGCGGTGAATGGGTTAATGTAAAATCAAGAATTCAATGCCGGGGCCTTCCAGGGGAAAACCGTGAGCATCCATGCTGACTGATTTATTTCCACTCGCAGACTGCGAAGATGGGAAATAGTCTTGTCGTACTGCAGTTGAGATAAGTCTTATTTGTTAATAAGTTGAGATGATTATACCTGGGACGCTTCATTCGAAAAGCCTTATAAAAATAAAAGCTTTTTTCAAAAAAATTAAATCCTGCAAATCGGGGAGTATACCGTCTGATTTCGAAACGAAACCCTAACGAAAATGCATTTTTAAGATTTCCGTTTTGTTTTTAACAGGGAAAACAACGCCGTAACCCGAATGTTTGGCGTTCGTTAATCGGATCCGTTCTTTTTTTATACGTATTATTTACCAACAGCCTGTTTTTACATTAAAAAAACGGATGACCTTCAGAGACAAATCCTGTCCAGGAATAGTTGCAATTGTTAATCAAATGTAAATCAGTTTCCTAGAAATGCGCAGAAATAAGTAGTTTCTTAGGTCGACACGGAGAGTAACAACTCCCCTGACCCGCCTTAATGATTTACATCAAGCGTTAATCGATGGAGCAACTGTGTCAAATGCAGGCGGGTGGATAGCCCAAGACGCTGTAAGAGTGTGGTGACTCGGTAAACCGCGCGATGATAAGGCATCCCAAGCTGACGCGCCGTTTCTTTTAATGTGTGCCCCTGGGCCAGCCGGGTGAGGAGTTGCCATTCTGTGGGTGAGAAACGCGGCGGTGTTTCCGGCAAAGGTGGCGCTAATAGGGCTTCTCTGAGTTGACGTACAGGCTGATTGCGTTTGAGTAGCTCAAACGGCCCCGCAGCACAGAAAAACGCACACATGGGAGGGTCCGGATGGGAGACCAGCAGATAGGTACGCAGCCCGTCTTTTGCCAGGCAATGCCCACGCAGCGCCTCAAGCACAGCAAAACGGCTGCTGGTGAGGCTTTCCATATCGACAATCAATGAAGAGAGACTGCTGTCACCCAGACGATAACGGGCAGCATCCAGCGACGGGAATACGGCGGTCCGCTTGCCGATAAAGAGATGTCGGCTCCATGCGTAAGCCAGAAAGCTGTCAGTGGAAATAAGCATCTGACTGATGATGCTTTCAGGTAAGGTATAGCTTAACTGCTGTGAGAGCTGCTCCAGACCGTCAATAATCTGCGGAACATCATGCCGATACGGCAAAACCGTATGTCTGGATTTGGTTCTGCGCTTCTTTTCCCTGCGCGCCTCGCTCCGCATTTTTCCTCGCATATGATGTATTACCCAATGGATTGCCGCAGTCTCATCAGGTCCGGAGGTCATAGTGCCAGGGTTTACCTAAACGATAACGAGCTAAATGGCGTTTATGTGCGGATAACGCATCCGTTTATCCGCAGGACAAGCTTATTTTGTTCAGCATTTCATTGAGGCGCATAGGTGCTCTTACTTAAAACCATGCGCGATTTTTCGCAAAGGAGGATGGCCCGTTGTGGCGTGATGGTTTTCTCCTTAATAGCGGCACAATGCCCCTGGATGGCGGAATAAATCCATTATGCAAAACCTCGTCATAGATCACGTTTCCCCGCCCTAACTCGGTTCAGCCTGTTGAACCAGACGTATTTTCCGCTTTACTGGACAGATAAACTTTTCTCCATCAACACAGGAGCCGTTATGGGCGGTAAAGGATGTAATTCACTTATTCGGGCTGAGAAAATACTGACCTATATAGCGTATGTCGGTGCAGCGAGTTTTATGGAGCTCCTGCGGGAATTTCAATATCCCAAGAGCAGCCTGCTGAATTTATTAAATGTGATGGTCGATTGCGGCTTTCTAACCAAAAGCGAGCGCAACCAATATTCACTCGGCATTAAAAACTATGAACTTGGCTGCCAGGCGTTACACCGAAAAAATATTTTTGAGGTCACTAAACGCCCGATGCAGGAACTCTCGCAAAAAAGTGGGCTGGTCTGTCATTTAGGGGCGATTGAAGACTGCTACGCCATTTATCTCGATAAAGTGGAAGGGCCAGACACCGTACCAACGAAAAAAAGCTGGATTGGCAAGAAGTTGGAATTACACATCACGGCGTTGGGTAAGGCATTACTCGCCTGGAAGCCCCGTGAGGAGATGGATTATTTTTTAAATGCACTCACGCTGACACCCCATACCCGAAATACCTTTACGGATAAAAAATTATTTTGGGAAGAATTGCAGAAAACGCGTCTACGCGGATGGGCCATAGACAATGAAGAATCAACCTATGGCGCAGTATGTCTGAGTATGCCGGTATTCAATATGTATAACCGGGTTAATTATGCGATCTCACTGTCGGGCGATCCGGTGGTGTATTCAGGAAATAAGATCGATGGTTATCTCGAATTGCTCCGTCAGTGCGCCGGGCAAATATCATATGGGCTGGGGTACCGAAGTGAAAGTGAAAACCTAAGAAAAGGAAACTGATGTAATGAAAAAGTTCAGGGGAATTATTCCGCCGGTCTCCAGCACCTTTGATAACGACGGAAATATCGATAAAGCGGCCATGAAAGCGGTCGCTGATTTTCTGATTGAGAAAGGGGTCGACGGACTGTTTTATCTGGGGACCGGCGGGGAATTCAGCCAGATGAACACCAGCCAGCGGATGGCGCTCGCCGAAGCGGCGGTCGCCGCGGCGGATAAGCGCGTTCCGGTATTGATTGGCGTGGGTTCTCCCTCCACCGACGAAGCGGTGAAGCTGGCACAGCATGCCGAAGTTTGCGGTGCTGATGGCATTGTTGCCATTAACCCTTACTACTGGAAAGTCGCCCCGCGCAACCTGGACGATTATTACCACCGTATCGCGCGCAGCGTAAATCTGCCGGTGATCATCTATAACTTCCCCGACCTGACCGGTCAGGACTTAACGCCTGAGATCGTCAAACGCCTGGTGCTGCAAAACGACAACATCGTTGGCATTAAAGACACCATCGACAGCGTCGGCCACCTGCGCACAATGATCAACACCGTCAAAGCGGTGCGCCCGGATTTCTCCGTTTTCTGCGGCTACGACGACCATTTACTCAACACATTGCTGCTGGGCGGTGACGGGTCGATTACCGCCAGCGCCAACTTCGCGCCGGAATTATCCATCGGCATCTATCGCGCCTGGCAGGAAAATGACCTCGCCACAGCCGCCACACTTAACAAAAAATTGCTCCAGTTGCCGTCAATTTATGCGCTGGAAACCCCGTTTGTCTCACTCATCAAATATGCCATGCAGTGCGTGGGACTCCCGGTGAACACGTATTGTCTGCCGCCGATCCTGGAAGCGTCGACGGAAGCAAAAGAAAAAGTGAGAGCGCTCCTGTCCTCTCAGGGAATTTTAAAACAATAAGGGGAACACCATGTCTGTTCGCGAAATATTTGATAACGACAACCGGGAGATTTACCACGTCAGGACGCACGCCGCTGGCCCGCAAGGCGAGCTGCCTCTGACCCCGGATATGCTTGTTAACCGACCCAGTGGCGATATTTTTGGTATGACGATGAATGCCGGGATGGGCTGGTCGCCAGACGAGCTTAACCGTGATGGCATTCTGCTACTGAGTACGCTGGGCGGGCTTCGCGGGCCAGACGGAAAACCTGTCGCGCTGGCGCTTCACCAGGGCCACTATGAGCTGGATATCCAGATGAAAGCGGCTGCTGACGTTATCAAACACAATAACGCCCTGCCTTACGCGGTCTATGTCTCCGACCCGTGCGATGGCCGCACGCAGGGTACGACCGGGATGTTCGACTCATTACCCTACCGCAACGACGCCTCGATGGTGATGCGCCGCCTGATTCGCTCCCTGCCGGATGCCAAAGCAGTGATTGGCGTGGCGACCTGCGACAAAGGACTGCCCGCCACCATGATGGCGCTCGCCTCTCAGCACGATAAAGCCACGGTGCTGATCCCAGGCGGAGCGACGCTGCCTGCGCTGCATGGCGAAGATAACGGCAAAGTGCAGACCATCGGCGCGCGTTTTGCCAATGGCGAATTGTCGTTACAGGGCGCTCGCCGGGCCGGTTGCCAGGCCTGCGCGTCATCCGGCGGCGGCTGTCAGTTCCTGGGCACGGCGGGCACCTCTCAGGTGGTGGCCGAAGGCTTAGGGCTGGCTATCCCCCACTCCGCGCTGGCGCCATCAGGCGAGCCGGTGTGGCAGGAAATTGCCCGAGCCTCCGCCCGCGCGGCGCTGCAACTGACCCACAAGGGCATCACCACCAAAGATATCCTGACCGATAAAGCCTTTGAGAATGCCATGATGGTTCACGCGGCCTTTGGCGGCTCCACCAACCTGCTGCTGCATATCCCGGCGATTGCCCATCAGGCGGGTTGTCATATTCCCACCGTTGAAGACTGGATCCGCATTAACAAGCGAGTGCCGCGCTTAGTGAGCGTACTGCCAAACGGCCCGGTCTATCATCCGACGGTCAATGCCTTTATGGCGGGCGGCGTACCGGAGGTGATGTTGCATCTGCGCAGCCTCGGTTTACTGCATGAAGATGTCATGACCGTCACCGGTAATACCCTCAAGGAAAACCTCGACTGGTGGGAGCAGTCCGAACGTCGGCAGATTTTCAAGGAGCTGTTATTTAAGCAAGAACAGGTCGCAGCGGATGATGTCATTATGTCGCCGCAGCAGGCCGCTAAACGCGGACTGACGTCCACCATTACCTTCCCGGTGGGCAATATCGCGCCGGAAGGATCGGTCATTAAGTCCACGGCCATTGATGCCTCGGTGATTAATGAAGAGGGCGTTTATTACCATAAAGGCGCGGCGAAGGTCTATCTCTCGGAAAAAGCCGCTATTTACGATATCAAGCACGACAAAATTAAAGCGGGCGATATTCTGGTGATTATTGGCGCGGGCCCCTCCGGTACGGGAATGGAAGAGACCTATCAGGTCACCAGCGCGCTGAAACATCTGTCATACGGTAAACATGTCTCGTTAATTACCGATGCCCGTTTCTCCGGTGTTTCAACCGGTGCCTGTATTGGTCACGTCGGGCCAGAAGCCCTGGCAGGTGGGCCGATTGGTAAGTTACGTACCGGAGATATTATTGAAATTAAAATTGACTGCAAACAACTGCATGGGGAGGTGAATTTCTTAGGAACCGATATAGAGAGTATTCTGCCATCGCGTGAAGAAGCGGCTGCCTTATTAAATGCCCGGAATACGCATCCGGATTTAATGCCTGACCCGGAATTGCCGGACGATACCCGCCTCTGGGCAATGTTGCAGGCCGTGAGCGGCGGTACATGGCGCGGCTGTATTTATGACGTTAATAAAATAAGTGAAGCACTACAGGACTATATTAATAAGCCCTGAGTTAAGTCATACCCATTATTAAGTTTTTATTATTCGACTGCCTGGCTCAGGCAGTCTGGTAGCTCACATCTGTATCCTGGAAAGAGAGGACGTTATGCCACTATTTATCGTCGTGGCAGGTATTGCTGTACTCCTGCTTTTAACTATAAGAATAAAATTAAATACTTTTGTTTCGTTAATTATCGTCTCAATCGGGGTCGCCATCGCCAGTGGAATGAACCTGAATAAAGTCGTTACCTCGGTCGAATCCGGCCTTGGCGGTACGCTGGGCCATATAGGTTTGATATTTGGCTTCGGCGTGATGCTCGGGCGTTTATTATCTGATGCCGGCGGCGCCCAGCGTATCGCGCTGACCATGCTGAAATATTTCGGTGCGAAAAAACTCGACTGGGCGGTAGTCTGTTCGGCGTTTATCGTCGGGATTGCGCTCTTTTTCGAAGTCGGCCTGATTCTGCTGGTGCCGATTATCTTCGCCATCGCCCGCGAAGCGAAAATATCGCCGATGTATATGTGCGTGCCGATGCTGTCCGGTTTACTGGTTGCGCACGGTTTTCTGCCGCCGCACCCGGGACCGACTGTGATCGCCCGTGAATATGGCGCAGATGTCGGCCTTGTGTTGATATACGGCATTATCGTGGGCATTCCAACCTTTATTCTCTGTGGCCCGCTGCTGAATAAAGTGTGTCAGCGATTGATTCCGGATGCCTTTAAAAAAGAGGGAAATATTGCCTCTCTCGGCGCCACAAAGAGTTTTACCGAGAGCGAAATGCCGGGGTTTGGCATTAGTTTTTTGACCGCCATGTTGCCGGTTATTTTGATGGCGCTGGTGACCATTATGCAGATGGCTCGCCCGAAAGACGCGGGCGACCCTGGCATGCTGTATAACATCTTCCTGTTTTTGGGGAACTCTACTATCGCCATGCTGATTTCGCTGTTGTTCGCGATTTACACCATGGGTGTGGGTCGTGGGAAAACCATTTCGGAGCTGATGGACTCCTGCGGCAAAGCGATTGCCGGGATTGCCGGCCTGCTGTTGATTATCGGCGGCGGCGGTGCGTTTAAGCAGGTGCTGATTGATTCCGGGGTGGGTCAGTATATTTCCACGCTGGTGTCAGGGATGGACATTAACCCGATTCTGATGGCCTGGGGTGTCGCGGCGTTCCTGCGGATTTGTCTGGGGTCGGCCACGGTTGCCGCTATTTCCACCGCCGGGTTAGTGATTCCCCTGCTGGCGGCGCACCCCCATACCAATCTGGCGCTGATTACCCTGGCGACGGGGGCGGGTTCCTGCATCTGTTCGCATGTGAATGATGCAAGCTTCTGGATGATTAAGGATTTCTTCGGCCTGACCACCAAGGAGACGTTATTGTCCTGGACGTTAATGTCGACATTGCTCTCCATCTGCGGGCTGCTGTTTATTTTGCTGGCCAGCGTGGTGATGTAAGTCGCGCGGTAATCCGGGGAGAGGCGTCACCGTTAGGCTTCGTGCCTCGCGGGCATCTCCCCCTCACCCTGGCCCTCTCCCTCAGGGAGAGGGAACCGATCGTGCTCGCATTTTTTGTGGGGATCCCTCCCCCCTCAGAAAAGGGAGTAAATCACGCGGACATCCCGCCACTGCCTTTAAATGGCGTAGCGATAGCCTTCCAGTGCTTTCACCGTCATGGGCAAGCCCTGTTTAAGCAGCATTGCCAGAAATTCATCAACTGTGAGCGGCGGGTGCCTGAGGGATTGACGTTGTCGTCTCACTGCTTCGAGTGCCAAAGCATGGTTGAGATCGAATAGATCGGAGATGAAATCATCAGGATGGAGCGCTTCGATATCAAAGGTATTGAGCACCGCCTGAGGAAAATCTTTGTGATTCAGCGTGACAATGATTTCAGCTTTGGCACGAATCGCAGCAGCCAGAACATGCCTGTCATCTTCATCTGGCAATTCAAGACCTGCAATCAATGACTCGTACCCGGTGACATTGGCATCGGGTAACGCAATATTCATTAACTCAACCGTTCGTTCAAGTGATGCGGGAGCGATATCGATGCGATTCTGCAATAGATTTCGGCACCACTCTTCATGGATACGGTGACTCCACTTTGGTTGATACAGACCAGCAATCCCTAAATGCATCAGCAAATCCCTTAGCCTCGCAGGGTATAAAACACATGCATCCAGCATCACCGGGTAAGGTGAGTGTTTCATTAGTACATCCCTAAGTCCTGCGCCTGATCGGCCAGCGCCTGCATGGCATCCAGGCTTTCATGTTCCCGTTTGTTTTTATAGTTCATTAAATCTGCAAACAAAACTCTGCGATGGCGACCTGTTTTGTGAAAAGGTAATTGCCCTTCTTCAAGCAGTTTGACCATATGGGGACGAGAGACATTAAGAATGTTTGCCGCTTCCTGCGTGGTGAGCTCGGCCTGGACGGGAACAATCTGCACGGCATTACCGGATGCCAGCTCGCCAAGAATATCCATCAGCAACGTCATCGCACTGGTGGGCAATTCAATTGTGTGGGTCTTTTCATCATCCCCAATAATTGAGATGCGCTGTGTTTCCAGCCGGGTAGACAGCCATGCTGCGAGTTCTTTTTGTCCGCGTTGTGCCAGTTCACTCTCACGCGTATCGGGAAGATTTAATGGGGTCGATTTTGTCATGTAGTTATCCTCCTTCTGCAATGGGAAGAAGTTTAATCGAAATAATCGAAACCAACAATAATCAAAATAAACGAAAAATAAGTATTCAACCAGAGGGGTCTGTTTCCAGCCGTCACGCCCTGGTGCGGCTAATCACCACTTCTTGCTTGATATTGCGGGCGGAAAAACAGGTGCCGTCCATAAGGTAAATCTCACGGACATCGTTCTCACTGGCGATGTTATCCAGGCTGGAGCTTTCCAGATCCAGCACATCTTTTGGTACGCGGTACTGTACCGCGTCCTCGGTATCAAACAGCACATACTCCGTTTTGTTGTAGAGCGCGTGGTTGCTTTTGACATAGAGAATGTAGTGCAGCGTGCTGAGCGTCAGCCCGGTCTTTGCGGCGATCTCTTTCAGGCTGAGGTTTTCCGGGGAGTCGTACAGCGCCTGCACTTGCTCAAGGTCTTTCTCGTTGTATTTCGGCACCCGCAGATGCAGGTTCAGCCGATAGGCCATGTTGCGTACGACGGTGATATTGGTATCCAGTTTCTCTGCTATTTGTCTCGTCGTGAGGATGCCCGCGCTCTTTCGCAGAAAACCTAACTTTTTGTCCGTCCAGATAAATGCCATAAACCGTTCTCTAAATCTCCGTTGTCTTACTGGCGTGCCAGCTGTACAAATGTTTCCTGTAATGCTGCTGGCTTGCGCGCACCCTGATGCAGGTCGAGTACCCGGCCCTGGCGATCGATCATCACCGACGTCGGCGTGCCGATCACCTGATAGCGTTCCTGGGTGATGTTGAGCTGGTCGCGCAGCACCGGATAGGTGATCTGGTGTTTTGCCAGCAGCGCTCGGATATCCACGGAATCCGGGTCGGTGTTCACCGCCACCACCACCACGTTGTCGCCATACTGTTTGCTGAGCGCCTGCAGGGTGTCCATTTCAGCCAGACAACCGCCACAGCTTGCTGACCAGAAATTGAGGTAAATCCCCTTGCCTTTCCAGCTGTCGAGGCTGGCGTCTTTACCGTGCAAATCAAACGCCGCCAGCGCAGGTGCGGGTGCGCCCTGTGCCAGTTTTTCTTCTTTGCAGCCGCTCAACAGCACCAGCAGTAGCAAAACAAACCCATTAAGCCAGCGCATGTTGTGTCCTCTCCTCGCCCAGATATTTCCCGTGCTGCAAACGCAAAATGCGGTCAGCAAACTGCCCCAGCGCCGGGTTGTGCGTCACCATCACGATGGTGCGGCCCTGGCGGTGCAGGTCGGTCAGCAGGTCCAGCACGCGCTGCTCGTTCTCTTCATCGAGGTTACCGGTCGGCTCATCGGCGAAAATCACCGGTGGCTCATTGACCAGCGCGCGGGCAATACACACCCTCTGCTGCTCACCACCGGAAAGCTGGCTCGGCAAGTGGGTCACGCGGTGCTCCAGCCCCACCTGCGCCAGCACGGCGCGGGCAGCGGCTTCATCCACCACGCTATGGTAGTGCTGGGCCAGCATGACGTTCTCCAGCGCCGTCAGAAACGGGATCAGGTGGAACTGCTGGAACACCAGGCCGATTTTCTCGGCGCGAAAACGGCGACGACCCTCTTCATCCAGTGCGGCGGCGTCGGTGCCGTCAAGGATCACCTGCCCTTCGGTGGCGGTATCCAGACAGGTCAGGATGTTCATCAGCGTGGTTTTACCGGAGCCGGACGCACCCATGATCGCCACAAATTCACCCCGGGCGATGCGCAGATTAATGTCATCCAGCGCGGTGATATCACCGAAACGCTTGTATAAATGGCGGGTTTCAATCGCCATCTGCGGAATATGCGTGACAGACATGGCGTTACTCTCCTTTCAATACTTTTGCAGGTTCAACGCTCACTGCGCGTCGTACCGGAACAATGGCCGCGAGCACCGCGACCAGCAAAGACAGCACCAGGGTGATCGGTAGTACCGGCAGACGCAGGGAAATAGCGGCATTAAATACCGTCATGCCGAGCAGTTGCGCCAGCAGATACCCCAGAATCCAGCCCGTCACCACCGCCGCCAGCGCGATAATGCCGGTTTCCAGCACCATCTGGCGCATGATGTCGCCATTGCTTGAGCCAAGGGCTTTTTGCAGCGCGAACTCACGGGAACGTTCGCCAACAATCGCCATCAGCGTGGTGTTCACGCACAGCGATGAAAGCGCCAGAATGACGATGGAAACCAGCCCCATCAGCCCTTTGATTTTATCGAGCACCTGCCCTTCGGAGGCCGAGACTTTACGCACCGGGCGAATCTCAAGATCCGGATATTGCTGCTGTAAGGTCTGCGCGTAGCTCTCCACCTGCCCAACGTCGTTGCTGACGCTCAACAACGCGTGGCTGATGTTATCCGGCTGATGCAGCCAGCTTTGCGCTACGTCGAGGCTGACAATCAGCATGTTATCGGTGGCGTCACCCGCCTCGACAATGCCCTTCACCAGCAGTTTTTTGCGCTCTTTATGGTCGACCAGCGTAATGCTGTCGCCCGGTCGCACGTTGAGGCGTTCGGCCAGTTTGACGCCGACCATCGCGTTCCGGTCATCAAAACTCACGCCAATCCAGTTGCCGGTAACCTGCCAGTACGGCGCCAGTTTCTGCATCGATTCAAACCACACCCCGACCATCACCACTTTTTCCAGCTCGGTGCGCGCCATGCCGTATAGCCAGGGGCTGGCGCCGTGGATTAACCCTTTCGGCGCCTTATCGAGTATGGCCTGCAGTTCCGGCTGCGGCACGCTGGAGCCATGCGATGGGCCGATATAAAAGTTCGCCCCGAAGGTGCGCAGCTCTTCACTCATTTTGGTGTTAATGTCGAACCACACGGCGGAGAGCGCGGTGACAATGGTCGCCCCCACGGTGAGGGCGGCAAACACCACGCTGACACGCTGCAAACGCAGGCGCAACGCTCGCCACACCAGTAACCACAGCATGTCGCGCTTAGCGGCCATACAGCACCTCCACAGGATAAAGACGGGCAATGCGCCGGGCCGGGAACCAGGTGCCAATCAGTGAAATCAGTACCGCAATCACCAGCACGCAAGGGATCACCACCCAGGCGAAATTGAGCGGCGCGTCAAACAGCATCAGCCCGATGGCCTTCGCCAGCCCCCACCCCGCAATACAGCCCACGGCGCCACCCGCCAGGCCGCTGGAGGCCGCCTCCAGGTAGAACAGCAGTAAGATTTGCCACTGGCGCGCACCCAGCGCTTTCATCAGGCCAATCTCTTTGGCGCGTTCCATGATGGTACTGGTCATCAGCGAGGCTATGCCCATCGCCGCAGCCGCCAGCGCGGCAAGGGTCACCACCCCCATCAGCAGCTGGATTTTGTCGATCACCACCCCTTCCGAGGCCGCAACCTGCCAGACCGGGCGCACTTCCGCGCCGGAAATCGCCTCTTCCAGTTGGTGGGCGATGGACGAGACATAGGCGGTGCAATACCAAAGGTCATACTCTTCGGCATTCAGCGCATCGAGGTTTTCACGGGCGCGGCGCGACAGTTCGTTTTCCGGCACCGTCAAGGCCGAGACGCGAATCGCCTGCACTTTGCCCTGTAAATTCAGCAGTTGCTGGACGACATTCAGCGGCATCACCAGTTGGTTATCTTCTTCACCGCCGCTGGATAAAATGCCGCTCACCACCACGGTTTGCGTGTGATTTCCGGCACTCAGCGTGAGTGTATCGCCCACTTTCCAGCCGCTGTTGCGCGCCAGCGCGTGGCCCACCAGGGTTTGCGGTACGTCGCCTGTTGGCTCCTGCGGCCACTCGCCGCTCACCTGCCAGAACGGACTCACCGTACGCTGCCCGGTCTGGTACCCCTCTTCATCCGGGATATCCACCGGCTGGCTAAAGAAGGTTCCTGACACCTGAATATCACGCCCGTTGACCGTCACCTCGCCGCCGAGCATCGGGGCAAAGCCGACTATGTTGTTCCGCCAGAAGATATCTTTGATGTTCGGTAATTCGGCTTCGTCGAGGAAATCCTGGCCGGAGAGCGGGTTGCTCTTTTCGCTGAACATCGCGGGCAGCGCCGCCTGTCCGGCAGGCTCAATCAGAATGTTCGCGCCGTAGGATTTCAGCTCGCGCGACATTTTGTCGCCGATATCAATCGACACCGCCAGCAGCGCCGAAATCAGGCTGGAGGCCAGGAAAACGGTGAGGATCGCCAGCATCTTGCGCCGGAGATTACGTCCCCAGGATTGCCGTAGCATTCGCCATAACATGACTATTCCTCCTTCGCCACGCCGGGAGCGTACTGCTCGGGCGCATTGCGGAAGCGGTTATAGTTCGCTTCGGACGCGAAGAACCAGGTTTTGCCGCCCCAGCTGTATTTGTACTCGGCGGATGTGTTGGTCAGCGTCGTTTTGTCCACCGGGTCGGTCACCTTGATGGTCATGACCGTGGAGAAGTAGTTCACCCCTGCCGCCAGCGCGTCGCCGGGGATGGTCAGCTCTTTCTCATCGTTGCGCCAGTTGTCGATCGGCACCGGGTTACAGCCGCCCGCTTTGCCAATCGAGGGAATGAAAATGTGTACCCCACAGGCCACGCAGATCACCTGATTGCCTTCCATCACATAGCCCTGATCGCCGCACAGCAGGCAGGCGTCGAAGACCACGCCGAAGCGCAATTTGTCCGGATAACGGTTGATGATGAAAAAGCGCACCGCTTTGCCGTCATCCGCCACCCACACGAAACGGTGCAGTTTGCCGTCACGCAGTTGTTCAACCGGCAGATGCACCATGCCGTCGCTGGCCAGCGTCACCGGCTGAGCTTCTGAGAGTTGCGGCGGCTGCGAAGCCACCAGGTCCCACCACAGCTGGCTACCCATAACCACGGCGGCACAGCCGACCGTGGTCATTAACAGGCGTAGCGCGTTACGACGCTGAGCACGGGCCAGACGGTGTGCAATCGGGTCGCGGGTGGACCAGACATCGCGGAAATAGCGACGTAAGCGGGGCAACCAGCACAGGCCGAGCAGCAGGAGCAAACCCGCGCCGACCCAGTTATACATTTGCGCGTTGTTCGTCACCCGCGCCACGAAGCTCAACAGCGGTTTCAGCAGCGGCATCACCTGCAGCTTCATCAGCAGCAACAGCAGGTTACCGCTGAGCGGCAGCCAGAGCATGATCATCACGATGACCGTCAGCGGCCAGTACAGCCAGCGCATCCGGCTGACCAGCATGCCGCACAGCACCGCCACCAGGCTCAGCACCGCGAATGCCAGCACCAGCGAGGTGAGATTCAGCAGCAGATCGGTGTTCAGCACGTGGGTACTGGTGAGGCCACCGAGGTTCGGGTCCAGCCCCCAGTGACGCGCCGCGCCCAGCACCAGAACCGCCTGCCACAGGTAACGCAGGCGATGCGGTGTCCACCAGAAGCTGAGCAGAAACAGGAACGACACGAGGATTTCGGCACAGACCAGCAGCAGCTGGATTTGCTGAGAACCGCGAAAAAGCAGGCCGAAGAGCAGCCCGGCAATCAGCCCAGGCAGCGTCGTCCACACCAGTGAACGCACGGTGGGCAGCGGACTACGGCTCCAGAGCAGGCCTGATAGCAGGGCTACGCAGAAAAAAACCTGTAGCGTGGTGACGAAAAAGTAACTCATAGCTTCGACTCGGGTGTGGCGGAAACAAAAAGGTGCCGCGCCGGAAACACAGATCGCGGGATGATCACATGCCCACCCCGCGTAAACGACACAAACGCCTGCGCCTTATCAGTTCAGGCCGACGTATTTGAAGTCGTAGCTAACGTCGAACGGTTTCCACCAGCGGCCGACACCGGTTTCGGTGTCAGTGTGACGGTGCATACCGGCTTTTGCTGGCGGCTCAATGTGGTAGGTCACTTTGTAGTTACCCACGCCCATCATTTTGATGTTCGCACCGTAGTGCGGGCCATCGCTCGCCACCATCGGCATGAAGGTGCCTTCTTGTTTTTCACCGGTATCGGTATTCACCAGGGTGTAGCTGATGGTCAGGTACGGCACCCATTCGCCCGCGCCGAAGCCGTTTTTGTTACCCTCAGTCGCGTGAATGTCCGCTTCCAGATGGATATCGGATTTCGCCGCCGGCAGACCCATTCCACGCGGTTCCATGTCGATAGGCTGCAGGTAAACGGCAGCCAGCTCCATTTCGTTCATTTTGACAGGCTCGCCCGCCGGGTGTTCCTGAAACGCCAACGCTGCTGGTGCAGTGAAAATTCCGGCCATTACGGCACCGGCAATCAAGGTCTTCTTGATGGTCATGACTCATCCTCTCGTCTTAAAAATTGGCTACGGGTTATTTTTAATTGTCTCCCCCGAAACGTAGTTGCGACGGCGCATGACCCACAGCGCCACCACGGCAGCAAGCAACAACACCGCCTGCGGCAACAGCGTTTCCACATAGGGATAAATGCCCAGCCAGCCGAATTCCGGCATCCCATTAATTAACGTTGGCTGGAACAACTTGCCTTCCACCAGTTCCAGCACCCCTTTTCCGGCAAAGACGAATGCCATCAGGTACATAAAACTGCCGGTGAACATGAAAAAGGGTTTGAGCGGCAGCCTGACGACCGTGTAACGCATCACCAGCCAGGCCACCAGCAGCACCACGCAGCCAATGACGAAACCGCCGCCAATGGCCATATGGCCCGCCACATTCTTCGCATCGCCAATCAGGGCGAAGTAGAACAGCACGGTTTCCGCGCCCTCGCGATACACCGCCAGGAAGCAGGTCAGCCACAGGCCGACCAGAGAACCGCGCGTTAACGAATGAGATAACTTGCCCTCCAGCCAGGCTTTCCAGTGGCGCGCTTCCACTTTTGAGAGCAGCCAGTAGCTCATGGAGAAGAGCATCACCACGGCAATCAGCATGGTGAAACCTTCGAGCAGCTCGCGGCTGGCTCCTGAGTTGGTGAACAGCATCTGGAAGATGACCGCCGTCACGACGCTGGCAGCCAGCGCCACCAGCACCGACTGACGAATCAGCGGCATCTTGTCCTGATGGTTGTTTTTCACCATGTAAGCGACGATGGCCGCCACAATCAGCAACGCTTCCAGCCCCTCACGCACGATGATCATCAGGCTGTAAATCAGCAGACTCCACTGGGTCTCTTCCCCTTCGCCCAATATGGTGACGGCGCTTTGCAAATCGTTTTGCAGCGCAGTGGCTTCGGCGGTTAGCGCCTCAACCGGCTGTCCGGCCTTCATCAGGCTGACCAGGCGGGTAAAATGGTTTTCGAGCGTGGTTTTGAACGCGGAATCACGGGAACCGATTTTGTTCTCCATGCCGGTCGCTTCAAAACGGTCGAAATAGGTATCCTGGACATCGATGATGGCATCCTGCGCATTGCCGTCTTTGTAGCGCACAATGGCGTCACTGATGCTCTGATTAATGACGGACGCTATGCTTGTCCAGTCGGCATTGGCTGACGCATCGCTTGCCGCCGGGAGATTATCGGCCGCCGGTTTTGGCGCACTAACGGGCTGATCGTCACGGGTCGTCGGCAGGCCCGGTAACAGGTCTTCAATGTCCTGCAACAGCGCGGTGGTCTGGTAAGAGACATCGTTCAGATGGTCAGGCTCTGCGGTTAGCGCAATCAGCGCGGTGAACTGCTGGTTGATGGAGGCCGCGTCTTTTGCCGAGCGGTTTTGCCGTACCGACATCTCCATTTCTGAATTTTTGAAGCCCTGATAGTGAGCCTGCTGGACGTGCTGACTGGCGACCGTGAAATTGCCCGCCTGGTATTCACTAACGGCCTGGGCCAGTAAATCGTCAATGGTGCGGAAGCTATCCTGCCAGTGGACGGCGATATCATCACGGGAGAGCGCCGTGTGCTGCTCTTCGGCAACCAGCTTGTGCCCACCATCCAGCACCGGCTCGACCTCACGCAGCGCTTTTTTCAGCCCGTCGATTTTGGCCTGCACGTCGCTCAAGGGTTTGCCGTCACCGATCATCTTGCGGATGTCGCCGAAGGTGCTTTCCATCTCATAGCTTTTGCTGGCAGAGAAGTTGATACGAATGGGGCCTTCCAGATTTTCGAATACCTCGAAATAGGCCATCTGCACTTCGCGCCGGGCTTCGTTATCTTTTTGCTGTTGATAAAGTTCCGCCGTTTTATCAAGGCGTTGCTCAATATCTTCAATAAACGGCGCATAGTTGGTTGCCGCCCACACGCAGGCGCTAAAGAGCAGACCAAACAGAAACATCAGAAAGGAACGGGAAATAGCCACCTTGCATACCGTTTAAAATACAAATGATAATGATTATCATGAGTCTTTTTTGTCGTTTGTACATGACCAGGATCATGAAACTGTCAAACAGCCGCAAGTTGTGTAAATTAATAACGAAGATGGCCCGGAAATAACCCTGTATTCCTGACGAGTAAGTCAGGTTTATTGCCTGGCAACGGCAAGGGCATTAATCGATGCTGTTGAACGGTAGCGGGGAAATAATTGTGATAAAGGCAAATAAAAAACCAGCAATATCAATATTGCTGGCGTAATGTCGCCTGATTCAAATTATCGGGTTAATTCAATAATATTTGCTTATCTTTCGCCAGCCGCTGCAGGAAATGTCCGTAACCGCGGGAGCCCAGCCAGAAATTAATACTTTTCTCTACGCCTGCTGACGTCATGGTCGCGCCGCTAATACCGTCCACGGTGTATTCATCGGCATCGCCACTACGCTGCTGAACCACCTTCAGCGCGGGCTCGGCGTTGTCATTCAGCACTTTTTTTCCCGGCCACTGACGCAGCCAGTCCGGGTCTTCAACCTTCGCGCCGAGCATCGGCGTTTCGTTCTGTTCGTAAAACAGCAGGTTTTTCACCGTGCGGCCATCGGTCTCCAGCGCGATGAACGCATGCATCATCGACTTTGCGCCTTTACCGGAAACAGGAATAATAACCTGTTGAATTTGATGCTCATTATTTTGCACTAGGTAAACATCGGCGATGTTACAGCGCTGACGCACCTGCGCAGGATCCTGGTCCGCCGCCAGGTTTACGCAGGATTGTTGTGCATCCTGACTGGACGATGCAGTCAATAACGTACCAGTGTCCAGATTCACCTGACGGGCAATAACCCGACGTTCAAAAAGCGTCTGCATCGCCACCGCATCGCTTTTCCCTGGCGTTGCCAGTCCGGCAACCTGGAGTATGGCGGCGGTTTGTTGCTGGTTTGACGGTTGCGTATTGTTGCCCAGGAAATAAAAAGCGACTGCGGCAAAGCACAGGACACAAAATAACATCATTGACGCAACAATAATTTTACCTTTACTCATCAGGATCGCTCCCCACCCTTAATCAACCCGACGTCGTGGCACCGAAAACTATTATGACTGGCGTCATTTTGCACGCCTTTTTTAAATAGCTATGCCACTATCAGGATAGATTTGCAACCTGCCACGGATGACAATACGCGCCTGAAAAAACCTCTCGGTAGATTGCAAAAAAAGCAGAGAAAAAGGAATGAAATAGCAAATCAATAGTCTCAAGAATATTCATAATATATATATGACACAATCTTAAATAATCCATGAAAATATTTAAAAAATAAAACCCAAACCTGCCAATCATTCACAAATGAAATAACAAAATAAAAGCAAAAATAAACCTGTGACGGAATTCACCAAATTAGTATGGAATACAAACTAAATACGTAAAAATGCTTTACACCAATCCCTTTCCCGGCAATAAATACGCAAAAAAGGACATCGAAGTTAGTTAATACTGACGATTAAGTATGGAAAGCAAACTAAAGGGTATTCATTATGACGCCTGTGGTTCCCAATACCTTACGCCAGATGAACGCAACGCTCGTGCTTAATATTATTCGCGAGCAGGGGCCATTATCACGCGCGCAAATCGCCAAAATCAGCGGACTCACCAAAGCGACCGTCTCGGAAATTATTAATGATTTACTGCGGGAGAAAATCATTTTCGAAGGGGGCGTAAGCGAGCAAACCGGGCAGGGAAGAAAAGGCATTCTGATTAATTTTGATCCGCACGCCAGGCTGGGCATTGGCATCGATCTGGGCGGAACGAAAATTACCTTTTCGCTGTTTAATCTGGATGCCGCAATTTTGTATGAAAAACGCGAAGAGACTTACCAGACCGACGACCGCCATGCCTTTATAGACCTTTTATCCAACAGCATCGCCAGCTTTATCGTGGAAAGTGGCATTGAATATCGCCGTATCGGCGTGATTGGTCTTGCGACGCCAGGCATTATCGATATCAGTCATGGCGTGGTGCTGGAGGGCTCGCCAAACCTACCTGACTGGTCAAGCCTTCCCCTCGCAGCGGAGCTAACAAAGCGGCTTTCTCTGCCGGTCATCATGGAAAATGACATTCGCGCCGCGCTGGTTGGCGAGATGTGGTGCGGCAAATGCCGGGACAGCAACAGCGCCGCGCTGATTGGCATTGGCACAGGTTTAGGGTCAGCGCTGCTGATGGACGGCAAGATCATTCGCGGCACAAGGAACGCGGCGGGCGAGATTGGCTACATGATCTTTAACCGTGATCAGCTCTATAAAAACTGGCGTGATAAAGGCTGCTTTGAAAGCTACTGCTCCGGCTCAGGCATCAGCGATCGCCTGAAAGAGCTGACAAACCAGACGCTCTCGCTGGAAAAGATGATGACGCATGTGCGTGAGGGCGATCCACTGGCCTGCGCGCTGCTTGATGAGATGGCCGATTATTTAGCCATGGGGATTATTAATCTGGTCGCGGTGGCGAACCTGCAAAAAGTCATATTAACCGGTGGCGTTACCCACGCTGCGGAATATTTCCTGCCCCGCGTGCAGGCGATTCTCGACAGGCAGCTTTTCACCAATACCCACGTCACCGTGGAATTATCAGAATTACGCGAGAAAGCCCCCCTCTATGGCATCGCCATTCTGGCGCTTTCTTCTATTTATCCCGCAATTCAATTTATGCCAGACGCACAAATTAATTAGTGCCCGTCACCTGACGACAAGGAGAACATAATGGCAGGAATCCATTTGCATCCGCATGATATTCTGGACGAAGGAATGGACGATATTCTGCAACGGATAGACGGCATGCAGAACGTTGAACATTTATTTGTTGAGTTAAATACTATTTTTGAACGTAATCCGTATCCGGTTGGCGTATTACCGCATAACCCGGTGCATAAATCGGTGATGGGCAATGGCATGTTGCACGTCAATATTGATAATTCCGATACGCGTCTGCAACAAAAAATAGACCCCGGCGTATTGGCGGGCAACGATCCTTTGCGCCGGGTTCAACAGGCGACCGAAGGCAGTCGCTATAAAGTGATTCCCTGGGTGAACATCCTGAACGGGGATTTCAGTGGCGATATCGCCAACAATCAGGTCATTGATTATCGAGGCCGGGTCATCAAGTACTGGCTGTGCCCTAACGCGCCGGATGTAGCGGATTACTGGCAAAAAACGTTCAGCCGCATTAAGACCCTTTACGGGTATGACACCTTCCTGATTGACCGTATCCGCTTTCCGGACTGGGCCGGAAAAGAGGTCAATCCCGCCGGGCTGTTCACCTGTTTCTGCCCACACTGCCAGCAGGCGATGAACGCACAGGATCTTGCGCCGGAGGTGGTCAAAGACGAGCTGGATAAGATTGCCGCCGCGCTTGCCGAGGGGAATTTTGCTTATCCCGTCGAGGCTTTTCGCGATAACCCCGTCATTGCCCGCTGGATTGCGTTTCGTCAGCAAAGCGTTACCGGGCTGGTCGAACGTATCCTGAAAAGTGCGAAGGAGAACATTGGCGATATCCATTTCTGGCTCGATCTCTGGCCCCCCGCCTATAGCTGGATCCTCGGGCAGGATTACCGCGAACTGACGCGTCTTTCCGGCACGCTGAAACATTTCCCTTACCACAAACTCGGTGGCGGCGCGGATGTGCAGGGGCTGGTGAATTTCTTTGCCAGCGATGAAGCCGCACACGAATCCGCTTTTGAAGCGTTTAAAGCACTGTTCAACCTGCCTTACTCGCTCAGCTACGAGGACTTTAAAGCCTCCGGCTTCCCGATCGATTTCGTCAAGGAACAAAATGACCGGGTACGCCGGCTCTCGCAGGAAGGGACTTTTATTTTCAGCGGCATACAGATGTGGAACTTGCCGCCTGAGCAGTTGCTGGAAGCGGTACGTGCCGCTGAGGCCAGCGCCTGCGATGACCTGCTCTATTACTGCTACGGATGGGCAGATCAGGCGCTATTTGACGCCATTGGAGAATACGAACAACACAAGGGAACTGAAAAATGACAAATGCGCAAAAATGGAAAGTCTTTTTCCTGCTGTTTATGACGATGTTTTTGCTGGGCGGGATTCAGAACACGAAAGGGCTGATTCTCGAACAGGTGCAGCACAGTATTGACCTCAATATGGGTCAGGTGGGGACGTTGATTACCCTGTTTCAGATTGGTTTTCTGGTTTCCAGCCTGTTGACCGGCTATCTGACCGACAAAAAAGGTCTGAAAATCATGATGCTGGTCGGCTCGCTGCTGATGATTGTCGGCCTGATGGGCACCAGCCTGGCCTACACCGTAGCGCTGTTCTTTGGTTTCTATCTGGTGATCGGTCTGGGCATTGGCTCGATGATGGTTTCCATCGTGACCGTGATCCCGACCTTCTATAAAGACAAAGCCGGGATGATGTTTAACATTTCCAACGCCATGTTTGGCGTTGGGATGATTGTCACCCCGCTGATCCTGCACCAGTTGTTTGCCAACAGCGTCTCCTGGCGCGCCTTCTATGTCGGCATCGCCGTTATCGTCGCCGTGCTGGTGTTGGTTCTGTGTACGTTGAAGATAGAGAGTAACGCCCAGTCAAGCATGAAGCTGAGTGATTTTATCGAGCTGCTGACCCAGAAGCACATCATTATGGTGATTGCCTTTCTGCTGTTCTATGTGGCAGCCGAAGCGGCATTCCTGAACTTCTTCCCGATTTTCTACGCCGCACTTGATATCGCTGACCTGGACGCCGCAGGTAAAGCCGCGAAAGCCGCTTATGTGATCTCCTCGTTTGCCGGGTTGTTTACTATTGGTCGTGTGATTGGCGGTTTCATCACTCTGAAACTGGGTGAGCGTCGGACGCTGATTTGGTTCTCGATACTGTCGCTGGTTTCCATCATCGTCAGCCGCATGCTGGTGGTGGAGTTCGTCTACTTGTTCATGCTGTTCGGTTTCGCCATGTCCGTCCTGTTCCCGACGGCGGCTGCCATTGCCACGCGCTTGACCAGTAAAAGCGGTTCAGTGATGGGGCTGATTTATGTTGCTTCTGGCTTCGGCGGTGCGCTGGCCGGGTCGGTCATTGGCCAGGTCTCCGACAGCTACGGTATCTCGACTGGCTTTAATTTCATCATCGCCTTCGTCGCCGTGTTCTTTATCCTTGCCATGTTAATAAAAGAAAAAACGCAGTAACGGTTGTACTTTTGGCAGCAGATTGTCCCTGGCTCTCCCGTGCAACTGCTGCCCTTTTTAGCGAAACCTACAGCGGTGCAATAACCGCTGCGGCCCGTTCGTTATTTCGACACATCTGTCCCGAAGTAGGTAGTGGATATCTTCTGGTATGTTCCGTCGGATTTAATCCCGTCGAGGGCTTTATTGATCGCTTGTTGCAGTTCCGCATCATTCTTACGAATCAGCACACCCACCTGCTCGGCATCATTTTGCGCCGCCACAATTTTCACCGGTGCGTCCGGCTTGTGTTTTTTGAAGTCGAGGAACGACAGGTTGTCGTTGATGGTAGCATCCGCACGTCCCTGAGCCACCAGCGACACCGACTGGTCAAAGCCATCGGTACCCACCACTTCCGCACCGTATTTACGCACCAGTTGGGCATAGTTACTGGTCAGGGTGTGGGCGGATTTCTTGCCTTTGAGGTCTTCAAAGCTCTTGATCGCCGTATTGTTGCTGTTCACGATCAGTACCGCTTTGGAGGAGATGTACGGCTCGGAGAAAGCAAATTTCGCCTGACGCTCAGGGGTGATAGAAACCTGGTTAATCACCGCGTCGTAGCGTTTAGCGTCCAGCCCGGCAATCAGGCCATCCCATTTGCCTTCAACAAATTCAGCTTTTACCCCAATACGTTTCGCGATTTCGCGCCCAATCTCCACATCAAACCCCACCAGTTTTCCGGAAGCGTCATGGTAAGTGAATGGCGGATAGGTGCCTTCGGTGCCGATCTTCAACACCCCGGCAGATTTGATAGAGGTCAGATCGGTTGCCGCAAAAGCAGCATGTGAAACGCTCAGTTGAATAGCGGTGGCCAGCAGTGCAGTAACTAATACCTTCATCATTAGCTCCTTAAAGGGTTGCCGTGTTGTTGTTTTAAATTTCCCAGGAATCGGGAAGGGTGTCGGTCAGGGTGGAAATAAACAGTTGGGTTCGTGTCTTCTTCGCCTGGGTGAAGATGGCCTTCGAGGTGCCGCTCTCCACAATGTGCCCTGACTCCAGAAAGACGACCTGGTTGGCAATATTGGCCGCCAGCCTTAAGTCATGTGTCGCCATCAGCATGGTGGTGCCCTCCTGGGCGAGCTGGCGTAGCACGGCCACCACCTCCAGGGACAATTCAGGGTCGAGCGCCGAGGTGGGTTCATCGCAGAGCAAGACTTTGGGCGACGGGGCCAGTGCACGGGCAATCGCCACGCGCTGCTGCTGGCCGCCGGAGAGCATGGCTGGCCAGGCGTTGCGCTTGTGCAGCATGCCAACCTTGGTGAGCAACTCTTCCGCCCTCGCATGGGCTTTGGCGACAGGCCATTTCTGCACCACCACCAAACCGCGCATAATGTTGTCCAGCACCGTTAAGTGCGGAAATAGCTGAAAGTTCTGAAAGACCATGCCGGTCTGCTGGCAGATACGTCGGATATCTTTTTTCTTCGGTTTGGCATGTCCGTTAAATGAAATATCTTCACCGCCAATTTTCAGCGTTCCAGCCTGTGGAATTTCCAGCAAGTTGACACAGCGTAATAATGTACTTTTGCCACTGCCGGAAGGGCCAATTAATGCCGTGACGCTCCCTTCAGGAAGGTTTAGAGAAATATCGTGCAGGACTTTCTGCGAGCCAAAACTTTTCTCAAGTCCGGATAGCGTTATCATTATTATTTTCCTTAGCCACGGTATTTCTTTCTAATCGGGTTTCCAGCTGCGACTGTAAATACGATAAGACGGAACTGATTAACAGATAGAGAAGCGCTGCTTCGGTATAAAGGATAAGCGGTTGATAGGTGACGGCGGCAATACGTTGCGCGGCGAGAAACATCTCAGGAACCGTAATTACCGAAGCCAGCGAAGTATCCTTAACCAGCGAAATAAAGGTGTTTGATAATGGCGGCACCGCCACGCGCGCCGCCTGTGGCAGAATGATGTGGCGCAGCGACTGGCTCCAGCTCATGCTGATGGAGTGCGCCGCCTCCCACTGGCCTTTTGGTACCGAGAGCAATGTCGCGCGGATCACTTCCGAGGTATAGGCGCCAATGTTAAGCGTAAAGCCAATCACCGCCGACGGAAACGCATCCAGCGTGATGCCCGCATTCGGCAGAGCATAGAAAATCAGAAACAGTTGTACCAGCAGCGGCGTGCCACGAATAATCCAGACATAAAAGCGCACCGCGCTTTTCAGCGGTGCAGGACCATATAAGCGAATTAACGCCACGACAAATCCCAGAATTAATCCCAGAACGAAGGTAATCAATGTTAATGGAATAGTAAATGTCAGCCCGGCATACAGCATTGGCCAAAATGAATCGATTGCTAATGATAACCAATCAGGCACACTTCACCTTCCCTGAAAATGATTATTTTCAGTTGTTATAAATTAAATGGCATAGCTATATTTTATAAGGCGAGTCTACCACGGCGGAATTGCGGATGTATCGAGATAAACCAGGAATGGATAGCTACTTTTAACAATTGCTATTTATGGAAATGCTTTTGCGTTTTATACATAAAGGAAGGGATTTTATTGTGCGTTCCCCCGCGCCGTATATGTCGATACGACACGGGGCAATGCTTATACGTTAAATCTGTGCCAGGCCGCCGTCGACAAACAGCTCGACGCCGTTGATATAGCTCGCGTCGTCCGAGGCGAGGAACAGCACGGCACTGGCCACCTCAGAAGGCTGACCAATACGGCCTGACGGGACCTGTTCGGAGAGCCAGGATTTCGTGCCTTCCGCCTGGTCGCCGCCGCCAAAGAGTTCATTCAGACCGGCGGTGTCCGTCAGACCAGGGCTGACGGCATTAACGCGAATGCGGCGCGGTTTGAGATCAAGAATCCAGCTACGGGCAAAGTTACGCACCGCCGCTTTGGTCGCCGAGTAAACGCTAAATGCCGGGGTGCCTTTCACGCTGGTGGTGGAGGCGGTCATCACGATGGATGCGCCATCTTTCAGCAGCGGCAGGGCTTTCTGTACGGTAAACAGTACGCCTTTAACGTTAGTGTTGAAGGTCTGCTCGTAATGCTGCTCAGTGATTTCACCCAGTGCGGCAAAATCCCCGCCGCCCGCATTCGCCACCAGCACATCAATCTGCCCGTGCTGCTGCTGAATCACATCATAGAGGTGGTCGATATCGGCCAGTTTCCCCATGTCGCCACGCACGCCGACCACGCTGCCGCTGATGGCCTGTACCGCGTTATCCAGTGCTTCCTGGCGACGCCCGGTGATGTAAACATACGCCCCTTCTGCTGCGAACGCTTTTGCTGTCGCCAGGCCAATACCGCTGGTACCACCAGTCACTACCACGACTTTATTGCTGTATCTGTTCATTTTAAGCTCCGGTTTATTCCGTTGGGTTAGTGATGATGAAGATACCAGTGGAACGATGGTGCAAAAAGATAGCAATTATGCTACCTATCGTTCTATTAAAGGAACGATGAGGCGACAATGCGTACCGATCTGAATGACTATCGCTATTTTGCCGAGGTGGTGCGCCACGGCGGATTTGCTGCCGCAGGCAGGGCACTACACGAACCGAAATCAAAACTCAGCCGCCGAATAGCCGAGCTGGAATCTCGTCTCGGCGTACGGCTGATTGAGCGAACCAGCCGCCGCTTTCGCGTCACGGAAGTCGGCGAGGCGTTTTACCAACGCTGTCGGGCCATTCTGCAAGAGGCAGAGCAGGCAGAAGCGTTGATTGTGAATGCCCATGCCGAGCCGCATGGTCTGGTGCGCTTTAGCTGCCCGACCGGGATGGTGGAAGTGGTTTCCGACACGATGATGGCCTATATGCACCGCTATCCGAAGGTCCGGCTGCAAATTCTGGCCCTCGACAGGCCCGTGGATTTGATTAATGAGCGTATTGATGTGGCCCTGCGCGTGCGCACGCAACTTAATAGCGACGCGGAACTGATTATGCGTACGCTGGGTATTTCGCATCGGATCCTGGTGGCAAGCCCGGCACTGGCGCGGCGTACGGGGGAGGATATAGCCATATTGAATACCCTCCCCACGCTCAGCACCAATGATGGCGACGCCGAAGTGGAGTGGCCGCTGGAAAACCGTGACAAGCAAAGCATGATGTTTCGTCATGAACCGATGATGAGTTGTAGTGATTTTGCGGCGGTGCGTACGGCGGCAAGCCAGGGACTTGGCGTGGCGTTTTTACCGGAACATTTTTGCCATCGCGCATTAGAAAAAGGGGAGCTGGTGCAAGTGTTCCCACAGTGGCGCAGCGTGCCGGGGATTGTTCACCTGGTATTTACCACGCGTAAGGGGCTGCCGCCTGCGGTCAGAGCCCTGATTGATAGTCTCGCCGCCTATTTTGCGACGTTGACGAGGTTGTAGTGATCATCCGGGACATCCCCGGCGGCGCTGCGCTTGCCGGGGCTACGTACTGTAGATTCGGTGAACGGAACCCACCTTCCGAGCCGCATTTTCCCCCTCGCCCTGGCCCTCTCCCTCAGGGATGAGGAATCCCCAGTAATCTTACGATTTACAGCGATAACGCCGCTTAATAAGAATAAAACAGTGACAGCGATGACAGGGTCCGGCTGAAAATCGATGAGGCGTTGGTGGCTGACCGGGGCCGCCCGCAGGGACGCGGGCGGAGGGGATAGCCTGCAAGGACGCAGGCTGGTCCCCGACCCGACAGTCAGACGACATAAGGCGAATGGACCGCGCCAGCGGCGATTTTCCTGGCCGGGAGCCCGGGTCGCCAGGGTGGTGGCGATGAGCCACCCTGGCACGTTCACGGGTTCGGGAGCGATAGAAAAGCAAGGAACATAAGGTGAACGGAATGACCACCAGAGCCGCATTTTCCCCCTCACCCTGGCCCTCTCCCTTGTACAGTCCGGAGACATAGTGAACGCTTGTTCGGGGACATGGTGGACACTTACAACTGAGGCATAA
>OIFF01000117.1_pt1 | contig 36846 bp, 33 predicted proteins | sample 1581981 | NCBI WGS metagenome assembly OIFF01 (sample SAMN07501067, study PRJEB24779) | human gut metagenome | isolation source: stool | host: human infant | place: USA: Pittsburgh, PA
CTGAACAGGAGGGACAGCTGATAGAAACAGAAGCCACTGGAGCACCTCAAAAACACCATCATACACTAAATCAGTAAACCACTTCACATTAATGGCAGCAAACACCCGAACCGGCAGATGAGCTCCGTGTTGTTCTACGGCGCAAATAGGTAGTACGGCGACGATATTCGCCATATCCAGTTTACTGAATTCCCGCGTGGTGAGATCACACCACTAGGGAGAAGACGGTTTAAGCATGTTTACCTCCGGTTTTGTCTAACAATAAAAGATACGGTACGTTGCATTTAGGGCATTTTAGACCGGCTCTATGTCCTGCTATGTGCTAACTTTTCCAGTTTAATGGCCTCTCGTCGAGTTGTGTGGCAACAGTGTTGCCACCGGCGGAAATCCGCCGGTTTGAATGCTTTTTTGTTCAGCAGGCGACGAGGTGCCCGTCGCCAAAATCGGTAAAGCGCTGCGGTACTCTCTGATAGCCGATGGGTTTGATCGGTTCTGGTCTTATCGGCATTGCGCTGGTGGCTCGGGGTTGCCGTCTTTGCTGAACGTCAGGTATAGGAACGGCGCTGAGCAAGTGCTGAGTATAAGGATGCTGCGGATGGTGCAACACTCGATCTCGTGGGCCGATCTCCACGAGCTGGCCGCCAAACATCACCGCTACCCGGTGGCAGATGCGCTCCACCACCGCCATATCATGGGAAATAAACAGATAGCTGAGCCGATAGCGCTGACGCAAATCTTCCAGCAGCGTCAGCACCTGCGCCTGTACTGAAACATCCAGCGCGGAAACCGATTCATCGGCGATGATCACTTTCGGGTTCAGCGCCAGCGCGCGGGCAATGCAAATGCGCTGGCGCTGGCCGCCGGAAAACTGGTGCGGATAACGCCGCATCGCTTCCGCTGGCAGGCCGACCTGCTGCAATAGCTGCGCCACCCGCTCCGTGCGCTGTACTGCGGGCATCTGCTCATGAATCAGCAGCGGCTCCCCAACCAGGTCGAAAATAGTTTTGCGCGGATTGAGCGCCGCCCAGGGATCCTGAAACACCATCTGCAAATCGCGGCGTACCGCTCTTAACGCCTCGTCCTTCAGGCCGTGCAGCTCCTGTCCGTTAAGCTGCGCGCTGCCGCTAAATGGCACCATATTCATCAGCGCTTTTGCCGTCGTCGATTTACCGCAGCCGCTTTCACCGACGATGCCCAACGTCTCGCCGGGGAAAAGATCGAAGCTGACGCCATCGACGGCATGGACTTCGCGACGCACGCGCAGGCCGTCGCCGCGCACCGGAAAGCGCACGCTGAGGTCGCGGACGCTGAGCAACGGTCGCGTCGCCTCGACCGGCGCCAGCGCGGGCGCCTGGCCCAGCACCGGTACCGCCTGCAACAGCTGGCGGGTATAAGCCGCCTGCGGCGAGGTAAACAGCGTTTTTGCCGGAGCCTGCTCCATGATTTTGCCGTGACTCATGACCAGCACATCATCGGCCATTTCTGCCACCACTCCCATATCGTGGGTGATCAACAGCAGGCTGGTGGAAAACGCCTGCTGCAGTTCGCGCATCAACTCGAGGATCTGCGCCTGAATAGTGACGTCGAGGGCCGTGGTCGGCTCATCGGCAATCAGCACCTGTGGCTGGCACAGCATTGCCATGGCGATCATCACCCGCTGGCGCATACCGCCGGAAAGCTCGTGCGGATACTGTTGCAGGCGCTTCTCCACATGACTGATTTTGACCGCGTCCAGCATCGTGCTGACCCGGCTGCGCCGTTCACGGCGGCCCAGCACTTCGTGGCGTTGCAGCGTCTCTTCCAGCTGCTGGCCCACCGTCATCAGCGGATTGAGCGAGGTCATCGGTTCCTGAAAAATCATGGCAACCGACTTGCCGCGCAGCAGCTGCATTTGCCGCTCCGGCAGGCTGAGCAAATCCTGGTTATCAAAAATAATCGCGCCGCCTGGAATCTGTGCCTCCTCCGGAAGCAAACCCATGATCGCCAGCGAAGTCAGCGATTTACCGCTGCCCGACTCGCCGGCAATGCACAGAGTTTTTCCCGGCCAGAGCGCAAAGCTGACGTCATCCACCACCCGCTGTGTACCAAACTGGATCGACAGGCGCTCGACCGAGAGCAGCGGCGCCGGAAATAGGACTGCTGACATAACGCTCCTAATTAAACACGCTGTTGGGAAAATAGAACGACACCACCCAGTTAGGCCGATCGACGATTTCGCTGATGCGCAGATCGCCGCACACGGAGCAGAGCATATAGGCCTCTTCCGCCGACATCCCTTGTTCGCGGCACAGCGCATCGATGGTATAGCTTACCGCGTCGCGGGCGGCGGTCATCAGGTCAGGGCCAATGCCGGTGAAGGCGCTGTAGCCGTGCCGATCCAGATGTTGGGTCACTGGGCCAGGGGTGGCGAAACGCGGCGTTTTCAGCGGCATATCTTTAACCACTTCCAGCTTCACCACCACGTCCATCGCGCTTTCAATCGCCGTGCCGCAGACTTCACCATCGCCCTGCGCGGCGTGGGTGTCACCAATAGAAAACAACGCGCCTTCTACTTCCACCGGTAGCCATAATGTGCAGCCAGCGGCCAGATCGCGAATATCCAGATTGCCGCCCACGCGGCGCGGCGGCACCACCGAATGATGGCCCGCGGCGGCGGGAGCGACGCCGAGGGTACCGGCGAAGGGTTTCAGCGGTACGCGGCCATATCGGCCAAAGGCGCAGGGGGTTAAGCCCTGGCGGTCATATTGCCACAGCGTCAGCGCCGGATCAGAAAACTGATCGGCCAGCAGGCCGAAGCCCGGGATATTCGCAGTCCAGCCAAAGCCGCTGGGACGAAAGGATTCCAGCGTCACCTTTAGCGCATCGCCCGGCTGAGCGCCTTCCACATAGACCGGGCCACTGACCGGGTTGAGCTTATCAAACGGCAGCGTTGGGATATCCGCTGCGGTAGAACCGGCGTTGAACCAGCCGTTAGCCGCATCCAGGCAGTGAAACTCCAGTTGGCTGCCGGAAGCTACGTGCAGGACCGGGCTCAGGCTGTTATCCCAGCCGAAATGATGTTGAGCATGATGAATGGTCTTCACCAGACAATTTTGGCACATCCTGACTCTCCTTTAAGCAGCGGCGCCGTCCCGGCGCCATCAAATTATTTCAGTCCGATATAGTCGTAGTTGACTGGTACATGCACTGGATCGACATACAGCGCGTCCTCGCCCCCCATGCGTGCGGAATGTACGGTGTAGCGCTTCTCGTTGAATACCGGCACCCAGGGCGCGTCATCCATTGCAGTGATGAAGATTTTGCGCCAGGCTTCAATGCGCGCGTCCTGCTGGTCGGGTTTCACCATGCTGTCCGCCGCGGCCGCCTGCGCGTCCAGCGCTTTGTTGCAGTAGCGCGCCCAGTTCCAGCCGCCCTCTACCGCCCCGGCGCAGCCGAGGATCGGGCCATAGAAGTTGGAGGGATCCGGGAAATCGGCGATCCACGCCATGCCGCCGGACCAGACCATCGGCGCTTGGCTGGCGGAGCCGCCCGCCGCAATCACATTCGCCTGCGCCAGGGATTTGATGCTGGCGTGGATGCCCACTTTGGCCAGATCCTGCTGGATAGACTGGGCGATACGCGGCTGCGGATCGGTATTCATCACGTACAGTTCGGTAGCAAAACCGTTGGGGAAACCCGCTTCGCTGAGCAGTTGCTTCGCTTTTGCCGGGTCGTAGCTGAAACCCTGATATGCCTTGTCATAACCGGGCATGGCGGGTGGCAGTGGCTGGTTGGCCGGCGCCGCGCGTCCATTAATGATGCGCATGATGCGATCTTTGTTGACCGCCATGTTCACCGCCTGGCGGACTTTGAGATTATCGAAAGGCGGCAGCGTGGTTTTCATCGTCACGTAGCCGGTCTGCAACTGGTCGCCGGTGACCATCAGGCCCTTATAGGCCGGGTTGTTTTTAAACGACAGAAACTGTGCGGGCGGTACGCCGTCGCCGGCAATATCCACTTCGCCTTTTTCCAGCCGCAGCAGAGCGACCGAGGGATCCTGTCCCATTTCGAACTTTATGTGATCCAGCCGCGGCACGCCGGCTTTAAAGTAGTTCGGGTTTTTGCGGAAGATCAGCTCCTGGCCCAGCTTCCACTCCTGGAGCTCAAACGCGCCGCTGCCGACCGGATGCTTGCCGAAGTCGGCGCCCCATTTCTCCACCTCCTCACGGGGAACCACCGAGGCAAAGTTCAGCGCCAGCACATGCAGGAAGGTGGCGTTGGGCTCTTTCAGAGTGATTTTTACCGTATGATCGTCGACGACCTCGATACCGCTCAGGGTCGTGCTTTTACCGCTGGCCTCCTCGTCATAGCCCGCGATGGGACTGAAGAACCCGGCGCCCGGACTTTGGGTTTTCGGGTTGACTGTGCGTTCCAGAGAATATTTCACGTCCGCCGCCGTGACCTCGCGGCCGTTGTGGAATTTCACCCCTTTGCGTAGCACAAAGGTGTAGACCTTGCCGTCCTCGGAAATGGCGTAGCTCTCCGCCAGGTCGTTCACCAACTCGGTGGTGCCGGGACGATAGTCCATCAGGCCGTCGAACAGGCTTTTGATCATCGACCAGTTTTGCCAGTCATAGCCAATGGCCGGATCGAGGGTCGCCACGTCGTTCTGGTAGGTCACCACGATATCGCCGCCGGTCTTCTCGTCAGCCTGCGCGCCATAAGAGAAACAGGCCGCGGCCACCGCCATTGTCAATAACGCATTTTTCATCATCTTCCCCTGCTACTTTTTGACATCAATGCGCGGATCGACCCACGGCAGCACCAGATCCGCAATAAGGTTGCCGCCAACAATGGCAACCGCTGACACGGTGGTTACCCCGACAATCACCGGGATATCCACCTGTTGAATCGCCTGCCAGGCCAGCTGACCGATACCCGGCCAGCCAAAGACCGATTCGACTACCACCAGTCCGCCCATAAAAATGCCGATATCAATGCCTATCATCGGAATTAGCGGCAGCACGGCATTCGGCAGCACGTGACGCAGCAGTACGCGGGTTCGGCCCAGCCCTTTGGCCCGCGCGGTACGGATAAAATCCTGATGCAGCACCTCAATCATCGACGAGCGCAACATGCGTGAATACCAGCCGCTGCCGAGCAGGCCGAGGGTTAGCGCCGGTAGCGCCAGATGGCTGAAGCCGCCATAGCCTCCCATCGGGAACCAGTTGAGTACCACGGCGAAAAGATAGAGAAAAAGCATCGCGGCGATGAACTGCGGCGCCGAAACACCGATAAAGGAGAGCGCCATCAGAAGCCGGTCCGCCAGCCCGCCGCGTTTTAACGCCGCCAGGGTGCCGAGGGCGATCCCCAGTACCAACTCGCAGAGAATACCCGCCGCCATCAGCTGCAGTGACGGCCCGATACGGGCGGAAACCAGTTCACTCACTTCGCTGCGCTGAATAAACGAGCGTCCCAGATCGCCGTGCAGCAGCCCCTGCAGATAACGCCAATATTGCTGATAAAACGGCAGATCCAACCCCAACTGATGGCGGATGTTTTCGACTACTTCCGGCGTGGCACTGCGCCCGGCGATTTGGCGCGCTGGATCGGCGGGCAACATAAACAGCAGCAAATAGCAGATCAACGTAACGCCAAGCAGGATCAGCCCGGCATGCAACAGACGTTTTCCCAGAAATAGCATTAGTTTCGTCCTTTTAAGCCGGGATCGAGGGCGTCGCGCAGGGCGTCACCAGCGATATTGAAAGAGAGCGACAGCAGCACAATCGCCGCGCCGGGAAAGAACACCAGCCAGGGAGCCGAAGTAAAATAGCTCTGGCTTTCAAAGATGATGTTGCCCCAACTCGGCGTTGGCGGCTGTACCCCCACCCCGAGGAACGATAGAGTAGCTTCCAGCAGGACTGTGGTGGAGATGCCTAGTGTGGCCCAGACCAGCACCGTTGGCGCCAGATGTGGAATTAAATGCACGCCGAGAATACGCAACGTTCCGGCCCCCAGGGTGCGTTCCACGGCGATAAAGTCGCGGGCGCTAAGCGCGCTAGTTTCGGCGTAGATAACCCTGGCGATCTGCACCCAGTTCACCATGGCGATCACCAGGGAGACGATCCAGACACTTGGCTGGAAAATCGCCGCCAGGGCAATCGCCAGCAGCAGTGCGGGAAACGCCATCATCAGATCGGTAAAGCGCATCAGCAGCCCTCCGATACGCCCCTGCAGATAACCTGCGCTAAGCCCTACCAGGACGCCGATCAGTACTGCAGTGCCGTTGGCGACAACACCGATGAGTAACGAAGTACGAGCTCCGTAAATTAAACGCGAGAAGAGATCGCGTCCCAGCAGATCGGTTCCCAGCCAGTAAGTGCTGTTGGGAGAAAGCGGTGCGCCTTCCAGGCTCAGTCCCTCGACAAACTGTTCATCGGGATCGAAGGGGGTGAGCCAGGGGGCAAACAGCGCGCTCATCACCACCAGGAGAATAAACAGCAGCGAGAGCAGCAGGGCTGGCCGGCGCAGAAAATATCCGACTCTATTCATTGTGCTCCCCGCTTGCCGGACGACATTCGTAGCAGCCACTTCTGCGCCACCTGTGCCACCGACTGGTTCGTACACATTGATTCCGAGCGCAGGCGAACCCATGCCTGTTGTTCATCAATACTTTCCGCTTGCATCTGGGCCGCCAGAGCTTGGGTAATCTGCGGCATTGCTGCCAGACGCTGGCGCAGTAGCATCTGTTGCTGTTGAATGTCATGCAACTGCTGACGCAGCCCCACTGCCATCATCAGGGTGGTATAGATGGCTCGCTGTGTAATAGGCTTGGTAAGGAGCGCTGTTGCCCCTAACTCCAGCGCGCGCTGTACCTGGTAAAGTCCCTCATGTGAGGTCAGCGCGATCACCGGTATTCCCGCCAGATTGATCTGGCTCAGGGTTAGCGGGCTGGCGAATGCCTCCAGTTCCACCAGTACTGCACAGGGGGTGAGAGGAGGTAAAGCCTCATCTCCGGTCAGGTGATGCCAGCGGATACCCATCCGCGTCAGGTTTTTTTCCAGCGCTTCGCGACTCCTTGCTTCACAGTCTACCAGCAGGAGCGGCTGAGCATCTAAATCCGGGGACAGCAGCGTTTTCATTTAACAATCCTCAGAGCAGGTCTGGCTGCAACCGTTCGGCTTTCACGTAGCTCGGTCGCGGAGAGATAGGGATCGGGCATAACCGGCAGCGGTTCGCGATGCAGTATCTGAAAGCAAGTTTGTTGCAACTCAGCGATGTAGCAGGGCAAACAGGCGTGGTTGTTTCGAGCCATTACTGAGCGAGCGCCCGGAGAATCAACGTCGTGCTGACGATGCAGTGCCGCCAGCACCGCACCCGGCTCGCTGTTTCCGGCCTCGCGCAGGCTATTGGCAAACAGCCTTACTGCCCGCCAGCCGCCGATATAGTAGTGGGAGATGCGCTGTGCGCCATGTTGCAGGTGCTGCCGCGCACAAAAATCGAGATCGACGCTCTCAAAAAACGGTCCGCAGGAAAGCAAACGTACCGCCCTTAGTGGCGCGACTTCGGCGACTTCGGCTTCGGTAAAATTACAGCTGAGCACCGCTAACGTCCGCCGATCGCGAAGACAGGCCTCGTCCAGTGCGCGCAGAAACGCATAAGAGGTTTCGCCTACCAGGTTATTGAGCACAAAATCTACCTCTGTGCTGAGAATCGCCTCAATCAACTCGGTCACGTTGCTGTTTCTCAGGTGCAGATATTTTTCGCCCACCACCGTACCGCCGGAACCTTCCACTACCTCACGGGCGATACGATTGCTTTCCCAGCCCCAGACGTAGTTAGAGCCGATCAGCCAGGAGCGATTTCCGAACATATCCAGCGCCAGCCGCAGGAGTGGCAGCAGAGTCTGGTTCGGACAACCGCCCAGATATACGACCTGCTCGCAGCTCTCGAACCCCTCGTAAGGACAGCCATACCACAGCAGCAGGTTATGCTGCTCCAGGTCCGGGATAATCTCCTTCCGACTGGCAGAGGTAATGGTTCCGAAGATATGGCGGATGCCGTGAGCGATAAAGGTGCTCACCGCTTCACTGTAGGCTGCGAGTTCACCCGCAGGGTTGATATGTCGGGCCCGCAGCTGAAAAGGATAAGCAGGATCGGCATTGATTTCCTCTAAGGCATGGCGCGCACCAAGCAGTGTGCTGTTCGCCAGGTGGCTGTAGGTACCTTCTGTGGAAAGCAAAATTCCAATATCAATAGTTTGCACGTATGTTTGCTCTCTGCATTAATAAAAAAGCCTGATTGTCCTTATTAGGACAATCAGGCTTCATTACCTGTCGATATTTAATGGATTCAAGGCTTAAGGGTTGCCCCTGCTTGCATATACCCGACATGAAAAATTCATGCCATTTTTAAAGCACAGTTAAATCAATGGATTATTTATTTTTGGAGACACTTTTGCACCAATGGGATGCGGCTTGCTCAGTTATGGTGCAATTTTCTGATGCAGTCTGGTCTCTTCAACATGAGGTGGAGTAATGCACACCTGTTTTAGTTCCACGCACTTTTTGAGAGTTCCGGTTTTTCAGCCATCAGCAGGTGATCCTCCGGCGTCAGGTTATTCAGGGATTCATGGGGACGCTCTGGATGGAAGATCCTCGTGACGAAGCCGAATTTGCCCCCGGCCACGTGCTTTTTTTCGAGCGTAATGTTGTCCATGCATTACCAACCCTTCTTGAAGAACCCGTAATATTTCTGTCATTGGCCAGCCCTCGTCGTGATCCTGAAGATATTACCTTTGTTGACCCGAAAGATGGCACTGCCAGAACCTTTATGGGGTCAGTTTGGATATAGAGAATTATTGTACGGTAAGCCTGTTTTTTGAACAGACTTACCTATAGCAATAGGGTGTACTCCCGCGCTATACGGCATTTTCAGAGGTTTGACCTTAATCGGATAACCTAAATGCGATACTGCAAGAGCGACAACTTAAAAGCGATAGCCACTGACGCAAAATCAACCCCTTACGAACCAAGATTGGTTAAATAATGCTCTTAACGTACAAAAATTTCCGATCTCCAAACTGACCCCGGATGGCAGACAGGAGCGCGAGCTGTGCGTAGCGCGACCCTGAATGTGCCGCAGGCACATGCCGGCGGAAATAATGCTGAATGCGGCACTGATCTGGAATCCGCCGGAGGACCCGGCGAAGCCGGCTTCATGATAGATGATCGCTATTAACCCCTCCGCCCTGCAAAGCCATAATCCGCTTAAAGCGACTCTGGTGCCCCTGTACGCGGTCGGAGTGGTCACGTCGAGGCTTTGCCGAAGACGGGGCGTATCTCCGCGTTAGCGGCCCGTAGGGGCGCTTACGAGCGTGTTCATCAGGACTTATAGCGAAGAGACTTACAGCAACGCCAATCGTTAGTTACATCATCCATCTTAAAAGCGATGTTGTTCCGGGCCTCCGGCCCGGGGCGGCGGCGCTTTTCAGGGTGGGAAAGGCAGAGGAGTTTCAGATTTGCACTCTCTGTTTCTTTTACAAAAAGACGTATGTTGTAACTAAATATGGATCTATGCCCGTCGCATGGCGACGGGAGGTACCTGTCTTTTTCCGAACCGCGCGAGCGTCAGCTCGCTGCACGGGCGGGCATTATCTGAGCCTGTCCACAGGGCAGGCGACGAACAGGTTATGTATTTAAATGAGAAAGAGTAAAGATATTTAAAAGAAGTACAGAGCAGGGGTTTAAAAGGAACCACGCACCCTGAAACGATATCGTCTGGCACCCTGTAATGATTACGGCTGTCACTTAATGGAAAGTTCCCTTGCAGTTATATGTGAACAAATGAAAATCGAAGACGAAAATCACACCGGCCGTTATTTTTCCGGCCATTCTGCCGCGTTCCCGAATGCGGCACAGAAGAAATCCTGCACAACGTTGTTCATATAGTGAGCGGAGCCGTGCTACAGGCGTGCGAAATCCTCCGGAGCGAACCGGATATTAAAAAAAAGGGGGTCAGGAGGTGAGCGTGGCCAGTCGCGTGTAGTTATTGCCCCGGGACATCAACATGCGTTCTTTGACGCGTCTTGCCTGTTCCCGGCGAACGGCGTCCAGATTACCGGTAAAACGTCCCTCAGCAATCTCACGCGTCAGCTGGCGTTTCACAATAGTCTCAATATCCCGGCGGGTACGGTCTGCATCCCGGCGGGCACGGGCACGCTTAAGACCATGCTCCTTACGCTGAGACTGATAGCTGCGGAACCGCTCACGTACGTAACGCCAGGCTCTGGCGATCAGCTCGTCCATTTCCAGTCGCGGCAGCTGTTGCTTTTCACGTTGCTGATTTTCCCACTCCACACGGCTGCGACGCGCGGCCGCCACTGCCACGTCTGAGACGTCGAGCGCAGAGAAGAATGCCGGCGTGAAAGTGATATCGGTCGGGATGTTACAGCCAATCTCCGGGTCATATTCGGTCTGGTAGGTAATCAGTCCCAGCTCCGCTATAAATTTCAGTGCCCGCGTGGCGCGGGTGATGGACAGATTGCCACTTTTCGATTCTGTGGCCAGGCCGCACTCAATGGCCAGATTGGTGATGGAACGCTGGACGCGGTTGGCCAGAGGATCATAGTGAAAGGACAACCCCTGCAGCAGCGCATCGATGGCGCGCCGGCGCAGTAACGGTGGCATACGGTGACGCACACCCAGCGAACGGGCAAAAGCAACGTGCATGGTGAAATCAAAACGCGATGTGAAGCCTTCGGCTTTCACCATCAGCTTACGGCAGAACGGCAGGGTCTTTTTGCCCTCTCTCGGCGTGAAAACCGGATTCGGGTTTTTTACCTGCCGGTAAAATGAGGTGTTTTCAGGTTTCTGCTCAGTCATTCCTTCCTGCGCTTATGTTGCACAGAAGGAGCACGCTCAGAAGGTCTTGCAGTTTTCCGGGCATAAAACTATACTCCCCGCATAGAGCAACAGCTTCTATGCAGTTTCTAAGGACCCCGTTAATCTTCTTATCCGCCAAGATTTGGAAAGATTATCGGGGTTTTGTCTTTTCTGGTCCCGGGTAGACACCTCATCAGAACCAGATCCCTGCCACCTTATGGCGTGGCCAGCCAGAATTCATAAACGATCTGCAATCTATCACTTCAACGGACATACGACAAGAAAGTAATACCATTACCTATTTATCGAGTTCATCAAATGCCTGTTGTAATAAGCGTTCAATATACTCTGCCTGAGTCAGACCAGCTTTCTCACACTCAACTACAAGCCTGTCTTTAATAGCGTTTCGTAGATAAATCTTTAGCTCTTTATGCGTAAGTTTTTTTCTGGCCACGGCAGCCTGCTGTTTCTCAGAGGCCGACATAGGGCTTCCTTTACGATAAGGTCGCTTGGTCTTTGTTGAGGAAGTGGCTGCATTTAAAGGCTGCGACATCTCTGCCTCCACAGGATCAAAAAAGGATCAATTGGCAGAGAATACTACAGTTATCTGAAATCAGCGACTTAACTTTACCGACGCTGTGACCCGCGTTGGCGCGCGGGTCACAGGAAGTTGAGTGATACAGGTTTTATGAATCAGTACGTAGGATGCCAGTCGGCACCGGCATCCCAGCGGGACTGCCAGTGCGCCAGGTAGGTCTGTGCCAGAGACGGCATATCCCGTACAACCAGTGCATTCTCGGAGTTGGCGTTAGCGGCGCTGCGTGTGTAATTAAACGACCCCAGTTCCACGTTCTGCCCGTCGGTGATGATCACTTTGTCATGCATAATTTTGTACTGTCCGTTGGTCCGTAGCGGAATGCCGGCACTGGCCACGACATTCATGGCGGCCTGGCTGGCTTTACCGAGGTTACCTTTTTCGTCCACCACGACCCGGACGTCCACGCCCCGGCGTTTCGCGGCAACGAGTGATTTCACAACGTCCGGAGATGTAAAGCTGTAGCCCATCAGACGGATACTTTCGTGCGCGTCGTCCAGCGTCCGGATGACCAGCTGCTCTGCACTCCCTTCCGGTGAAAAACCAACATCGACAGAGGGGGCGGCCAGAGCAACACCGGTTGATGTCATCAGCCATATGACCGGGGCGACGGCTGCTATTCTGAATCTCATTTCTCTTCCTTTTTCATCATTCCGGCGGATGCTGACCGGATTAATAACATGCTGTGTCTTTTTATAGCGCGGCACATTACCGGCATACTGCCTGGCTCCAGTGCCATACTCTTATTTCCCTTTCGCCCGGGCAATGGCCTGCTGCATCACTGCCTCGCTGACCACACCCGGGAGTACGGTGGTGTTTTCCGGGGTGGCATTCTCTGCCGGCATAACGATGATCCCCGGCGTTCCGGTCAGCCCCAGCACACCGGCCAGTTCATCATTGCTTTTGATGAGCGTATCGGACTGAGCGTAACTGTTGACATCTTCCGGCCCGGCCCCGGCCGCAGACGCCACTGACTCAATATCCTGCGCCGTCAGGTGGCCCTCATTATGACCGGTACGGTAAATCCCGTTGTGATACGCCGTATACGCCTCCGCGCCCTGTTTGCGGAAAATAGCCAGTCCGCGTCGCGAAGCCTGTGTTGACTCCGCATAACGTGAGGCAAAAATCGTCCAGTCCCGGAAGACAAAACGCACGTCCGGGCTGGCTTCCATCACTTTCTCCATGACCGGTGCCATCGCACTGCAGGCGATACACTCATAGTCGAAAAATTCCGTCACAATCACCGCAGAATCTGCCGGTCCTTTTACCGGCACGCCATCGAGCTGCATCAGCAGGCGATGCGATGCTACTGCTGACTGCACATAAGCCTGATTACGCTTCTGCGCCTGACTGGCCTGCAGTTTCTTGCTCACCTCGATGAGTACGTCCGGATGCGCAACCAGGTAATCGGCGGCGATTTCACCGATGCGGGCCTGCTGGGCGGCCGTAAAGTCAGTTCCGTCTGCAGCAGAAGCAGGAACAGAAGAAATGAGCGTGCTCATGGCCAGCATCAGGATGGCCACGTTGGGGGATTTTTTCATGGTTGTCTCGTGTATGCTGCAGGAATCCCTGCAGGATAAGTGATGCGGCCTCCGGAAATGCCGGCCGCACGGATTAACGTTCTTTCTGAATATGTCGGGTGATTTCAGGTGTCGGGAGTTCACGTTCTGGCTCCCGGCCACGGGGTTCTGCTGGCATCTGCGGCTGCGCCTCTCGCGCCAGTTCACGGGCGGCGCTCTCCACCGCCTTAGACGACACGGTGACGGAGATTACATTGTCAGCGGCCCGCGTCCGGCCCAGCTCATCCTGTACCTGCCTGACCACCGATGCAGGAAGGGTTACCCCATCCGGCGTATCAGCAGGCAGCGAGATACCCCGGGGCAGACCGCTACCGGAAAGGGCATTCAGAACAGCGCTGATCGCCGCATCCGGTGCTGCACGGTCATCCCGGGCAAGTACTTCTGAAGCCTGTCTCACTAATGCGCTGTAATCGGGTGAAGTTTCCCCCGGAAGAGCAGGTAACTTAGCCTGAATGGTTTCCGCGAGCCGTGCAGCCAGCTCTGCTGCCAGCGCTGATTTTTCCAGTCCGTCAGAACGTTGCTGTGTAATTTCGCCCGTTCTGATTTCCGGTAACGTTGTGGCGTTATTCAGGGCGTCAAGCGCATGACGGAGTGCCGCACGATCATCCGGTACGGGGACATCTGATGGCAATCGGCTGAGAAAGTCCTGCAACTCCGCCCGCACAAGGCTGAGCAGTGTCGCATCCGGACGTTTGGCCTGTTCATGCTGGCCGCCGGCCACTCTGAGCAACTGAGCCGACGGAGACTGCCTGCCGGTAAGCAGCACCACCCCCGCATCAGGCTTATCCCGTGCGGCGGCCAGTCCCTGAGCCAGATCGCTGACGATAATGGTTTCACCGCTGCGGCTTTTCTGCAGGATGGCTGCCTGTGCGCTTTCCGTGGCCAGTTGCCGGGGTTTCCCGGGCGAAATAACACCTTTTTCATGGAGGAGCGGAACCAGCGTCAGCCCGGCGGCTTTGCCGTTACCGTCAAACGCTGGCAGTGCAAGGTGCGGCTGCGGGTATTTCCGCGTGGGCGGAATAATCCGGGCCGTTACGGACGCGTCGGCAAGCCCCTGGCCTTTCAGAAATGCACGGCCGATAGCCGTTTTTGACACCGTTTTCCCCATTGCCCAGATGCTCCGGGCCTGCTTACGTTCAGTCTCGGGTGACAGGGCGTCATGCGCCGTTTTAATCCCCTTATCCTCCCGTGTGAGCGCCTCCACCCACTTCTGGAGACTGTCGGTATACACCTGAACATGCTCCTTTGCCCTGGACAGACTGATGTAAAAGGCCCGCATGCCACTCATCACACCACGACGCCCCAGCGCACTCTCGAGCGCGATGACGAAACGGCTGCTGGCAGCCTGCGCGCCGTACCCGGTGACGGCCCACGCATAATCGATGTGCCTGTCAGCCTGAATCTCTCCCGGATTGATGACCTTCTCCCCTGCGGCACCACTGAGCACAATATCGCCGTTATCCCGCAATGCCGACACGCGATACTGTTCGTGTGCCGCGTGGCCCATATCCCGCCGGGTCTTGCTCATCCTGATGCTGTCTCCGGTACGAAGCTCCAGTTTCTCCTGTCTGAAGACCTCAATTTCGGTGGCATTCAGTTCCGCAGGCGAGTAGTAACGCATCCTGCCGTCTTCATCCCGCAACAGGACATTCTTTGTGCCCCGGTCAACACCCGTCACCGTGAGGTAACGTTCGCTGGCCAGCACCACCTGCCCCGTCTGCCAGGCATCAATACGGTTAAAGTCATGCCGCCCGCCACTGACACGCTCCAGTACCGGTACCACAACAACCCTCTCACCGAGTTCTTTTGCGTCGACCATCGCCTGATGAATGCCGGCATTGACCGCACGCCGGTCGTCATTAAGCGAGACCACAATAAGCGTTTCTTCGCGCGCCGCAGGCGTCCGGCTCATATAGTCGCTGACAATCGCATCAATAACCGTGGGACCGGGCTGCAGGTATCCGTTTTCATCCTTTTGCGGTGGGGGGATCTCGGTTACCGATCGTGCCGGTACCGAAGAACCTGACTGGCGCGGAACGGCGCCCGGTGACACCCGGTCAATCTTCTCTAAGGCAGCCACGGCTTTGTTCTCAATGACGCTGTAGACCGCACCGCGCAGGTCATCATTAAGCTGACGTTTAATTTCCTTCATCACGGCAATGTCGATTGGGCTGCGCTCCTGAAGAAGCCGGAACGGTGAACCGCTTTCCGGAGACTCCAGCTGTGCCACGTCACCGACCATCACGGCGCGGCCATTGCCCGCCGCGATGGCACGTAAGGCTTCTGCCGTGTCCTGGTTACCCAGCATGGAGGCTTCATCGATCAGAAACAGGGTGTTGTGATAACTGACCTGCTCCCCGGCCGCCGTTCTCTGCTGCCAGTCCATCAGGAAGGATTTCATGGTCTGGCCGTCGATGCCGATACCCCGCATCTCCTTCACCGCACGGTGTGTCGGCCCCAGCCCGATGATGACCGGACGTACCGGCGCTGGCAGGGTATCAATGGCCGTTTTCACCGCGTTAAATTGTGTGGTTTTACCCACACCGGCGTACCCCTGCACCGCCGTGAAGCGATCGGTACTCCGCAGGATAAGGGAGGAGGCTTCACGCTGGCCGGCAGTCAGGGTGGCAGGCAGCACCGCAACGGGATTACCCATCAATGGTGCCACGGTATTTTTACCGGCTTCCACCTCCCGGATGATTGCTTTCTCCATCTCCCAGGTGACCCGCGCAACATAGCGGACCTCTCCGCCCCAGGGCACTTTAATGAGTTCACCTTCACTCGCAAGACGCGCAATCTCGCCAGTCAGTCCCTCTGTGGAACCGAGAAAACCGGCCGCCTTTTCCGTCAGCAGCGCGGAAGAAAACGCCACCTCACGCATGTTGGCCACTGCGCGCGATACCGCTTTCTCCACATCCGTCAGCAGACCGGTTTTCAGCGCACTGATGGCTTCACCGGCGTCCTCCCGGCCACTCAGCTGACGCACCAGTGCAAGTGGAGATCGGTTGTCACGCAGTCGCGCCAGCTTTTCCTCTGCTCTGTCCTGCGCCTCACCGGTAAAGATCTCCGCCACGTGCCCCGACTGGGCCAGCATGTTTATCATGTTCGCCGACAGATCGCGCATACTCAGCGAGGCCAGCACGGTCCCGTGTTCATTATCCCGGCTGCCCGGTGCACTGACATAACCGTGCGTTACGTAAAGCGGCACATCCGTCCCCAGCCGAAGCGGTTTCTTTTGCCCCTCCCGCTGTACTGTCAGTTCCCCCTCGCCGACTGCGGTCACCGTAAGACGGTCGCGGGCTTTCAGTCCGGCAGACCTGTCGCCGGCCAGCGCAAACAACTGCTCACCCTGCGCCACACTCAGTTCACTCTGTGTGAACAGACGCCAGTCGCCGCTGAGCGTACTCAGTTTCACCCGGCTCAGCACACCGTCGCTGTCAATCAGCGACAGCATACGGGTGTCTTCGTGCACCCTGTCGATAACATAGTGACGGGTCTCATCCTTCTCTGTCCGGTCTTCCAGCACCATGCCGGCACGGTAGGTTCCGGGCAGTTTACGCGTCCTGGTGTTCACAAAAACCGGGGTGCGCGCCTGGATCGTGACGGTATCCTGTCCCAGTTTACCGGCGTTCTGCAGTGCATCACGGATAGCGCCGGTCAGTTGCTGCTGTTCACGGACACCCGCCACTACCGCCGTGACCGGACTGTCCGGTCCGCTCAGTTCCGCAAAGCGCTCAGCCAGTACCTGCAGGCGCTCCCGTTTGTCCTGAATACTGATGACCCGGGCTTCCAGTTCCGGTGACGGCGCAGTGAGGCTGATGCGTTCGGCGCCTGCAGAGGCCAGTACCGAAAGCGCACTGGCATCCGACTGGCGACCCGCGCTGTCCAGGAACAGCAGCTGGGCGTTTTTCTCTCTCGCCTCGCCCGTAAGAACCAGCATCTCTTTCAGCCCCAGCTTTTCCGCCCCCTCAACGATGAGTGTGCTCTGTATGCCCAGGCTGAAAGAACTGTCCAGCACACGGCTGCGCGACAGGATGTCATTTTTCAGCAATGGGGATTTACCGAGGCTCAGCGCGCGTTCCGCTGAACTGGCCAGCACCCTGACCTCCCGCCCCAGTTCACGTGACATTGTCACCAGTTCTTCGGCGGTTTCGCGCAGACGTTGTACCGATGCCGGCGCATTCAGTATGGCCACAGGGATGCGGGACGCTTTCTGCAGATGCGCAGGCGGCTCTTTTGATGTGGGCCTGAAACTGACGACTTTGTTCTCTTTCAGTATGTCTGCCGTCAGCGACTGTACGGACAGCTCATCCAGCAGGTGAATATGTGATGTGAAGACGCCCTTTTCTCCATCAAGCGGCGTCAGCAGATCTTCACTGATAGCCTGTCCGATGGCACGGCGCAGGTCCGGCAGAGACTGCTGCATTTCGCCGGATTCGTGTGCCGTCAGAAGAAGGTCGCCGTAAGTAAAACGGGTACGTGTGTCACTCAGAACAGAGATGGCATTGCGCACCGCCGCCATCGCTTCCGGAATATCCGGTAATGTCTCTTCCGGTGCCGACAGTATGGCCTCCCGGGCTTTTGCCTCGTTTATCACGCTCCCGATATCGAAACCGACATCGTCCATCTGTCGCTGCCAGCGCTCACGCAGGCGCGCACGTCCGTCAGCCGTTTCAGGTTTGACGATGGGCGCATCCTGCTCCCTGACAGATGCCTGCTCCGGCTGTTCCACGGTTACCGGACTCACACTCCGGGGCGCGGCCACCTCCGGCGCCTCTCCGGATACCCGGTGATAGTCTGCCGCCACCGGTGTTTTCCCTGCCGTTACGGACACGTCTGCCTCCCGTCTGTCAGGTGACGGGACGGGACTGCTCTCAGGCTTCTCCCGACGGCCCTTATCTTTTTCTGTCTGCGGCAGACTGTCCTCGCCGTAGCGACTGATATCCTGCTTGCGCTGGCGCGTATCGAGCGCCGCCACATCGCGGCTTTTCAGTGAGGCTTCTTCACCCACGCGGGCGACAATCTCCCGGTGGCGGGAAGAGAACTCCTCGATCACCTCCCGCGAAAAGCCTTTCACTTCCCATAACCCGTGTGGTCCCCCGGTCAGTTCGGTCTCATACCCTATCGCCTCGGTCTTTCCCTTCATGATGTTCCGGTAAATTTTTCCGTAGATGACCTGGTTGCGATAGACCGTCTCGATGAACCCTGCGCCGTGAATGGTGTCCGTGGCCAGTGCTTTCCATTTACCGTCGAGCTCCGTCACGTTGGCCACTACCGCATGCGTATGGATTTCCGGGTCAAGGTTACGCGACGTGTCGTGCGTGAACAGCGCGGCCACCATCTTGCCGGTGGGAACAATACGGGTCACCCCCTCCTTTGTGTCACGGGCGCTCACCATCTGCTCCATGACAGCCAGCGTTTCCCTGACGGCGTCGTGATGCGCCTCCAGCAGACGTTTGTCGCCACCCGCGAGGATCAGCATTGAGACACTCTTGGGGGCGGAAAAGGTAAAATCGTGTCCCGGACGATGGACATGGCTGCCCTGCACCTCTTTCCCCAGCTCTGTGCCGTTGGGGAGTTTGCCGTGCAGGATTGCGGTGAACGTATCAAGGTCAACTGGTCCTTCAAGACCAAGCTCCCGTGCTCCTTCACCCAGCCACTGCGTCGGCATATCGTCGAGAAAGTAATAGTTATCCTTGCTGCTGTAGTAACTGGCAGCGTCGGCAGCCGAGGCCACCGGAGCAGGCGTCATCATCGTTCATATCCTCCGGGATCAAGGTGTTCCTGCATTTCCTGATACGCCTCGTAGTCGTCACGGTGACGAAGAATGTTCTTTTCCTCGTCCGCCATGCTTCTGTTCGCTTCGCTGTAGCACCCTGCGTCGTCATCCTCAGTGCGTTCAGGTTCGGCTTTGTGGTACCCGACGCTTCGCACCGTCAGCGTTCCTGCGTCATCTTTTTCCATCTGCATATGCAACTCGGGGGCTTCACCTTGTGCCGCACTGTCAGCAGCGTCAGCATCACTGTCTGTAGCCGGCTTGCCGGCGCGTCTGGCCAGCATGTCCAGCGCACTGAATCCTGTCTTACCGGACGCCGGGGCGACCGGAGGCACAACCGGCTCAGGAGGCGCAGGCACTTTTTCCGGCTCAGAAGGTGGTTGTGCGGTCCTGATACTGGCGGCAGGCGCTGGCCGGGCGACAGGTTGCGGGAATGGCCATACGTTTGAAGGCGGTGGTTCGCTGGCACTGACCGGTTCTGTTACGGGGCGCACAGGCGGGGCTTCTGGCCCGTGAGTGTCGGTTGCCTGCTCCTGCGTCAGCGGGATAACGGAAGCAGGACGTGGCGGCGCTTTTTCGGGTACCGGCTTCGGTGTTGACGCCTTACCCGGTTTTTGTACCGGCGGCTTTACGGGTGTTTCAGTGGCCGGAATAGCGGAGGGAACCTGCGGTAACTCAGCACGGGTTGTTTCCGTTCCTTCCAGTATTTCTTCACCCGTCGGGAAACGGATCCCCGCAGCGGCAGCGCTGCGTTCATTGCCGGCAATAATGCTCTCCAGGACAGGACTCAGGCGGTCATGGAAATCGCGTTCGATAAGTGCGGGGTGGTATTTCTTCTGCCTGCGATATTTGAGACTGAGTTTCACGACCGGATACTCACCCGGGAGGCGAATGTAAAATCGCAGGTTCTGCATTTTCATGACCTGGTCATAGTCCACAACCGGTTCATTGACCTTATCCTTACTGATGGAGATACCGTCACGAACCTGGTCAAGACCGTAACTGTTCTGTTCACGGGCTTCACGCCGACGCTGATGGCCGAGCTCCTCCTCCACCATCTTCGCCACCTCAGCACTCGGTGAACGTCCATACGCGCGGGTATTAAGCAGGTCGAAAATGGCTTTGGCCATCTCGCGGCCATAAATGTGGATTAACTGCGGGATGTTCTGCACACCCAGCACAAAACAGCCGCCAAACTTACGGGCCTCAGCCAGTGTTTCATTCAGTTCAGGGATTTTTTGCAGGCTGGCTATCTCATCGCCGATGAACCACACACGGCGCTCACTGTCCTCTCCCATGTTCTGGAGCAACAACGTAGCCAGAGAAAGCCACATTGAAATCAGCGGACGGACGGCCTTGCGATGACGGGCCGTTGTGGAAATAAACAGCCAGCTGTCGTTGTACTGTTCGCTGGTCATCCATTCCCGGATGCTGAACTCAGGTTTGCCCTCTTTATCCAGCCCCTGCAGGTACCGCAGTGATTTGGCATAGTTGGTTAACACGGAACGAATAGAGATGGCGGTCTTTTCTATCTTTTCCTCAACCAGGTTGGCTGACGGCGTATTCCTGAGAAATTCACGTAAGCTCTTGAGGTCGATAGACAGCAGGGTTTTCAGGAACTTCTCGATGCTGCGATCCGGGTCGTTCGCGAACTGCATTGCGCCGTCACTGAAGATGGTCCGGGAGGAGGACACCCAGAACGGGTCGGAATCCCCTTCCACCGGCATCAGGGCCGCCGTCATGTTTTCGTAATCAACTACGTCCCGGCATTCCCGCCACAACACCCAGTTTTCACAGCGTTTGTCGTGCGCACAGAGAATTTTGTCACGCCGCTCATCGTAGTGTGTCTCGATGAAGGTGCCACCGGAATCATAGATAATCGCGCGGTCGCCACGCCGGCGAATGTAGTCCAGCAGCCAGCGAATCAGGGTGGACTTACCCACGCCAATCGTGCCGTGAATAAGAAAGTTCATCACCTCTGCATCTTTGACCATGTAGAGGCCGCCTATCTGCAGATCCGACTTTTCACCGGCTTTTTTGAGTAACCGGTTAACCTCCCGTGGCTTGTCGGTCAGCGTCATGCCCGAGATGTACTCATCTTCACTCTCTTTTTTGCCAATACGGCCCACGTACCAGGCTATAAGGCACCAGAGCAGAAAGGCCACCAGGCCGCAGACTGAGGCAATGAATCGCAGATTCGCCATAAACTGGCTGCCCATTTCCTGCATCCACGGGTCAGCCAGTAGCTGTGCCGGCGTCATCTTCGTGGTACACAGCCGGCTGCCATCACCGCAGTGCCAGGTAATATCCCATGTGGCGGTAGTACTGCCCGGCGACAGTCCCAGTAACGAATGGGTGGGCCAGGCTGACCAGTACCAGAAGCCATTACGCAGGACATCGTCCGTCGTGATAAGCCAGAACAGCACGCAGGTCGACACAATGAACAGCATCAGCATCCAGTGGAAAATCCAGTTACTGACCTGGCCGAACATCCGCAGGCGATAGGCCGTCATCTGGCCGCCCTGCGTCAGGTATTTAGGGGTAAAGCTCATACGACACTCCGGATAAGACGCAGGCGTAACCGACCCGGATGGACCGGGCTGGTCGTCTGTACAGGGGGATCAGGTTTGCAGGCTGGTTACAGCCCGGAGAGGGTACTGGCTACTATAAGGAGGTCGACTCAGGCGTACGAACGAGACCCGCGCGACGGAGTAGCCAGTTCCCCGCCATCAAAACAGAGGAAGACAGGCCATACAACAGGCTACAGCACATAAGAGTCAGCGTGGAGAGTACAGCACCCGCAGTCATTACCAGCAGTACAACCAGAAACGTGACAACACCTGATGGCATTAACGTGCTCTGCACCGATCGCATCGCAAGGTCAAACGCGAACAGGTTGCTGTTGGAAAAAATGAACTTCACGATATCTGCCCCATAGTGCCACAGCACATAAGTGCTCCAGGCCAGGAACAGCGTGAACCAAAGAATGAAAGTGCGTACCGCACCATTAATTTGCAGCATGGGAAATTCCTTTAGTTTGTCGATTTCAAGTAAAAAACAGCGTTATGACGTATCCCACCTGGATGAAACAGGCTGATATTCTGTTCAGGGAAGTCAGTCACTGGACTGGGGCCGGGACCGGCACGGAGGGGCTAATTTAAAGGCGCGATGTGACGTGTTAATGTCGCTTCAACCTCAGCAATATTCCTGGCATTCATCGAAACAATAGCCTTACGTTTGATAGAAACGGCTTTCAGCGCCGCAGGAATATTCACGGCATCAGAATTGCCCTCATCAAAAACGTCGACATCACCCGTCCAGAGTGAAAGAACCTTTTTAATAAAGGTTGTCACCCCACACCCCGGCTCACCGAAAACAACCATAAGCAGCGCACTTTCTTCTTTCAGTAATCTGGCGCAATCCCACGGATCAGGATCAGCTAATATTCCCCGGATACTGAAAGGCTTATCAGCACTCAGGCAAATGACACCAGGCCGGGTTGTTCCCACCCCGCCTGCAGGAATACTGAGTTCCGGCACAAAGATTTCCGCACCTTTTGTCAGCAATGCAGTGGCCATTTCTTCTCTGCTGACAGCGATACCCTGTTTCAAAAGCAGCTCATATCTCTTTGTGTCAATGAGTTGCGTGGTTTCTTTATTCAGGGGTCGTCTCAGAAAACGGAAAAAATCGTACGCTAAGACCGGTTTGGCTAGCCGGGTAGTAGGAGTCCCATTAGTCACGCCTGCCGGGCTGCGGCTTGGTCTGGTTGAGAACTCGGTTCTTTGTGGCGATGATCCACGAAGTTGCACCCATCGACGCTGTGCTCACAGGCAACAATCTCCAGTTGCAGCGTCGTATGGAAGATGCTGAATCGGTCAGCCAGCAACAACTTGAGGGTTTTGAGCAACTCGTCGGGCCCTATTTCCGGCGCATACACGATATGAGCGGTCATGCTGACCTTGCCGCTCGTGAGCGCCCATACGTGCAAGTCATGCAGCCCTGTCACGCCTGGCACGGCCTGAACAGATGCCATCAAGGCTCCCATGTCAATGCCGTCTGGGACTCCCTCCAGCAAGACATTCAGGCTTTCCTTGAGTAGCAGCCAAGTTCGTGGCAGCACCCAAAGCCCAATTGCCACGGCGACGACCGCATCTACCCACACCCAGCCGGTGAATCGGATGACCAGCGCAGCTCCGATCACGCCGATGGAGCCAAGCATGTCGCTCCAGACCTCCAGATAAGCGCCTTTGACGTTGAGGCTCTTGTCCTTGCCGCCCTGAAGCATACGCATGCTGATGAGGTTGACGATCAGACCCAGCACTGCTACCACCAGCATCCCGCTGGACTGAACCTGCGCTGGCTCGCGCAAACGCTGCCAGCCCTCATACAGGATGTAGCCAGCGACGCCGAAGAGCAACAGGGCGTTGAATGCGGCCGCAAGGATTTCGAAGCGGTAGTAGCCATAGGTGCGCTTGGCATCGGCTGGCCGTCTCGCCACCCGTACAGCCGCCAAGGCGATGGCCAGCGCCGCTGCATCCGTGAACATGTGCGCCGCATCTGAGAGCAGGGCCAGGCTGTTGAAAACAATGCCTGCGGCGACTTCGGCCAGCAGGAAGCTTCCGGTCAGCGCCAGGGCGATCCAGAGCGATTTTTCATTGCGCTCGCTGGGTAGGGCATGGGAGTGATTGGTGCTCATCTTCGTCCTTCTTCTGAGTTCATTTTTGTTCAGCGTGACCGGAAGCCGGCACCCAGCGATACAACGTCGGGATTGAGACCCCGAGGTTCTTGGCCACGTCCTTGGGAGCGATCCCGCTGGCGAGCAGTTTCTTGGCCGATTCAATCTTGCTTTTGGTCATCTTCGGTTTGCGTCCTCCCTTGCGGCCTGACAGCCGGGCGACCGCCAATCCTGCACGGGTCCGCTCCACCGTCAGCTCGCGCTCCATTTCGGCGAGGCTGGCCATGACGTGAAAGAAGAACCGTCCCGACGGCGTGCCGGTGTCGATGGCGTCGGTGAGACTCTTGAACTGGATGCTCTGCTTGTGCAACTCGCTGACCAGATCGACCAATTGCTTGACGCTACGGCCCAGGCGATCCAGCTTCCAGACGACCAGCGTGTCTCCCTTGCGTAGCATTTCAAGCGCCTTGGCCAAGCCGGGGCGCTCGGCTCTCGTGCCGCTTAATTTGTCCTCAAAGAGCTTTTGGCACCCGGCCTGGGTCAAGGCCTCTCGCTGTAGCTCCAGGTTCTGATCCTGCGTCGAGACGCGCGCATAGCCGACGAGCATGGCACGGTCAGACCGCTGCCTTGCCGCACTGAGCGCAAAACTTCGTACCCGGTTGCAGTGTGGTTCCGCATTGCGCGCAAGCCGAAGGAACCAACGAAGTCCCGCACTGCTGGCAGAAGCGAGCGCCTGGCGCGTTAGATGCCTTGCAGTTGGGGCAAGCAAGGCCGCCATTACCCCACCCGCCCGCTGGCGGCCCGCCGCTTCCGTACCCACCGCCACCACCGTGATGCCCACCACCGTGATGCCCACCACCGCTGTAACCGCCACCGTGGTGGCCACCGAAAAGTCTGTCAAAAATACCCATGAGTCTTTCTCCTTTCGTAAACACGTCAAAGCCACTTGGGGCAGCGGTTGGCTACATCACTATTTCTCGAAACGCGTTGATATGATAAGAATTCAAGAATAAAGTTTCAAGAACTGTTTTCGAGAATCGCAACGCATTGATTTGCTGTACCGCGCCAGAGGGTTGAGCGGGATTGTCGCAAACCTACGTTTTTGAGAAGAAGGAGACTGCATGCCCCGCCGTTCAATCCTCTCCGCCGCAGAGCGCGACAGTCTCTTGGCGTTGCCCGATACCCAAGACGAACTCATCCGGCTCTACACGTTCAGCGAACCCGACCTGTCACTAATCCGCCAGCGGCGCGGTGACGCCAACCGCCTGGGTGTCGCGGTGCAATTATGCTTATTGCGCTTTCCCGGTCAGGGCCTGCTGCCCGACGCTGCGGTGCCGATGCCCCTGCTGCAATGGATCGGACGGCAACTGCGCATCGATCCATCGTGCTGGCCACAGTATGCAGAGAGGGAAGAAACCCGGCGCGAGCATCTGCTTGAGCTGCGTGCATATTTGGGCATGGAGCCGTTCGGCCTGGCGCACTATCGGCAGGCTGTCCATGCCGCGACCGAGTTGGCCTTGCAAACCGACAAGGGCATCATGCTGGCCAACAGTGTTCTCGACGACCTGCGGCACCGACACGTCATCTTGCCGACGCTGGATGTTGTCGAGCGCGTCTGTGCCGAGGCGATCACCCGCGCCAACCGGCAAATCTACGAAACCTTGTCCGAACCGCTATCGGACGCGCATCGTCGCCGCCTTGACGATCTGCTCAAACGCCGGGACAACGGCAAAACGACCTGGCTGGCCTGGCTGCGCCAGTCACCCGTCAAGCCCAATTCGCGGCACATGCTCGAACACATCGAACGCCTCAAGGCATGGCAGGCGCTCGACCTGCCTTCCGGCGTCGAGCGGTCGGTGCACCAGAATCGCCTGCTCAAGATCGCCCGCGAGGGTGGCCAGATGACACCCGCCGACCTGGCCAAGTTCGAGGCGCAGCGGCGCTACGCCACCCTGGTCGCGCTCGCCATCGAGGGCATGGCCACGGTCACCGACGAAATCATCGACTTGCACGACCGCATCCTGGGCAAGCTGTTCAACGCCGCCAAGAACAAGCATCAGCAGCAGTTTCAGGCATCCGGCAAGGCGATCAACGCCAAGGTGCGGCTGTTCGGGCGCATCGGCCAGGCGCTGATCGAGGCCAAGCAAGCGGGCCGCGATCCGTTCGCCGCCATCGAGGGCGTACTATCCTGGGATGCTTTCGCCGAAAATGTCACCGAAGCGCAGAAGCTCGCGCAGCCCGAGGACTTCGATTTCCTGCACCGCATCGGCGAGAGCTACGCCACGTTACGCCGGTACGCGCCGGAATTCCTCGCCGTGCTCAAGCTGCGGGCTGCGCCCGCTGCCAAGGATGTGCTGGACGCCATCGAGGTGCTGCGCGGCATGAACAGCGACAACGCACGCAAGGTGCCTGCCGATGCGCCGACCGACTTCATCAAGCCGCGCTGGCAGAAGCTGGTGATGACCGATGCCGGCATCGACCGGCGCTACTACGAGTTGTGCGCACTGTCGGAACTGAAGAACGCGCTGCGCTCCGGCGACATCTGGGTGCAAGGCTCACGCCAGTTCAAGGATTTCGAGGACTACCTGGTACCGCCTGTGAAATTCGCCAGCCTCAAGCTGGCCAGCGAACTGCCGCTGGCTGTGGTCACCAACTGCGACCAGTACCTGCATGACCGGCTGACGCTGCTAGAAACACAGCTTGCGACCGTCAACCGCATGGCGGCGGCCAACGACCTGCCGGACGCCATCATCACCGAGTCTGGCCTGAAGATCACGCCTCTGGATGCGGCGGTGCCTGACACCGCGCAGGCGCTGATCGACCAGACCGCGATGATCCTGCCGCACATCAAGATCACCGAACTGCTTATGGAAGTGGATGAATGGACGGGCTTCACCCGCCACTTTACGCACCTGAAATCGGGCGACCTGGCCAAGGACAAGAACCTGCTGCTGACCACCATACTGGCCGACGCGATCAATCTCGGCCTGACCAAGATGGCCGAGTCCTGTCCCGGCACAACGTATGCCAAGCTCGCCTGGCTACAAGCCTGGCATACCCGCGATGAAACCTATTCGACGGCGCTGGCCGAATTGGTGAACGCGCAGTTCCGGCATCCCTTCGCCGAGCATTGGGGTGACGGCACCACGTCATCGTCGGACGGCCAGAACTTCCGCACCGGCAGCAAGGCCGAGAGCACCGGGCACATCAACCCGAAATATGGCAGCAGCCCAGGGCGGACGTTTTACGCGCACATCTCCGACCAGTACGCGCCGTTCCACACCAAGGTCGTGAACGTCGGCGTGCGCGACTCGACCTACGTGCTCGACGGCCTGCTGTACCACGAGTCCGACCTGCGCATCGAGGAGCACTACACCGACACGGCGGGCTTCACCGATCATGTCTTTGCCCTCATGCATCTGCTGGGCTTCCGCTTCGCGCCGCGCATCCGCGCCCTGGGCGACACCAAGCTGTTCATCCCTAAGGGTGAAGCCAGTTACGACGCACTCAGACCGACGATTAGCAGCGACAAGTTGAACATCAAGGCTATTCGTGCCCATTGGGATGAAATCCTGCGCCTGGCTACCTCGATCAAACAGGGCACGGTGACGGCCTCGCTGATGTTGCGCAAGCTCGGCAGCTACCCGCGCCAGAACGGCCTGGCCGTTGCGCTGCGCGAGCTGGGGCGCATCGAGCGCACGCTGTTCATCTTGGACTGGCTGCAAAGCGTGGAACTACGCCGTCGTGTGCATGCCGGATTGAACAAGGGCGAAGCCCGCAATGCGCTGGCCAGGGCGGTGTTCTTCAACCGGCTGGGCGAAATCCGCGACCGCAGTTTCGAGCAGCAGCGCTACCGGGCCAGTGGCCTCAACCTGGTGACGGCGGCCATCGTGCTGTGGAACACGGTCTACCTGGAGCGCGCCGCGAATGCTTTGCGCGGCCACGGCCATGGTGTCGATGAAGGGCTGTTGCAGTACCTGTCGCCGCTGGGTTGGGAGCATATCAACCTGACCGGCGATTACCTCTGGCGCAGTAGCTCCAAAGTAGGCGTGGGGAAATTCCGACCGCTACGTCCGCTCTCTGGGTCTTAGCGTACGATTTTTTCCGTTTTCTGAGGTGACCCCAAGGTCGGCGACCTGTGCCAGGAACTTGGCGTCACGCGGCAGACCCTGTATCGGCATGTTTCACCCAAGGGTGAGCTACGTCCAGATGGCGAGAAGCTACTCAGCCGAATTTGATGCCGGCATGAGGCAACGTAGCGACAGCGTGGTTTGTCTCAATGGGAAGCGCTCATGATCGATCTTTGAAGGCCCGCAGCAGTCGTGTCACAGACAGGACGAACAAACCGGTCAGCGTGAGGGCTGCGATACCCCAGTACTCTCCGATGAACGCGCCGGCCGTCGTGCCGGCCAGCACAATGGCGAGAATCGGCAAATGGCAGGGACAGGTGAGCACGGCCAGCGCGCCCCACAGGTAGCCGGTGATCGGTTTGTGCGTCTCGGACGGCAAGCGCTCGGGGCTGTTCATGGCAGACTCTCCGCGTGCTGTGCCGGCTCGGTCGGCATGGTGGCCAACTGCACCTCCAGATCGGCCAACGCTTCGCGCCGACGCTCGACGAACTGGCGCAGAACGGCAAGCTGCGCGGCCGCTTCATCGCCGTCCGCAGCATCCAGCGCCCGGCACAGCCGCGCCAGCGCGTCCAGGCCGATGCCCGCCTCGAAGGCCGCCCGCACGAAGCACAGCCGTTGCAAGGCGGCATCATCGAACAGGCCATAGCCGCCCGGGGTGCACGCCACCGGACGCAGCAATCCGCGCAGCAGGTAGTCGCGCACGATATGCACGCTCACCCCGGCATCAAGGGCCAGCCGGGACACGGTGTAGGCGCTCATTGAAAACCTCCTTTTTTTATCCAGCGCAGCAGGAAAGCTGCTTCACGTCCTTGTTGAAGGTCTGCGCCGCAAGCTTCAACCCCTCGACCATTGTCAGGTAGGGGAACAACTGGTCGGCCAGTTCCTGCACCGTCATGCGGTTGCGGATGGCGAGCACCGCCGTCTGGATCAGTTCGCCCGCTTCCGGGGCCACCGCCTGCACGCCGATGAGCCGTCCGCTACCTTCCTCGATGACCAGCTTGATGAAGCCGCGTGTGTCGAAGTTGGCAAGCGCTCGCGGAACGTTGTCGAGTGTCAGCGTGCGACTGTCGGTCTCGATGCCATCGTGGTGCGCTTCCGCCTCGCTGTAGCCCACGGTGGCGACTTGCGGGTCGGTGAACACCACTGCCGGCATCGCGGTCAGATTGAGGGCTGCGTCGCCGCCGGTCATGTTGATCGCGGCACGGGTGCCGGCGGCCGCTGCCACGTAGACGAACTGCGGCTGGTCGGTGCAGTCGCCGGCCGCGTAGATGTTCGGGTTGCTCGTGCGCATGCCTTGGTCGATAACGATGGCCCCTTGCGCATTGACAGTGACCCCCGCCGCGTCCAGCGCGAGGCTGCGCGTATTCGGTGCCCGACCGGTGGCAACCAGCAACTTGTCAGCGCGCAATTCACCGTGTCCGGTGGTCAGCACGAATTCGCCGTTCACATGGGCGACCTGGCTGGCTTGCGTGTGCTCCAGCACCTCGATGCCCTCGGCGCGGAAAGCGGCTGTCACGGCCTCGCCGATGGCCGGGTCTTCCCGGAAGAACAAGGTGCTGCGTGCCAGGATCGTGACCTGGCTGCCGAGCCGGGCAAAGGCTTGCGCCAGTTCCAACGCCACCACCGACGAACCGATCACGGCCAGGCGTGCGGGAATGGTGTCGCTGACAAGCGCTTCGGTGGAAGTCCAGTAGGGTGACTCTTTCAGGCCCGGAATCGGCGGCACGGCCGGACTGGCACCGGTGGCGACCAGGCAGCGGTCGAACGTTACCTCGCGCTCGCCACCCTCGTTCAAACGGACGACCAGGCTCTGGTCGTCCTTGAAACGCGCTTCACCGTGCAAAACGGTGATGGCTGGATTGCCGTCCAGGATGCCTTCGTATTTGGCGTGCCGCAGTTCATCGACACGGGCCTGCTGCTGGGCCAGCAGTTTGCTGCGGTCAATCGCAGGCACAGTTGCCGCAATACCGCCGTCGAACGGACTTTCCCGGCGCAGATGGGCAATATGGGCAGCGCGGATCATGATCTTGGACGGCACACAGCCGATATTGACGCAGGTGCCGCCGATGGTGCCGCGTTCGATCAGCGTGACCGTCGCGCCTTGCTCGACGGCCTTCAGCGCCGCCGCCATCGCGGCCCCGCCGCTGCCAATGATGGCGATATGCAAACCGGCGCCCTCAAGTGCATCACGGATTTTTGGTTCATCTTTGAAATCACCAACCCGGATCGAGCCTTGATAACCCAATGCGGCGATGGCGGCCAGCAGTTGGTTGTGGCTCACGGCGGTGTCTGCCATGACTTGCGCGCGGCTTTCTGGATAGGACACCACAGCGGCATTCACGCCGGGAATCTTTTCCAAAGCATCTTTGACATGGGTGGCGCAGGATGTGCAGGTCATGCCATTCACGGTGATTTCGGTCATTTTTTTACTCCATTGAATTTCGGGGTGCAGCAGGCATCGGCTTGGCGTTTTCGTTGGATGGCGTAGATGGTCAAGCCGATGAAAATCGCCAGCGCAGGCAGCAGCACATAGTCCAGATAGCCGGTCAGCGCGGACAAGCCGACCACACCGAGCAAAATGACCAGAACAGGGGTGAAGCAACACAGCGCCACGAGGGTTGTGCCAATGATGCTGACCCGCAGCAGTGTCTTCGGGTCTTTCATGATCAGTTCTTGACTGATGATGGGTAGCCCGCATCCTCGGTAGCCTTGGTCAGTTTCTGCACGCTGGTCTTGGCATCATCGAAGGTGACCACCGCTTCGCGCGTCTCGAAGGTCACGTCAACTTTACTGACGCCATCGACCTTGGAAATCGCCTTCTTGACAGTGATCGGACAGGCCGAGCAGGTCATGCCCGGTACGGACAGCGTAACGGTCTGGGTGGCGGCCCACACGGGGGCAACAACGGCAGCGAGGGCAAGGGCGGAAAGCAGCTTTTTCATGGTGAACTCCTGTGATCAATAGAAAAATGGCACGACGTAGGGAAATCCGAGCGCGACCAAAACCAGCACGGCCACGCCCCAGAAAATGAGCTTGTAAGTAGCTCGCACTTGGGGAATCGCGCAAACCTCACCCGGTTTGCAGGCGGCTGACGGCCGGTAGATGCGCCGCCAGGCGAAGAACAACGCCACCAGCGCCACGCCGATAAAGATGGGGCGATAGGGTTCCAACACCGTCAAGTTGCCGATCCAAGCGCCGCTGAACCCCAAGGCGATCAGAACCAGCGGCCCGAGGCAGCAAGCCGAGGCGAGGATGGCGGCCAGCCCGCCAGTGAAGAGCGCGCCGCGCCCGTTTTGAGGTTCAGACATACGTTTGTCCTTTCGAATCTGAATTGGATAGCTTAAGCTTACTTCCGTAGTTATGTACGGAGTCAAGCGATATGGAAAACAATTTGGAGAACCTGACCATTGGCGTTTTCGCCAGGACGGCCGGGGTCAATGTGGAGACCATCCGGTTCTATCAGCGCAAGGGCTTGCTCCCGGAACCGGACAAGCCTTACGGCAGCATTCGCCGCTATGGCGAGACGGATGTAACGCGGGTGCGCTTCGTGAAATCAGCCCAGCGGTTGGGCTTCAGCCTGGATGAGATCGCCGAGCTGCTGCGGCTGGAGGATGGCACCCATTGCGAGGAAGCCAGCAGCCTGGCCGAGCACAAGCTCAAGGACGTGCGCGAGAGGATGGCTGACCTGGCGCGCATGGAGGCCGTGCTGTCTGATTTGGTGTGCGCCTGCCATGCGCGGAAGGGGAACGTTTCCTGCCCGCTGATTGCGTCACTGCAAGGGAAGAAAGAACCGCGCAGTGCGGACGCGGTGTAGCCCGAGGGAACTACGCCTTAGCGTGCTTTATTTTCCGTTTTCTGAGGCGACTCCAACGTCAGAAAAGACCGTGCGGTCGACTTTTGATATTTCGTGCTGTCGCCTTCTGAAAGTGACAACCGGCGCGGCACGGGAATCAAGGCATTGCGATTCTCGAAAATAGTTCTTGAAATTCTATTCTTGATTGCATATCATCTCAACGAGTTTCGATAAGAAAGGATGCGCATGCGACCGTCTGTTGTGCTTGACATGAAGCGAAGCGCAGTGCGTGAAGCGGTAGGCCGCTTTCGCGCCGCGAACCCGCGCGTCTTCGGCTCGGTGCTGCATGGCACCGACCGGGATGGCAGCGACCTCGACCTGTTGGTCGATGCGCTGCCCGGTGCCACGTTGTTGGACTTGGGCGATTTGGAAGAAGAACTGAAATCGCTGCTCGGCGTTGACGTCGATCTGCTGACTCCCGGCGACCTGCCGCCGAAGTTCCGGGCCAAGGTGCTCGCGGAGGCGCAACCGATATGAGCGAGAACCGCCTGCCCGATTACCTCGACCACATTCAGCAGGCCGCAACCGATGCGCGCAGCTTCGTGGAAGGGATGGCCAAGGACGACTTCTTGGCCGACAAGCGCACCCAGCAGGCCGTCATCATGAGCCTGATCGTCATCGGCGAGGCGGCCACAAAGGTGATGGATGGCTACGTCGAGTTCACCCAGGCGCATGCCGACGTGCCGTGGCGCAGCATGCGCAATATGCGTAATCGCATGGCTCACGGCTATTTCGACATCAACCTCGATGTGGTGTGGGAGACGGTACAGGAATGGCTGCCGGCGTTGCTCCAGCAATTGCCCGCCGTGCGTCAGGATGCCGACGATGAAGACCGTAACGACAACTGTGAAAGAGGGATCTCCGATGACTGTTGAATCGAGAATATTTTCTGTAGCCGAGTATGTTCAGCCGTCCGAAGGCGAGCCTATTCGTTCCGTTGTGCTTGAAACCCGAGACTCAATTATCGTGGTTTGGCATGTCCATCCCGGGCAGGAAATTGCGGCTCACATTCATCCTCACGGCCAAGACACGTGGACTGTTTTGTCGGGAATGGCTGATTACTTTCAGGGCAATGGGATTGTTCGTGCCCTCAGGGAAGGTGAGATAGCCGTGGCAAGACCGGGCCAAGTGCACGGGGCGCGAAATACAGGTACCGAGCCATTTGTGTTAGTCTCGGTTGTGGCATCAGCCAATGCCGGTTTCGTATTGGCTGAGCGATAGAGCCCAATCTCTGGAGTTGGTCCAATGAGCGGTCGGGGAGATAGGTAACAGACATGCAGCGGACACGGCTGCTAAACCAGGTCGCAAACCTCCTTGCGTCGCAGCGTGCCGCAAGCGACGCGATCAATCGAATGGGGTCGGCATGAGACTGAACACCATCCAGTTCCCGACCGCGTAGCCGCCTGTCCTGCCGATCAGGTCTTGACCATCGACGCCTGGGATCAGTCCTGAATGTTCTTGGAGACCACTACGTTATGAGCCGCAGCCGCCGCAAAACACCCATCGTCGGGCACACGACCTGCGGCAGCGAGCGCGAGGACAAGAAGCTCTGGCATCAGCGCTGGCGCACCCGTGAGCGCACGGCGCTGACCAGCGCGTCGCCCGAAGCCCTGAGCGCCCATCTGCCCCTGCTGGAAAACCAGGCCAGCAGCGTCTGGTCGATGGGCAAGGATGGCCGCTCCTACTGGCCCGTCAAGCGCCAGGCCGCCACGGCGGATCGCATCGCCAATCACAAGGGACGCAACCCGCAAGAACGCGCCTCCCTGAAAAAGCGCCTGCTGCGCAAGTGGATGAGCAAATGAAGCTCTCCTTCCATCAGCACATTGCGCTGTTCTGGATGATCGGTGCTCCGGGCGTCTTCGCGCCCGTGATCGAGAACGCCAAGCGGCCCGATGCCGGCGCCGTCATGGCGTGGGGTGTCGCGATCGTGGCGGTGATGATCCTCTTCACCCCTTTGCTGCTGCGCTGTCCACCATTCCGGCGCTGGTATGGCCGGACGGATGCGCTGTCGGAGCGGCAGCGCCAGGCGCTTGCCGAGCGCGGCCTGCGCCGCTACTACCAGACCGCTTTCGATGACGGCTACGTGCCCCGCGTGATGCCCTACGTGTGGCGCATCATCTGGACGGTCGGCGGGTTGATGGCTGTGACCGCCGTACTGCCTACCAACACCGGACGGCCAGCCTTCGATGCCTTGGTGGTCTTCTCGACCTGGTATCCGATAGGCGTGATGCTGCTGGTTTTCGCGTCGAGGCCCCTTGGCCGGTTGATTCGCCAAAGAGCACAGGAGCGGCGGAAATGAGCACGTCAACCATCGAGGCGCTGGCCAGCGCCTGGGCAAGGATTGCCGAGGAAGCGGAATTCCCCGCTGACTACGAGGGGACTGCCACACCACAAGCGCATCGGGCTAGCGAAGCTATTCAGGAGCAGATTCGGGAGCGCATCGTCGCCACCAACGACATGCGGCTGTTCAGCCTGCTGCACCTGCTGGGTCAGGCGTCGCTGCGCATGGAGCAAGCGCTGTGGCCGGAGGATTACGAGCGGATGACGCGCGAGGTTGAGGAAGCCCTGCGGCAAGCCACCGACGCCAACGCCAGATCGTACACCCACGAAGAAGTGATGCAGGCGATGCAGGAACGCATCGACCGGGCGCGAGACAAGCCATGTTGATTGGCTATGCGCGCGTCTCGACGCAGGATCAGAACCTGGAGCTGCAACGCGAAGCCTTGAGCAAGGCCGGATGTAAAAAGGTCTTCGAGGACAAGGTGAGTGGCACGCGGGCAGACCGGCCTGGCTTGGCCAAGACGCTCGAAATGCTGCGCGAAGGCGATACTTTGGTCGTCTGGAAGCTCGACCGGCTGGGCCGGTCGGTCAAGCAACTGGTCGATCTGGTCGGCGATCTGCACAAGCACGGTGTCCAGTTCAGGAGCCTCACCGACTCCATCGACACCGGCACACCATCCGGGCGGTTCTTCTTCCACGTCATGGCGAGCCTTGCCGAAATGGAGCGCGAGCTGACCGTCGAGCGCACCCGCGCCGGGCTGGAAGTCGCCAAGCAGCTCGGCCGCAAAGGCGGCCGCAAGCCGAAGATGACCGACAGCAAGATCGAGTCGGCCAAGAAGCTGCTGGCCAGCGGGGTGCCGCCCAAGGACGTGGCCAAGAACCTCGGCGTGTCCATTCCGACGCTGTACCGCTGGGTGCCAGCCTCCACGCACGCTTAGCGTGCTTTATTTTCCGTTTTCTGAGACGACCCCTGGCTGAACGATGTCAGAAAAGGAATAGCGCCCGGAATGACGGGAACGCCGCAGGGTTGCAGGTATTCCAGCGCCGCGCGATATTCACTCTCACTTTCACTTACCCCCGCAAACACCACCGCCATTTTATCTGTCGAATGCCCTTTGTTACGCAGCGCGTTTATAGCGGGTATGGCTTAGCAGCTACCGTGTTAAGTTCCCTGGTGTTGCTGAAATAACTGAAGAACATCCCCCTAAGCGTCAGCAGCAAGCTGCCGCCGCTAAGGCCCCGGAAATCACGCCCTTTACGTCGTAAACGCCGTAAAGCCCGCTCACCGGGGTTAAAAGGGATTACTTTAACTTCTTCATTGCTGTAAGCGGGTTAAGGCTAATCAGGGCAGGGGGAAGGGTGGCAGAATTTATAGCCAGGTAACCGGCTACGCCGGGCTTTCGGCGCCATTTGACTCCACTGATACATGCAGCTTCATCTGGCGCCTCCATGCCGCTAACGCGGCATCCGATGCTGTAGTCTTTAATGTCTGCTTTGTGCCAAATGCTGACGCTCAGGAATTGAGTTTCAGGTACTTTAAAAGCGAGGCTAGCGACTTGACAGGTCCAGCGTGACAACTAGGTGAGCGGGTTTCATCCCAGGGCATTGCATCATCAGTGCAGAAGTCTCCTGCACATTCCATTTCAAGACGTTCGTCAATTAAACCGACAGGAACCCAGACATAAGGTACGTCTCGCAGACTGTTAGGCACAGTTGAGCCACATACATTGCAAAAATCTGTACGGTACCCCGTTGGCTTAGACCATGAAGCAATGCAATTTTCCCCTTTAATCCAGCGAAACTCGCTGTCTTTGACTAGTGTGGCGAGATTGTAACCTACGCCGCTCTGCTTTCTGCATAGCGAGCAATGACAACGATAAAACACTGCTGGTTTATGAGTAAGTTCAAATTCAATTGTTCCACACAAACAAGATCCATTCATTTCAAAACCATTCCTGCAAGGCCTAAGAGATTTTATGAAACATTACCATCTTTTTTGTACTGAATAGGAGCGCTCTTTTTGGCAACTCAAAATCAGCTATCAGTCGGTCTGAATACCGCCTTTATCATCTGAGCGGGCTGGGCGTAAAACGCAGGCGACGTCGTAAAGGGCTGGCAACAGAACGTCTGCCGCTGCTCCGTCCGGCGGCGCCCAACCTGACCTGGTCGATGGATTTTGTCATGGACGCACTGGCCACCGGTCGCAGGATCAAGTGCCTGACCTGTGTGGACGACTTCACGAAGGAGTGTCTGACAATGACCATCGCATTCGGGATTTCAGGCGTTCAGGTCACGCGTATTCTGGACAGCATTGCACTGTTTCGAGGCTATCCGGCGACAATAAGAACTGACCAGGGGCCGGAGTTCACTTGCCGCGCACTGGATCAATGGGCTTTTGAGCATGGTGTTGAGTTGCGCTTAATCCAGCCGGGCAAGCCAACGCAGAACGGATTTATTGAGAGCTTTAACGGACGATTTCGCGATGAATGTCTGAATGAGCACTGGTTCAGCGATATCGTTCATGCAAGGAAAATCATTAATAACTGGCGGCAGGATTATAACGAGTGTCGTCCACATTCAGCACTGAATTATCAGACGCCATCAGAGTTTGCAGCACGGTGGCGGAATGGAAAATGTGAAGGTAAACAAACCGACATTACTAACTAACGGTTGTATCTAATACTGGGGGCAGGTCATTCCAGACTCAGATCAGGAAACATCTGTTTCAGTCGTCGGTTTACATCTTGCAGAACTTTTATCTTTTTAATATCAGCGGCTTCCATCCCGCTATATTTCGCCTTCCAGTTGTAGTATGAAGCTTCAGAGACCCGAACTCACGGTGGACTGCCCTTGACAGTACGCCCGGCTTCTGCTGACTTCAGTACGGCGATGATCTGGTGCTCAGTGAATCGGGCTTTACACATGGCGATCTCCGCGCAAGGAAATAATTATTAGCATATGGGAAAATCCCTAAAAGTGAATGGTTCGTTTTGCAGAGATAGGCTGGCACGCAAACGAGGTAATGGTGCCAACTTACTGATTTAGTGTACGATGGTGTTTTTGAGGTGCTCCCGTGGCTTCCATCTCCATCAGTT